>Ga0182024_10012104_pt1 | contig 17132 bp, 15 predicted proteins | sample P32metaG_FD_120480 | JGI IMG/M metagenome (GOLD analysis project Ga0182024, IMG submission 120480) | Permafrost microbial communities from Stordalen Mire, Sweden - P3-2 metaG (Illumina Assembly) | ecosystem: Environmental > Terrestrial > Soil > Wetlands > Permafrost | place: Sweden: Stordalen...
CCGGCATCGAGCTCGGCTTCCGGAATCGTGAGCGGCGGGACGAGCCTGATCACGTTGCCGTCGATGCCGCAGGACAGGAGCAGCACGCCCCGAGCCAGGGCGTTGGCACAGATTCGGTCGACAAGCTTGGTCGCGGGTGCGCCGCCCTGCATGAACTCGAGGCCGATCATCATCCCGAGTCCGCGCACGTCGGCCAGCGCCGGGATGTCCGCCCGCCAGCCGCGCGCGCGCTTCATGACCTGGCGACCGAGCCGCTCGGCTCGTTCCGGGATGTGATCGCGAGTAAGCGTCTCGATGACGGCGATCGCGGCTGCGCAGGCAACCGCGTTGCCGCCATAGGTGGTGCCGTGCTCGCCTTCGTGGAATGCGCTCATCACCCGATGGCCGGCGACCATTGCCGCGATCGGCATGCCATTGCCCAGCGCCTTCGCGAGGCACATGATGTCGGGGTCCACCCGGGTGTGATTGACCGCGAACATCTTCCCGGTGCGCCCGAACCCGCTCTGCACCTCGTCGGCAACCAGCAGGATGCCGTGCTCGTCGCACACGCGGCGCAGCATGGGCATGAACGTCGCGGGCGGAACGACATAGCCACCCTCGCCCTGCACCGGCTCGACGATGATCGCAGCCACCGTCTCCGGCGCCGTCGTGGTTTTGAACAGCAGCTCCAGCTCGCGCTCGACGAGCTCGCAGACGTCAGTGTCGGAGTGCTGGCAGTAGCGGAAGCAGTACGGGTAGCGGATGTGATGGATGCCCGGGAGCAACGGCCCCATGCCACGCCGGTAGGTGGCCTTGCTTGCCGTGAGCGACAGCGCTCCATAGGTGCGACCGTGGAAGCCTCCGACGAACGCGATGATGTCGCTCCGCCCGGTTGCACGGCGCGCCAGCTTCATCGCGCCCTCCACCGCCTCGGCACCCGAGTTGGTGAAGAAGACCTGATCGAGCGATGGCGGCAGGATCGAGACGAGCGCCGCGCCGGCTTCGATCATCTTGGGGTGGAAGGCGGTGACCGAGGTGTGCCAGAGCAGATCGACCTGCTCGTGCACCGCCTTGACCACCGCTGGATGGCGATGCCCGAGGTTGGTCACGCCGATGCCACAGCCGAAGTCGAGGACATCGCGACCGTCGACCGTGTGCAGATGCGCACCCTCGGCGCTCTCGACGACAAGGTCGGAATAGCGGTGATACGCAGGCGAGATCAGTTCCGCGTCGCGCTCGCGCCATGTCGCCGCATCCGCGGCCGCCAGCATGCCGCTCACGACCCGGAGGTGGCCGTTGCAGGTCCCGACGGAGCTCGGCTCTGAACGCCCACCTTCCCGAGCGCAAGGAACCCACCGAACATGATCGCGATGCCCGCCGCCTCGTAGGCGCCGAGGACGTCGAGGTTGGCGATGCCGACGGTCTTGGCGGCCGAGAAACCCACCGCGATGACCAGGGCTCCGGCGGTGAGCAGCACGTTGCAGATGACGCGGTCGATGCCGGCCCGGTCGCGGATGTAGCCGTATGCGGACCAGGCGGATCCTCCGACGAGTACCACCGTCCCGATGATGTTGAGGAAGACCACGCCGATGAAGAGCAGCGAGCCCTGCTGGATGGCGTCACCGAGCACGCCCTTGGCGGTGGCCAGCTTGGCGGCATCCACCGGGATCACCGCCGCGTCGACGGCCAGGATGATCGTGATCACGCCGAGGAGGATGGCGCAGGCCCACGCCACTCGCCGTGGCGCCAGGAGAAAAAGGGTGCCGAGGGCCAGATAGATGACTCCGAGCACGCCGCCGAGAAGATAGAAGCCCCGGAACACCGCCGGCGACCAGCCGCCCGTCTCTCCGGCGGCCTGGAACGCGGCCGCGCCCGCAAAGATGAGCAGACCAAGGGTCCACGCCGCAAATGCCGGACGCCTGCTCCGCAGGAACCTGAGAAACACGACCATAGCAAACGCTGCACTCAGTCCACTCGCGACGGCAGCGAACACCATGAGGATGATCCTAGCGAGGTTGAGCGGGTCCTTGGATTTGCGCTCGCCGTACGGTCGTTTTTGGGAGGCTAGTTCCAATGGGCGATTGACAATTGGTCATGCCCGAGTGTACACAGACACCCTCACCAGCCATAGCCTCGCAGAGAGAGGAGAACCCAGCACATGGTCAAGCCCACCAAAGGGGTTTTGTCGATCGCATCAATCGCCGCATTAGGGGTGCTCGCGGCTTGTGGCACCTCGTCGACTACCACGAGTTCCTCGGCTGGTGCGACAGGCATCGCTGCTTGCCATGGAACCATCACGGTGGCGACCGACATGCCCCTGACCGGCGGTGACGCGACCGACGGACCGTTCCCGGCGTACGCAGCGCAGCTCGCGGTCACGCAAGCGAATGCCAACAAGCTCATGGGCGGCTGCACGCTGAAGTACGTCAGCAAGGACGACTCGACTGTCCTCAAGAACGGGCACGATCCGGCCCAGGGCGCAGCCAACATCACCGCGCTCGCGGGCGATCCGACGGTCATGGGCGTGGTTGGGCCGTTCAACTCCTCAGTCGCGCTCTCTGAGATTCCAGTTGCGTCGCGCAACCATCTCGCGCTGATCAGCCCTGCGAACACCAACCCGTGCCTCACGGCCGTGGTCGCGGTCTGCAGCGACCCGACGATCGAGATCAACACCGCCTCGCTCTACCCCGGCCCGCACACGTACTTCCGGGTCATCGCCAGCGACGTGCAGCAGAGCGAGATTGACGCCTACGTGGCGTTTTCGGTGCTCAAGGCGACCAAGATCTACGTCTTCGACGATCAGGAAGCCTACGGGCGCGGCCTGGCCCTCCTCTTCATCAAGTACTACACGGCTGACGGCGGAACCGTTGTCGGTAAGGCGAGCCTCCCGGGCTCGACAACCACGTTCTCCACCCAGCTCAGCAACGCGCAGAGCGACGGTGCCAAGGCGATCTTCTTCGGCGGCACCACGGGTAACGGCTGCGGCCTCGTGCGCCGTGACATGGGCTCGGCCGGACTGAACATCCCGCTCCTCGGCGGTGACGGTTGCGAGGACCAGCTGTTCATCACCAACGCCAACTCGGGCGCGAAGACCAGCGAGGCCAACGGCAGCTACGCCACCAGCGCGCCTGACGTCACCAAGCTCGCCAGCTCGGCGACCTTCTTCCAGCAGTACGCAGCGGCGTATTCCAGCCTCCCGGCGCCGTACAACGACGGCACCAAGGAGCCCTACACCGCGTACGGCTACGACGCGATGAACATCCTCCTGCAGGCGATCCACAACGCTCTGGTCGCGAATGGTGGGCAGCCACCTTCCAGCTCCCAGACGTTCCGCGATGCCGTGGTCGCCCAGATCCGTCTCACCTCGTACGACGGAGCGCTCGGTCACACGACATTCGACGCCAACGGCGACACCACCAACACCGGATTCACCCTGTATGAGGTGACCAACGGTGCGTGGGTCGGGGTCAACACCTACGCGGTGGACACCAGCGGCCACGTCTCGGTGAAGAGCTGATCGACATGTGATCAAGGGGAGAGCGCCGAGCGCTCTCCCCTTTTTCGCGTTTGGGGAGACAGCGCAATGAGCGAGCAGAGCGGCATTCCCGGGGCGGGACCGGGCGGCACCGGAGGCGGAGCCGGCACCGTCACCCTGGTTGACCAGGGAAACCTTGGCCCTCGCACCGCCGAGGGCCGAGGAGTCTTCGGCGCCGCGGGGCCGCCCCTTCGCTTCCTGTACGGCCTGGTGTCGAAGAACTTCGGAGCGCTGCTCCTGCTCCTGATCGTCGCGTCGATCTTCGGAACCTTCGTTCAGGGTGGCGCCACCCTGATGGGGAACCAGATCAAGAACGCGCTGGTCCTCGGGGCGATCTATGCGCTCGTGGCGATCGGGTACACGATGGTCTACGGGATCATCGAGTTGATCAACTTCGCTCATGGCGACGTCTTCACGGTCTCGGGCTTCTACGCCGTGTTCATCGCCAACACGCTGCACCTAAATCAGCTGGCCACGAGCAGCGGCGGCGGCCTGTTGCTCGCCCTGGTCATCGTGTTTCCGCTCTCGATGCTCGCAGCCGGGCTCACCGGCATGGCCATTGAGTTCGTCGCATACCGGCGACTCCGCGACGCGCCGCGGCTCGCACCGCTGATCACCGCCATCGGCGTGTCCTTCCTGATCGAGGGCGTGATGCTGGTCCGCGAGGGACCTGATTACGTGACCACAGGGCAGGCCTCATGGATCAACGGGACGGCCTTCACCATCGGCAAGGTCAGCATCGGGTACACCGATATCTTCGTGGTCGGCACAGCGCTGTTCCTGATGTTCGCGCTGGGCGCATTCGTGCAGCGCACGCGCCTGGGCAAGGCCATGCGCTCCACCGCGCAGGATCGCACTGCCGCGCTCCTGTGCGGCATCAACATCAACCGCACGATCTCGGCGACGTTCTTCATCGGCTCAGCGCTCGCGGCGGCGGCCGCGGTGATCTACAGCATCAACTACGGCGATCTCAAGTGGAACATCGGCTTCCGCCTCGGCATCATCGCGTTCACCGCTGCAGTGCTCGGTGGCATCGGCAACATCGTCGGCGCCGGCGTCGGCGGTTTCCTCATCGGACTCATCTACGTGTTCGGTGGTTCACTCCTCGGCGGGGAGTGGAGCGAGGCGCTCATCTTCGCGATCCTCGTGCTCATCCTCACGTTCCGTCCTGTCGGGCTCTTCGGCGTCGAGGTGTCCACCCGTGCGTAAGCGTTTCGCAGCCTTCGTCAGCACCGTACCCCCAGGGGGGCCGGCATCGGCGGGGACCGGCGTCTTCTGGATCCTCGCCGCAACGGCCTCCGGTTTTCTCATCATCGGATGGCTGTTGCCGTGGTTCGTCGGCCCCTACGACGCCGGGGTTGGATTCAGCGCGCAGGATGCGCTCATCTCCCCGCCAACGGGTGTCGGAACCTTCCTCATCTACATCCTCGCCGTGGCGATGGTCGTTCTCCTGCTCTCGCCACTCGCTGAAGTGGTGATGCGTCTCCGTGGCCGGCCGTTCGGCCCCCGTGCGGACAGGATCCGTTTGTATCTCGGACTCGCCGGCGTGGTGCTCACCGGCGTCGTGTGGCTGCTCTATCGAGTCATCCAGGAGGAGCCGCTCTTCGGCTCCGTCGTCCCGGGTGAGATCAGTGACTCGGCGATCTGGCTGACCATGTATGGATTCGCACTCGCCGCGCTGGTGTACGGCGCGCGCAAGTGGGTGGTTGCACGGCAGACGCTCGCGTTCGGAACCGCCCTGCTTCCCTTCGGCATCTTTCTTCCGTTGATGTTCCACCAGGCCCCAGACTTTCTGCTCTGGGCCGCGGGGTCGCTGGCGATTTACATGCTGCTCGCGCTCGGGCTCAATGTGGTCGTTGGTTTCGCTGGATTGCTCGACCTCGGATATGCGGCGTTCTTCGCGATCGGCGCCTACGCATGCGCATCGTTCGCATCACCGATACACAACATCCACTGGCCGCTCTGGATCCTGATCTTCATCGGTGCCGCAATCGCGTCGCTGTTCGGCGCGATCCTCGGTGCGCCGACCCTGCGTCTGCGCGGCGATTACCTCGCCATCGTCACCCTCGGGTTCGGCGAGATCATCCCGGACCTGGCCACCAACAACGTGTTCAACCTCACGGGTGGCCCCAACGGCATCTCCGGGATCGACCAGCCCCACTGGGGGTTCATGGACTTCAGTGAGAGCCCGCGCTGGTACTACTGGTCGCTTCTGTTGGTGTCGATCGCTGTGATCATCCTGCTCCGCAACATCGAACAGGCACGCGTCGGCCGAGCGTGGGTGGCGCTGCGAGAAGACGAGGTGGCCGCGGCGGCCACCGGCATCAACACCACGACGACCAAGCTGCTCGCGTTCGCGATCGGCGCGTCAGTCAGCGGACTCGCAGGTGCGTTCTACGGTTCGCTGGTCACCGTCGTCACTCCTGACGACTTCAGCTTCTCGGTGTCGATCGCGGTGCTGAGCATCGTCGTGCTCGGTGGCATCGGCAACATCGTCGGCGTCATCCTCGGCGCCGTTATCCTGACCTTCGTCATCTTCTGGGTGCTCCCGAACATGGACTCGTGGTCGACGACGCTGAGCTCGACCGTGCACATCCCCGCACTGGCGAACATCAACTTCAGCTCGTACACGTACATCATCTATGGGATCGCCCTGATTCTCATGATGCTGCTGCGACCGGGGGGCCTCCTGCCAAGTCGCGCGCGTCGCATCGAGCTCGAGAGCGCCGAAGAGTCGGAATCCCTCGCCGCCGTGCAGGGAATCGCCTGACGTGGCACTGCTCGAACTCGACAGCGTGACCAAGCGATTCGGCGGCCTCCTCGCCGTGTCGAACGTCAGCTTCAGCCTTGACCGCGGCGAGATCCTGTCGATGATCGGCCCAAACGGCGCCGGCAAGACAACCGCGTTCAACTGCATCACGGGTCTGTTTCCAATCACATCCGGACAGATCCGTCTCGACGGTGTGTCGATCTCAGGGCGTCCACCCCACCGGATCACCAAGCTCGGGATCGCCAGGACGTTCCAGAACATCCGGCTGTTCGCTTTCATGACCGCCGTTGACAACGTCATGGTCGGCGCCCACTGGTGGATGAAGGAGCGTGTCTGGGATGGCGCCCTCCACACCAGGCGTTCCCGCGTCGAGGAGCGTGCCGTCGAACAGCGCGCGCTCAGCCTCCTCGACCAGCTCGGCCTGTCGCGCTATGCCGGCTCGTACGCGCGCGAGATGCCGTACGGGTTGCAGCGCAAGCTGGAGATCGCCAGAGCGCTCGCCACACAACCGCGTCTGCTCCTCCTCGACGAGCCTGCTGCAGGGCTCAACACCCAGGAGAAGCGGGAGTTGATGCAGCTCATCGGGCGGCTGCGTGACGAGGGTTTGACCATCCTGCTCATCGAGCACGACATGCGTCTTGTCATGGAGGTCAGCCACCGCATCGTGGTGTTGGACCACGGCGAGAAGATCGCCGAGGGGAGCCCTGCCGACGTTCGCACCAACCCGAAGGTCATCGAGGCGTACCTCGGGACCGGTGCCAGCCAGGAGACGCACTCCGCATGAGCGAGAACGGGCCAACAGTGGCAGCAACCGCCTCGGGCGCACCCGTCGAGACCGACAAGATCATCGACCTGCGCGCGATCGACGTTTACTACGGTCGCGTCAAGGCGCTGAGCGCGGTCAGCCTCGAGGTCAGGAAGGGCGAGATCGTCGCGCTCATCGGCAGCAACGGGGCGGGAAAGACGACGACGCTTCGCACCATCAGCGGGCTGATCGCGCCGCGCGCGGGCGAGGTGCAGCTGTTCGGCAAGAGCACGCAGGGGATGGGGGCGTCCGACATCGCACGGCTCGGCGTTGGCCACGCGCCCGAAGGACGCCGGCTCTTCGCGCGCATGACGGTCCGCGAGAACCTCGACATGGGGGCGTACTCCCGTGGAGACCGAGCGGGCATCCGCACGGATCTCGAGCGCGTGTACACGCTGTTTCCGCGGTTGCGCGAGCGTGACTCGCAGCTCGCCGGGAGCCTGAGCGGCGGCGAGCAGCAGATGGTCGCCATCGGGCGCGCGCTGATGAGCGCTCCCAAGGTCCTGATGCTCGACGAGCCGTCGCTTGGACTGGCGCCCATCCTGGTGGATGCGATCTTCGAGGTCATCCGCGAGATCAACGCAAAAGGAACCACGATCCTGCTCATCGAGCAGAACGCGCTCCTGGCGCTGAAAACCGCCGTCCGCGGCTACGTCCTGGAGACCGGTGAGGTTGCGCTGTCCGGTCCCGCGGAGGAATTGATCGCGTCCCCTGACATCCAACGGGCGTACCTGGGCATGTAATCTCGCTGGAGGGAGAACTGCGCGGGTCTTCGACCCGTTAAGGAAGCGATGGCACCGATCAGGGAGACGACCCCGACCTCAGGGACTCCAATCACGGAGTCCCCTGTTGACGCTCCCGCGCCCGCAGCCGAGCAGATCCCGCCCGACCAGCCAACCCGCGACTTCGTCGGCTGGACCGCGCAACCGGAGTTAAGGAACGGCCGCCGTCTCTCGGTGGAGGTGACGCGCAAGGTGCTCGCCACAGCGCTCGGGCTCAGGTCCGAGGTGCTCGCGAGCCTCGACCCGGCGCAGCTTCGCGCCGCGCTCGACCGCCTTCGCGAGATGGCCGCATACACTCGCAAGCTCGTCGAGGTTGCGGCGACCGACGACCTCACCGGCGCACTCCGCCGGACTGCGGGGCTCGCAGCTCTGCAACGCGAGATCGACAGGTCTCGCCGTGTCGGCGGCCGGGGAATCGCGGTGATCTTTCTGGACGTCGACAGCCTCAAGCAGGTGAACGATACCCACGGTCACGCTGCTGGCGATCGCGTGCTCATCGAGGTGGTTGCGGCGATCCGCAAGCGGGTTCGTTCCTACGACCTCGTGATCCGCTACGGCGGCGATGAATTCCTCTGCGCGCTCGTCGATGTCGCACCGGACGATGCCGCACGAACGCTCGCCGACATTCGCCGCCAGTACGCAGCCAAAACCGGCCATACGGTGAGCGTGGGGATGACGACGGTCGGCGATGCTGACACGGCCGATTCGGTTGTTGCGCGCGCCGACGCGGCTCTCTACGCCGAGCGGCGCAAACTCGAACAGCCCCGTTCCTGAGCGCCGGCTGCGTCAGGATTCGGGCGCCGGGGCCGCGGGTATATGGCTTTTCAGAAAGGAGCTTGGACGATGGCCTTAGACGTGGTCGGCAAGCTGGCGAGAGTGACCGCCGACATCACTCCAGGACACCTCGGGGAGGTGCTCATCGAGGTGCGCGCCGGCACCGAACGCTTTCTGGCATGCGCCTCGGACAAGGCAGCAACGATCACCAAACATTCCCAGGTCCTTGTGGTGGGTAGCCTGGGCGGTCGCACCGTTGAGGTCGCACCGACAGACACCATGAGGTTGCCGCGATGACTGAGCTGGCCTACGTGATCCTGGGGATCATCATCGGCGGGCTTTTGATCCTGGTGCTGTTAATTCGGGCGGCGTGGCGAGTTGCGGAGCCGGATGAAGCCCTGATCGTTTCGGGGTTCCGCACCAGCCAGCGCCCCGACGGAGTCGGGGAGAGCATGGGGTTCCGGATCGTCACCGGGCGCGGATGCCTGGTCGCACCCGGCATCACGAGGGTGCGTCGCCTTTCGCTGGAGGCCCATGAGAGCGAGATCGGCGTTCCGTGCGTGTCGCAACAGAAGATTCGGGTCGATCTGCGCGGCGTGATCGTCTACAAGGTCGGCGACGACTACCGCTCCATCGCCAATGCGGCGCGACGCTTCCTCGACCGGCCCGCGCAGGAACTGGAGACCAAGGTGCAGAACGTTTTCGTCGGGCACCTGCGCGCCATCGCGGGCTCGATGACCGTCGAGGACATGATCAGCGACCAGGACAAGTTCGCCCAGCAGGTGCGCGACCGCTGCTCACAGGAGATGGAGTCGTTCGGGCTGGTGATCGACAGCTTCCAGATCCAGTCGATCACGAGCCCCTCGAACTACATCGAGAACCTTGCCGCGCCGCACCAGGCCGAGGTCGAGCAGAACGCCCGCATCGCCCGTGCCAACGCCGAGCGCACAGCTGTCAGCCAGGAGCAGATCGCCCTCGCGCAGATGGCCGAGTCGGCGCGCGATACCAACATCAAGAAAGCCGGCTACCAGGCAGAGGTCGACACGGCAACGCAACTCGCTGCGCAGCAGGGACCGCTGTCTGAGGCCAAGGCCCATCAGGCGGTGGTCTCCGAGCAGACGCACGTTGCCGAATTGCAGGCCCAGCAGAAGGAGCAGCAGCTTCAGGTCGACGTGCGACGGCCCGCCGACGCCGAGGCGTACCGGCAGACCACCCTCGCGGCAGCGGGGCGCGACGTGCGCATCCACCAGGCAGAGGCCGAGGCACAGGAGGTTCGTCTGCGTGCCGAGGCGGTTGCCGCGCAGACCAAGGTGCAGGCCGAGGCCGCAGCAGCAGCGCTGAAGATGCAGGCGGTTGCTCAGGCTGACGCCACCCGGCTCACCGGTCAAGCCGAGGCGGACGCGATCAAGGCCAGGGGACTCGCCGAGGCGGACGCGATCCGCGCCCGAATGGAGGCCGAGGCCTCTGGAATCGAGCGGCGAGCTGCCGCGATGAGCCAGAACCAGGAGGCGGTCATCGCCCAGCAGATCGCCGAGAAGCTGCCGGAGATCGTCGCAGCCGCCGCGGCGCCGTTCGAGCACATCGATCAATTCACCGTCCTCAACGGCGCCCAGGGTGTGACCGGGGCGCTTGCCGAGATCATCCAGCAGGCCGGCGCGCTCACCGGCCTGGCGCGTCAGTCGCTCCTGCCCGCCATCACCCGCGCAGCGTCGCCCGCCGAGGGGACGCAGCACCTCAATGGCGCCCGGAATGGAACCGCGTATGAGAACGGTGACCGAAACGGGCGGCGCAAGCGGCAAACTCCTGTCACGATCACCGAGCCGGGCTCTGCCGGGACCGGTGACAGCGAGGAGCACGCATAGCAGTGACGACAGACCTTCCCGAGCTCTCCCTCTCAGCGCCCGAGGCGGCCACCACCGTGGGGCCCGCTGAGGCGGAGCGCGAGGTCACCATCGACCCGGAGGCTGCCAAGCGGATTGACGCGATGGTGGCGACGTTCGTCGGAGGCCTCCGGGCGATCGATGTCCACGGGGACGACTACCGCCGGCGCGTCGATGACATCGACAGCCTCGCCGACCGCGAGATCCGGTCGACGTCGGATATGAGCAACCGGCTGCTCGACCGCCCAACTCGGGCAATGAGCGGCCTCGGCCAGGGCGATGCGCCGATCGCCAAGAGCCTGCTCGAGCTTCGGCGCTCGGTTGAGGAGCTCAACCCCGCAAAGCACGATCTCACCCAGGGCGGTCCCCGGAAGCTCCTTGGGGTCGTGCCCTTCGGCGACAAGGTCCGTGCCTACTTCGCCAAGTACCAGAAGTCGCAGAGCCACATCGAGGGCATCGTCGGCGCCTTGCGCGAGGGTGGGGCGGAGCTCGAGAAGGACAACGCGGCGATCGCGCAGGAGCAGAAGTCCCTCTGGACGCAGATGGAGACGCTCCGTCAGTACACCTACATGGCAGAAAAGCTCGACAAGGGCCTCGAGGCCCAGATCAACCATCTCGCGATCGGGGATCCGGAGCGGGCAAAGGTCCTCCAGGAGGACATCCTCTACCCCGTGCGGCGGCGCCGCCAGGAGATCCTGACTCAGCTTGCGGTGGCGGTCCAGGGATATGCAGCGCTCCGCGTCGTCGAGGTCAACAATCGCGAGCTCGTTCGGGCGGTGCGGACTGCCACCACCACCACGGTCGCAGCGCTTCGCACCGCGGTGATGGTCGCGCAGGCGCTGACCAATCAGAAACTGGTGAGCGAACAGGTCAAGGCCGTGAATGAGACGACCAGCTCGATGATCGAGAGCACGTCGTCGGTGCTTCGTGAGCAGACCGCCACCGTGGAAGGTCAGGCCGCAAGCCCGGGGCTCGACATGGGCTCATTGCAGCGCGCCTGGGACAACGTCTTCGCGGCCCTCGATCAGATCGACACGTACAAGCTGCGCGCCCTCGAGGCCATGAAGATCACCGTTCGCGACCTCTCCGACCAGGTCGAGAAGTCGCACGCGCAGGTGGAGCGCCTCCACTCCGCTGATGCGACAGCTCCGCGGGTCGCCTCGGCGCAGAGCCTCCGGCTCGGCTGAGCCTGACCGCTCAGAAGTGAGCGGCGTGGCTCCAGATCACGCCCGCGACGGCTGCGGCGACGAAGAGGGCGTACTCCATGATGAGCTCTCGGTTTCTCGCCGGGCCGACCACGGCGCCGGCGACACCGCGCGCGCCGTACCAGAGCACCAGGAGGATCGCCGCGCGGAAGCCCACGTGTGCATTGTTCACGCCCAGGATCGCAGCGCCGCCGAGCACGACGCAACCGACCAGGAGCGCCGAAAGGATCGTCGCCGGGATGGTGAGCCGCTCAGTTCGAAGCCCGTCCACGCTCACCAGAACCGCGACCGCGAACACCGCGGCGAGGCGGAGGCGCATCGGGAGGGTCGGTGAGACTCCGCCGAGCATGACCGGCGCCAGGACGGCGATTCCCGAGACGTCCCTGATGAGCCGGGTGAACCAGCCCTCCTTGCCGAGGGCGCGGCGACCGGCAAGCTGCGGCACCCCGCCGATCACGACCGCGGCGATCACGCCGCCGCCGATCCGGATCGGGAGCGGAAGGACAGCGATGGCGAGGAGCGTTCCGAAGGAGAGCACCGCTGCCATCGGAAGTGCGGTTCCGACGGGTCCCGGTCTCGATTCCGAGGGGTAGACGAGCACGTCGTAGGCGACCAGGATCAGGCCGGTGAGGATCGCCAACCCGGCGTCGGCCGCCGCGCTGCGATCGAGACCGACCGCCTCGGGCCGCAACAGCACCTCTGCAGCCGCGACGGCGACACCGAACGCCGTGTGCACCATGGGCAGCGGGATCTCGGCAAGGACCCGGACCTCGCCGGTGATGCCCAGCGCGCTTCTCGCCTGGTCGGCAAGATAGCCATGACCCCGACGGCGAAAACCTGTTCGATTATCCACGCCGGCCTGTGGAAACGGTGGAGAACTCGGCTGGGCCCGGCTCAGGGAGCCGAGGTGCCGGCCCGTCCATAAACGTCCTCGATGCGCACGACATCGTCGATCTCAGGTGACGACACCTCGAACAGATCGGTGTCCTCGACCGCGACGAAACGGTGCCGACGCCCCGCTCGTACGTGCGCGCTCATGCCGGGAGCCAGTCTGTGCGTCTGCATCTCCCCGTGCTCGTCCTCGAGCTGGAGATCCAGTAGTCCGGACTCCAAGTAGATGCACTCGTCCTTCTGCACGTGGTACTGCAGGCTCAGCGCGTGACCCTTATCGACGTGAAGAAGTTTGCCTAGGTAGCGCTCGGTGATCGCCCAACGGAGTTCGTAGCCCCAGGGCTTGTCCACCCGCCCTGAACCGGGCGCCTTGATGGAATCGGATCGATCGACGATTTCGGTCATTCGCTTGCTCCGACTGCGATCCGTTCGGACACGCCGCTCTGGTTCTCGAGAGCCGCGATGAGGTCGTTTACGCGAGCGCGCGTGGTTGCTTCTGCATAAACCCGCATGAGCGGCTCTGTGCCACTCATGCGCATGAGCACCCACGACCCGTCGTCCAGATAGAATTTGAATCCGTCGTCAGTGCGAGTTCGGACGACCTTGCTTCCGGCGAGGTCATGAGTTTCGTTCTGCTTCATCCGTGCGTAGATCTGCGACTTGCGCTCCTCATACCCATCACGTGGAAACCGGATGTCGTGGCGATCATAGGCGTGCGGTCCGACCAGTTCTTCGAGGTGGCTGAGGATCCCTGAGAGCGGCATGCCATAGTCAACGATCATCGCGGCCATCATCAGCCCGGACAGGATGCCATCACGCTCGGGGATATGACCCCGAAACGCGTATCCGCCCGATTCCTCACCGCCCAGGACCGCGTCGGTCTCCATCATCTTGGTGCCGATGTACTTGAAACCAACCGGCAGCTCGTGCACGGTGACACCGAACCGATCGCCGAGGGTGTCGATCATTCCCGACGTTGTGATCGACCGCACAATGTCGCCACGGAGCCCCCGCTTCTCGAGCAGGTACATCGCGAACAGCGCCATCACCTGGAGTTGGTTTATATAGCGGCCGTTTTCATCGATGATGCCCACACGGTCGGCATCCCCGTCGTTGGCAATGCCGAGGTCGAACTCACCCGACTTCATGCGCTCCATCGCCTCCGGCATATATCGATCGATGGGCTCGGGATGCATCCCACCAAAGCCAGGATTTCGCTCTCCGTGCATCTCGACGACGCTGGTCGATCCACCGCTGAGTGCCCGCGCGATGAGCCCGGCGCCCGCCCCGTACATGGCCTCGTGGAGCACGCGCAAGCCATGACCGCGAAGTCGGTCGATGTCAACCATCGTGCTCAGTTGTTCGAAGTAGTCAGGGAGCGGGTCGATCGACTGCAGCCGTCCCGTCGCGAGCGCCTGGTCGTAGGTCAGCGTGTTGATGCCGGACTCCATGGCCGCTGCGGTGTGACGCTCGATCTCGGTGACGACCTCCGGCGGCGCGGATCCGCCGAAGTCCGGTTTGTACTTGATCCCATTGAATTCAGCCGAGTTGTGGCTCGCAGTGACCACGATCCCACCGGCCGCGTGGTGCCGGATTATCGCCCACGAAACCGTCGGTGTCGGGGTCACACGGTCGAGGAGTGTGACGCTTCGCCCATTCGCGACAAGAACCCGTGCGACCTCCCGGGCAAACAACTCGGCACAGAAACGCGAGTCGTGTCCAACAATCACAGTCCGTGACTCGGTTGCGAGGTACGACGCGACCCCCTGCGCGACTGCACGCACGTTGGCGTACGTGAAATCATCCGCGACCACGGCCCGCCAGCCGTCGGTCCCGAAACGGATCGGGCTCGGGATCATTGGTTGCATTCTAAGCGCACCGATCCCGGGCCTCTCGCCTCAGAGTTAGAGGACCTCGTCGCTGCCGGCTGCCCGGAGTTGTTGGACGACCTCCTTGAGGAGCTGTGACTGAAGCGCGGGGACCACCAGGACCGCATCGGGGGTGTCAACCACAACAACACCGTCGATCCCGGCGACAGCGACGATCCTCCCCGAGCGCGAGATCACGGTGCAGCCGTGCGCCGCCGTGATGGACACAAGGCCTTCGAGCACATTCCCATCCGCGTCGACGTCGCCCTCCGCAACCCGCGCATCGTGGACGTCGGTCCACGAGCCAAGGTCAGACCAACCGAACGTCGCTTCGACGACCGTGAGACGTGGCGTGTGCTCAAGAACAAGCGGTTCAACCGCTTGGGCCGACTGCGACCCGTAGATCCGGATAACCTCGTCCTCGTCGCCCCGGATGCGAGCAGCAACTGCTGCGTCGAGGGCTGAGCTGAGTTCAGGATCGGCGATTCGCAGTTCGTCAAGGAATCGACGAGCGGTCCAAGCGAAGAGTCCCAGGTTCCACAGATGCTTTCCTCCCCTGACGTAGGCCTGCGCCACCTCCGCTGACGGTTTCTCCGTGAATCCCGGTGACTCGAACGCAGGCAGCGCTGCAGCCGCTACCGAAAGACTGGATGGGATTATCGGTGAGGTCCACAGTTCGGGAGGCCGACGCTCGCCGACCTCGACGTATCCGAATCCAGTGACAGGCGCCACGGGAACGAGGCCGACGGTCGCAAGTCCGTCCGTGGCCTGCGCCCAACCCGCGGAAGCCAGCACCGCGGCACGATACGCAGCCGGATCGCTGACCCGATGGTCCGCATGGACGCTTGCGATCAGTGCACCGGGATCCTCGCGAGCAATGAGACCGACGGCGAGTCCAAGAGCGAGGCCCGTCCCACGAGCGAGCGGCTCGGCGATAAACGAGTCATCCGCGAGACCGAAATCTGCGAGCGCTGCGACGCACCCGTCGACCTGGTCGACGGCCGTCACGATCCGGACGCTGTCACCCAGGCCGATGACGCGGTCGACCGTGGCGCGAAGCAACGGCTCACCTCCGCGAGCCAGAGGGAGCAGATGCTTAGGTGTGGACCGCCGGCTCAGCGGCCAGAGCCGGGTGCCGCTGCCGCCCGCGAGCACGATGATATGTAGCCCCACGTCCTGCGACCAATCCTCCGCTAGGCCGTTGCCGCTGCGGCTAGGAGTGGTTCGGTCCCTGCATCCTCGGCCCACTGTTCGGCGAGCGTCGTCCGCTCCCAGGGGAGATCCAGGTCGCTCCGACCGAAATGGCCGTAGGCCGCAACCTGGCGATAGATCGGACGCCGCAGCTCCAGGGCGCTCATGATCCCGAAGGGCGAGAGATCGATGTACTCCTCGATCAGGGCGGCGATCATGTCGTTGGGAACCTTCTCAGTGCCGAACGTCTCGACGAGCACCGAGACCGGCTTGGCGACGCCGATCGCGTACGCCACCTGGATCTCGCATTTCGTCGCCAGACCAGCGGCGACCGCGTTCTTCGCGGCCCAGCGAGCGCCGTACGCGGCACTGCGATCGACCTTGGACGGATCCTTGCCGCTGAAGGCGCCGCCCCCGTGCCGCGCATATCCGCCGTAGGTGTCTACGATGATCTTGCGACCCGTGAGGCCCGCGTCGGCCATGGGGCCGCCGATCACAAAGCGTCCGGTGGGATTGACGTAGCGCTTGGTGGCGGCGTCGAGCCACTCCGCGGGGATGACCTTCTCGACGACGTGGTGCTGGACGTCCTCGTAGATCTGTTCCTGGGTGACCTCCTCGCCGTGCTGCACGCTCACGAGGACGGTATCCACCCGGCGTGGGCGGCCCTCGTTGTCGTACTCGATGGAAACCTGGGTCTTGCCATCCGGCCGGGCCCAGCGCAGCGTCCCGTCCCGGCGCAGGACGGCGAGCCGCCGGGCCAGTTGATGCGCCATCTGAATCGGTGCAGGCATCAGCTCAGGGGTCTCGTCGCAGGCAAACCCGAACATCATTCCCTGGTCGCCGGCGCCCCCGTGGTTGACCCCCTGGGAGATGTCAGGCGACTGTTCATCGATCCCGACGAGCACGCCGCAGGTCTCCCAGTCGATGCCGTACTTCGCCCGGGTGTACCCGATCTCCTTGATGGTCTGGCGCACCAGGCCGGCGATGTCGACGTAGGCCTCGGTGGTGATCTCGCCGAATACCAGGACGGTCCCGGTGCTCAGCGCCGTCTCGCAGGCGACCCTGCCGAGCGGATCCTTGCTGAGGACCGCGTCCAGGACGGCATCGCTGATCTGGTCGGCGACCTTGTCGGGGTGTCCCTCGGTGACCGACTCGGACGTGAACAGCCTATGGCGCGTTGGCGGCATTGGAGCTACCCTCCAGCCCTACCGGCAGCCACCGAGCCGCCCTGTGCGTCTCCGGCCTGCTCCTGTCCAGGGATCGCACGATCGTAACAGCGCAATGGAAAGGCTGGGCTGTCACGCATTTGTCCCTTTGCGAGGACGCTGCCGACCGTGTACTGTTACCCGGTAACTATCACCAACCCGGGCGCCGTATCACAACGCGCCGGACGGAGGAACAAGGCGCGTGTCGGTAGACCAGACTCTACGTTGCCGCGATTGCGGCGTCGAC
>Ga0182024_10012105_pt1 | contig 17131 bp, 7 predicted proteins | sample P32metaG_FD_120480 | JGI IMG/M metagenome (GOLD analysis project Ga0182024, IMG submission 120480) | Permafrost microbial communities from Stordalen Mire, Sweden - P3-2 metaG (Illumina Assembly) | ecosystem: Environmental > Terrestrial > Soil > Wetlands > Permafrost | place: Sweden: Stordalen...
CGCAATCACTTTGTAGTTGAAGTTACCCAGGTCTTGCTTGAAATCCCAGTCGCTCGGTACCAGCGGTTCGAAGATCACGGTTTCCAGTGTTCCCGCAGCCTCTTGAAACGCGATCTTCGGCGCCAGCGCAATCTGCGGAAAGCGCATGCCCGGCGGCAACACGCCAATGACAATCGACGGCTCGCCTCCTATGCGCAACGTTCGTCCAACCACATGGGGATTGCCCTGAAAAAACGTCTGCCAGCCCTCATAGCTCAACAGCACCAACTTTTGCCGCACCCTTTTCGGCATCCTGGGCCACAAAATCCCGGCCCAGCATTGGTTCCACTCCGAGCACGCGCAGAAGGTTGGGTGAAGTCGCAACCCCACCGACAATGCGGGGCCGATCGCCATTTGGGGAAACGCTCAATCCACGCTGATGGACGATGGCCGCATCCGCGATCGTCCTGGCGTCGTTCTTCAGGCGCAGATAATGCCGGTAATTGTCGGGCGCAACGGATGTCTGACCAGCGATCACCACCACTTCACGCAGGACAGCCAGTCGATCCGGATCATGGAAGGCAAACGGCTTCAACAGGACCGTGTTCACCACGCTGAAAACGGAGGTAACGGCGCCGATGCCCAGGGCCATGGTCAACAGCGCGGTTAGGGTAAATCCCGGCGACCTACGCAAGGAGCGGATGCTCAATCGAAGACTCTGAAGCAGGGCGCGCATGGAATCTCCTTCTTCGACCAGTACACAAGGGAACAGGCACGTGTTTGGCCAAACCGTCCGTGGGGAAAGAACAATGTTTTCAGCCGATTGCGCTCATCGGCTTTCCCCGGAAATAGTCCCGTTGTTCGGAATCGAGAGAGAGCTGTTCGTAAGTGAACAGTGTGATCTCTCCTATCGATGCCACGGACAGCATGGAACCCCGAAGACCGTGGCGGCCCCCAAGGTCGTACTACTTTCGGGAACCTAATGGCTCTGCCTTGCGTATCCAGCTTCGGAGCTTGCTTACCAGGAGATGTCGATGCGTCAATTTGTCGTCGGATGCTTCTTAGCCCTGCTCTTCTCAAGTAGCCTTCGCGCGCAGACATTTACTACTACCCCGTGTGATGGCGATGAAGGCAACACGAACAACAGCTGGTTCTTTGGCCATCAGGCGCGTGTTTGCGAACTGCGGCGCACAACACTGCCAGTTACAAATGGGCAGCTGAGCCTGTCGGGAGAGAATGGCGGCATTGAAGTCATTGGCGAAGAACGCCGGGATATAGCTTTAGAGGCGCGGGTCATTGTGCAGGATTCAAGCCGCGAAAGTGCGGAGTCGATCGAACGCGAAGTAAAGATCGTCACCACGGGCACTATCCACGCCGAAGGACCACACATGTGGGGCTGGTCCCACGGCGGCTGGTCTGTCAACTACCGCCTGCACGTGCCACGCCATGTCGCCGCCCAGCTTCACACGCAGAACGGCGGTATCGAGCTTACGAACGTTGATGGCGTAATTAACGCAGATACGACGAACGGCGGCCTCACCCTCGACGATCTGGCCGGAGAAGTGCACGCCAGCACCGTAAATGGCGGTTTGCAGGTAAAGCTCGACGGGAATCAGTGGCGAGGCAGCGGCCTGTTCGCAAAGTCAACGAATGGCGGTATTTCGGTACGAGCTCCAGAGCACTATTCCGCCCACCTGGTGGCGGAGACAGTAAACGGCGGCATCTCGGTCGGCTTCCCGATCACCGTTCAGGGCAAGATCCACAGTCACATCGACACCAACATAGGCCAGGGCGGCGCAACGCTCGAGTTCCAGACTGTAAATGGCGGCGTCTCGATCCATCCTAACTAGCCCGAAGATCGCCTCAGAGCATTGTCGCCCGCAGCCAACCGAATGGTCCCGGTAACTCCCACCATTATCCATCTGAATGAACAACCGTGCCGGCTATGACAGAGCGGCATTAAGCTCAATCCAACGATGAGCAAGGGTCTAACCCTGCGCTTGCCCCTAATCGCGGGAGCCGTCCCGCTTGCCCCGCCAAACCTCCAAGAAAATGGAGATGGATTGAAAATCCGGTAGGTTGCTCGCTACCTCATGAAAAGACTTGCCTGCAGCATGCTCAGTATTGCTCTTTTGAAAAGAAAGGTCTTGCTTATGGGATCTAAGGCCAAATCCCAGCAGGATTTGTCTGCGCCAAGCATGTTCTCGCCCCTCGTACCGATGTTTAGCTTTTGTTTACATGAATCTGCTACCCTGCCGGGGGTGAACGCAATGACTCATAGCGATCTCTCAACGCCACAGTTCGAGACAGACGATACGGAGTCCGTAGCGGGCGCCGCCGAGCCTGTCACCCCGTGGAAATCCGTGTTGGACCTGAATGCGGATCCTCGCTGGCAACTTGCTCAGCGCATTGTTGCGAGCCGTAGCTTCGCCAAATCAGCTTTGCTTTCCCGCTTTCTGCTTTACGTGTGTGAACGTGAAATTACAGGAAGAACCGGTGAGATCAGCGAACACCAGATTGGCGTTCGCGTATTTGGACGGCGCCCTGGTTACAGTGCAGGCGAAGACAACATCGTACGGAACTATGCGCGTCAGCTCCGCCAGCGGCTGCAGCAATACTTTCAGGAGGAAGGCAAAGACGAAGAGATCCGGGTCAGTATCCCGCGCGGGAAATATGTTCCTCTCTTTACGTCTGATCATTTTTCGGGATGGCTTCGTGCGCGGGAGCAGGAAAATGACGAGGAACCTCTGGAACCAGTCCCGGTTCCTGAACGGCTCTCTGCCCCACTCCAGCCCGTTCCGAAGCGGAAGCGATATCTGGCGCTGCTACTTTTGGCAGCCGGCTTGGCTTGCCTGGTCTGGCTGATGGTGCGGCATTTTGCCTACCGCATCCCGGAGCAGCCGGATCCACTATGGACCCAACTCTTCGATCATAATCACGAGACCCTGATTGTGCCGTCCGACGACGGGATCGTCATGATTCAAAACCTGACGGGGCATCTTGTTCCTTTGTCAGAATACATCGCACGGGACTACTTATCGCTCAAGAGCCCTTACAACATCGACGCGCAGAACATGAAAGACCTGGACGCTCAGCGCTACACGAATGTCACCGACCTGAATGCGGTGCTGAGGTTATCGCAACTTCCGCAGGCGGATTCAGGCCATTCCCATGTCCGGTACGCGCGCGAACTCCACATGCAGGATCTAAAAGATGCAAATGCGATTTTGTTGGGTTCCAGCTTTTCCAACCCCTGGGCGGAGCTCTTCGAGAAGACCCTCAATTTCGAGTTCTACTATGAGCCCCATCCAAATGCCTCGCACATCGTGAACCGGCACCCTCAGGGCGGAGAACCTCCTATCTACGAGAATGATGCAACTGGGCCTTCTCACCGCACCTATGCGGTCATCGGACTTGTTCCCAATCTCAACAACACAGGATGGGTTCTTCTGGTAGAAGGACTGACGATGGCCGGAACTCAGGCGGCGGTGGACACGCTTTTCAACAGCAGCGTGATGCGGCCGCTTCTGGGGCAGTTCGGAAATGCGGACGGCTCTTTTAACCCATTCGAGATTTTGATTGAGACCAGGAGCTTCGGGTCGGATTCACCCCAAGCCAGCATCGTCGCGACCAGGGTGTATAGGAAGCACTCCTGACTTGGCGCTCTGTCACTTGGATGACCCGTCAGATCCGTTTTTGGATCGAGCCAGCATCGCCGAAATGTTTTGGCACATGGCCATAGGGCCATCCAGCTTGCTCATAAAGAGATCCGCATTGGACGCGTCCGCCGGTATCTCATTTACGGCGGAAATCAAGATGACCGGAAGATCCGGCTTGAGCACTTTGATTTGGCGTGCGAGCTCTGCCCCGGTCAAGCCGGGCATAAGATGGTCGGACAAGACAAGATCGACCTGGTGCTGCTCAAGGAGATCCAACGCCTGCTGGCCTGAAGCTGCGGTCAACACCGCGTAGCCTTCGCTCTCAAGCACGAGCTTCCGGACGGCCAGCTGATTCTCTTCGTCGTCGACACACAAGATAATTTCTTTTTTGCACATCCGGGCTCCTTGAACCTTGGTCGATGTCACTGGGTAACTGACGCGCCAGACAGGAGACGCGACTCTGACACCTGCGGGGACGCAGACTTGGGAATGAACACCGAGAACGCCGTGATGTGCCCGCGTATGAATCGCAGACTCCGAAATTGAATCATGCCGTCGTACTTCTGCACGATCCCCTTGCTGATCCAAAGGCCTAAGCCAGTGCCTTTGGTGGATTTCGTGGTAAAGAATGGCTCGAACAGCTGCTTTGCATCTTCGGGGCGGATCCCCGAACCAGTGTCGCAAATCACAACGCGAATTCCTTCTCGCCGGTGGTGCTTCTCTATCGCCTCGCTCACTCGAATGCGGAGCCGGCCACCTTCAGGCATAGCTTGGATTGCGTTGCCAATAAGGTTGAGAAATACCTGCTTTAACTCGCCTGGGAAGCCCACCACCGGGCCGTCGCTACGGTACGCTTTCTCGAGGACAATCCCGTTGCGTTGTAACAGACGTGCCTGAAGCGAAAGAATGTCATCGAGGATCTCCGCGATCGAAACCGGTACTGCCTCCTTCGATTCGCGGTAGAAACTCAGTGTCTGCCGCGTGATGTGCGCAACTCTTGTCAACTCCTCATCGGCAATCCTGGTGTAAACCCGGGCATTGTCGTCCAATGATGGATGATGCTGTAACAAGTAAAAGGCATTTCTGATCGCCTCCAGGGGATTGTTAATTTCGTGCGCGATAATTCCGGCGACCCTCCCCATTGCGGCGAGTTTCTCCGCTTTCCGCAGAGCTTCCTCGGCTTGCAATTGTGTTGTTATATCCCGGTTGATCTCCAGAATGGCGGGCCGAACTCCACCGCCATCACTCTGTAGAACCTGACGGCTGGCCACCACCACTTCGCGGCCGCTCTTCGTAAGCTGAACCAGGTTGCCTTCCCACCTGCCCCCTTTTACGATTACGGACTCTATCTCTTCAGCCGAACTGGGAAGTTTAGTACGCAGTATCTGATGAACATTTCTTCCCAGAACCTCTTTCCGGCTCCAACCATAAAAAGCTTCTGCACCAGAGTTCCAGAACTGAAGCACGCCATCCAGGTCGCGCACCATGATGGCCTCGGTGGCAAGGTCGAGTAGATCCGCACGCTGTCGCAATTGCTTCTCGCTCTCTCTCAATTCCTCCGTTCTTTTGAGGACACGCTGTTCCAGTTCGCGATTCAAGAGCTCCAGCTCTCGGGCTTTTCGGTGCAGCTCGGCGAACACACTCACCTTAGCCCGCAACAATTCGGGGACGACCGGGACGGAGATGTAATCCATTGCCCCGCGCTGATAGCCCTGGAGCCGGTCAAAATCAGTCAAGTGGACGGCAGAGATGAAGATAATTGCGATCTTTTGAAAACGTGGGTGTTGCCGGATCATATCGGCCAGCTGAAATCCATCCAGCTCGGGCATGCTCACATCCATCAGGACAACGGCAATGTCCATCTTCAGCAGGAAATCCAACGCTTCTCTACCGGAGGAGGCCTTGATCAGATTTTCACCAAGTTCGCCCAGGATGGCTTCATAGGTCAACAGCTTTCCCGGCTGATCGTCCACCATCAGGATGTTGACTTTCGGTTCCATCGTCGCGCTCTCCCCACGGTCAACCGCAAACTAATTGCCAATTCGCTTTGTGGTTGCTATCTATGCAGCCAGATGCGCAAGGCCGATAGCAATTGCTCAGTATTGACAGGCTTTGCCAGGTATTCAGAAGCGCCCGCTTCAAGACACTTTTCGCGGTCACCCTTCATTGCCTTAGCCGTGAGCGCGATGATCGGCAGCCGCCGGAACAATGCGTTCTGCCGCATCACCTGCATGGTCTGGTATCCATCCATCTCCGGCATCATGATGTCCATCAAGACAATCGCCATGTCAGGGGTGGACTCAAGGATGGCGATGGCTTCGCGGCCGGTTCCAGCGGTCAACACCGTCATGCCGCGGCGCTCAAGCACGCTGCTGAGGGCAAAAATGTTCCGCACGTCATCATCGACCACCAGCACCTTCTTGCCGATAAGTGCTTCGTCGGAGCGGTGCAGCCGTTCGAGCATATTCTGCTTTTCGATTGGCAGATTCGCGATCACGCGGTGGAGGAATAGGGCCGTTTCGTCCAGTAGCCGTTCGGGCGACTCGACTCCTTTTACCACCACGCTGCGGGCCAGGGTTCGCAGATGGGCATCTTCCGCGGGAGACAATTCTTTTCCCGTGAACACCACGACCGGCACGTCGCCTAGCTCTGGGGTTTCGCGAAGCCGCTCCAGGACCTGGAAGCCGGTCATATCCGGGAGACGGAGGTCAAGCACAACGCAGTCGAACGGCTGTTCACGGAGCACCTTTAACGCCTCGCCTCCGCTGGTGACTACAGTGACATCGATGTCGTCATAACCGAGCAATTCCCGAATGCTTAGTTGCTCCGCAGGGTTATCCTCCACGATCAACAATCTCTTGCGTTGCAGCGCGGCGTATTCCCTGATCCTGACAAAAGCCGCGTCTATTTCTTCCGCCGTGGCGGGTTTCATCACCGAGGCGAAGGCTCCGCGCGCCAAGCCGTGGCGGCGATCCTCATCGACCGTAAGTATCTGTACCGGAATATGGCGCGTCTCGGGATCCTGTTTCAAGTGGTTGAGCACTGTCCAGCCCAGCATGTCAGGGAGAAAGACATCCAACGATATGGCGGTCGGGTGAAATTCGCGCGCGAGCGCAAGGCCTTCCGCGCCACGCATCGCCAAGAGTACTTTGAACCCGCTGTCATGCGACAGATCGCACAACAGGCGCGCATAGTGCGGGTCATCTTCGATGATGAGCAGAACTGCATCCCCGGCTTGGAGAATTTCGCGATCGTCGGGGATCCTTTCGGCCGGCAGTTCGAGGGCGCTGGTGCTCAATAGTTGTGTACTCGAACCAGAGGGTGAGGCCTTCGCTTCCAACGTAGCCACACTGGATGCAGACGGGCCCATATAGGTTTGTGGCAGGTAGAGCGTGAACACACTCCCTTTACCCGGTACGCTGCGTAGCCGAATCTCGCCGCCCAGCAAGCTGGCCAGCTCACGGCTGATGGCTAACCCGAGACCAGTCCCGCCGTACTTGCGGCTGGTGCCGGCATCTGCCTGCTGAAATGCCTCAAAGATAATCCGCTGTTTCTCGAACGGAATACCAATGCCGGTATCGGCAACCTCGAAGGAGACCACCGATGCGGCGCGGCTGAGGATCGGGTGATCCTCACTCCATCCTCCCTCGGATATCGATACCGAGAGACGTACACTGCCATGCTCCGTGAATTTGAACGCATTGGACAATAGATTCTTGAGCACCTGCTGCAGGCGCTTGGAGTCAGTCACAAAACTACGAGGTAGATGCGGGTCGGTATTCACGTCGAAACCAAGCCGCCGGTTCTCGGCCTCGTGGCGGAAGGGCCGTCCGATCGTCTCCACCAGGCCGGCGAAAGCGACTTCCTCCGCGTCTACTGAGACGGTGCCGGATTCAATCTTGGAAAGGTCGAGGATATCGCTGATCAGATTGAGCAGATCCGTTCCTGCTCCGTGGATGGTGCGGGCAAATTCTACCTGTTTTGGGGTGAGATTACCCCCCGGATTGTCGCTGAGCTGTTGCCCCAGAACCAGGATGCTGTTCAAGGGTGTGCGCAGTTCGTGCGACATGTTCGCCAGAAACTCCGATTTGTATTTGGAGGTCAGCGCCAACTCCTTAGCCTTGCCCTCAAGCGCGCCGCGTGCTTGCTCAATCTCCTGGTTCTTGCGTTCCACTTCGACGTTTTGTTCAGCCAGCTGCTGCGCCTTCTGCGCCAGCTGTTCGTTGGTCTGCTGCAACTCCTTCTGTTGCGTTTGCAATTCGGTGGCCAATTGCTGCGATTGTTTCAGCAGACCCTCGGTCTGCATCGTTGCTTCGATACTGTTGAGCACGATACCGATGCTGGTTGTCAATTGCTCGAGAAACGCGAGTTGCGAGGCGGTGAACGTACCGAGCGAGGCCAACTCAATGACCGCCTTCACCCGATCCTCAAACAGGACAGGAAGAACAATGACATTACGAGGGGTCGCCTCAAACAAGCCGGACCGGATAGTGATGGTGTTCGACGGCACATCGGTGATCACCATCCGCCGTTTTTCTTGTGCGCACTGTCCCACCAGTCCTTCGCCGATCCTCAGCCTTCGTAGATGCACGTTGTCTCCGTCGTCCGCGAAGGCAGAAAGCGGGACCATGGCCTCCTCATCATTGTGCATCTGGTAGATAACGCCTTGCTGAGCATTGACCAGGAGCGCCAGTTCCGACAGCAGAGTCCGTCCGACGGTCGACAAATCGCGCTGACCTTGCAACATGCCGGTGAAACGCGCGAGGTTCGTCTTGAGCCAGTCTTGTTCAGTGTTCCGCTCGGTGGTGAGGCGCAGATTATTGATCATGGTGTTGATGTTGTCTTTCAACTCCGCGACCTCACCGCTAGCCTCCACCTGGATAGAGCGGGTCAGGTCGCCCTTGGTTACTGCGGTTGCAACCTCGGCAATTGCGCGAACCTGGTTCGTCAGGTTGTCCGCCAGAAGATTCACATTGCCGGTGAGATCTTTCCAGGTGCCCGCGGCGCCCGGCACATTCGCCTGCCCTCCAAGGCGGCCTTCGACGCCGACTTCGCGGGCTACCGTAGTTACCTGATCGGCGAAGGTTGCCAGCGTATCGGTCATATTGTTGATGGTCTCAGCCAGCGCGGCGACTTCACCCTTGGCATTCACCGTCAACTTCTGGGTCAGCACTCCATTCGCAACCGCGGTGACTACCTTAACGATGCCGCGCACCTGCTCCGTAAGGTTGGCGGCCATTACATTCACGTTGTCGGTCAGATCCTTCCACGTCCCAGCCACCCCGGGAACTTTCGCCTGGCCGCCCAGTTTGCCGTCCGTACCCACCTCGCGCGCCACACGCGTCACTTCTGCGGCAAAGGCGTTGAGCTGGTCAACCATGGTGTTGATGGTGTTCTTCAGCTCCAGGATTTCGCCCTTTACATCCACGGTGATCTTGCGCGACAAATCGCCGCGGGCCACGGCGGTCGTCACTTCCGCGATGTTGCGCACCTGCCCAGTCAAATTGCCGGCCATGGCATTTACGGAATCGGTCAGATCTTTCCAGGTGCCGGCGACTCCCTGTACATTGGCCTGGCCGCCCAACCTTCCCTCGCTCCCCACTTCGCGAGCCACGCGTGTGACTTCCGCGGCAAACGAGCGCAGCTGTTCCACCATGGTGTTGAGTGTTTCCTTGAGCTGCAGGATCTCGCCGCGCACATCGACGGTAATCTTCTTGGAAAGATCACCATTGGCAATGGCAGTCGCCACTTCGGCGATGTTGCGCACCTGGCCAGTCAGGTTGCTCGCCATGAAATTTACGTTGTCTGTCAGGTCTTTCCATGTGCCACCCACACCCGGTACTTGCGCTTGCCCGCCCAACTTGCCTTCTGTACCTACCTCGCGCGCTACACGCGTTACCTCACCGGCAAACGCGTTGAGCTGATCGACCATCGTGTTGATGGTGTTCTTCAGCTCCAGAATCTCACCTCTCACATCTACCGTAATCTTGCGCGATAGATCGCCACGTGCCACCGCGGTGGTCACCTCAGCAATGTTGCGCACTTGAGCGGTCAGATTTCCGGCCATCGAATTGACCGAATCCGTAAGATCCTTCCACGTTCCGGCAACGCCGGGAACGTTGGCTTGCCCACCCAGGCGCCCTTCGCTGCCCACTTCGCGCGCTACGCGGGTCACTTCTCCGGCAAATGCGTTCAGCTGATCGACCATGGTGTTGATGGTCTCTTTAAGGAGGAGAATCTCGCCGCTCACGTTCACCGTGATTTTCTTGGAGAGATCACCGCTGGCGATGGCGGTTGAGACTTCCGCGATGTTACGCACCTGGCCAGTCAGGTTGCTCGCCATCGAGTTGACAGAATCGGTGAGATCCTTCCACGTTCCGCCCACACCGGGTACCTGCGCCTGGCCACCGAGCTTTCCGTCTGTGCCCACTTCACGCGCCACGCGTGTGACTTCAGAGGCGAAGGCTCGCAACTGATCGACCATGGTGTTGATGGTGTCTTTCAGTTCAAGAATTTCGCCCTTCACGTCTACCGTGATCTTGCGGGATAGATCGCCGCGCGCCACGGCGGTAGCCACTTCGGCGATGTTGCGCACCTGGCCAGTCAGGTTGCTGGCCATAAAATTCACGTTGTCGGTAAGATCCTTCCATGTTCCGGCGACGCCGAGCACCTGCGCCTGGCCGCCCAGCTTACCTTCTGTGCCGACTTCGCGCGCCACGCGCGTAACCTCACCAGCAAAGCCGTTGAGCTGGTCAACCATGGTATTGATGGTGTTCTTGAGTTCGAGGATTTCGCCCTTGACGTCGACGGTAATTTTGCGCGACAAATCGCCACGCGCTACGGCTGTGGTCACTTCCGCAATATTGCGTACCTGGCCAGTCAGATTACCGGCCATTGAGTTGACGGAATCGGTAAGGTCCTTCCAGGTGCCGGCTACGCCGGGCACGTTTGCCTGTCCACCCAAGCGGCCTTCACTGCCCACCTCGCGGGCTACGCGCGTAACTTCACCGGCGAACCGGTTCAGCTGATCCACCATGGTATTGAGAGTTTCCTTGAGCTGAAGGATCTCTCCGCGGACGTCGACTGTAATTTTGCTGGAAAGGTCGCCGCTGGCGATGGCTGTGGCGACTTCTGCGATGTTCCGAACCTGGCCGGTCAGATTGCTGGCCATGAAATTCACATTGTCCGTGAGATCTTTCCAGGTGCCGCCCACGCCCGGCACCTGCGCCTGACCACCTAACTTGCCTTCTGTTCCTACCTCGCGGGCCACGCGCGTCACTTCACCGGCAAACGCGTTCAATTGATCCACCATCGTGTTGATGGTGTCTTTCAGTTCGAGAATTTCGCCCTTAACATCGACCGTGATCTTGCGCGACAAATCGCCGCGGGCCACAGCGGTGGTCACTTCGGCGATATTGCGCACCTGGGCCGTCAGGTTGCCGGCCATGGCGTTGACGGAGTCGGTGAGATCCTTCCAGGTGCCGGCTACGCCCGGTACTACGGCCTGGCCGCCAAGCTTGCCGTCGGTGCCCACTTCGCGCGCCACACGCGTCACCTCCGACGCAAAGGAACGCAACTGGTCGACCATGGTGTTGATCGCTTCTTTAAGCTGTAGGATTTCGCCGCGGACGTCGACCGTAATCTTGCGCGAGAGATCGCCGCTGGCAACGGCGGTAGCAACTTCGGCGATATTGCGCACCTGCCCGGTCAAGTTGCTGGCCATGGAATTGACTGAGTCGGTCAGGTCCTTCCATGTACCAGCTACGCCTGGCACCTGTGCCTGGCCGCCGAGTTTCCCGTCGGTGCCCACCTCTCGCGCTACACGCGTCACTTCTGAGGTAAACACGCTGAGCTGCTGGATCATGGTGTTCACGATCTCTGCAGAACGAAAGAATTCTCCTTCCAGCGGCCGCCCGTCCACGTCCAGTCGAACGGTTTGTGCCAGGTTGCCCTGGGCGACTGCCGCGATGGCGCGGGTAACCTCCGTTGTTGGCCTGAGGAGATCCTCTACCAGCGTATTCACGGAAACTTCCATTTCGCCCCACGCGCCTCTCGACTCGTAGAACCGCGTGCGCTCCCTTGTCCTGCCCTCCTTGCCTACGACCTGCCCGACCCTTCGGAGCTCCTTGGCCATCTGCTGGTTGGCGGCAACGATCTCATTAAACGTGTCTGCGATTTTTCCCGGCAATCCGATCCAGGAGCCAGGTAACCGCACGGAGAAGTTTCCATCGCGAACAGCCTGGAGATTAGCCAGGATCACCTCGAGGTCAGCGTTAGGATGCTCAGCAAGCGCCGTGTTTCCATTTTTTTCGCTGTTCTTCAGGCTTCTTGAGGGACTGCCGTTGGCCCGAGCGACTGCGTTGCGGTCCTCGCTTTTCTTCATGATCACTCCTGAACCGGCGACGGCTTAAGTTGTCCTGAACCTTAACTTGCGATTCGATCTAAGATCGAATGCAGGCGGGCCGCAAAATCGATATCCGCTCAGACCATGGAGCCCTGGTCGTTCAGCTCACGGGATCGGTCTCGCGAACGAATCGCCTGCTAGAAAATACTAAAGGAAAAACTGAAAACGCTGACGAGAAGGCTCGCGGACGGTGGCCGGCGCTCCTCATTGATAACTGACGTATCGAGGCAGGGATAATTCATCTACAACTAATGGGTCATCTGCCCATGACATGGCCACAATTCTTTCACGATCCCTTTTCGTAATTCAAGCCAGAGACACAGGGATAGGTGCGACTTCGCTGGTTCATTTTGGAGGAGTATGCCCCGTTCAGTAGACGGAGAGTATGCTCAAGGTTGCATAAAATATGGGGCAAAGATGATTGGCGGCGGGAATGAGAAGGCGGATCTCAGCGGCATGGCGCCGGAGTGTGAAGCACGCTGCACGGCTTTCCTGCACTGTGCTCCGACCCCGGCGGCGCCGCATCCACTCGAATCGAACCCATCATCCCTTTATCCTCGTGTTCCAGGAGATGGCAGTGATAGACAAACGTGCCCACTATGTTCGGGTCGCGGAAATCCATCCGCAGGTGAACGCTGGGATAAGTAGACGAGACGCCGTCCCAGTAGGGCACATTCACGGTGTCGCGAAGAAAGTTCTCATTGATTGGTCTGCCCAGGTGGTCGAGCAGCAAAAAATGCAGCTGATGAATATGGAAGTCATGCAGTTCCCTGGTTCGGTTTTCTATGATCCAATCCTCAACGGTTCCTTGCTGCGCAACGATGTTCGGAGTGTCTGAGCTCATATCGAACATCTTTGGTTCCTGTCCTTCAACGGTGAGGTAGAACTCCACAGCGCTCGCAGGATCATTGGGATCGGCCAGCTTTTCAGAAAAATATAAATGGCGTTGGCGCACCGGAGGCACATCTCCGAGCCAGGTTTCGCCCAATGGAGGGAGAGGCTTCGGCGAACTCTGCAGCGTTGAGCGGGGCTCAGGCGCGCTGGGCAGAGCGACAATCTTCGCCAGTGTCCGGTTGGGATCATTTTCGCCGCCCGGGCCGGTATCCACCGTCCTGTTGACCAGCAAGGCGTCCTCGCCCTCGGCGGGGCCCTTGACAATGAATTCCACTCGACCACCCGGCGGCACGCGAAGAAACGTCTGCGAGTCAACTAGCCCCGCGTATTGGTGAGTCATCGGTACACCATCCACGGCCACGAGTCCCAGAGTTTGTGGTGAGCCATGAAACAGGACTATGAGCTTGAGATAGGTGAAGGCCGAAGCATTCAACACCCGCCATAGTTGCTGCTCTCCCGGCCTCATCTCGATCACGGCGGGCGGGTAATCGGGGAAAGGAACCGGCACATAGTTGATCGAGAGGTCTTTCGCCGGTTTGCCGAAGCCATTACCGCTATTGACCATGTCGCCGTCCGCGTCTCTCATCACTGGCTTGTGCGTCGCCACTGGTTCAGATTTCGAGGGCAGCGCGTCTGGATTTATGAGGTCTTGATCGCGAATGATGAACACGCGCTCGGGCAAGCCTGATGCTGCTTTCTTGGCGCGCTCGATTCCTTCCACAATCAATGCTCCCGATGCGCCCCCGAGGAGTTGCTGTTTGCTGAAACCATGGATGTGAGGGTGGTACCAGTAAAGGCCTGGCGGCTCATTCTCAGGAACACGAAACCGATACTCAAATGGCGCGTCACCCGGCTGCACAGATGTCTTCAGGACATCGTCCTGATGACAAACCGGAGGAATCGTCATACCGTGAAAGTGAAGATTCGTGGATACAGGGCTCATGGTTCCGCTGGTACATGCACCGTTGTTCATCTGGGAATGGAGATGCGCGCTTGTGTGTGCAGCTCCTGTGCTCTGGGAGGCCAAATCTGTCATCGCGTTGTTTAGGTGAAGAATCACCAGGTCACCGGGATTCACGCGCAGATTGGGCGACTCTCTGCCTGCCGCGTCGGAATAGCAATAACGCGAGTTGCCACTCGCATCTGCGGCATAGTTTGCAGTGAGATGCACGTCCAGAACACCGTTCTGGCTACGCAGGTCTTCCGGTTCTTTCACAGTACTTCCGGCCTGTGGTCGTGGACACACGTTCCTCGTTGCCTGGGCGGGCAACACTTGGCAGTATGGCCCGACGCAAAACACGAGGACGGTCACCCATAGGGATTTTTTCATTCGGCGAGGCCCGAGGAACCGCTGCCCGAACCGCAATACTCGCAAGTAAGCACAAGTGCCTGGTTCGGAGCGTGGGAAATCCGTCGATGAAAGATCTGGACGGACAGAGCGTCCCGAGGAATGGAAACCATCGCAATCCACCAAAACAAGGGCTACTGGATAATTCCCAGGCGGCGAAACCTTATGACTTATGTCGTGCCACTAAACATTATTCTATCCAGCACTTTACAACTAATTTGAAGCCATATCCAGAGCCCAAAGGGGCATGTTCGGAGGGTTTTCATCCAGTAAATGCCTCTGATAAATAATTGAATCGCTTAGTAGACCAGACCTACCGGGCACGCTTCGGCCGTCGAAGCACGAGCGACAGAGACAGAACTTATTACCTTCGCTGTCGACGTGCCGGGTCCTGACGGATTCCCTCAGTACGGGTTGAGGAAGATCTGCAACGGATGCGAATCGTTGAAATAGCCGTGCCCGGAACTCAGGATGTCGATCGATCCGTTGCCGATCACGTCGCCAATGGCGTCGTTATGTCCCTTGCCGTTGGAGATGACTTGCTCTGTTAGATTCCCTTTGCCATCGTTGTAGAACACAACTACGCGATCCAGGAACGACTGATCCTGCTCGTCTACGATAATGTCCGGTGTTCCGTTCTTATCCATATCCGCGACAGAAATCTTATGAACATCGAGCATGTTGTAGTCCATGGTATGGCTGATCCACGTGCCATTGCGCCGGTCTACGGGCGCCTCCCACCAAAGCACGCCGCCAGGTGGCGGGGCGATGCCGCCCCCGGGACCTTCCGACTGGCTGGAGATGATGTCCATCCTTCCATCCCCATTCACGTCCACAGCGTTATACGCTGCTGGCTGGAGGCCAGTTGCGGGGTCGCAGTTGTCGGGGCTGCAAACGTAGCCGGGCCCAACGATGTGCATAATCCAGTTACCGGTTCGCGCGTTGCCCCCGGTCTCCCGCGGATTCTCATACCACACAGCGTTGAAGGGAGACACTGCCTGAGTACCTGCGAGATTGATGGTTCCGTTCCCTGAGCCAATATCCAGCAGGGCTACTCCGCGAAATGATGTGCTGTACTGCATCTGGGTCCATGAATCGGCGCTGTTCTGGAAGAACACCGAGGAAGACGAGACGATGTCCATCTTGCCGTCGCCATCTATGTCCATAAGCAGCAGGTTATCTTCGCCCAGGCCGGGTCCAACGACGTGCATCGTCCACGGATCGGTGATCGGGTTTCCGCCTTGCCCGCGTGGATTCTCGAACCATACGACCTCGTAATTCCCAGTAAGGTTCGGGTCAAAGCTGCAAATGATATCTACCGCTCCATCCCCGTTTACGTCATAAGCCACCATATCTTCATAGGCGTCACCGCTGCCTATGATCGTATGCCTGATCCAGGGATCATTCACGTTGCCCGACGCCGGATATTCATACCAGTAGACACCGCTTTCTCCACCGTTGCCATCTTGTGTCTCCATTTCTTCGCCAATCACCGGCTCCAGATGCCCTGTGCCCTGGATGTCGGCCAATGTCTTTTCGACGACCGTCGAGGCAGGATTCGCATCAACCGTGACATATCCGTATGGATTTGGACCATCCTGGTTTGCGATCGGATTAGAGGTGGCAAAGAAGTAGTCGACAACCGCCGTGAACGCCGGCGAGTTGGTGGCTGTGGAATTCGATGCTCCGGCATAGGGGCCGATCTTGGCCGCGTTCAGATTGAACGTGAAGCTGGGCGCCGAGGTGAAGTTTGTGCCATCCGTCGACCAGCTTCCAGTCCAGACATTTCCGGCTCGCGCCAGGCGAAGCACCAGCGGACCTTGGGCTAGTGAAATCTGCGTGTTGATAAATGTAGTTGCGTTGGTTCCGCTAATCCCCGCTGCAAATAGTTCCGGGCCGGCTGCTCCGTTGAACAGGACATCGAAACGAACGAAGTCGCCGGCATCCTGTTCGACCAGGATTCCTTCATCCTGGTCCCCGACCTCGACCGCAGATTGGAAGCGCACATCGACACTGAAGTCCGAGTTGGAGATAGGTTGCATGATGCGAACAGCATTGTCGCCCGTGGTCCACAGATCATGATTCTGGCCCCAGGGCACGTTCAAGGTAGCCGCACTGCCGTTCATGGTGACAGTTCCGTCGCCCAACGGGTTCTCCAGCGTCCACAGCGAAGTATTTAGCGACGGCTCATCCAGGTTGTCCGAAACCACTCCGGCCGCCCCGGTGGTCGAGGTGTAACTTGCAGAAGCCACTCCGCTGGAGGTGAAACCATTCCCACCAGCGATCGCCTGTACCGTACTCGAAGCCGAGATCGTGATCGCGCCCGAGTAGACGCTGGACGAGGTAGTGGGTGCGCTTCCATTGGTCTTGTAGTAGATGGTCGCACCCGGGGTGCTGTCAGCGATGGACACACTCAGCGTGGAAGTAAAGGTCGTTCCGCTGGCCGGGCTGAAGGTGGGATTGGCCGCCACGGATTGCAGGGTATAGGAAGCGGAACCGACCGCACTTTGCGTGAACCCGCTCGCGGTCGCGATGGCATTCACCGTGGTGTTGGCGGTAATCGTGATCGGCCCCGAGTAGACGCTGGACGAGGTGGTAGGGGTGCTTCCGTTGGTCGTGTAATAAATGGTCGCGCCCGGGGTGCTGTCAGCAACAGACACGCTGAGCGAGGTGGCAAAGCTCGTGCCGCTCGCCGGGCTAATGAGAGGCGTGGCCGCCGGGGATTGCAAGGTATAGGAAGCGGAGCCGACGGCACTCTGCGTGTAGTTGTTGGCAGTAGCAATTGCTTTTACCGTGCTCGCGGCGGTAATGGTGATAGGGCCCGAATAAACGCTGGATGAAGTCGTC
>Ga0182024_10012106_pt1 | contig 17131 bp, 16 predicted proteins | sample P32metaG_FD_120480 | JGI IMG/M metagenome (GOLD analysis project Ga0182024, IMG submission 120480) | Permafrost microbial communities from Stordalen Mire, Sweden - P3-2 metaG (Illumina Assembly) | ecosystem: Environmental > Terrestrial > Soil > Wetlands > Permafrost | place: Sweden: Stordalen...
ATCGCCGTTATTGGCGCCGGCGCGGAACATGACGCCGGCCTGGGGCGTGCCGGCACCGCCATCGGCATTGGTCATGCTAAGCAGTTGGGCCGATATACTGGCGCTGCCGCTGACCGTGCTGTATGCGAAATTGAATTGATCTTTCGTCGTTGCCGTGATGGTGCCGCTAGCAGAAGAGGCGCCAGGCACAACGTCGTGTGTAAAGGTTGTGGAGTTAACAATCCCGGCGACAGCGAAGATTCCATTGAAACCCGCGGGGCTGGCGCCAGCGATCGTTACGGTGTCGCCAACCTGCAGGCCGTTGGGCGCGGTGGTCACGGCAGTCACATAGAATTGTCCCGTGGTAGGCTGCGTGTAGGTCAGTGACGAGATGGATAGATTATTTCCAGTCAATCCTGCACCGCCGCCATTGAGAATCCACTGATTGACGACCGTGCCATTGGAAAGCGTGGTAGAAGTTGTGGACCACCCGGGATTGCCGGGTGAATCGATGTCAACGTCGGTCCAACCGGTGGGCAAGCTGTTTGCGGGGTTGCCCATGATGATGCCGCGACCGTTGATGCCTATATAAACACGACCGAATACATTGGGGTCGGCGGCAAAAGTTTGCAGCAGGCCACCCCATTGATGATTGACATCGTTGAGTTGCGTCCAAGTGGAGCCGCCGTCGTCGGAACGGTACACTCCGAGAAAGCCGCTGATTGTGCCGAAAACATAAATCGCGGGAATTGTTTGTCCTGGAGCCGGAGCGCCCAAAGCCATCACGCTATTCGTGGACGTAAGACTAGATGTGGTGTGCGTAAAGCTGGTGCCGAAATTGGTGGAGTGATATAGTCCGCCGCCGTTTGCGACCCACAGGTCGCCAGCAGTAAAAGGATTGGCGACTAAATCGCCGCCGCTGGGTGCGCTGGAATCGACCAGCGTAAATGAGACACCCCCGTTGCTGCTGAAGTAGATATTCGTGCCGACGTGGTAGTAAAAATCGTTCGGGTTGATGCGATCGGCGACAATCTGACCGTTGACGGCCATGCCTCCGCTGGATGCTGTCCAAGTGGTGCCGTCGTTGGCGGAGTAGTAGGGCGCTAGGCCGGATTGCGACCAAACGAGCGTTGATCCGTTGGCCGATACCGCAATTGTATCGGTGCCATAGGTGTTGCCGCCGCCGGGAGTACTAGGGAATGCCTGGAACGTCAGGCCGTCATTGATCGAATACACGTTTGAGCTTCCGACGATTGCGACAACGTTGCCACCTTCGTCGACACTGTTTGCGCTGGCCTCGTCGTTGGCGGCACCTTGAGCGGGCGAGGAAGTTAGTGTTGTGTGCGCGAACCCAAAAATATCGCCCATTGCGCTGAATAGTGGAACACCTGAGGATGCCGCGGTGACGTCGCCGACGGCGGTAAATTCAATGCCGTTGTCGGGGAAGTACCAACTATTGGGGGCGGTCAATTGGGTATTCGTGCCGCCATTGTTGGCATTGTTGGTTGCCCAGATTCCCTGTCCGGTGCCGTACATCAATTGATTGGAATTGAACGGATTAATAGCCACGGTTGCGGCCCAATTGCTGATGCCGCCATGCGATTCCGCGTTATATGGAGCCGCGGAGCTATTTCGGGTCGTATTATATCCACCGTACCCGAAGTTCTGCTGAGCGGCGTAATCGTAAATCTCGACCCAGGTTGGCGTGGCGGCATTGGCATTGACGGTGCGCCAAATCTGATCCGGACCTGAATAATAATCGAAGGAAGTAACGACGATCGTGTTTGGATTCTGTGGATCAGCTGCCACTGCGTCGTAGCCGAAATTGCCACTGGTGGCTTTTGGCGAAATATTGGCCCATGCTCCGGTGCTGGGCGTGTAACGGTACACACCACCATTGGTGATGCTTCCGTTAGGAGCTTCGGCGTTTGCGTAGCCCAAATATAAATTGCCACCGGATAGAACTGCATGGCCTGGCAAATATCCTGTCGGACCAGTTCCGCTAGCAATCGTGACTTGCGCCCAGTCTGCACCGCCATCGGTGGTCTTATAGAGATTGGTGCCGCTGCTGGTAGAATTAATTCCTAAATAAATGGTTTGGCTGGGACTGCCCGCTGTGCCCGTGGGATCGAACAGTACAAAAGTTGTGCTCACGCTGGTCGAGAGGCCAGAAACGTGGCCGGAAACCGTTCCGGAAATTCTCGAAAAAGAATGACCGGCGTTGGTGCTTTCCCACAATCCGGCAGTGTTGGATCCCAAAAACACGATGTTGCTGTCGTTGGGGTCGACTTGGATTTGCTCGCCATCGCCACGGCCGTTGGAATTGCCGCCGACCTGAAATGTCAATGCGGTGGAATTCCAGGTTTGTCCTCCATTAGTAGAATAAAAAACGGCCCCGTTTGGATTTGATCCCCCAGTGTACTCGCCGACGTCGGCGTAAATATTATTGGAGTTTTCCGGATCGATGGCGAAACTCAGCACACCGATTAACTGTTGCTGCGTTCCGTTGCCCGAGGTGCCGGTACTGTTGCCGACAAAATCCAGCAGTTGCGTCCAGGTTTGTCCGTCATTGGTGGTTTAGTACAGGCCGCCGATGTCGGTGCGAGCGTAAATGGAGTTTTGGTTATGAGGATCGTAAAAGATTCCGTCAACGAAGCCGCCGGCGCCAATGGCAACATTCTGCCAAGTATAAGCAGATGCCGTTAACAGCCGCCGATCTTCCAGGCGCTCCACACATGAAATCCGCCCGCGAAGAAGCGGCGCCTTACGGATTTTGGTCGACGATTTCCCCTGGTGATACACAAAGCTCATGCCGCTCCTCCCTACAGTACCTGGATGGTGTTCCGGGAAACCGCTGAGAGATAACAGCGCGATCGGCTTCCCACCCAGATACCATGAGAATGTCACCTAGCATAAATGACTTCTCATCCCCAGTGTTCCCGATGTTAATCTGATTCAACAGCCAACGCAAGAAAATACTCATCCACGTCCCTTCCTAGCGTCGGTACCAGTCTGATTATCGGCGAACAGGCCTCTTGCATCGGCGCGAAGGAAAAACTAAAATCGTCAACAGAGAGTGAGAATCAATCTCAATAGTGATTTGCCATGGCCACTGCAACTTCCAGCCGACTTGTTTCGTTAGGCAGCATGCCAGCCGGTAAATGCGCTACTTTAGTGGACGTTATTGGTCGCCCGGATCAAGTGCAGCGATTGAAGGAACTTGGTTTCCGTAGCGGCGTGAATTTGGAAATGGTTCGCTCAGGCAGTCCCTGCATCGTGCGTCTGCATGGACACACGCTTTGCATCCGCGGCAACGAACTGTTGGATGTGCTGGTTGAGTGCGAGGACTGAATCGTGACCACCCTGGCGCAGTTGTCTGTCGGCGCATCGGGCAGAGTCGTGCGGGTGAACCAGATCGACGAAGTCAGCGCCCGGCTCTTGGAAATGGGTCTTACTCCCGGAGTGGACGTGGAAGTGCTGGGCGCCGCGCCTTTGGGAGATCCGATTGAATTGGCTTTGCGCGGCTATCGCCTCAGTCTCCGCCGCAGCGAAGCGGCCCGCGTCGAAGTGGAACCATCTCGCTAACATTTTCTTGGTTTCAAAATCCCTCTGCATGGTCGGCCGTCACATCAGTCGCTCTTATGTCCACCGCTGCTGCACAAGCCACACTGACGGTTGCATTAGTCGGCAATCCAAACACCGGCAAATCGACTTTGTTTACGGCGCTTGCCGGAGTGCGGCAACGAGTTGGCAATTACCCCGGCGTGACGGTTGAGAAGAAAATCGGCCACGTACAGCATGCCAGGCACCGCTGGGCCCTGGTTGATCTTCCGGGAACATACAGTCTGGCGCCACATTCGCCGGACGAGATGGTCGTCGTCGACATTCTGCTGGGCCGCCACAGCGACATGCCGCTTTGCGATGCGATCCTGTGCATTGTCGACGCCAGCAATTTGGAACGGAATTTATATCTCGTAAGCCAGGTACTCGAGCTCGGTTTGCCCACAGTGATCGCTCTGAACATGATCGACATTGCCAAGGCCCGTGGATTAACGATTGACACCGCTCAATTATCACACCGTTTGGGAATTCCGGTGGTCCCGTTGCAAGCCAACAAGCGTCGCGGCTTGAACGAATTGAAAGCGGCGCTGGCCCAGATGATCGAGCGTCAAACATCGCCGCAGAAAAGTCCGTTTCCGCAGCCGTTCCGTGATGAAGTATCACAACTGGAATCGCTCCTGAACGGAAACCAAGAACGCGATGCAGTACAGCCGACCGACAATGTTTTGCATGCCATCAATGGCAGTGCGGCGCCGCCGACACAATCCGCTGCCGATTCCATAGTTCCGCGCTATCTCGTTGAACGCTTGCTTTTGGATACCAGCGGTTACTTAGAGCAATCGGGATTGATTTACACCCGCTCAGGCCAGCGCATCGACTCCGTGCAATTGCAGCAACATTTGCAAGCGGCCCGCGCTCGGCTTTCGGCAGCCGGTTTTCCGGTGCCGGCCGTCGAAGCAATGGCCCGCTACCAATGGGCCGGTCGTCAATTGGAAGGCATAGTTCGGCGCCCAACGGAACGATTGAAAACAAATTCCGACACAATCGATCGCATTTTGACTCACCGGCTGTGGGGAACGGTAGTTTTCGCGGCCATGATGCTACTACTGTTCTCGTCGGTCTTTATTTTTGCCAAGCCGTTGATGAATTGGATTCAAGCTGGCGTCGACTTTATCGCCGCCACCATAAAAGACACCTTGGCCGACGGCGCTTTTCGATCGCTGCTGGACGACGGCATTATCGGCGGCGTGGGTAGTGTGATTGTGTTTCTGCCGCAGATTCTGATTTTGTTTATGTTCATCGCAATTCTAGAAGATTGCGGTTACATGGCTCGGGCTGCTTATTTAATGGATAAAATGATGGTGCGCGTGGGCCTGAGCGGCAAATCGTTCATTCCGCTTCTTTCGTCATTTGCCTGCGCCATTCCAGGCATCATGGCCACACGGGTCATCGAAAATCGGCGCGACCGGCTGACAACGATTATGGTGGCCCCCTTGATGAGCTGTTCCGCCCGCCTGCCGGTTTACACGTTGCTGATTGGCGCCTTCATTCCGGCCGGAAAATACATTGTTGGAGTATTGCCGCTGCAAGGACTCACGCTATTTGTGATGTATTTGGTCGGCATCGTGGCGGCCGTCGTGGTGGCACTAATTCTGAAGCGAACCCTGCTGCGCGGAGCGACTCCGCCATTTGTGATGGAATTGCCGCCTTACAAATTTCCCTCGCCGGCGCTCGTTTTGCATCGCATGGTGGAGCGCGGCTGGGCGTTTGTTTGCCGCGCCGGCACACTGATCGTCGCAGTGGCGATTGTAGTTTGGGCTCTGTTGTATTACCCGCACAATCCGGCGGCTGTAGAAGAAAGTTTGCAGCGGGATCAGGCCGCACTAACTGCACAGCTTGAACAGTTTCCGGCGGATAATATGCACCGCAAATTCTTAGAGGCAGAGCTAGCGCGGTATAGTACGCCCGACCAGCGCGAACAATTATTGGCCGGCGCCTATCAGCGGCAAAGCATTCTGGGGCAGATGGGCCGCTGGATCGAGCCCGCCGTGCGACCGCTGGGCTGGGACTGGCGCGTGGGCTGCGCGGCCATTGCTTCGTTTCCTGCGCGCGAGGTTGTGCTTGGAACGCTGGGCGTGATTTATAATCTGGGAAACGTCGATTTAGAAGCCAACGAAGGCCAAACGCAATTGCAAACACAGCTCCGCAACGCCACTTGGGATGGCAGCCTTCGACCCGTATTCACTGTGCCGATGGCCCTGGGTCTGATGGTATTTTTTGCCTTATGTGCTCAGTGCGCGGCCACACTCGTGATTATTAAGCGTGAAACCAACAGTTGGCGCTGGCCGGTGTTTACCTTCGGATATATGACCGTTCTGGCATATCTCGGCGCGCTGGCGACTTACCAAATCGGCACATGGTTAACTGGATAACATTAAATCAAACCGCTTCAGAATTGCGAATTGCCAATCGCTTTTGAAATGCAAAACTTCCTCGCACTACTGATCGTCGCAGTGGCCGCCGGCTATCTCATACGGCGAGGTTGGCGATATTTTTCCGCCAGAAAGTCATCAGCCGGCTGCGGCAGCGCTTGCGGAAATTGCTCGTCCAATAGCGACTCAGCCGTCGCAACAAAACCACTGGTCAGTATCGATTCCCTGCGACGTCACTGACCGTTATATCCGGCCGTCCTGCTGCCCCGATCACGATACGTAGAACTGGTGTTGCTGCCGGAGACAGGCATCGGCGTATTCGATTCGTCCTCGATCGTTGCCTTGCAAGAAATTGGCGGCACGGCACTATCGCCTAAATCGGTTCTGATCTTGATCGTCTTGGCGATCTTGCCGGATTGGTGTGGCGCCGTGAACGTGATCGGAATTAATTGCACTTCGCGCGCTTCCTCAGGCAGCTTGCAGGAGAATTCTTCATCGCAATCGATACCCAGCACCTTAAACGGTTTTTTACTGCGAATCACCACATTTTTGGTAACCGCTTGCCCTGGCGTCAGAGTTCCCAGCGCCAACGAAGCTGGACTAACCGTCACGTCGGCCACAACTCGGCCTACCACGTCGATTGGAATCCGCGGCGAAGCGGGATCGTTGGTCACCAAGTATAATTGGTCGCTGATATAGCCGGCGGGAGTGGAAGGCTTAAGCCGGACCAACAGATCGTAAACAACCGATCCGTTCGCGCGGCGGTTTTCATTCACTTCCACTTCGAAATTCGTGTTGGCGCTTTGCACGTCGGAAATGTTCCAATCGCTTCGCCCGGTGTGCGTGAGCGTGATTTTTTTCTCTGCCGTTTGGCCGGCGTCCACGGTTCCTAATTCCACCATGCCTGGCTGCAACACGACGTCGGTAAGAATATTGCCGGTGACTTGCAGTTGGACTTCCGCAGCAAATGGCCTGTCGAAGGTTACGGTAATCGTTGCCGAGTGCGACCCTAGAAACGCATTGGTGTTGAAGTTAGCGACGATGTCGGCCGTTTCCCAAGTTTTAAGATCCGCCTTGGTCGTCTCCGCCGTTGTGCAACCGCAACTGCTACGGATGGCCGCCACATGCAAAGGTTCCACGTACGGATTAGTAAATTTGAATTGATACTGGGCCTTGGTGCCCCGCGCCAGGCTACCAAAATCGTGACTGGTCTCGGTAAACATCTTGCGCGCCCAATCCTGGGCAGGCGCAACCTGGGCCCAAGCCAGCACCAGTAGCAGCGAAAACAAAGCGGATCGTCGCACGAACGGCATCTCCAAGAAACCAACTTCAATGTGGCGAATTTTGCGGCAAAAATCGACCCAGTTTATACTCCATCCCCCGGCTTTCACCTGCCTGATGCAGGCAAAGCAATGTTGCTAAGTGCTGAAAAAATCTAGAGTTGCATTGGAAAGCTGTCAACGGCACCTAACCCAGGTAAGAAGCTGGATATTTCGAATTATTCGGATGCAATAGACCGCCAGCAAAAGCCATTCTGCGCCTAGAATGCGCTGCCGGCCAACTTCGTGGTCCGATTAACACTTTTAAAGTTTTGATAGCAAATCGGCAAACTTTCTGCGATTTACGTAATAATCAAGGTCCGACATTGTGGATCGCCTGCCATTGTTTGCGATAATCGAGTTCTTTGGAATGTCACCTCTAGCAAGCCGGTGGGTAATTCATTCCAAGAATGCTCCTAATCACTCTTACTCATGCCGCTTACCATGTTGATATGAACCACCACCAATTCATTTATTCACTGATGAAACTGGCCGTAGCGTGCGGATTACTGGCTACCATCCAAGGCTGCGGCCATCCGGTCGGATCCGGCACTGCCGCTGAGATCGGTGATCTGGCGCAGGCCGCGCCTGACAGCACTCCCATTTATTCGTCGCCAAAGAATGCTGCGACGCAGCACGAGGCAGCGCAGACGGAAAATCCTTTCCCAAACGGCAGTCCAGCACCGTCACTTGACGGCGGCGTGGAGTGGCTAAACGCTTCGGCACCAGTCGATCTAAAAAATCTCCGCGGCAAATTCGTGCTGTTGGATTTCTGGACCTACTGCTGCATCAACTGTATGCACATTTTACCCGAACTGAAAAAAGTGGAGCAAGCCTATCCGAATAATGTAGTGGTCATCGGCGTTCATTCAGGCAAGTTTGATGCTGAGCATGATTCGGAAAATATTCGCCAGGCCGTCATGCGAAACGACATCGAACATCCCGTGGTCAACGATGCCGACTACAAAATCTGGAATCGGTATGGGTGCAATAGCTGGCCCAGTTTGAGGTTGATCGATCCCGAAGGAAACCTAGTGGCAGAGCAGGGGGGCGAAGTCGATTTCGCCACGCTTAACGCGGTTTTCCAAAAAGTCCTGCCCTACTACCGGCAGCACGGCTTGCTCAATGAGAAACCCATTCACTTCGATTTGGAACGCGATAAAGCTGCTATTACTCCGTTGCGCTATCCGGGCAAAATCTTGGCCGACGAGCCTGGCGGCCGTTTGTTCATTGCCGACAGCAATCACAACCGCATTGTGGTGGCATCACTGGATGGCATATTACTGCACGTGGTCGGATGCGGCGATATTGGTCGTGCCGATGGCGATTTTCGCTCGGCCCAATTCCATCATCCGCAAGGCATGGCCCTACGGGGCGACACGTTGTACGTGGCCGACACCGAAAATCATCTGCTTCGCAAAGTGGATTTGAAAAATCAGCAGGTAACCACTATTGCCGGCACCGACCAGGAGTCGAGATTTAATTGGCCGGGCGTCAATCCCGAGGCGCCCCCAATATCAATGCCCGAGCGGTTCGTCGGGCCACCGCTCCAAACGGCACTCAACAGCCCCTGGGCTCTTTGCATCAACGGGCGCGATTTATATATCGCTATGGCTGGCGCTCATCAGATTTGGAAAATGCCGCTGGACGAATCGGAAATTGGTCCTTATGCCGGCAACGGACGAGAGGACATTGTCGACGGACCATTGCTCCCCAAACGGCCCTATCAATCCGGCTATTCGTCGTTCGCGCAGCCCAGTGGTTTGTCAACTGACGGAACGTGGTTGTACGTGGCCGATAGCGAGGGCAGCTCGATCCGCGCCGTGCCGTTTGATCCGGCCAAAGATGTACATACCGAAGTAGGCACCGCGTATCTGGAAAATGCACGGCTGTTCACATTCGGTGATGTCGACGGTCCAATCGGCACTCCCCGACTGCAGCACTGCCTGGACGTAGTTTATTACAACGGCAGGCTCTACGTAGCGGATACATACAACAACAAAATCAAAGTGATCGAGCTGAAAAGCGGCGAGTGTCAAACGCTCGTAGGCATTGGCAAAGCGGGACACGATGATTCCACTTTGGATGGGAAGACGACGGCATCGTTTTCCGAACCCGCCGGACTAACTTATGGTGCCGGCAAAATGTACGTGGCCGACACGAACAACCATTTAATCCGTGTCGTCGATTTGGCGAAAAACGGCGACACCGCTTCTCGGGTGACGACACTGCAGATTTCCGGTTTGGCTGCGCCTTCGGCGGTAGTTTCTGAAGCCACGAAATGATTGCAGTTTACTTCTTTTCCAGTGTCTTCAGCGGATCTTCCGCACCTATCGTCGCCATTGTGCTTCGGCCGGTATCGTTATCATAGATTACATACTCGTTGCCATTGCCCGTGGCATGGTATTCGTACCGAGCCGGTTTGGTCAGTTCGGCCGAAAGAATCATGGCGCTGCCGATGATCAGCGCCCCGACAAAAAGTGCCGCTGAAATTTGATTGTGGCCGTGTCTGTACTCTTGATTCCCGTTCATAGTTTTGTTCCCCGGATTGGAAAGGGTTGTTGCTGCTACGTCGCGTTGATGCGAATGCCATACCAACGACCAGAAAGGCCGTCAGATGGTGACAACAAGCGCAAACGCTGCTTTGAAAGCAGCCAACAAGGTTTATTGACAGCCTAATGCTGGGGATCTTGGACCGAGAGGCTCAGTTCCCTTCGCCGGCGTCCAGGACCGTCTTGATTTCAATGACGTTTCTGCAAATACGTATTTTCCTTTGCAGTCGCGCAACATTAGGGCCACCGCACCCTGCAACGTCCGATTGCCAAACGGCTTAAACATGCGGTAAAATACGACGTTCTGTCGCGGTGGGATAACATATTGTGATCGGTTTACTCACCCATAACCCGGCAGTCGCAGTTCGAAATCTCTGAGCTTGTCGCATGTTCGAAACCATCCAAAACGGCCTGTCCGAAGCGATGCGCAGCTTGCGCGGCAAAGCCAAGCTAAGCGAAGCGAACATGCGCGAAGGTTTGGAGCTGGTCCGCCAGGCTCTACTGGAAGCCGACGTTAGTTACGACGTTGCCCAGGAATTTATCAATCGCGTCAGTGCCGATGCCGTCGGCGAGAAAGTTTTGCAATCGTTGCGGCCCACCGAACAGCTCGTCGGTATTGTGCACCGTGAGCTTGTGAATCTGATGGGCCCGGTCGATCACTCGCTTCATTTGCACGAAGGCACCAGCATTATCATGCTGTGCGGCCTGCAAGGTTCCGGCAAAACCACCACGTGCGGCAAGCTGGGCCGTTTGATTCAGCAGCGTGGCCGGCGCGTAATGCTTGTTGCGGCTGACTTACAGCGACCCGCGGCCATCGATCAATTGCACGTGATCGGCGAACAACTGGGTCTGACCGTGTATTCCGAACGTGGCGCGCCCGATCCAGTGGTCGTGTGCCATAACGCAGTGCGCAAAGCCACGGAGGAAGGCATTCCCGTAGTTATCTTGGATACCGCGGGACGGTTGCACATTGACGATGAGTTGATGCATCAGCTCAAACAAATCGACAAGCGTGTAGAACCCGATCAGGTGCTTCTGGTGGTCGACGGCATGACCGGGCAGGATGCAGTGAACAGCGCCAAAGCCTTCAACGAAGCGCTGGAGCTGGACGGCCTGGTGATGACGAAGCTCGATGGCGACGCCCGCGGCGGGGCGGCACTGTCGGTCAAGCAAGTTGCAGGCGTGCCGATCAAATTCATCGGCACCGGCGAGCATTTAGACAACCTGGAAGAATTCCATCCCGACCGGATGGCTAGCCGCATCCTTGGAATGGGCGACGTCCTCACCCTGGTCGAGCAGGCGCAGCAAAAATTCGACCAGGGCGAAATGCAACGCCAGGAGGAGCAGCTACGCAAAGGCGAAATCACGCTTGACACCTTCCGCGACATGATGCGGCAGGTCCGCAAGCTTGGCCCACTGCAAAAAGTGATGGGCATGATCCCCGGCATGAGCGGCATGGGCGAAATGATGAACCAGTTCGACGAAAGCGAAATGGAGCGCTTTTTCGGCATGATCGACTCTATGACGCCCGAGGAAAGGCGGAATCCGGGGGTGATCGACCAAAGCCGCCGCCGCCGAATTGCTGTTGGAAGCGGCGTAGAACCCCACGAAGTGAACGAATTGGTCAAACAATTCGACGGTATGGCCTCGCTGATGAAAGAGATGTCGGGGCTGGGCATGCGCGACAGAATGCGTAAAATGCAACAATTGCAGCAAGGCGGTTTTCTCGACCCGGGCAACCGCTTGTCGCGTGGAAAAGTGGGCACTGGCAAACGCCTAACTCCCGACGAAAAACGCAAGCTGAAAAAGCAACGGGAAAAAGAGCTGCGCAAGAAGAAACGAGAATCACGAAATCAGTAACACCAGTGGTCCGGCGGCAGGGCGGCATAGTAGAATGAGCGATTCGCCGCATATGACCACGTACTATCCCTACACATTACTTTACGCAGGAGATCGTTGTGGCAGTTAAGATTCGCATGAAACGTTTGGGACGGAAGCATCGCTCTTATTTCCGCATTTGCGCGACCGATTCCCGCGCCCCGCGCGATGGCCGAGTGATTGAAGAAATCGGCAGTTACGATCCGATGATCCCGCTGACCGACGCACGCTGCACCCTCAATGTAGAACGCGTGAAATATTGGCTCGGCGTTGGCGCCCAGCCGTCGGATCGCGTGAAAGTGCTGATCAAAAAATACGGTTCGGAAGGGACGCACTTGAAAGAGCAGGAAGCGGCCGTCGCCCAATACAAGGCGCCCAAAACGGTGCCTGATCCTGGCGAACCGAAGCTGTTGGTCAAGCCGAAGAAGTCCGAAGAATCCGCCTCGGCCGAAGGTGGCGAAGCTGCCTCGGAACCATCGGGCGGCGTGGAAGCGACCGCGCCTGCCGGGGAATAGCGGCCGAAGCTTGCACTGGTCCGCACCATGCGTTTCGATATTCTCACGCTGTTTCCGGAAATCTTTTCTGGCTATCTGAGCCAGAGTTTGCTGAAGCTGGCGATTGAGAGCGGGCTGGTGCAGGTCAACTTGCACAACATTCGCGATTGGGCGCAGGGGAAGCACAAAGTTGTCGACGACCGGCCCTATGGCGGCGGGCCCGGGATGCTGCTTAAGGTCGAGCCGGTCGTGGAATGCGTGGAAGCGGTGCAGGCCATGGCGAAGCCTGAGAATGCTGCTCAGCCTGGTCACCTAATCATGCTCACGCCCACCGGCCACAAGTTGACGCAAAGTGTCGTCGAAGAGTTGGCCGCCCGTAAACGTTTGCTGCTGTTATGCGGCCGTTACGAAGGTTTCGATAACAGGGTGCGACAGATTCTCAAGCCGGATGAGATTTCGATCGGTGATTACATTCTCGGCGGCGGAGAAGTAGCGGCCATGGTGATGATCGATGCCGTGATTCGGCTGGTGCCAGGGGTGTTGGGAGATGAAGACAGTGCCCGCTGCGATTCGTTTTCGGCCAAATCCAGCGGTGGTGAGCGTTTGTTGGAGGCTGGCCATTACACGCGCCCTCGGGAATATCGCGGCTTGACTGTACCGGAAGTGCTCGTTAGCGGCGATCACGAGGCGATTGCCCGATGGCGTGCGGAGCAAAGTTTGCAGCTCACCGGCGAGCGCCGCAGCGATTTACTCGCTAATCAACAGCCAAAGATGGCCGAAAACTCCCCGCAGTCGTAAAATTCAACGCGGTAACTGCTTGAAACTCAATCTGTTGCGCGGGTGGTGGTTGGCGGATCAGAAGATTCAGTAGTCCCCCTTGGGATCGGTCGAAAAACTGGTTACACTTGATGGTCTGACCTAATCAGGATGTTTTGGTTCGCAGGAAGGCTTCCGGCGAATACACGCGCACTTGGAAAGTTATGAGCCAGCAAATTCTTGAACTTGTTGAACGCAGCAGCCTGAAGGCTGATATTCCCGCATTCGCCATCGGCGATACGGTTGACGTACACACGCGGATTTTGGAAGGCGAAAAAGAGCGTATCCAAATTTTCAATGGCGTGGTGATTGCCCGCAGCGGATCCGGCAGCCGCGAAATGTTTACCGTCCGTCGCATCGTACAAGGCGAAGGCGTGGAGCGAAAGTTTCCGCTGCACTCGCCCAAAATCGCCAAAATCGAAGTCAAACGCAGCGGCGTGGTCCGCCGAGCCAAGCTGTATTTCTTGCGGGATCGGGTCGGCAAAGCGGTGCGTCTGCGTCAGCGGCGCGGTGAAAAAGCCGATGTCCTTGTCCCCGGCGAAGAGAACGTCGAAGTCAAACGCAAAGAAAAAGAAACTGCCAAGCGCGCCGAACCCGCGACTGTTTGAATTGCTTCCTTTCGGTGCGATGGCTTCTGCTTGAATTTTTGTCATGCACTGGCCGGTCGCAATCACTTCGCGCTGGTCGAGCTTGTGGCAGCCCAAACCGCTGGGCTATTTAGGCGAACGGGCTGCCGAAAGATTTCTAAAGCGCAAGGGTTACAAAATCGTCGCCCGAGGGTTGCGGCTGCGTGGCGGAGAATTGGATTTGGTAGCGATCGATGGGCGCACTATCGTATTTGTCGAAGTGAAAACTCGCCGGACGAATCATTTTGGCCACCCGGCCGAAGCCGTTTCTGCCCGCAAGCAGTGGTATTTAACCCGGGCGGCTTTGTTTTATCTCAAGCGACACGGCCTGCTGGAATATGAGTCTCGCTTTGATGTGGTCGCCATTGTTTGGCCGAATCGCGCAAAACGTCCCACGATCCAGCATTTCCCAAGGGCGTTTGAAGCAACGGGCATCGAAGGAATGTATTCCTGACCCGACCACTGGCTAGAAAGTCTGTCGTGATTATTTTAGCGCCGCTTGCTGCAGCGCTGTGAGTTGCTCGATGCCTCGGCGTGCCAAACCCAACAATGTTTGCAATTCTGCTTCGCTGAATGTGGCTTCTTCGCCGGTGCCTTGCACTTCGATAAAGCGGCCATCGCCGGTCATCACCACGTTCATATCGACGGCGGCGTCCACGTCTTCCGAGTAATCCAAATCCAAAAGTGCTGCGCCTTCGAATAAACCGACACTGACGGCAGCCACACTGCTGCGGATGGGCCAGTGATCTCGATTCAACGTATTGCCGACGCTCGCCATCGCATCCGCCAGTGCGATATAGGCGCCCGTGATGCTGGCCGTTCGCGTGCCACCGTCGGCTTCGAGCACGTCGCAATCAATCGCGATGGTCCGTTCTCCGAGCGCATCCAAATCGACAATCGCCCGCAAGCTGCGCCCGATGAGTCGTTGGATTTCCGTGGTGCGGCCGTCGGTTTTTCCATCGCGTTCGCGTTTTTTTCGCGGGCTGGTGCTGCCAGGGAGCATGTTGTACTCCGCGGTAAGCCAACCGCGACCTTTTCCGACCATCCATTCGGGCACTTTGGGATCGATCGATGCGGTGCATAGCACCGTGGTGCCTCCGGCCTGAAATAGCACGCTGCCCGGCGCAGTGCGCGTAAAGCGGCGGGTAATCTTTACGGGCCGAAGTTGATCGTTTTTGCGTCCGTCGTGCCGCATGCTTTTTACCTTTACCCGCTAGCTTTCGCAGTGAGCAGCCAGGCCAAGACTCCCTTTTGAACATGCATACGGTTGCTGGCTTGCTGCACAACAACACTGTTTGGGCCGTCGATTACTTCGTCGGTCACTTCCTCGCCACGATGGGCCGGCAAACAGTGCATAAAATAGGCTTCAGACGGAGCATGCTTCATCAGCGCTGCGTTGACCTGATAAGCGGCAAAATCCTTTCGCCGCTTGGCACTTTCCGCTTCTTGCCCCATGCTGGCCCAGACGTCGGTGTAAACCGCCACCACGCCCTTTACTGCCGCGATGGGATCGGTGGTGGTGGTCAAATCGAGCTGCGGAATTTCGCGCTTGAATCGCGCGAGATCTTCCGGGCTGAATTGATAGGCCGGCGGCGTGGCAACGACAATTTTCATTCCCAGCCGTCCGCACCCTTCCACCAAACTGCGGGCCACGTTGTTGGCGTCGCCGACGTAAGCCAGCGTCAACCCATTGAGTTTACCGACCAATTCGCGGAGCGTATACAAATCGGCCAGGGCCTGGCAGGGATGCGCGAAATCGGTCAGACCATTGATTACCGGACACGTGCTGTGCTCGGCGACTTCGGCCACGGTTTGATGCAGCTTGCAACGCATTACGACGCCATCGACATATTGGCTAAGCACCCGGGCAAAATCGGCCATGCTTTCGCGGGCGCCAAAGCCGACGTCGCTCCCCAAAAACAAACTGCCGCCGCCGAGCTGCGTCATGCCGGCTTCGAAACTCACCCGCGTGCGCAGCGACTGCTTTTCAAACAGGAGACCCAGAACACGTCCCGGTAAAAGCGGCTCACGCACTCCTTGCGCATATTTGGATTTCAAATCGGCCGTGATGGCGAAAATTCGTTCAATTTCCGCGGAACTCAAATCGGTGACACAAAGTAGATGACGCATGGGAATTGGTAAGCAGTATGCGGTAGCGGTAGCTTGGATATTTAAGTGGTAGAATGGTGCTTCAAAACGTCTGCGAGAATATCGCAGCCCTCGTGAATTTGCTGCTGCGTGATGTTTAAGGCGGGCAGCAAGCGGAGCACGGTGCCGTGTGTCGCGTTGACGAGCAGCCGTCGGTCGAGGCACTGCTTTACTATCGGTGCTCCGTCTGCGGTAAGTTCGACGCCGATCATCATGCCGAGCACGCGGACTTCACGAATCAAATTGCACTCGTCGCGGATCTGCTCCAAACGGTCGCGGAAAATATCACTCATTTGCCGCGAATGCTCTAGTAGATTTTCGTTTTCTACCGCTTCGATGTAAGCCAATCCTGCCCGGGCCGCAATCGGATTGCCGCCGAAGGTTGCCGCGTGCATGCCGGGACGCAAACTAGGAGCGATTTCCGGCTTGGTTAACAGCGCTCCGCCCGCAATGCCGCCGCAAAGCGCCTTGGCAAGTGTCATGACATCGGGCGTAACGCCAAAGTGCTGATACGCAAACCATTGGCCGGTGCGTCCGCAACCGGTTTGGACTTCGTCGAACATCAATAGCAACTCGTTTTCGTCACACAGTTGGCGCAGGCCGGTAAGGAATTCGACGGGCGGAATGTTGATTCCCCCTTCGCCTTGGACCGGCTCGACCAAAATCGCGGCCGTTTCGCGGTCGATCAGATTTTTTATGGCATTCAAATCGCCAAACGGAGTATAAACAAAGCCTGCCATTAGGGGGCCAAGTCCTTCGTGATACTTGGGTTGGGCAGTTGCCGCGGTGGCGCCCAAGGTGCGGCCGTGAAAACCGCCCGTGAAAGTGATGATTTTGTAACGTTCCTTCGGCGTGTGCAGCCGGGCCAGTTTGATAGCGGCCTCGTTAGCCTCGGTGCCGGAATTACAGAAAAAAGCCTGACCGCCGAAGCTCCGTTCCGAAAGAGCTTGCGCCCATTGGCCTTGCCAGGGCGTGTGCCAGGTGTTGGGCACATGGATTAGCGTGGCGACTTGGTCCTGCACGGCCTCGACCACCGTGGGCGGACAATGGCCCAATAAATTGCAGCCCCAGCCGGGAAAGAAATCGAGGTAGCGGTTCCCCTCGGCGTCCCACACGTAGGACCCTTCGCCGCGGACCAGCGAGACGGGAAACCTGGCGTAGTTAGGGACTACGTACTTTTGAAACAGCTCGATGGTTTCGGCGGAAGAAAGTGTGGCGGTTTCTGGCATGGGGGCGGAAGAGGGGTCAGGGGTCAGAGGTCAGGGGTCAGAGGTCAGGGGTCAGAGGTCAGAGGTCAGGGGTCAGAGGTCAGAGGTCAGAGGTCAG
>Ga0182024_10012107_pt1 | contig 17131 bp, 16 predicted proteins | sample P32metaG_FD_120480 | JGI IMG/M metagenome (GOLD analysis project Ga0182024, IMG submission 120480) | Permafrost microbial communities from Stordalen Mire, Sweden - P3-2 metaG (Illumina Assembly) | ecosystem: Environmental > Terrestrial > Soil > Wetlands > Permafrost | place: Sweden: Stordalen...
CGAGGCGGCCGGTCGCCGACAACACCGCGGAGGAAAGCCCCTGGGCCGGCGCCCAACCGCTCAGCACCGCACCGGCGCTCACGCCGGCGACAAGCGCCACCGGCGCGCCCCACAGCGCCGCGCGGCGCAGGCCTCGCGACACCTTGCGCCGGCGCTGCCGCATCATCTTGCGCATGAGCCCTCCTCGGCATGCCAGCCGGAGACCGGGCCAGCGAGCGGTCGGCCGATCCGGCGGATTTCCCATTCGAGCACGACGCCGAATTTTGCCTGCACTCGCCGCCGCACTTCTTCGCCCAATCCCTCGATGTCGGTGGCGCTGGCGGTGCCGGTGTTGATCAGGAAGTTGGTGTGCTTTTCCGACACCATCGCGCCGCCGCGGACGAGGCCGCGGCAGCCGGCGCCGTCGATCAGCCGCCACGCCTCGTGGCCCGGCGGGTTGGCGAAGGTCGAGCCGCCGGTGCGCGCACGGATCGGTTGCGAGGCCTCCCGCGCGGCCTGGATTTCGGTCACGCGCCACGCGATTTCTTGCCGGTCGCCCGGCGTGCCGCGGAGGGTTGCACCGACAAAAATCCAGTCGCCGGGCGCGTCCGAATGGCGGTAGGAGAGGCCGAGCGCGGCAGCCGGCACGCGGTGGACCATGCCGCTGCGGTCGAGAGCGTCGGCTTCGACAAGCACGTCCCTGATCTCGCCGCCATAGGCGCCGGCATTCATCCTGAGCCCGCCGCCGATCGTGCCCGGCACGCCGGAGAGGAATTCGAGCCCGGCGATCCCGGCTTCGGCGGCGCTCAGCGCCACGTTGAGATCGAGCGCGCCGGCACCGGCCCGCACTTCGCCGTCCGCGGGCCTGATTTCGGCGAAGCCGCGGCCGAGCCTGATCGTCACGCCGGGGATGCCGCCGTCGCGCACCAGCAAGTTCGACGCGACGCCGACCACCGTGACCGGGATTTCCGCCGGCAGCTCCCGCAGAAAATCGGAAAGATCGTGTTCGTCGGCCGGGCGGAACAGCACTTCCGCCGGTCCACCGGCCCGGAACCAGGTCATCGGGCCGATCGGCGCATTCGCGGTGAGGCGTCCGCGCGCCTTGGGCAGGCGGTCGATCAGCGCCGGGATCGCGGTCGGGGCGCGGGCCATCATGCGACCCGGCTCCGCTTGTCGCCGTCGTCGAGCTCGGCGGGAAGCGCATTGGCCCAGGCGGTGATCGAGCCGGCGCCGAGGCACACCACCATGTCGCCCGGCTTGGCAAGCGCGCGCACCGCCGGTTCCAGCGCAGCCGCGCCGTCGAGCGGCTCGACATGGCGGTGGCCGTGTGCCGCGAGCCCGGCGATCAGCGCGCTGCGATCGACCCCGTCGATCGGCGCCTCGCCGGCGGCATAGACATCGGCGACGAGCACCGTGTCGGCGTCGTTGAAGCAGGTGCAGAACCCGTCGAACAGATGCGCCAGCCGCGTGTAGCGGTGCGGCTGTACCACAGCGATGACCTTGCCTTCGGTGATCGACCGCGCGGCTTTCAGCACCGCGGCGATCTCGACCGGGTGGTGGCCGTAATCGTCGATGATCTGGACTCCGTTCCACTCGCCGGTCTTGGTGAAGCGGCGGCGCACTCCCTTGAAGTTGCGGAAGCTCGTCCGCACTACCGGGTCGCCGATCTTCATCTCGGCGGCGACGGCGATCGCGGCCAGCGAGTTCTGCACGTTGTGGTCGCCGAACATCGGCAGGAACAAATCGCGGATCGTGCGGGTCTTGGCCGTGGCGCGATCGGCGATGACAGCATCGTAGAGGCTGCCACCCTCGGCGAGGCGGATGTTGACCGCCCGGATATCGGCCTGCGGGCTGAGGCCGTAGGTGAGGATGCGGCGCTCGGTGAGCTTGGCGAGCATCCCCTGTACCACCGGATGATCGATGCACAGCACGGCAAAGCCGTAGAACGGGATGTTCGCGGCGAAGCCCTCGAACGCCTGCTGCAGCGCGGGGAAGTTGCCGTAATGGTCGAGATGCTCAGGGTCGATATTGGTGACGATGGCGATCGCCGCCGGCAGGCGGGTAAAGGTGCCGTCGCTCTCGTCGGCCTCGACCACCATCCAGTCGCCTTCGCCGAGCCGCGTGTTGGTGCCGTAGGCGTTGATGATGCCGCCGTTGATCACGGTCGGGTCGAGCTGCGCGGCTTCGAGCAGCGCGCCGACCAGCGAGGTCGTCGTCGTCTTGCCGTGCGTGCCGGCAACCGCGATCGCCCATTTCAGCCGCATCAGCTCGCCGAGCATCTCGGCGCGGCGCACGATCGGGATGCGGCGGGCGCGGGCGGCGACGATCTCGGGGTTGTCGGGCTTGATCGCCGAGGACACGACGACGACCTCGGCGGCGCCGAGATTGGCTTCCTTGTGGCCGACCATGATTTTGATGCCGAGCGCCGCAAGCCGGGCGGTGTTGCCGCCGTCGCTGAGATCGCTGCCCTGCACCTTGTAGCCGAGATTGTGCAGCACCTCGGCGATGCCGCTCATGCCGATGCCGCCGATACCGACGAAATGGATGAGGCCGATCCCCTGCGGCAGCGATCTCATGCCGCGCGCTCCATTGGTCCGCGCCTCGCGATGCCCCCGTTGCAGCGCGGCGAGAGGCTCTGCACCAGTCCGGCGAGATGCGCGGCCGCATCGTCGCGGGCGAAACGCCGGGCCGCGGCGGCCGCCGCGGCGAGCTGGCCGGGATCGGCGAGCAGCGCGGCAAGGCGTTCGGCGAGGACCGCCGGGGTCAGCTCGCCTTGCGCGAAGGCCCACCCGCCGCCGGCAGCGACGAATTCTGCGGCGTTGGCGGTCTGGTGATCGTCCATCGCGTGCGGGTAGGGGACCAGCAGGGCGGGCCGGCCGGCGGCGGCGAGTTCGGCGACCGTCGAGGCCCCGGCGCGGGACACCACCAGATGCGCGCGCTTCAATCGCGCCGGCATGTCGTCGAAGAAGGTCTCGATCTGCGCGTCGATGCCCAGCGCGCGGTATTGGGCGGCGACCGCCTCCTTGTCCTCCGGCCGCGCCTGCTGGGCGAGGCGCAGTCGCGCGCGCATTTCCGCCGGCAGCGCGGCCAGCACCGGCGGCATGCTCTCGGCGAAGAAACGCGCACCCTGGCTGCCGCCGACGACCAGCAGCTCGATCGATTTTTCCGGCGCGGCATAGCCTTCAGCGCCAAGCGCGAGGATCGCCGGGCGCACCGGATTGCCGGTATGGATAGCGCGAGCGCGATCGCCGGGGCGGAGGCCCTGGGTCGCGGCAAAGCCGATCGCGATCCGCCGCGCGCGCGGCGCGAGCAGCCGGTTGGCGCGCCCGAACACCGCGTTTTGCTCGTGGATCAGGGTCGGCAGACCGAGCTGGGCCGCGGCGAGCATGGTCGGCACCGACGGGTAGCCGCCAAACCCAACCACCGCCGCCGGCGCGAGCCGCCGCAGCAGGCGGCGCGCCTGGACGATGCCGACCGCCAGCTCAGCTAGTCCGTAGGCGGCGTGCAGCGGCCCGCCGCCAAGCTGCCCCGCACGCACCAGATCGACGGTCACTCCGGGCACCTTCTCGGCAAAGGCATCGGCCCGCCGGTCGGTCAGCAGATGCACCGCGCCGCCGGTCTGCACCAGGAGCCGCGCCACCGCCTCGGCCGGGAACAGATGTCCGCCGGTGCCGCCGGCGGCGAGGACATAGACCGGGCTCACAGTTCGTCCCCGCCGAGCCGCCGCCGGGTCAGGGCGAGCAGCATCCCCATGCCGAGCGCCAGCGCCAGCATCGACGACACCCCGTAGGAGAGAAATGGCAACGTCATTCCCTTGGTCGGGATCAGACGCAAGGCCGAGGCCATGTTGATCACCGCCTGCAGGCCGAACTGGATCAGCAGCCCGGTCGCTGCCAGCAGCACGAACTGGTCGCGCTCCTGCAGCAGGCGCGAGAACCCGCGCAGCACGATAAAGGCGAAGAGGCCGATGATGAGGACGCAGGCGACGAGCCCGAATTCCTCGCCGGCGACGGCGAAGACGAAATCGGCATGGGCGTCGGGCAGCACGTCCTTGACCGTTCCCTCGCCCGGACCCTTGCCCCACAGCCCGCCGCTCACAAAGGCTTCGAGCGAGCGGCGCACCTGATAGCTGTCGCCGGAACTGGGGTCGAGGAAGCGGTTGATGCGGTCGGTGACATGCGGCAGCCACTCATAGGCGGCGAACAGCATCGACATCCCGCCGGCCAGGCCGATGCCGAGCCAGTAGAACCGCAGCCCGGCCATGAAGAACTGGGCGAACCACACCGCCGCGACGACGAGCGCCATGCCGAAATCGGGCTGCTTCACAAGAATTGCGACGATGACCACGAAGAGGGCCGCCGAAATCCAGTTGCCGTAGAAGCTCGGGTTGCGCCGCTGCTCGGCGAAGAGCCAGGCGGCGACGATGGCGAAGGTCGGCTTGACCAGCTCGGAGGGCTGCACCGGCATGCCGGCGATGCCGACCCAGCGGCGCGCGCCCTTGACCTCGACGCCGATGACCAGGGTCAGCACCATCATCGCCAGCGCGATGCCGAACAGCACAAAGGCGGCGCGGCGGACCCGGCGCGGCGGCAGCAGCGAGACGAGAAACATGATCGCCAGCGACATCGGCACCGCGGCCAGGTGACGTTTGACGAAATGCAGCGGGTCGTAGCCGATGCGCACCGCGACGGCCGGGCTCGCGGCCATGCTCAGCACCGCGCCGATCGCGATCAGCGCCATCAGCGCGCCGAGGCTCCAGCGGTCGACGGTCCACCACCACCGCGCCACCGGGCTCTGGTCGATGCGGGCGAACCTCATCGGTGCGCTCCGGGCAGCTCGCTGACGAGCCGGCGAAACGTATCGCCGCGCACCTCGAAATTGGGAAACTGGTCGTAGGAGGCGCAGGCGGGCGACAACAGCACCGCCGCGCCGGGCGCATGCTCGCCGCGCGCCCGCTCCGAAGCCGCCGCCACCGCGGCCGCAAGGTCGCCGCAGCGCGTGTATGGGACCTTGCCGTCGAGCGTCGCCGCAAACTCCCCCGTGGCGTTGCCGATCAGGAAGACATGCCGCAAGCGCGTGAAATAAGGCGCCAGCGAGGTGATTCCTCCTGCCTTGGGAAGGCCCCCGGCGATCCAGTAGATCGCCGTGTAGCACGCGAGCGCTTTTTCGGTCGCATCGGCGTTGGTAGCCTTCGAATCGTTGATATAGCGTACCCCATCGATCGTATCTACCAATTCTTGACGATGCGCGAGGCCGGGGAAGCTCTTGATGCCGTCGATCGCGGCCTCGGTCGAGAGCCTCGCCTGGCGCGCCACGGCATAGGAGGCGGCGGCGTTCTGGGCGTTGTGCGTGCCAGGCAGGCGCGGCGCCTCGGCGAGGTCGAAAACCCGCGCGGGCGCGCCGTCTAGCGCATCGACGAGCCAGCCATCCGCGACATAGACGCCGCCCGCCGCGGGTTCCTTGACCGAGATCGGCACCACCCGTGCGGCGCCGTCGCGGCGAAGCGCGTCGGCGATGTCGCGGCAAATGTCGTCGTCGACGCCGACGATTGCGGTAGCGCCTCGCTGTTGCCGCGCGAAGATGCGCTTCTTGGCGCCGATGTAGCCGTCCATGTTGCCGTGCCGGTCGAGATGATCGGGGGTGATGTTGAGCAGGACGGCGATGTCGAAAGCCAGCGTTTCGACCAGCTCAAGCTGGAACGAGCTCATTTCGAGCACGTAGAAGCCGTCCCTCCCCAGTGGGGCGAGCCCGAGCGCGGGGGGTCCGAGATTGCCGCCGATCTCGGCCGTCCTGCCGGCGGATTTGAGGATGTGCCCGATCAGCGCCGTCGTCGTCGATTTGCCGTTGGTGCCGGTGATCCCGATGTAACGCGCCTGCGTCTGGGCGCGGCCAAGAAGCTCGATATCGCCGAGGATCGGCACGCCGGCAGCCTTGGCGGCGGTCACCGCGCTGTGCGGCTGCGGAAAACTGTGCGGGATGCCGGGAGACAGCATCAGCGCGGCGACATCGGACCAATCGAGCTGGGCCGGGTCGCACAGGGTCATCTCGCCCGCGACCGCGGCGCGGGTCTTTGCGTTGTCGTCCCAGCCGAGTGCCTCAGCGCCGCCGGCGGCAAGCGCCGCTGCCGCCGCCCGTCCGGAACGGGCGAGGCCGAGAACGACGACCTTGCGACCAGCAAATCCCGGTACCGCGATCATCGTCCGCTACCTCAGCTTGAGCGTTGCCAGCCCGGCAAGGGCCAGGATTGCGGCGATGATCCAGAAGCGAATGACGACGGTCGGCTCCGACCATCCTTTCTGCTCGAAATGGTGATGCAGCGGCGCCATGCGGAACACGCGGCGCCTGGTCAGCTTGAAGCTCACCACCTGGACGATGACCGACACGGCCTCGAGCACGAAGAGCCCGCCGACGATCGCCAGAACCAGCTCGTGCTTGGTGATGACGCTGATCGCCCCGAGAGCCCCGCCCAGCGACAGCGACCCGGTATCGCCCATGAAGACGCTCGCCGGCGGCGCGTTGAACCACAGGAACCCAAGGCTCGCGCCGACCATCGCGCCGCAGAACACGCCAAGCTCGTCGGCGTGCGGAATGTGGTGCAGCTGCAGATAGGTGGCGAAGGTCAAATTGCCGACCATGTAGGCGATAAAGGCGAAGCAGCCGGCGGCGATCATCGTCGGCACGATGGCAAGCCCGTCGAGCCCGTCGGTCAGATTGACCGCGTTGGATGCGCCGACGATGACAAAGGCCCCGAACGGCACGAAGAACCACCCCAAATCGAGCAGCACGTTCTTGAAGAACGGCACCGCGACCGTGTTGGCGAAGGGCTGGTGGATGTAGGCGGCGAGCACAACGCAAGCCGCGACCGCGAGCAAGACTTCCAGCAGCAGCTTCAGCTTTCCGGGAACGCCGCGATGCGAGCGCCGGGTCAGCTTGCGGTAATCGTCGAAGAACCCGATCAGCCCGAAGCTGACCGTCACCGCGAGGGCGACCCAGACATAGGAATTGGTCAGATCGGCCCACAGCAGCGTCGATATCGTCAGGGCCAGCAGGATCAGGAACCCGCCCATCGTCGGCGTGCCCTTCTTGCGGACGATGTGGCTCTGCGGCCCGTCGCTGCGGATCGGCTGGCCATCGCCCTGCTTCGCCTTGAGCCAGGCGATCATGCGCGGGCCGAACACAAAGCTGATCACCAGCGCCGTGACAACCGCCGCACCCGAGCGAAAGGTGATGTAGCGGAACAGATTGAGCGCGTGGAACTCATCGGCAAGCGGAGAGAGCAGCAGATAAAGCATGCGATCTTTAGCGTTGAGGGCCGGAGAGGGCCGACACGGCGCAGGCCAGCGCGGCGCTACGGATAACGGCAACGATGGCCGCGGACAACCCGGTCATCGCCCGCCGCGCTCGGCGATCGCTTCGCGCGCCACGACCGCGTCGTCGAAGGGCAGGGTCTTGCCGCCGACGATCTGGCCGGTCTCATGCCCCTTGCCGGCGATGACGAGGAAGTCGCCCGGCGCGAGCGCGGCGATCGCGGTGGCGATCGCGCTGCGCCGGTCGCCGATCTCGATCGCGTTCGGGGCGCCGGCGAGGATGGCGCGGCGGATCTCGCCCGGCACTTCGCCGCGCGGATTGTCGTCGGTGACGTAGACAAGGTCGGCGAGGTCCGCGGCCACCTTGCCCATCAGCGGTCGCTTGCCCTTGTCGCGGTCGCCGCCGGCGCCGAAGACGACGCAAAGCCGGCCCTCGGCGTGTGGCCGCGCGGCAGCGAGAACAGTCGCCAGCGCGTCGGGGGTATGGGCGTAATCGACAAAAACGGCCGCGCCCCCCGACTTGTTGAAAGCTACCTCGCCGGCAAGCTGCATGCGGCCGGGCACGGTCGTCAGCAGCGGCAGGGCCGCCGCGGCGTGGCCGGGGTCGCTGCCGCCGGCGACGGCGAGGCCCAGCGCCGCCAGCACGTTCAATGCCTGGAAATCCCCGATCAGGTTCAGCTCGATCTCGTGCGGCATGCCGAACAGCGCGAGGCTGATGCGCTGTCCGTCGCGGTGCGGCATCCGAGAGAGGAGGCACAGATCGGCGTTCGCGCCGGCGCCATAGGCGATGATCTTATGGCCTCGATCGCGCATCAGCGCCGCGAGCCGGGCGAACTCGCTGCTGTCGGTGTTGAGCACGGCGGTGCCGCCGGGCGCCAGCAGCGCGGTGAAGAGCCGGACCTTGGCGGCGCGATAGGACTCCATGTCGCCGTGATAGTCGAGATGGTCGCGAGTCAAATTGGTGAAGGCGGCGGCGGCGAACTCGATGCCGTCGAGGCGGTATTGCGCGAGGCCGTGGCTCGACGCCTCGATCGCGGCATGGTCGACGCCGCCTGCGACAAGCTCGCTCAAGGTGCGATGCAGCGCGACCGGGTCGGGTGTGGTCAAGGCGCCGGACCGGCGTTCATTGCCGACGACGCAGCCCAGCGTCCCGAGGCTCGCCGATTTGTGGCCCAGCGCGCGCCAGATCTCGCGAGTGAAATGCGCGACCGAGGTCTTGCCGTTGGTGCCGGTGACCGCGGCGATCGTCCTCGGGCGTGCCGGGTAGAAGCGCGAGGCGGCGAGCGCCAGCGCGCGCTGCGGGTTCGGGTCGGCGACTATGGCGACCTGCTGCCGCGCGGCAGCGTCGAGGGCGAGCGCCGCGGGGTCGTCGGTCAGGATCGCGGCCGCGCCCTTCGCCACCGCCTCGGCGGCAAAGCGACGGCCGTCGGTCTGCACGCCGTTGAGCGCGGCAAAGAGGAAACCCGGTTGCACCTGGCGGGAATCGGCGGTCACTCCGGTGATATCCGGATCGTTGAGCGGCGCGGCGCCGGGGGAGGACAAAGGGGATGCCGAGACCGGGGCGACGTCGAGACCGAGCAGCTCAGTAATCTTCAAGCTTCTTGCCTGCGAGGCTCTCTATCTGCAGGGATTTGACGATTTCAGGCGATTTTTCGTCTACCGGCGCGACCCCGAGCAACGGCGCGATGCGCTGAATGATCCGGCTCGTCGCCGGCGCGACGGTCCAGCCCGCCGTGGCGTAGCCAAAGCTCTGCTTGTTGCCGTGCGGCTCGTCGACCAGGGTCAGGATCACGTATTGCGGGTCGTTCATCGGGAACGCGCCGATAAACGACGATAGCAGCTTTTTCTCCTCGTAATGGCCGCCGATGTTCTTTTCCGCGGTGCCGGTCTTGCCGCCGACGACGTAGCCCGGCGCCTCGGCTAGCTTGGCGGTGCCGGATTCGACGACCAGACGGAACAGTTTGCGGATCTGTTCCGAGGTCTTGGCCGAGATCACCCGCACGCCCGGCACCTTGGCCCCGGCGGGCACCTTGAGCATGGTCGGCGGGTGGAGGATACCGCCGTTGATCATCGCTGCGGTCGCCGTGATCATGTGCAGCGGGGTCACCGCGATACCGTGGCCAAAAGCGATCGTCATCACGTTGACCGGCCGCCACTGCGCCGGGAAATGCGGTTTGGCGACCTCGACCTTGTCGAACTCGATCGGCACCGGCTCCAGCAGACCGAGCTTTTCAAGAAAATCGCGCTGCAGCTTGGCACCGGCCGCCAGCGCCATCTTGGCCGAGCCGATATTCGACGAATAGGCGAAGATCTCCGGCACGGAGAGGATGCGGTGCTTGCCGTGATAATCCTCGATCGTGAAGCGGCCGACCTTGATCGGGCTGCGTGCGTCGAACGTCGAGGTCATCGTGGCGGTGTTGGTATCGAGCGCCATCGCGGTGTTGAAGATCTTGAACACCGAGCCGAGCTCATACTCGCCCGAGGTGATCTTGTTGAAGATGCGGTCCTTGTCCTCTTGCGTCTCGCGCTTGGGGTCGGTCGTCGGCGGATGGTTCGGGTCGAAATCCGGCAGCGAGGCCATCGCCACGATCTCGCCGGTACGGACATTCATGATGATGCCGGCGGCGCCCTTGGCGTTGAACTGGGTGATGACGTGCTCGAGCTCGTCCTTCAGCACGAACTGAACTCGCGCGTCGAGCGCCAGCATGACCGGCTTGCCGCTCTCCTTGATCGACGGGTTAAGGCCGCGCTCGAGTCCGGCCTGGCCGATATTGTCTACGCTGCAATAGCCGACGACGTGAGCAACCAGATCGCCGAGCGGATAGCGCCGTCGCTCGCCGGGTTGGAATTCGATCCCCGGGATGCCGAGATTGTTGATCGCGTATTCCTGGCGCGGGGTCAGCGAGCGCGTCAGATAGGCAAAGCTCTTGCCGGAAGCGAGTTTGGCGCGGATTTCCGCCGGCGAGAGGTCGGGCAGGGCCGTGCTGATCGCGCGCGCCGCGGTCTCGGGGTCCGCGCCGGCTTGCAGCATCACCTTCGAATCGACGTAGAGCGCCGGGCTGTCGAGATTGGTCGCGAGCAGCGTACCGTTGCGGTCGACGATGTCGCCGCGCGCCGGCAGCGGAGCGACGAGCTGAGCGCGAGCGACACGAGGATCGGCCGCGGCGGCCGAACCGCCCACGACCTCGACGAGCCGGCCGGCGACGACGAGAAAGACCAATGCGAAGAGCGCCGCGGCCAACATCAGCCGGGTGCGGGTCGCCTCGATCAGCTCGACGGCGGCGCCGTCGGCGACGACCGGGGCGCAGGGCGGCGGCTTGAAGTGCCGCGGCCGGCACGGGTTGTCGTCGAGGCGCTGAGCCGAGAGCATCAGCGATCCCCGGCGACTTGCGCGAACAACGCGTCGAGCGACGCCGGCTTAGGCTTGGTCGGCGCGGCGGGCTGGCTGGCGGTCGGCGCCGGCGCCGTGGCGGCGACCGGCACCAGCGGTGCGGCGGCCGGCGGCGCGGGTTCCAGGGCCGTCGCGGCCGCGGTTTGCAGGTCGGTTGTTGCCGTGGGCGGAGCGGCGGGACGCACCGGAATGTCGTCGATGCTGACCCGCTCCTGCTTCGGAGCGATCGCGACCAGCCCCAGATAGCGGCGATTGAGATCGGCGAGCAGCTCTGGCCGGTTCAGATAAGTCCACTCGGCAGTGAGATCGTGGATCTGCTTCTGCTCGGCGAGGGTCTTGCGGCGGACGTTGTTGAGCTCGTCGTCGAGCCCCTGCACCGTCTGTTTGACGGCGTAGTTGGCCACTCCGGCGACAAGCGCAATGGCGATCCAGAACACGCCGCCGAAGCGCCTCATCGCCGCCCTTCCGCGAAGGCAGCTGCGCCAAAGGGCGGTGCATTCGTGCGCTCGGCGCCGCGCAGCCGGGCCGAGCGGGCGCGCGGGTTGCGAGCGATTTCCGCCGGGCCGGGGCGTAGCGGCCGGCGCGACAGCAGGGTGAAGCTCGGTGCGCCGCCGTCCGGGCGGGGCGGCAGGTGGCGCGAGCCGCGCGACGCCTCGCTGCGCTGCCGCAGGAACGATTTGACCCGCGCATCGTCGAGCGACTGGAACGAGACGACCGCCAGGCGTCCGCCCGGCATCAACAGGCGCTCGGCGGCGGCGAGGCCGCGATCGAGCTCGCCGAGCTCGTCGTTGACCGCGATGCGTAGGGCTTGAAAGGTGCGGGTCGCCGAATCGAGCCCCGGTTCGCGGCGCGGGACCGCGGCGCGCACGATTGTGGCCAATTCGCCGGTGGTGGCGAGCGGGCGCCTTTGTTGCGCGGCGGCGATGGCGCGGGCGACGCGGCCGGCGAAGCGCTCCTCGCCGAGCGCCCGGATCAGCCCGGAAAGCTCGCGCTCGGAGAGGCGGGCGATTAATTCGGCGGCGGTTTCGCCGGCGCGGCTCATGCGCATGTCGAGCGGGCCGTCGTGGCGAAAGGAGAAGCCGCGCCCGGCCTCGCCGAGTTGCATCGACGAGACGCCCAGGTCGAAGGCGATGCCGGCGACCGGCCCCGGCGAGAACGGGCCTAGCAGCCGTTCCATGTCGCCGAACGGACCGGCGATCAGGGTCAGCCTGCCGCCGTAGCGAGCCGCCAGCGCGGTACCGCGCGCGACCGCGTCGGGGTCGCGGTCGATGCCGAACACGCGGCAGCGCGCCGCGCCGAGCAGCGCTTCGCTGTAACCGCCGGCGCCGAAGGTCGCATCGACATAGACCGCGTCGTCGCGCGGCGCGAGCGCGGCCAGCGTGGCCTCGACCATCACCGGGATGTGCGCTTGCGTCTCGGGCATCGGGCTACCGGGCGCCGCGAGGCGGCAGGGTGGCGCGCTCGCGTCGCGAGCGGTCCCGCACCTCGGCGCGGTGCGCGTCGAAGCGCTGCGGCTCCCACATCTGGAACATCGTGCCGAGCCCGACAAAGGCGACTTCCTCGCCGATACGGGCATGGGTCTTCAACGGTTCGGGAAGAACGATTCGCCCTTCGCCGTCGATCTGCAGCGATGTCGACTCGGCAAAAACCATGGCCAGGTCGTCGCGGCGATCGGAGTATTGATCGAGAGTATTCAAACCCTCCATCATTTCGCCCAGGTGATCGCTGCCGGTACCGTCGATTGCTGGATACTTGAATGAAGGAATCAGCACCACCTGATTGGGATGGCGATGCGTGGCTAACGTGGAGCGAAAGGTCGCCGGCACAGAAACGCGTCCCTTGCGGTCGACCCTGTTCACGAAAGTGGACAAGAACAGTTCCACTCACTTCCCCCAACGCTCACCCACTGACGCCCGGCAAGGGGCGGGCCCGGTTGCGCCGATGAGTTCCCCCAACATCGGTGCACGTCCATGGGTATCTATGGGTTAGCATGGGATTGTATGGGTGTCAATAGTAAAATCTAATAAAACTCTGCAATTCTAAATGTTCGATTGGAATCGGTGGTCGAGACACAGCATATAGTTGAACGCAGTATTGCGGCAATTCTTGTTCTCTATTCGTTCACCTAAGGTTGAACAAGGCGACGTTTCACTATCCATACCCAGACGCAACGGGTATGATGGTGGCGTAGGATGAGCCTCGCCACCATCGGAGGGCAGTGTGCCCCCTTCGGATTGCCGATCATGAAATTCACGCTGACTTATGATGGCGAGTTGAGTTCCAACGGACGTCCGCCGAAAAAATGGGACATCCGGGCGCACATAAGCCCGCAGTTGGAAGAACTATGGCAAATACACCCTGTCCTGACGCGTGTTTTCCGTCAGCGGTATGTGCCGCTATGGGGCGGCCTAGTTACCGAACATCACCATAGCCAAGACGAAGAAATGCTTCCCCGGCCTAGTGTCGGGGCAGACGTCCCAAACTCCATCAATGTCTGCGAACCGATACAGGCGGGGGGCTGGACATTCGTTCCTCTTGTTCGCAACTCCCTCGCCCTTCAATGCGCCCTGAAAATCACCTTTCTTAGGAAAGAGCAGCCCGGCAAGGTTTATCAGGGTGGCGATCTAGTCTTACTGAGTCACAAAGTCGCAGTATGTAGTGGTATTTCGGCTTGATTGGTCAGGATATGGTGTTGGCGGGGTATTTCCCGGCTGCATTGAGGCGATGATGGACCGCTTGGCCCGCACGGAGAGTGAATCGCGCTTTTCGGCCTATGTCGAGGGTCTTGTCGGCGCGGTCGGGCACGCTGATCGGGCGGCGCCGTTGCGAGATTACTGCCTCGGTCTGCTGATGCCTGGGGAACGCAAGAGCGTGGAGCCGATGGCAGCGGTGACGGCGCCGGCGCGGGTACCGGCTCAGCACCAGTCGCTGCTGCATTTTGTTGGTAACGCACCGTGGTCAGACGAGCGGATTCTGGCGCGGGTGCGCGAGCTTGTGCTGCCGTCGATCGAACGGCATGGGTCGGTCGAAGCTTGGATCATCGACGACACGGGCTTTCCCAAGAAGGGCCGGCATTCGGTTGGCGTGACGCGCCAGTACTGCGGCCAACTCGGCAAGCAGGACAACTGTCAGGTGGCGGTCACCCTGTCGATCGCCAACCATGCGGCCAGCCTGCCGATAGCGCATCGGCTCTATCTGCCGGAAGACTGGGCAAGCGATCGCCCGCGCCGAGACAAGGCCGGCGTGCCGAAGCCGATCAGCTTCGTGACCAAGCCCGAGATCGCGTTCGATCAGATCCGCGCAGCCTGCACGGCCGGCATCCCCCGTGGCGCAGTGCTGATGGATGCCGGCTATGGCGCCGACACCGGGCTGCGCACCGAGTTGACCGCCTTGGGCCTCTCGTACGTTGCCGGCATTCACCCGCACACCACAGTCTGGCTTCCCGGTACGGGACCGTTGCCACCGAAAGTCTGGTCGGGGCACGGCCGGCCGGCGAGCCGGACCCGCCGTGATCGCGAACACCAGCCGGTCCAGGTCAAGCCGCTTGCCCTCAGCCTGGGCGAGACCGCTTGGGAGACAATCACTTGGCGCGAAGGCTCGGCCGACTGGCTGACCTCACGCTATGCCAGGCTGCGCGTGCGCGCGGCACACCGCGACGAGCGGCTCTCCCGGCCGAGAGCTGAGGAATGGCTGCTGATCGAATGGCCGCAAGGCGAGGATGAGCCGACCAAGTACTGGTTCTCGACCCTGCCTGAAGACATGCCGATCGCCGAACTGGTCGACCTCGCCAAGCTGCGCTGGCGGATCGAACGCGACTATCAAGAGCTTAAGCAGGAACTCGGGCTCGGACATTATGAGGGGCGCGGCTGGCGAGGCTTCCATCATCACGCCACACTGTGCATCGCCGCCTACGGCTTCCTGATCTCCGAGAGGGAGACGATTCCCCCCTCAGGATCGCGCACCGCCACGAACTTCCAGAAACCTGCCATTCCCCCAAGTTACCGACCCAGAGGCGCCGCCGATCCGGCCCGAACGGCACATCCCGAACTCGATCGCGACCATGCGCCGACGCCTCACCGTAGCTCTCGCCAGGAGCCTCGACCGATGCCCATGCTGCAACGCCCCACGCGGATCCACGAGCACCCGGCAACGCTTATGACGCAGTAAGACTAGATAACCGCCTGAAAACGATCCTAGACGCGCTCTCCATACCGAACGCCGATCAAATAATTAAAGGCGATCCTCGCCCTGAGCCGATCTTCTGCCTGCTAGAGGACGATTCCCTTGTGATGGGCCTCAATGTGGAAACGGGTCTCTTGCTGACTCAGCCGGGCGCGTCAATCCACGAAGTGCGTCTAATTATCGAGGTTGATGTGCGAGTAACTCAGGCCCGCATTTACAATCAGCTTTTTTTGGGCGGCTGAGGTGGCTTCCGCGAGGCAACCTTCTTGACGGCACGTTCAAATTTTTTGCCCGTTGCGTCCTCGCCTAGCTCGCGCGCCATGTCGATGAAGCGCTTCGACTGCTCGGGGTCTTGGGATTGGGCTTTGCGTTTGCTCATTGACTACCTTTCCACGTCCGGAACCAAAATCATTTTCCCATCGGCAATTCGGCGCACCGTGAAGTGCATCTTCACCCCGTCTGGTATCGGAACCCAAGGCCAGTTAAAGCCAACGATAATATCGAGACGGAGACTCAACGGATCATATGGGGGAATCCGAATAGGCCCAGATAGACGTCCTCCGCAATCTCTAGTCGCCGAGTCTCCGCGCTCTAGCCTCGCAATCGAACCACTGCCGGTAGTAACGTGCCCCCTTGCATCCAGTATTGTATTAGAACCCAACGTCAATTCTGCGACCGAAGAATTTGAAATAACGCAGCTAACAGATACATTATCTAAATGTAGTGGTCCGGTATTATGTATTCGAAATAATATTGATGCTGGATCGTGTTCGTCTATCAATACGTCTGGCTCGATAGATAGTCTAGGGCGATAGCTATATGCGAATTGTAAAACGACAATCACAATTGAAATTGGTAGCCAAACAATGGCTATCCGCTGCATCAGGGTATTTTTTTCATTGATATTGTTTGGTCTGACGTTGTTCTCTGCATTTTGGGCCACAGCGTTTTGGCTGAAATGATCAGGTAAATAATTTCAGTTGGCGGGGATCGTCATCCTGGCGCCAATGCCGCTTGCGATATCGCGGCAACCTAGCCTGTTTCCGTGCCCCGTTGGCCACGAGCTGTTTGATAGGTGAGCCGCTTGCCCTTGGCACCCTTGAGGGCGCGGGCCGCGCGCTCAGTATCGCTGATCCCAAGCTTCTCGCGGTTGCTGTAGCGGTGATCGAACTCCGCCAAATACCTATGCAGATGGGCCTCTGAAACGTGCTGATAGACGCCATAGACACCGCGCTTGAGGATCGAAAAGAAGCCCTCAATCGTGTTCGTGTGCGCCTGCCCGCGCACGTACTCGTCTTTGCCGTGGTTGACGGTCTCGTGCGACGCGAAATTCCAGCCGAGGTGAACAAAGCCTGGCGCCTCATCGGTCATAAAGTGCGACTGGCGCGAAGCATGAACCTCTAGAACCGACGCTAGCGTGGTCGCGCGGACGTTCGGCATATGGAACGACCGAGACTGCCCGTCGCGCTCTACCAGCGCGAACACCGGGTTTACGTGCCCGGTGCCGTGGCGAACCTTCATGCCGGGCTTGCGGCCAACGTAAGTGATATCGGCCTCAAGGAACCGACCCGCGCCGCCCATAGGAGTAATGATATCGATATCTCGCTCCATCATCTTGCGGATGCGATGGCCGAGGAACCATGCGGTTTTCATCCCACAGCCGAGCGTCCGCTGTAGCTGGCGGGTGCTGATCCCCTTTTTGCACGAGCACATAAGATAGATCGCCTGTAGCCAATAGCGGAACGGCGCATTGCTCTCTTGGAACACAGTGCCGATCTTCACGGTGAAGGGCTTCTTGCACGAGTAGCACTTGCGAAGGCCGGGGCGGGTCGTTTTGCCCTTTAGCTCGCCGATCCGCATGTATTCGCCGCAGAACGGGCAAACCGGGCCATCGGGCCAAAGAAGTGCCTCTACGTACGCGCGGGCGACTTCTTCATCGTGGAAATGAGGGGCGTCGAGTTCGGAACGCATGATTGATCTCCTTATTGAGACCGATCATACCCCTGGCGGTCAGGTATGTAAAGTGAAACGTTGCCGTTGAACAAGCCAGACGGTCTGTAAGCCGGGTTCTGTCCCGTTGCCTAAGTTCCCTTGGGCGACGGGGATGGCCATTCATCTGGGACGTTCGTCGCCGAACGCCTCGCGCGACCGACCCGAGCGGCGGCGCGAAGACCCGCCCGGCACGGGTTTTGAGGCCGTGCCTGCCGCTCCTACTTGGTCTTGCTCCCGGTGGGGTTTTCCCTGCCGCCGCCATTGCTGGCGGCGCGGTGCG
>Ga0182024_10012108_pt1 | contig 17129 bp, 16 predicted proteins | sample P32metaG_FD_120480 | JGI IMG/M metagenome (GOLD analysis project Ga0182024, IMG submission 120480) | Permafrost microbial communities from Stordalen Mire, Sweden - P3-2 metaG (Illumina Assembly) | ecosystem: Environmental > Terrestrial > Soil > Wetlands > Permafrost | place: Sweden: Stordalen...
CTGCTGGCGCGCGGCAAGAGCGAGAAGGAGGCGGAACAACTGGTGGACACGGTGGACCGCGAACGTATCGATTTCATCCAGAAATATTTCCACGTGGAATGGCCGGACCGCGCGGTTTATCACACGATGATCAATACGACGATCGGCGACGCGGCGGTGATTCAGACGATCCTGGATTTTAAGAAAATGCTGGATGCCGCGAGATCGTACATATCGGCAGAGCGGTAAACTTCAGCAAACCAGTTTCCGAAGCATTTCCCCGGCAGTGCGGAGCGCGCAGGCCCCGATGGTACGCCCGGTTGGTCCTTGTGGAGCGCTCCTACACTTATATAGGTATCCGTTTTCCGGGTGGCGCTGGTAGGCTGCTCTAGGAAGACTTTGGCGCAGCAGATGCCATCCGATGAAAACTGCCCTGATCGAACAACACGGCGTGATTGGGAATATGCGGTCGGCGGCGTTGGTGAGCACCGAGGGCGAGATCGATTTCTATTGCCTGCCGAACTTTGATTCGCCGTCGGTGTTTGCTGCGTTGCTCGATGCGGAGAAGGGCGGGAGTTTTAGGATTGAGCCGTACGACGGGAAGTGGCGGACGAAGCAGTTGTATTTGCCGGACACGAATATTTTGGTGACGCGGTTTATGTCCGAGGATGGGTTGGCGGAAATAACGGACTTCATGCCGGTGGTGGACGGAGCGGTGAAACCTCCGAACCGTATTTTGCGAAATTTGCGGGTGATTAAAGGGGAGATCAAGTTCCGGCTGAGGTGTGCGCCGCGATTTGACTATGCACGATCGCGGCACTCGGTGAGCATTGAGCAGACGGAGGCGGTGTTTCGCGCGCACGGGCACGACGCGGAAGTAATGACGCTGTTTGCCACGGTGCCGCTTCGGGCGGACGATGGCGATGCGGTGGCGGAGTTCACGCTGGCGCGCGGCGAGAAAGCGACTTTTTCTTTTGGTGCAGCGGAAGAAGGCGAGGAGCGCCAAGCGGGGCATGTCGAGCAGGAACGATTTGAGGAACTGCTAGGGGAGACCTCGCAATATTGGAAAAACTGGATTGGGCAATCGAATTATCAGGGACGCTGGCGGGAAATGGTGAATCGTTCGGCGCTAATTTTGAAGCTACTGTCGAGTCAGGAGTATGGAGCGTTGATCGCGGCACCGACGTTTGGATTGCCGGAACGAATTGGTGGGGCGCGCAATTGGGATTACCGGTATAGCTGGCTGCGGGATGCGTCGTTCACGCTGTATGCTTTTTTGCGACTCGGGTTTACGGATGAATCACGAAAATTTGGCGAATGGATGCGCGAGCGCGTCACGCAGGGATTGCAAGGGAGCGATCCGGACGGGCCGCTGAAGCCGATGTACCGGATTCACGATCCGGGAGGCATTCCGGAGGAGACGCTCGAACACTTTGCGGGGTACCAGAATTCCCGGCCGGTGCGTATTGGGAATGCGGCGCAGAAACAGGTGCAGCTGGACATTTACGGAGAGCTGATGGATGCGGTGTATCTGTCGGCGAAGTATGCGGGCGGATTGTCTCGCGACGGTTGGAAACGAATATGCGGAGTGCTGGACTGGCTGAGCGGGAATTGGCAGCGCGCGGATGAAGGAATTTGGGAGGTGCGCAGCGGGCCACATTTGTTTCTGCATTCGCGGCTGATGTGCTGGGTAGCGTTTGACCGAGCGATCCGGCTGGCGCACAAACGGTCGCTGGTGGCTCCGCTTGGTGAATGGCTGAAAACGCGCGATGCGATTCACGAAGATATTTTTGCGAACTACTGGAGCGAGAAGCTGGGATCGTTTGTACAGGGCAAGGGATCGGAAACGCTGGATGCGTCGGTGCTGTTGATGCCGCTGATGCGGTTTATTAGCCCGACTGATCCGCGATGGCTTTCGACGATGGCGGCGGTCGAGGAGCAGCTGAGCGAGGGCGGGTTGGTGTATCGCTATGGAAGCGGGATTGATGGGCTAGAGGGAGATGAAGGGACGTTCACGGCTTGCTCGTTTTGGTTGATTGAGTGTTTGGCGAGGTCGGGGCAGGTGGAGAAGGCGGAACTGATGTTCGATGGTGTGCTGGGGTACGCCAACCACCTCGGATTATTTTCGGAGGAATTGTCGCGGAGCGGGGAGCAACTGGGGAATTTTCCGCAGGCGCTGACGCATTTGGCGTTGATTAGCGCGGCCACGGCGCTGGACCGGAAGTTGTCTGGGCGTAAGGATGAGACTTGGACGTAGTTCGCGCGCCGTTGCTTGTGGCTTTGCCATGTTGATTCGGGAACCGCTAGAATTGCAGAAATGGAGGCGAATTTCACGCCCGCACAAGAAGAGCTTCTTTTAAAGATTGCGACGCAGGAGGTCTGGAGCCTGAAGCCCTGGTGAAGGACGCGGCACTCGGGCTGCTGGAGGAAGATGCGCGGTTCCGAGCCGGAGTGCGTAAGGGACTCTGGGGCAAGCGGACCGCGGACCGTTTGTTGAAGAAGAAGAAATGGATGCTCGGGTGAAGCGCATGTTGCGCGCCTGATGCGGCTGCGCTGGACGCCTGCTGCGGCTCAAGACCTCGAAGAAAATCCCCCACTATCTCACCGAACATCAACCTGAACTTGCGCAATCGGCTCAAACGGTGAGGACGACTTTGCCGAATTGTTGGTTGGATTCGAGGTAGGTGTGTGCGGCGGCGGCTTCATTTAGTGGGAAGAGGCGGTCGATGATGGGGCGGAAGCGGCCGGCGGCGACAAGGCGCATGACGCTGTGGAGGTCGGACTTGGTGCCCATGTAGGAGCCCATTAAGGAAAGCTGTTTGGCGAAGAGGAGACGGAGATCGAGCTTGGCGTCGTAGCCGGTGGTGGCGCCGCAGGTGACGAGACGGCCGGCGTAGGCAAGGCTGGCCACGCTATCGTCCCAAGTGGCAATGCCGACGTGTTCAAATACAACGTCGACGCCGCGTTTGTTGGTGATACGGCGAACTTCGTCGCGGATTTTTTGGGATTTTAGATTGATGACGTGATCTGCGCCGAGTTCCATGGCTTTGGCGGATTTTCCGTCGGTGGTGGCAGTAGCGATTACGCGTGCGCCAAAGAATTTTGCGATTTGAATGGCGGCGGTGCCGACGCCGCTGCCCGCGCCGAGGATTAGGACATCTTCGCCGGGCTGCAGTTCGGCGCGGGAGAGCAGCATGTGCCAGGCGGTCTGAAAGACGAGCGGGATGGACGCGGCTTCTTCCCACGTGAGATTTTCGGGATACGGCAGGCAATTTACTTCGGGGACTTTTACGAATTCAGCGCAGCCGCCGGCGATGAGGTAGCCGAGATTGGAGAAGCTACGGCAGCGGTTATCCTGGCCAGCGAGGCAAGCGGAGCATTTGCCGCAACTGACGCCCGGGGCGAGAACGACTTTTTGTCCGGGGCGGACGGTGGTGACATCAGCGCCGATTTCGGCAATTTCTCCAGCGACGTCGCTGCCGGGGATGTGCGGAAGCGGAATGGGGACGCCGGGGAGGCCGCGACGAACCCAGAGATCAAGGTGATTTAGGGAGCAGGCTTTTACGCGGACGAGGACTTCGTTGGGGCGGATGGTGGGCCTCGGAGCGTCGACGTATTGCAGGACTTCGGGGCCGCCGTGCTGCGCAAAGCGGATGGCTTTCATGTTGGCGCTAGCGGTCATGGCAAGGATGGATTCTCGCACGCAAATGGCAACGGCGCAAAGATGCTTCGGCGCGTGGAACTCAAGCGGCAGATTGTTGTGTTATACGTGCGGTTTAGCCGCGGCTTTGGGCGTGGGGTAGAGCTTGTTGCGGATGCGATCCATCGGCTCGGTGATGCTGGGAGTTTGCGCAATTATCCAGATGATAGAACGATTGATGAGAGACAACGGGAAAGGAAGCGGGCGAACTAAGTCAACGAAGAGGACGACACGATACGCGTCAGTGTCGTTCCAGACTTCGTGCATGTGGCTGTCGTCGAATACGAGGCTCTTCCCTTCTTGCCAAGAGCGAGTATCCTGGCCGACGCGAATTCTACAGGCACCGTCCGGGCCGGGAATAATTAGTCCTAAATGATAGCGGAGCATGCCTTTGTACATACCGCGATGCTCAGGGATGTGCTTTCTGGGAGCGAGAATGGAAAACATGGCGGTTTTCATGCCGGGAATTTTGTGAAGGATGCGCACGGTTTCCGGGCATTTCTTGCAATTTTCTTCAGCTTCCTGACCATAACCATAGAGGAAAAAAGTTTTCCACTGTTCGCCTTGGGTTAACACGTTTTGTTTTACGGAAACGTCCTGGAAATTGGGAATTTCGTCGCGGCGCAGTAGGAGGACGTCGAGTTCCTTGCGGATGAGCGGCCATTCGGCCTCGACGTCGGCGACCCAGGGGTAATCCTTGGGATCGAAGAAGGTGGTGTCTTTATCCCGAAAAAAAAGGGCGCTTTCAACGAGCGGTCGCAACATGGGAAATGCCTCCGAGCAGAACGGTCAAGAAAGCCTAGTATATTCGCGGAATACGGGCCGTTCGGGATTAGTTTTTTGTTGGATTCGTTTGATTAACAGAGGGGCTCTCCAGCGACTAGAGTGGTTGTGCATGGAGGCTGGTCCCCAGTCGATCGTCGCGGCTGGAGCGCATGATTTTCCTCGCACGGTCACTTGCAAGGTACCGGACGCGATGCCCTTGACCGCTCGAAGTAAGGCAGAATCGTAGGCGCCTTGCGCATCAGCCTGCGCATCTTGGTGGTGGGGCTCGAATTCTGAAGCACTCTCGAATTTTAGTTTCTCATTTGGCGAAAGCCCGGTTGCCTTGACATAAACGAGCGCCGCTTGGGCCATCAGGGGAGTTAACTCCACGGTACAGCCGTGGTCCGTGGCCACGATAGGAAAAGGAGTGATTGAGAAAAATACTTTGGATTGTCCGTCTTCGGAAACTAGAGATAGATGGTGAGACTCGCCCCTTTGCGATGGCAGGATGAAATCGATGGGGTCATCGGGCTTGTCAGCATCACCGCAAGTCTCCGGACGACCCGCACAAATCGCGAGGCCATCTTTGTCGAAGGTCACGCCCTCCATGGTCGTGCTGATTTTCCCGGTGACGATGGCCGCTTGCATCAACGTGTAATTCTTGGCGACTGGAACACCTTTCACGTAGACGTGGTAAGCAACGACGGTCTGACCTGGCCCCGGCCGGCGATAGATTTCTTTGATTTCCACGGAGGCGCCAGGCGAGTTCATGCGCGAGCCCCAGCTCTTATGGATGTTCACCGCGCGCTGAACGATTTTTTGTAGCGCCAGGGGATCCAGTTGCGGGCTTTCCGCGTGGAGCGCCTGGCTAAAGCTGAACAAGAGAATTGCGAGCAGCATGGCCGGCGATACTAACATAGGGACTATTCCGAGGGCATGTGGGCGATGCGAGGACGACGATCCAGAAATCTAAGAGCGATGCGAATTGTGTCGCTGGCACCAAGCGCGACGTCGATATTGTGCGCGGTGGGAGCGCGGCGTGCGTTGGTGGGAGTGACGAAATGGTGTGCGGACGTGGCGGACGTTCGAGGATTGCCGAGAGTTGGAGATTGCTGGCACATGAGGTCGGTGGAGGAGATTTCGCGGTTGCGGCCGACGCTGGTAATTGGGTCGGTGCCGTACAAGGCGCAGACGGTGGCGAAGCTGCTGGAGCAGCCGGTGAATTTTTTGGCGATGAATCCGCGGACGCTGGCGGACGTGGAGCGCGATGTGCGAATGCTAGCGGGAATTGTCGGAAGGGCGAAAGCTGGAGAGCGCGTGGTGGAGCGCATGCGGCAGGAGTTCACGACGATTGCGAAGCGGACGAGCTGTCTGATGCGGGCGAAAAAACTTCGCGAGCCGGTGCGTGTCTATTGCGAGGCTTGGCCAAATCCGCGAATCAGTTCGCCACCGTGGGTGGCGGAGTTGGTGGAGCTGTGCGGAGGAAGAATGCTGGTGAAAAGCGGGGCGCGTGTTCGCGACGACGAGGTCGCGGACGCAGCGCCCGAGGTTATAGTGTTAGCGTGGGCGGCGACGGGTGCGAAGGCTAAAGTAGAAAGGGCTTACCGAGTGGCGGCTTGGAAAAACGTTCCGGCGATTCGTGAAAGGCGCGTGTTTGTGGTGCGCGATGAGCTGCTGAATACACCAGGGCCGCCGTTGGTCGATGGAGCAAAAGAGCTGTATCGCATTTTGCATGGAGTTAAGGGAGCGCACAGTTGATTAAGGTTGTGGTGGCGGCGGTGATTGAACGTGCGGACCGGCGGTTGCTTATCGGGCAAAGGAGAAGCTTTGATAGTTCTCCGCTGAAGTGGGAATTCCCCGGGGGCAAAGTGGAAGAGGGCGAAGCGCCGGAAGCGGCGTTGGCGCGGGAGTTGCGCGAAGAGCTAGGCGCGACGCTGCGCAAGTGCGTGGAGCTCGCGCGCGTGAACCACACATACGCGGGATATGCGGATCAGTTGGAGATTCGATTTTTTGCAGCGGAGATCGCGGACGGCGAAGTGACGGGAAAAATGTTCGAAAAGATTGCCTGGGTGCTGCCGAAGGAATTGAGTGGATATGATTTTCTGGCGGCGAATCGGGAGTTGGTGGCGAACTTGGCGACGGGAAGGATTAAGGCGCGGGAGATCTTGGAGAGCGGCGGGTCAGATTGTCGCGAGACTTTGTGATTACGGAGGGAATATGCGTACCGGGCCCAGTGACCTACAGACAGATTTGCCAAATGCCTGCGGAAACGGTCAGCCAAACTAGCGTGCTGGCGAGCAGGATGAAGGCGACGGAGTGCTGCGGCAGCAGCTTCCAGATTTATCGGGATCTTGCCCCTCTCGCGTCGCGGGCGATTGCCGAGACCTAACTCTATGAACCACGCGCCGCCTTCATGCCCTTGTGAATGCAACGCAGCGCAGCGCCGGGCCCACGCAGGCCGAGGATCTCGTACTCTTTGCCAATGAGCTCGTGGAAGTTGACAAAGAACATTTCGATTTCGCGCTCAAATTCCTTGCCCATATCGTCGATGTGCTTGACGCTCGCGTAGCTGTGGTTGTCCTGCTCGATGGCGACGATGCGGTCGTTGCGTTCGGTCTTCTTTTTGCTGATTTGTTCGCCTTCAATGAGGCCAATGAGCCGGCACTTTAGGGCACAGCCAGGGAAAGCAGGCTCATCCATAAGAACGAGTACGTCGAGCGGGTCGCCGTCGCCACCCAAGGTGCGCGGAACGAAACCGAAATCGTAAGGAAAGGTCATGCCGGCGGGCAAGACCTTCGTGAGTTCGAAAACACGCGTTTCTTGATTGAAGGCGTATTTATTGCGGCTGCCCTTGGGTGTTTCGATGATTACCAATGTCTTTTTCGCCGTCATTGCCAAGAGGGGGAAGTTGAGATGGATCTGCGAGACTTTTTCTTTTCTGTTTTTTCGCCATTGGAAACCTGAATTGTTAATTCTACGTCAAAAAACAAAACAGACCCTCCGGGCAGACCATTAGGGAAGCGCGGAAGTGGCTGCATTTTTCGGTGAGAAGCCCGGGCCGTAGTAGCGGTAGTGGCCAGTAATGCGCCAGGAGAAGAGGACATCTTCTAGGCGCGGGCCTTTGCCGATATTGTGCACGACCATGTAGCGGCTAGCGCGCGCGCGCTGATCAACTACGATGCCGATGTGTGGGACGTTGCCACCCAAGTCCCAAGTGACGAGGTCGCCGGGTGCGTAATCTTCGGCGCGATTGGTGACTGGCAACACTTCTCCTCTGCGCGAGAAGAAGACCATGAGATTGGGGACACGGCGGTGGTCAATGTTGGAATCGGCATGAGCCAATTGCCAGCGCCGCTGATTAGGATAATCGGAGAAATTCTTTACGAGGTCTTCGTGAACTTCTTTCTGTAGATCGATGCCGAGTGCGCGATATGCGCGGATAACCTCGTCAGTACAAACGCCGGTGCCCGCAGGAACGTCGCCATTGGGATAGGGGATGCGGACATATGCGGAATCGTAGCGCACACTGTGGTGGGTGCGTTCGATCGCGGCGGCGGAAAGGCGTTCGAGAAATGCGGTATGGGACGGCGACAGAGAGAGCTGGCTAAGGACGAGCAGAGAAATGGCGAGGACTCGGTTGGCAAGCATAGGGATGATCCCCCGTGGTTCGTTCCGAGTGCGTGCGCAAACTCGGAATTGCTTAATCTTTACGCTTGGACAAGCTAAGGCAACATTCTCGAAGCTCGCGGATAAAGCTGCGCCCCTACGAACGATAGCCGCGCCCGCGCGCCAGCTACGAGATAACTGGGTTTAGTTTTTCCGGGTTGATGCCCAGGTCAGCGATAGCTTTGTCGACCACGCTGCGCTCGATTTTGCCTTCTTGAAAAAGCTCGTGGAGCGTGGCGAGGGTGATAAAGCGGGCGTCGACTTCGAAGAAGTCGCGGAGCGCGGTGCGGCCTTCGCTGCGGCCGAAGCCATCGGTGCCGAGAGTGCACAGGCGGCGCGGCATCCATTGCGAGACCATCGCCGGAAGCGACTTTAAATAGTCGCTGGCGGCAACGAGGACGCCTTCGGACTTCGCAAGCTGTTGCGTGAGATAAGGAACGCGAGCTTTGTCCCCGGGGTGCAGGCGATTCCAGCGGTCGCACTCGTTGCCCTCAACGTAGAGTTCCTTGTAACTGGTGACGCTCCAGACATCGGCGGCTACCGCGTATTTGGTTTCGAGAATTTCTTGAGCACGAAGAACTTCGTTGAGGATGGCGCCGCTTCCGAAAAGCTGCGCGCGGAGTTTGGATTTTTTATTTTCGCTGGCACGGAAGCGGTACATGCCGCGGAGAATTCCTTCTTTGATTTTTTCCGAAGGCTGCGCCATCACGGGCATCGCGTAGGGTTCGTTCATAACCGTTATGTAGTAGAAGAGGTTTTCGCCATCTTTGTACATGCGGCGGATGCCGTCTTGAATGATGACGGCGATCTCATATGCGAATGCGGGATCGTAGGCGCGGAGATTTGGGACGGGCAGCGCGAGAATGTGGCTGTTGCCATCTTGGTGCTGCAAACCTTCGCCGGAGAGCGTGGTTCGGCCGGAGGTTCCGCCAAGTAAAAAGCCACGTACGCGCATATCCGCAGCGGCCCAGATGAAGTCGGCGATACGCTGGAAGCCGAACATGGAGTAGTAGATAAAAAATGGAATTGTGTTGATGCCGTGCGTGGCGTAAGCAGTGCCGGCGGCGATAAAACTGGCCATGGAGCCGGCTTCGGTAATCCCCTCTTCGAGGATTTGGCCGTCTTGCGCCTCCTTGTAATAAAGGAGCGTGCTGGCGTCAACTGGTTCGTATTTTTGTCCCACGCTCGAGTAGATACCCACGGTGCGGAAAAGCGATTCCATGCCGAAGGTGCGGGCTTCGTCGGGGACGATGGGCACGACCAGCTTGCCGATTTCCGGGTCGCGCAACATTTTGCGAAGCATGCCGACGAAGGCCATGGTGGTAGAAACTTCGCGTCCGTCGCTACCATCGAAAAACTCCTTGAAGAGTTCGTCGTGGTCAGCGGCGATGGCCTTCGAACGCACGGAGCGCTTCGGGGTATAACCACCGAGAGCTTCGCGGCGCGCGCGGAGATATTGCAGCTCGACACTGTCCTCTGGCGGGCGATAGAACGGAACTTCGATGCAGTCGTTGTCGTTGAGAGGCACGCCGAAACGCGAACGGAATTCGCGCAACTCTTCTTCATTAAGCTTTTTCTGCTGGTGCGTAACGTTTTTGCCTTCGCCAGCTTCGCCGAGGCCATATCCTTTGATGGTGCGCGCGAGAATTACGGTAGGGCCGCCTTGGTATTCGGTGGCAGCCTTGTAAGCGGCGTAAACCTTGCGAGGGTCGTGGCCGCCGAGGCGCAAGCGGCGGAGGGCTTCGTCGGGAAGCGGTTCAACGAGTGCGAGAAGCCGTGGATCGCTGCCGAAGAATTGTTCGCGAACGTAGGCGCCGCTCGAGACGACTAATTTCTGATATTCACCGTCGACCATTTCGCCCATCCGCTTGACGAGCAAGCCTTCGGTGTCGCGCTCGAGAATGGGATCCCATTCGCTACCCCAGAGAACTTTGATGACGTTCCAACGAGCGCCGCGGAAGGCGGACTCTAGTTCCTGGATAATTTGGCCGTTGCCGCGAACAGGGCCGTCAAGACGCTGGAGATTGCAATTGATGACGAAGATGAGATTGTCGAGCTTTTCGCGCGAGGCGAGGGTGATGGCGCCGAGAGATTCCGGTTCGTCAGTCTCGCCGTCGCCGAGAAAAGCCCAGACTTTGGCGTCGGTGGCGGGCTTGAGGCCGCGATTTTCCAGATAACGATTGAAGCGCGCCTGATAGATGGCCATCAGCGGGCTGAGACCCATGGAAACGGTAGGGAATTCCCAGAAATCAGGCATCAGCCACGGGTGTGGGTAGGAGCTGAGACCGCCGCCCGGTTTTAGTTCACGACGAAAATTTTCGAGCTGCTGGGGAGTGAGGCGGCCTTCGACGAAAGCGCGTGCATAGATACCAGGCGAAGCGTGTCCCTGGAAATAAACGGTGTCGCCTTCAAATTCCGGGCTGCGGGCGCGGAAAAAATGATTGAAGCCGACCTCGTAAAGCGTCGCGGCGGAAGCGTAGGTGGAAATGTGGCCGCCGATATTGTGTTCGACGCGATTGGCACGCACCACCATGGCGAGGGCGTTCCAGCGGATGAGGCTCTTGATGCGACGTTCAAGTTCCTGATCGCCGGGGAAAAGCGGTTCGAGACGGGCGGGGATGGTGTTAGCGTACGGAGTGTTGGCGGTAAACGGAAGATCGATGCCAGCGACAGTGGCGTGCGCGCGTAAGCGCTCAAGGATTTCGGCGGCGACTTCCGGGCCGCTGGATTCGAGAACGGAGTCGAGAGATTCGAGCCATTCCTGAATTTCCACGTCTTCGATGTTGTGTTGCGATTGGGTGTAGGTTTCGTTGTCCATTAGAGACTGGCCCTTCGTTGGTGGCTAAGCGCTCAAGATGTGAGCGCCGCAAAAATTTTATCGCGGCTATAAGCTAAATAGAATACACCGGGGGGCGGAACAGTGCACGCTTGTTCGTTCACGGAACACAACATGACTAGCCTTAACTAAAGGATGCGCCCGCCGTCGACGATTAGGGTGTGGCCGGTGATAAATTTTGCGTTGACGAGGAACAAGACGGCGTCGGCGATGTCGGAGGACGTGCCGGTGCGGTGGAGCGGAGCACGCTTGATAAAGTCTTGTTGCCATTCGGGTGGATCGCCCGGCATGGTGATAGTGCCCGGGGCAATGGCGTTAACACGAACTTGCGGGGCCAATTCCTTGGCTAGAGCGCGGGTGAGCATGAGCACGCCGGCTTTGGAAATACTGTGTGGGATGAAACCGGGCCAGCCGAGAATGCCGCCAATGTCGGCGAAGTTGATGATTACTCCCTGTGAAGATTTTAGTGCTGGCGCGGCGGCTTGGGCACAGAAGAAATAGGCTTTGAGGTTGGAGTCCAGCGCGCGATCCCAGTCGGATTCGGTGATAGAAGCAAACGGCGTCTCGATGAAATTGGCGGCGCTGTTGACCAGGATATCGAGTCGGCCAAAGTGTTCGTCCGTTTGCGCGAAGAGGTCTTTGATTTCTGAGACGTTGGTCAGGTCCGCGGGAACCGCGAACGCCCGTCGACCGAGCTTTTTTACTTCGGCTACGGTTTCCTGAGCTTCCTTTTGCGACTTGCCATAGTGAATGATCAGGTCCGCGCCATCGGTGGCGAGGCGCAGGGCTATGGCTCTGCCAAGGCGCTTTGCGGCGCCGCTGACCAGGGCCACACGAGCGTCCTTCGTGCTAGGGTCAGAAATGGGATCGGTCATAAGCTGCGTTTAGTTTACGGCCTGCTAGAATCTGGGAGCGAGGAAAAATTATGACCCTGGACGTGTTGGCGATAGCGGCGCACCCAGATGACGTGGAACTGACGTGCGGGGGAACGATCCTGAAGATGGGGCAGCGGGGCTATAGAACTGGGATCCTGGATTTGACGGCAGGAGAGATGGGAACGAGGGGAACGCCGGGAATTCGCGCCGCGGAAGCGGCCAAGGCCGCGAAGCTTCTGGGCGTAAAGTGGCGCGGAACTTTGGGTGTGCCGGATTCGGATGTGCAGCCAAGCCGGCAAAACAAATTGCGTCTGGCGTCCATGATTCGAGAGTTGCGGCCGAAAACGGTGATACTTCCCTACTGGGAGGCGCGGCACCCTGACCATTATCATGCGTCGACGCTGGGATATGAGGGCTGTTTTCTGGCGGGTTTAAAGCAGCTGCCAATCGCGGGCGAGGCATACCGGCCGTTTAAAATTTTGTATTCGACGGCATTTGCGGAAGTGCGGCCAACCTTCGTGGTGGACATCACAGCGCAATATGCGCGCCGCCGAAAGGCCATCTTGACGTATAAATCGCAATTTCGGCCGGGCAAAAACGAGAACAAGGGCAAGGTGTATTTAGGACTGGAGCAGCTTGAAGCGGAAATGGATCGTCTTGCGACACAATCCGGACATCTGATCGGCGTCAGATATGGCGAGCCTTTCTTGATGAAGGAGATGGCGAAGGTAGGCGACATTGTGAAGCTGGAAGTGCGATCGGTCTAAGAATCTAGAGAGTAAAGACTTAACCAGGCCCAATTAGAGATTTTCATCGTCTTGAGCAGGCGTGAATCCGGGGATCGTTTGACCGGTTGACGTGCGCTCCACGCGGACGCGAACCAGTGGCTCGGACTCAGCGCCCGACTTTCGCAGCATGGCCACGGTACTCAGGGCTTCGTTGTAGACCCGAGTTACCAGATAGATTTCGCCGGTTCCGTTCTGCTTCCAAAGCTGGCCGCCCTGAATTTTAGATATGCTCATGGGTAGATATTGAATGTAGATTGGGGAAGCGGCAGTGTCAACAATGTCCGCGAAGCGGGTGGCCGAGCCGTCAGCAGATATCGCGACTTCATTTGGGGGCGAACCTCCAAGAAAACGTAGGACGTGGTGAAAACGGCACGGCGGCAAGCGTAGTTCAAGCGTATCGCTCCTAACCAAGAACCTCCAAACGAGGATTGGAAAACCTTATTGAGGAGCGGAACATCGTAGTATCGGGTGCATCTTCTCGGGGAACTGCCTACCGATTTGGCGTATAATCGCGGGCAGGCGGAGGTTAATCTTATGCGACACATTTTGGGGCAGATTGCGGCTTTGACGGTGTTCGGGTTTCTGATCTGTGGCCCCGCCTGCGCCGCCGGGCAGACCCAAGGAACGAGCAGTACGGCGCAGACCTCGCAGCCAGCGGCGCAACAAACCAGTGGATCGCAAGCTTCAACGTCCACGCAGAGCGGAACACAGCCAGTTCAAACGCCTTCGACGCAAACGACACAATCGCCAGTGCCCGCGTCGCAGCCAGCTCCGCCGCCACCCGATAAAAATAATCCGCCAACATCAACGCCGGTGCAGCAAAAGGACACAGTCAATCCCAAGAGTTCCCACGACGACGTGGATGCCATCGGAAATCGCAACGTCAGCGGCCACGTGAATTTTTATTCGCTGGAACATGAGATTGCGCTGGGCAAGAGCTTCGCGCAGGAAGTGGAACGCTCGTCGAAGATGATCGACGACCCGGTAGTTACGGAGTATGTCAACCGCGTGGGCCAAAATCTGGTACGCAATTCTGACGCCAAGGTGCCCTTCACGATTAAAGTGATCGATTCGGATGTGGTAAACGCGTTTGCACTGCCGGGCGGATTTTTCTATGTCAACAGCGGCCTGATTTTGCGCGCGCAAGAAGAATCGGAACTAGCGGGCGTGATGGCGCATGAAATTTCGCACGTTACCGCGCGGCATGGAACGCGGCAAATGACCAAAGGCGAAATCGCGCAGCTTGCGACGATCCCGCTGATGATTTTCGGACCCGTGGGATGGGCGGGATACGCACTCTATGAAGGTTTGAACATCGCCATACCAGTGTCGTTCTTGAAGTTTTCGCGTGATGATGAACGCGAGGCGGACTACTTGGGCCTGCAATACATGTATAAGGCGGGGTACGACCCCAACGCGTATGTGACGTTCTTCGAGCGCATTCAAGCCGATGAGAAGCGCCAGCCGGGCACGATTCCGAAGGTATTCTCCACACACCCCCCGACGCCAGAGCGCATCGAGCGCACGCAAAAAGAAATCGCGACCATCCTGCCGGCGAAGCAGGAATATATCGTTACCACTTCAGAGTTTGACTCGGTGAAGGCCCGCCTGCGCAGCGTGCTCTTCTCAAAGAAGGTGCAGAGTGGTCCGGGCAAGCCGACGATGCGGACGAAGACCGAGCAGGCCGATAAGAGCAAGACGGACCCGAACAGCACCGATCCGAATAGCACCGATGATGATCGCCCAACATTGAAGAGGCGCCCGGATTCGCAGTAAAGTTATTTAAGCGTTGGAGTGAAAAAGAGGCACGCCTCCGTGGCGCTCCTCTTTTTTGTTAATCCTTTTCTTTTTGCGCAGCGCGTAACCGCAAAATCAGGATATTGGAAGCCTGCGACCCTAATGAGTGGACTGGCGGCGGTGTTCTTCGGGTGCGGCAGCGATGCCCATGCGGCGAAGCTCGTCAGCGTAATATTTTCGATAAAGTAAGTCCCACTCTTCGCTACCCTCGAGAATCTCTTTCTTCTGGGAAGTGATGCGCTTGCGCGCCTCGAGATCCGCTTTCTCCTCTTCGCGCAGTGTGGCGGTAATGATGTCGACAACGCGCCGCCGGATGGTGTCGCGGTCCTCGACGAATTCGACGTCGTCGCTGGCCACCAGGACATCGGTGAGTTGGTGCGAGATGCGAACAATTTTTTCGCGGCTAAGGCGCATTGTTTCGAGGGTCCCCAAGGTCCCGAGGTGACGGCGAAATCTGCGGATTCGCCTGGTTGAGATATCGCTGCGGTAAGGCCGGGCGTCAGCGCAAAATCAATTTGCGGTCGCGCGCCAATTGCCCCTTCACTTTTTTGTACATTTCCTGGTATGAGACGTTGGTACGCCGCATTTCTTCTTGATGATCGGTAAGAATCTGGCGCACCTCTTCATTGAGCCGATCCTCGACGGTAAGTTCTTCACTCATGCGTTGGCGCAGACGCAACACCACGGCATCTGCGGCTTTCGTCTCGATCAGCCCGTCGTCCACCAGCCGTTTGACGACTTCAGAAGCCATGTGGCCTACGTATTCCCGGTTCAGCAGCATCGTGCGATCATTCCTTTGTGCGGCAGAGGTTAATGAGTTTACTGGCTGCGCATCTAAAGTGCAAGAAAGGCCCTATTTTGAGGTCCAGCAACCCGGAGAAAATTGTCGCGTTGCGTTGACGCTCTGCGTAGCATGCGGTACGATGATTGAAGTAAGGGCGCTTAGCTCAGCGGTTAGAGCGTTCGGTTTACACCCGAAAGGTCGTCCGTTCAAATCGGACAGTGCCCACCATTGTGACGCTTCACCCTTCAGCGGGGACGTAGTTCAGTTGGTTAGAACGCTGCCCTGTCACGGCAGAGGTCGCGAGTTCGAGTCTCGTCGTCCCCGCCATTTCTTTTCAAGAACTTACCGAAAGTGCTTCATTTTCGCGTGGGCACAAAAAGGCACAAAATAGGTACAGGAAATGGATTTTTTCCAAGCAGAGCTTGCGTCTCCTGGTTTTTTTCTCGGAACAAGAGCGCGACAACTGCCTCCTGCGCATTTCGCTTTTCCGTTGTGACTGCCTGCGTGTATGTGTCGAGAAGGAACCGCCAGAGCAAACACACGGCCCGACTCGACCGGAAAGTCCTTGTCTTCCGATGTGACTTCGACTACGGCTGCACGCTCTACATCTAACCAGCCTTCTCCGCGAGCCCGGATCCCTTGTTTTTGAAGAAAACGAAACTGGACGCACTCAGGAGTTCGTTTTGCGGTGGTCTTCGAATGGCGGGAGTTCACTCAAAGAGATTGTGCGCCAGCAGTGGAATTTCAGTCCACCTGAATCGATACGTGAAGTCGAAGAATGCCAGGTGCAACTTTCAGACGTTACCGTCCTGGAATTGGTGATTAGGCCGAATATGCACCTGAGCCTTTGCGGCTGATCGAAAATCAGCCGAATTGTTTGAATCCCCGGCGCTGCTGCTCGCCAGCCATTCTCCAAAGCAATGTTGCACCGGATATGACCTCGATGAAACTATCCATTCCGAAACCGGCAAGAGAAATGCTCCCCGCAACTATTCCAGCCGCGACAGCGATTAACCCTTCGAGGCCATTCCACACGATGGTGAAATACTCCAGCCGCCTTCCGCGATAGACCATTACTCGGCGCGCGACGGTCAATTCCGTCATTTTGAAAGCATACTCGCTGTAGATCGCGAAGAGAAATGCGGCAAATTCTCTCTCGCGCATGGTTTGGTTTATAACTGCCGCAATCTTCAGGCTTCGAGACGGTAGGCTCGCCGCAACGGATGCCGGAACGCCAACGTGATGTGGCGGGTTCTCTCCACAGAAGAAAGCGAATCTACAGCGTGTGTTGCAACAATTAACTTGCGTTAAGCTATGTCATTAACTACAGTTAAGCATGTTCATGCCGACGGAAGGGACTACGTTTTCAAAGATGCTGAGAACGACGCTGTCAATAGCTGCGGTTGTCGGATCGCTTCTTTTCCCATGCTCTCAAGTTGCCTTCGGCCAAGGTGAAACCACCAGTGCAATTGTTGGCCAGGTGACCGATGCGACCAACGCGGCCATTCCGAGCGCTACGGTCACGATCAAAAATCGCGAGACCTCTCTACAGCGCACTGCCAAGACCGACGATGAGGGCCGATTCAATTTTCCACAGCTAAAACCTGGTACTTACTCGGTCAAGGTGGAAGCAGAAGGCTTCGATCCTCGGCAGAATGACAACGTGCTTTCGGGTTTGGGACAAAAGCAGACCGTCAATTTCACGCTTAAGGTGGCTCAATCAAATCAGACGGTCGAGGTAAGTGGTGCAGCTCCTCTCATTAACCCAGAAAACCCAAACACATCCACGAATCTGAATGCGCCGGCCCTGGAGAACCTCCCCAATCCAGGAGGCGATTTAACCTACCCTCTTCAGTTCGCCGCAGGCGCGCTCATCAACACGGCGGGCAGCGGCAATGACTTCGTTGGCGGAACGAATGGTTACGGCAACGTAGAATTC
>Ga0182024_10012109_pt1 | contig 17129 bp, 12 predicted proteins | sample P32metaG_FD_120480 | JGI IMG/M metagenome (GOLD analysis project Ga0182024, IMG submission 120480) | Permafrost microbial communities from Stordalen Mire, Sweden - P3-2 metaG (Illumina Assembly) | ecosystem: Environmental > Terrestrial > Soil > Wetlands > Permafrost | place: Sweden: Stordalen...
CCGTTGATCTGGGCCCGATTGCGGCCGAAAACGTGCCTAAAGAAGTGCGCCCGCTCGTCAAGGCGATTAACGAGCTCTTGGAAAAGTTGAAAGACGATATCGAAGCCCAGAGGCGGTTTGTCGCCAACGCCGCCCACCAGTTGCGCACACCCATTGCCGGTCTGAAGATGCAAGCTGAGCTTGCTCGCCGGCAGCAAGAACCGGCAGATGTGCAGCATGCGCTGGCGCTCATTCAAACAGGGGCCGAACGTGCCGCTCGGCTTGCCAACCAACTTCTTGCCCTGGCTCGCTCTGAGCCGGGGGCGATCGACCCCAATCTGTGGCAGGTGATCGATATAAATGAAGTGGGGCGAGAGGCGACAAAAGAGTTCGTTCCTGATGCTATCGCCAGAAACATTGATTTAGGCTTTGAAAAGAATGAAGTGGAGGCGACGGTCTGGGGCGACCGCGCCAGCTTGCACGAACTGGCGGCCAACTTGATTGACAATGCCGTCAGATATACACCTGAGGGAGGCGCCGTCACTGTAAGCATAGCGACGAGAGTGAAAGAACATGGCCTGCTTGCCGCAGAGCTCGTGGTTGAAGATAACGGTCCGGGTATTCCCGAAGAGGAGCGCGAGCACGTCTTTGAGCGCTTCTACCGCTTGCTCGATCGAAACGTGAGCGGCTCAGGCTTGGGCCTGGCAATAGTGAGAGAAATCGCTAATGTGCACAAAGCAAGCGTGCAAGTGAGCGAAGGCTCGTACGGAAAAGGCACTCGCATACGCATAATCTTCCCGCCGGCTGAGGCTCTTGCACAGACCCCGGCACCTATCCAACCGGAAGCGATCCTGGCAGCTGCAGCCAGCTCAGACTGAGCACCACACATATTCTCCACATTTTTTCCGGTAGCATTGAATTGAGAGTTATCGTCAGCCAACCGCAAAGGAACATAGAACAGTGCCAGGCGTCTGTTAAATTAGCCGAGAAGGTATGTCCTGCCGCTCGGTTGTTTCGTGTGGTTTTGCTGAAAAAGCACAAGGTTCAAATGAAGATCCACAGCCGCATCTTTCGTTCCTTACTATGCCTGACCCAGGCCGGTTTCTTAGTTTCAGGAAATGTCGCTGTCTTTGCTGCCACTGGATCTACTGAGCTTGATTCACTGGACAAACAAGTTTTTGGCGACGAGCACACATCGATGTCGCAATCAGCCAAGTTGAACGCGTTGGAACTCAACCTGTTCGGCAGCGAGCACAGTGGCAGCGTCTCTAGCCGTGTGCAAGAGATAGCCAAGGCGCTTAACTATAAGGGCGGCGATTTGCTTTTGCCGCCGATGGCGCCGCAACTTGACACTTCCGGTGGTTCTACACTTAGCACCGCCCCTGATGCGCATGGCTCTTCTCGATCTTATGACAACCAGGCCGGCGATACCGGATATGGTGAAGCACCACCGGCGAGCAAGCAAATTCTACGCAGCGCCATGCAGGCATATTCGCAAGGCAAAACTGATGAAGCAGAGCGCTTGTTCAGACAAGTTTTGTCGATGGATCGCCAGAGCACAGACGCTTATTACAATCTGGGAGTGATTGCCGAGTCTCGCGGCGATTTTCAGGGCGCCTTGAACAATTACAGATCAGCAGAAAGATTGAGCCCCTTAGACCATGATTTTCAAGATGCCGTGAACACTGTGCAAAACAAGCTGCAAAGCCAGGTCGCTTCCCAGACGCAAAAGCGACAAGAGCAGGAAGCGGCCAGTTCTGCTAATCAAGAACAGCAGAAAATGGCCAACTTGAAAGGATATATCAACGACGCCGCCGGCGCCTATAAAGCCGGCAACTACGATAAGGCGATCAGCAACTTGCAATACGTTTCTAAGCAGGCACCACAAGATCCCGATGTCTTATACGCCCTGGGGCAGGCGTACAAAGGCAAAGGAAATGTGGATGGGGCGCGCTCTGCCTTTTCACGCGCAATTGCCATTGAGCCTGACAATCAGCTCTATGCAAAAGCGATGCGCGACCTCGACAAGGTAGCCTCTCGCTCGCCGCGGGCGCCTCTGGGTGATGTGTACAACAACACCACACCGGGGCAGCTGACCAGCTTCGCTAACGATCAATCTCCCCGTGTTGCATCTTCAAGCCCGGCTCCGTTTAGCAGCGGTTCTGGTGACGGCGGCGTCACTCCATTTACTGGACTGCCGGATAGCTCTGCATCTTCTGGCGGCATGCGCGGATTCCAGTCTGGCAGCGGCATGAGCGGCATGGGAGGAGGGCTCTTGAGCGCGGCGGCACTTCTTGGCGGAGTGCGCTTGATGACTGGTGGCATGGGTGGTGGAATGGGCGGAATGGGTGGTGGCATGGGCATGGGAATGCCGATGGGCGGCATGGGTATGCCCATGGGCGGTGGAATGCCTTTGATGGGTGGAATGCGCGGCATGGGCATGGGTGGAATGGGCATGGGCATGCCTATGGGTTACGGTTCTCGAGGCTACACCTCGACAGGCACGCGAATTAAACGGGCGGCAGTGGGTAGTCTGGCCGGAGCAGCAGTGGGAGCAATGCTGGGCGCCTCAACTCATTCATCCATGAGCAGTAGTGCCATGCGCGGTGCCCTTATGGGTGGTGCAATGAGTTTGTTCATGCGATGAGCTGTTTATTTGATCAGTTGTTTATTTGATGAGTTGTTTAAGGGATCTGGAACGGAGAGCTAAGGCAATGGCGAGGAAAGCTTCAGGTATAGGACGAAGTCTGGTGGCAGGATCTTTGGTTTTAGGATCTGTCCTTACCCTGGCGGGGATGACACCAGTAACAGCCACAACCTTGGAAGGTGGTGTGCAGAAAGAAGACGAGTCAACACGTCTGGTAAGACCGCCGTCCTTGACTGGAAATGCCGATAACTCCATGCGATTGGAGCGCCCGATGCCGGCGCCGGACTTTCGCGGACGTCCGTTAACTGGAATGGCTGATACACATTCGTTCGGCAATCCGCTGCAGGCTCATGCTACCAGCGACGATGCCAAACTTGGTTTGTTGAAACCAGCCGATTTTGGCACCATTCCCAATTCCAAATTTGACCTTGGCAGCGAGCGCGGGTCTAAAGAGCTCACTCTGGCATGGGAAGCCTGGCACAAACAACTGTCGCACGCAATCTATGTGCGCTGGGGGCAAATGGCGTCGACTCCCGGTCAGGCAACACTGAAAATCGTTGTCACCAAAGACAGGCATATCATGCCGATTATGGTGCATCCGAGCCGCAATCCGGAGTTTGATAATGGATTGTTGGAAGCGGTGCGCAGTTTGGATGGCAATCCCGGATTGACTTTCCCCACGCAATCTCAGCGCTCGCAAGTGAGTTTGGAGGCTGATTACATCGCCGCTACTGATATTCAACCAGGCTTCAGCTGGGTGAAAAACGACTACGAACACGTCAGTCAGGGCTACTAGAGGGCAACTGCCAGAACGGTACCATCGATAGGGTGATTGTTCATCCGCTGCCGCTTGAACTTGCCTATGCGTCGGTAGTCGCAGGCGCATCCCCAGCGCTGGTCGCAGTCGCATCCGGCGTCTTTGACTGACCCAGACCTCTTGTGATTAGTGCATGAAATTTAGATAGTCTGTCGCATTCAACGCCTTCAGTATGTTTGATCTGGCTAGCAATGTATCCTGCGCGCCGATGCCACAAGGTCAAATCCCACCAGTCCTTAACTTGCTCAAAATTCGATGCGGCTGGTGGCATGGCTGGTATGCCACTGGATGGTGCCATATTTGTTTTTAGCAGTTGAAGATCGTAGAAGACTGCGGCTGCAACAAGCAGCATCATCAGCCAGATCGAGAGCCATCCGGCGCCGTGCGCCACATTTAGCACTGAACCGAGGAAATCCCCTCCTGCAGGGTGTCCGGCCGTATAGTTGTGCGAGAAGTGGTCGAAGAAACTCCAGGCAACACCGCAGAGAGCCAGCCTTTTCATCCATGGCTTGCGAAAACCCATGACCACAGCAAAAGCAAGAGTCGCTCCGGCAATCGTCGTCCAAATGGCGTGCCCGGCATCAGCTGCGTCGGGCCATACATGGACCACCGGCATCCACCAGAGCAATTGGCCGGCGCCGCTGTTGCCTACCAGCGCAGCTTCTTCTGCAGCCGAAAAACCGGCACCAGAAGCTGCAGCCAGGAGGATGATATCGCTGACTCCGTAAAATCTGCTGGCAAACTTGCGCCCTTTCCAAAGGAGAACGGCTACGGCAGCAATTTTCACTGCCTCCTCAAGAAGAGGCACGAAGAAATCTCTGAGAAAAGTGCCTTCAGCCAGTCCGAGCCCGCCGAAAAATTTGATCAAGAAGCTAGTAATGATCATCGCTGCGGTGCCAAACATAAACATCGAAAGAAGCGAGCGTAGAGGTACCGTGCGCGTCATGCCCGTAACCGCCACCAGCACGGCAAGGTAAAACGCCACGGCTGCCAGCGCCACGAAAGCCTGCGCACCAGTGTGGGCAACGACGACGGCAAACCATAACAATGGTCCGCCAAACAATAGTATTGTCGAGAGTTGGCGAGGCTTGCGCCGTAGTTTGCCCAAATCGTGGTTCTGTGACGTGGTCATTTGGTTCGTCAATTACATAACAGCAGGAGGCGGGGTGGGCTGGGAATTCATTAATTGATCGATGAGGTTATTGAACCAGTCGCTCTCGCCGATGGCGATACCAAGCTCAAACATTCCTACAGCAGCCGCCAATTCGCCCGCCGCTGCCTCTGCCGGAAATAAATCTGGGGCTGCATTGCCAACGACGTTCTGGGTCAAACTAGGATCGAAAATGCTCCAAAAATTGTTGCCCAAACCCAAGCCCCCATTTGAGATACTCATCCATAATCCACTGATGGAGCTCCAGGAACCTCCGAGTCCAAACAACCAGGACCAGAAGTCGGCGCTGGTGTTCGACCCAGAATCGAACGGCACCGGTCTGCCAGCTGCACGTGCCAGCGAGGAGGTAGCGAGCAATAGAATTGTGGATAAAACTGGGACCACATGTCTGAGATGGTGCCTGCCGCTCACTATTGACCTCATGAAAAGAGTAAGAATTTCAGTGTTCAGTATACTCCAGTTTGAATCGACCACCGTTTCTTGTTTACTACTAGATTCATCCATTCCGTTGGTCCGCATTTGTTGGCACAGGCACCATATATGGTGTTGCGGATATGTAAGTAGTCGGTGGTCAGAGAATCCCGTTCGCCTTGCCAGCTCCTAATGCCGTTTTCGATAATTATTACTTAAAATAATTCTCTTAGGCAGTTATGGAAAACAAAAAACAAAAAACAAAAGGACAATTGTCCGAACATGTGGTGCCATCCGTTCAGAGACAAAGGCGACGGACCGTTTTTCGGGGTGCAGCTCTGCCCCTTTCTTCTGGCGCCCAGACTATAAAGAGGCTCTCGTGGTTTAATGCTGTGAATTGCAGCCTCAAAAGCATCGAAAACGATAACCCAGCATAGTGTCCAGATCAGACAACGGGCCAAACAGCGCTCGTCGGGTAATCGGGCAAGTTGTCCTCCTACGTTTGCTGGAACTTTGAATTGCTTCGTCCGTCATCCGAGCGCAACAGGAAAAACGGAGGCCCAAATATATGGACAGGAAATTCTCATAGCTGTAACCGGCTCACTCGCATGCACGTGTTTGGGCTCTTTGGCGGGCGGCTACAATGAGGGTAGCCATGCTTCTTACTCCGTTGAGCGACTTGGGGGCGGCACTTTGTTCGGCATCAACAGCCAGAGTGGCGGCTTTTTTGGCACGCAGGCAACATCTGCCGAGGCCGGTGGACCATTCGGCACTACTCAAGAGAGTGAGTCGGGCGGGGCCGGATCAACAGGGCGCTCGCATTCTGGCGGAGCACTGCCGAACGGGGGCGAGTCAGAATCGAGTATGCAGCCGCTCTGGAACTCCCTTCAATATAATCAGTTCACAGCAGGCGCCACCAGTAACGGCACCGGTAACACCACCAGCGACGCCACCCAAGAGCTGTCAAAAGGCACTCAAGTATCAGCACATGTGCCAGTCATGGTCGTGAAAACATACAATTGGAACGATCATCGACGCGAAGGCGCCAGGTATGCTTACAGATCAGCTCACAGTATGTGATATGTAGACTCACACAGGTCTGACTACGAGGTCGATCATTGCAGCTAATTTTGTTGGCTCTGGCGCCGAGCTTATTATGGCTGTGGTGGTTTTGGGCTCGGGGCGGTCAACGCGAGCAGTTCGATCCACTGGCGCGGGCCTTTATTTTCGGCGCCATGGCAATTTTGCCGGCATTGGCTATCGAGAGCTGGGGCGCTACGTTTATGCCCAAATCGTTTATGGCCGGCTGCTTTCTAATTGTCGGTCCTGGCGAAGAAACATTGAAGTTGTTGGCTACTTTGTTGGCTTTAAGTACATCGCAGCAGCCGGCTAGAACGACAGACAGAGTGGTTGTTGCGGCAGCTGCCGCGCTCGGCTTTGCTTTTGCCGAGAACCTGTTTTTCTTCGTTACCCTCAATCCCAGTGCAATTGCACTGAGAATCTTATCGTCTGTGCCTGCGCACGTGCTGGTCTCAGTGCCCTGGGCGGTTGCACTGGGGCGGGCGCGGCAACTCTATCCCAGTGATTGCGCGCTCGTCATTATTTCACTGGCGCTTTCCAGTTTTCTGCATGGTGCCTACGACGCTCTCATGTTCAGCATTGGATCATCCCCAGTGATGGTCCTTGTTTTGTTTGGTTTACTGATCAGCATGTTGTGGTTGATTTATCGCAATCGCATGGGAGAAGTGAATGGCAAACTAATAACAATGCGATTGCGCGATCTGGCCCAACCTTTGCAGTGGGACTGGGTCGGATTCATTTTCATTAGCGGGTTGATGGTATCAGTTGTTCTGGCATTGGCCGCGAGAATAGACTTTCCCTGGCATTCATCCTACTTCTCTAATGAGACGATGGGTGCGGGCATCGTCATCGGATTATTCTTCACTGGTTTCGTTGCTCCCTTTTGTGGACCGCGTTCTATGGTGACGATGCGTGAGTCGGCTCTTGGTTTGGCATTGTTAGGTGCCTTTGTTGGTTTGCTTTTGGGAAGAGAAATTCCTGTCTTCTTAAATTGGTCTCTAGGATTGGCTCTGATTGGAGCAATCGGCGGATGGTTGGGCGAGATGCTTAAACCGACGGATGACAAATGAAGTGCCCGCAAGACTGCAGCATTGGATCAACCGATCGTATAACGTCATACGTATAACGTATAACGTTATACGATTTAGGATCACCATCTCGTTAATCGGAGGACCTTTGATGACGACGGGGCACCGTGGGATGCGGTAGCGCCGTGGCGCCAGCGCCGGCTCGTTATGTTCGTTAATGATGTTGACGATCAAGGGCGAATCGGATATAGTCAATTTAGTTTTGCAACCACGCACCAAAGGGAGGGGACATATGGAGAATGTAGCTGTCGATAACGGACGCAATGTAGTCGTGTGTCACCGCGCTCCTTTAGCTGTTTGCTGAAAACGAAATTTAGAAATTCTTAGCAGACATTTTGCACGGCTTGCCGCGCACTGATTGCGTCCGTAGTTCGCGAATCACTAGCACTAACAGTCAGCGAAGCGCAGGGCGACATGTGCCCGGAGCGTAGCGCGAACACGTGAGCGCAAGGCGAGGCTTGCCGCGCCCTTGTGCGAGCTTAGAATAAGGACATATCAACAATGATTCCACAATCTTATGTGGCGCTTGTAGAGGCGCCATCCGTATGTGGGCGCGTCATCGCTCACAGCCGCAATCTGTACACAATCGAAACCAACGACAAAGAATTTCGCGCTCAACTTTCCGGCTCCTTGCGATATCAAACACTTGATCCGCAGGATGCGCCTGTGGTGGGTGACTACGTGAGGTTGCGCAAAGATCCAGACGAAATAGCGATCATCGAAGCAGTCTTGCCGCGCATGAATTTGTTTGCCCGTCGAGAAGTCTATGGCAGTCATCTGCTTCAAGCGATGGCCTCGAATCTGGACACTTTGTTCGTAACAGTAGCCGTCAACCGTGACTTCAGCGTGCGCCGCATTGAACGTTATTTTGTTGCTGCCACCGCATTTGGTGTGCCTGTGGCCGTCATTCTCACCAAGATGGATCTGGTCGAGAGCATCTCCCCATTTCTAGATGAGGTCAAGAGTGTTGCCGCCGGAATGCCAGTATTGGCGGTTTCCTCAACCGATCGCCTGGGGTTGGAGGCACTGAATCCATTTCGAGGACCAGAGCGCACCATCGCCTTTGTCGGATCGAGCGGAGTAGGCAAATCCACTCTTATAAATGCTCTATTGGGAAGCGACGTGCTGGCTGTTAACCAGGTCCGTGCACGCGATGACAGGGGGCGCCATACGACAACCAGTCGCATGCTGCTGCACCTGGAAGACGGCACAGCGATCATCGATACACCTGGCATGCGCGAGTTTGCGCTTGCCGATGCAAGCGAGGGAATTGATCTGGCATTCGCCGACGTGACTTCAATTGCAAGCGCCTGTCGCTTCCGCGACTGCCGTCACCGGGATGAGCCCGGTTGCGCAGTCACCGAATCGCTGCCCGAAGATCGGCTGGAGAGCTTTCGCAAATTGGAGCGGGAAGCGGCTTTTGAAGCAAGAAAAACGGATCCACGCAAAGCCGCTGAAGAGCGAAAGAAGTGGAAGATCATCCACAAAGCCAATCGCCAAAAAGAGAGGTGGTGAATAGAAATCGAAGAAATCGAGGCAAATGCGCTCGAGATGAATGGCTAAGTGAGGATGCTGCGCTTAAGAAAGTAGGTAATGGTGCGAGTCTTATGTCAGACTAGAAGGGTTCAGCAGGAGACGTCACAACTTTGCCCAAATTCCTACTATGGAGACTTAGTCAAGTTGGCCTGTACTTTAGACTTAATACCGCAGTACTTGATTTGCCCCGGTTTGGTCATGGACTGCATCGGCTTTTTATTTGATGCATTATTTCGCAGGATTCAGCAACGGTTTACACCTGGCAGAAAAAGTGAGATCACCAGATGAGGTATGGTTGGATTCTACTAGTGATGTGTCTGTCTTGGGCTTTGCCAACCCTTGCACAGTGTGACGTTCCCTTACAAAGACAGACATGGCATGAGAGCTCTCACGAAATCCAGATAATCTACGAAAGACCGTTGATTCGCGACTTCAGCGAAGGGCTGACGGCGCCTCGAATGATTCACTTAGCACCACCGCCTCGCATCATTCAAATATATCCTACCCCAGTTGGAGATGCCGATGATGAAAGTGCTGAGATGCGAGCTGAATGGAAAGAATGGCATAAGCGTGTAGCCGATGCCATCTTCAAACGATTCTCCTCATTGGCCAATGCGCACTTTGGAAGTAGACCGCTGACCGCAGTCGCAGCCTACACCGTCACCAGCGATGGACGCAGCATAGTTGCTCGATTGACTCAAGAAAACTCGAACTCGAACCCAATTTTCAACGCGATGGTTTTGAGCGGGGGCGACGAATTGATCGATGAGTCAAACGACAAGACTTTGAGATTTCCATTCCCAGCCGGTTCGAAAAGAGATTACGTTGGATTTTTGCTTCTGTGGAGTGTCGACAAAGAAGGGCGAATTACCGTAAAACCGTGTCTCGAAGGCAAAGCTATTTGGGGCAAAGCAATTTGGGACCAGTAGCAAGGTTGGGTACCCGGTCCCAATATGAGTGCATTCGGATGGGCTTTTTCAAAAATCTATTTGGTGGCCAAGGCGACAAATCTCCCAGGGAACCAACTCCAAACGGGGTACTGAAAGCGATTAAATTTGCCAAGCCTGAAAGCAAGCTTGTGCTGGATGACGCGCAGGCCATTTGCTACATAAGCCAGGAAAACGTGGCTTACATGCTGCGACTGAACGAGACTCCGGATTGGGATTTTGATCTGAGAACGCTGTACAGTGCCTATCACTTTTACAACAATCAATGCAGCGGGGCAAAAGGGGCCATGATGTTTCTCGACGTCGCCAAGGCTGATGACGCCGAGGTCCTCAGGGGGATCTTCAAATACAGGTCTGCCAAAAACCCGCTTGCCATCATGTACGTCGGCATAATCTGGGTGCCATTTATGGAGTGCTGCCTGCAAATAAATATAGAAGCAGTAGAGCAGGGCACCACAGGAGTGCGTGAAGCCCTGGTGAGCGACCTGATGATGGCAAAAGGCACCTTCGAAATGGAGGAGTCTTTTGAACCAGCGGTCAAAGTTGAGAGTGTGGAAGAGATGTTCAAGCTTATCGGTGAGAAGCCGTTGAAAGTGATTCCATCAGACGATGATCAGTGGGATGAAAAGTTCCCGAACCATCCACTCAGCCTGGTGAGGAAACACCTCAGGACAGTGACGCAGACATTGCAGCTGGAGCCAAGCATGCATGCCCTGACGCCGTTTAGGATAGCTTGATCCGAGATTTGCTGCGCGCCGAGCCACTGGGCTGGTATGTCTTCTTTACCCATCTCTGGATCTCTTCGCATTGTTCTCCATTTAGTTTGTATGATTCCGCGAGGTATTGGATGACATGCTGGCTGTTTTTTTCTTCTTGCGCCAGAAGGCGACCTTGCAATTCCTCAATCAACTCGCGGTGAACATCGCTGCCGGATCGTGCCTGTTCCAAGTCTCGCGCCAGGCTACAACCTTGCCGTGCATTGGCAGCGAGCATTTCTTTCTGCTGTGCACTGAAGGCAAATATCGGCAGCTTTTTGATATCCCCAACTTGCATATTGACAGTCGGATTGATCGCTTTAGCGATTGCTGACATAAGGGATGAATTTAAATATGCAAGAAGAAAATCTTCATCGGCGGCGTCATAGACGAATACTGCTGATGCGGCTACATCAAAAATACAGCCAGGTGGCAGTCTTCTTACGGCAAGATTTTTCGTGTTGACGAAAGAGAAACAGAGTCCCGGGCGAAAATAGTAGTGTTCATTTTTGACGACCCATTTGATGTTGCCTTTCAAATAAGGGTACGCCAGCGCAACGGCTTCTTTGATTTCTTGACCATCATTTTCCCATTTGACGGCGAAGCGAACGGGGCTCTCCCATCTCTCGGAACCGGCGCCCTTGACGTATGGCTGCCAGATTGTACCAAGCAATGCCGGATCAACTTCGTCAATCTTTTTCACGAAACGACGATTATCACTTGTGGCTAAGCCTTGCCTGACATCAGCAATTTCACTTAGCTTAGAGGCGCTGTTGATCATCTCCTGCAATGTGTTTGGGGCGATAGCACCGTCAACGATACCGGACGAAATTATGAAATCAGAGTCAAGACCATCGTTTACCAGTCTTACTTGAGCATTCAGAGTCTCAGATTTCTCTGACACTCCAGACAGATCCAGAATTGATGTCTTGTTGGCTCGCGAGGCGTCCTTCTTCCGGGCTAGCAGCAGCGCGCTGTTGACTTTATCTCCACCTTGCAGCGGAAACACTGATGTGCCCAAACTGATGGCAGCGTCAACGCAGTGGTGTTCGGATATTGATTGCCGAAGTTTTTGATAACTTGGCAATGACAGTATCGATGCTTGTGTAATGACACCGAATATGCCACCATCGTCCAACCATTGCAGCGATCGCTGAACAAAAGCGGCCGCGAGATCGTGATGACACTCAGGATAATTTGACTTCAGCGATTGACGCAATTCGCGGCTCATGAGCTTTCTTCCGATATAGGGCGGATTAGTGACCACGGCGCTAAAGTGCCCGCTCAATAGATGGTGCTTCGAGAACTTCGGATAAATGCTGCCCAGGAGATTACATTCAGGATCAAGTTTGTTCTCAATTGATAGACTCAGATTGAAAGGACTGAATGGCAGATCTTCTGCATAATCAAGCTCTTTCAGCAGGAGCGACAAGGAACAAACCCAGAGAGCTAGCGGGTCTACATCGGCTCCGAAAATCAATTCGCGCGATAATCTGCAGGCTTCTGGCCCGCAATAACCTTCTTGCATGAGCATGTTGATGGACATATCGAAGGCTGTTGCGAGAAAGTTGCCGGCACCGCATGCGGGGTCAAGGATAGTAATCTCCGAAGCCGCCTTTTTGTCACCCTCTAGTAGCAGGCGCCAGGAATTGAATCTTGGCATGCCCTTACCCGGCTGTTTCCATTGGCTATAAGCCGCATTTGCCAGCAAGAATTCAACAATCCACTGAGGCGTATACAGTTGCGTGAAGGCAATAATCTGTTCTCTGGAAGTGCTTTTGTTGGCTGATTGAATCGATGCCAGGGCATTCCTGCGCAAATCAGCGCACGAGAATTGATACGCCCAGCCAAGGGCCCCATCTTCCTGCAAAACGGGATCCAGAGCCCTAGCCACGAGCGGTTCCAAAGCATCATGCGTAATGTCGAACAGAGGATTGGCGATGTAGTCCCTGATTTCCGGAGGGCATGCTTGCATGGTAGCGGCAAACAATTGTGACACTAAATGCGGTGCATTTATACTATTGAGTGTGTCTTCTCCAAACACAGACAACCCTTTACTCAGTTGCAAAATTCGCAACGCGATAAGTAGAACAGTGGTGATAAGCGAACTGGCGTCGGCTGAGCGGGTGGGAAACTCTTCGCACTCGACGGATGCAGGCGAGCACGCCTGCGCTCCCGGGAAGGGCGAGGACGCCTGCGCTCCCGGGAAGGGCGAGGATGCCTGCGCGCAAAGAGCCAGGCGCGACTGCGAAACAGCATTTTTCAATGCCCTGTAAGCGGAATTGGATTTGCTGCTTCGTGCCAAAATTAGTTGCCTGGTGCCAAGGTAAGTTGAAGGGTTGGCTGAGGTTAGTGGACGTTAGCTGAGATCAGTTGCTTTTGACTGATTGACTCGAAACACCCTTGCTATGCACCTTTATAAATGCAAGTGTTCTTTGCCAGGCGTCCTCACTGGCTTCCGCATTGTAATTCGGTCTTCTGTCATTGAAAAATGCATGCGAAGCATTTTCATAAACCTTCAGTTGGAACGATTTTCCCAATTCCTCCATTCTCTTTGAGAAATATGCGATATGCTCAGCTGTGATCAATTCATCCTTTCCGGCAAAGCAGGCTAAAACAGGCGCCTTTAGCGGCACTAGGTAATCGACCGGGTCTTTCGGTTTGGTATCGAGGGTGATGCCATATCGAATCCGTCCATAGTAGTCTATGACATATGAGAGCCGTGGCTCGTGGCAACCGAACATGAACGAAATTGCGCCGCCCATGCAATAGCCGATTACACCGACGTTTGAAGAGCATCCAGGCAGAGTTTGAATCTTAGCGTAGACCAGGTCAAGGTCCGCCATCAACTGTGAGTCTGGAATCGATGCCCAGACTTTGCGCATCACATCCAGATTCTCGCGTTCTTCTTCCTTTTGCGGCCAGAGCGGCGAACTGCTGAACAAATCGGGAGCAAATACTTTCATGCCGTGCCGGGCAAATCTTCTAGCCACATCTTTGATGTGCTCATTGACACCAAAAATCTCGTGCACAATTATCAGACAGGGTAACCGTTCCTTACTGGAGGCGATGGTGTCGGAGCCAATGACTGCGATGGAGTCGGTGTCAGGGTCGCCGATGCCCCCGGCACTTTGTTTGCTGTCGGGCTCGACAATGAATACATCCATTGTGGAGGTATCCCTCTTGATCTCAAAGCTTCCTTCTTTTAGCGAATGCACAGGCATGTAATTGACCTCACTGATTGGATCTCCTCACTGATTGGATCGCCGACGTTCCGAAATAAATCTTGTAATCTTGGGAATTTCAGAATCTATATGATAATGACAAACCATATTTTCGGCAGCGATATCATCTACGGTGGCACGATCCCTCTGCCTGAGATACTCCGACCAAGTCTCCACGAAGAAAGATTCAGTATAGGTGCCCGGGGCGGAGAGATTGATAAACAGATGCCACTGAAAAGCACCGTTGCGTCTTCTTTGTTTCTCCAGAACCCCCATTGATTGAGCGAAATCGGCGCTTTTAGCGGGGTCGATCTTGTATTCAATCGTGACCAGAACCGGTCCTTGATCAGGGTGAGGAGTGACGGATGTCTCGACTTTCGGCCAGGGCCCTGAGTTGCGCATGTCCAGCTGCTCCACAATGATCAGCCTGTAGCGCAAATTGGCTAAGCAGCCCAAACCGAGAATTCCGGCGGCGATCATGAGAGCGTAAGGCATCGACAACCTGTCGGCGACGGCACCCCAGGTTGGGCTGCCTACGGCGATGCAGCCTTGAAAGACAAGCAAGTAGATGGCCACGCCGCGAGCGCGCACCCATAGAGGCGATGCCATTAAAATTGCTGAGTAAGTGGCGTTACAGCTGAACATCCAACCAATGCCGGTCCAAAACATTGACACACATGCCAGGGCGAAGTTAGAAGACATTGCCAGGGCGAACATGCCGGCGGCAAAGAGGGCACAGCCGAGATTGAGCAGAACATCCAGTGAAACTACCCGTCTGATCCGAGGCAGTATCGCTGCACCAAATAAGGTGCCTCCACCAAATGCGGTGAGAGTAAGACCGTACTGGCTGGAGTCAAGATGAATGACGGTTCTTGCTAAAAGAGGCAAGAGCCCCCATACAGCGCTGGCGCAAAAGACAAACAGGGCCGTGCGCACCAGCACAGCGCGCAACGGTCTTGAATGTTGAACATAACGAATGCCGGCTTTCATTGCTCCGAGAACGCGCTCCGTCGGCGTCTCGTTGACCGTCTTTTCCCTTTTCCAGCGGAAAACGGCAGTGCCCAGCACTGTCATCATTGCAGCGTCGATCAAAAATACCAACCCCGGCCCAAACTGCCGGGTAATCAATCCTCCAAAAGCAGCTCCCAGACCACGAGCGCAATTGAACCCGGCACTTTGAATGGCGATTGCCGGTTCAAGTTGAGATTCAGGCACCAGCTCTGGTGTCATTGAATTCCAGGCCGGTGCTTGCATGGCACCGCCCAGATTGAGAATGAAAATCAGCAGAATGAGCATCCAGGCAGTCATGGCACCGCATAGTGTCAATGCTGCCAGCCCTAAAACCGCAAAGAACATCCATATCTGGGAGAACAAGACAATCAGACGCCGATCGAGAATATCCGCCAGCGCCCCTGCCGGCAAAGACAAGAGAAAGAATGGAAGATAGGTCGCCGTTTGCATCAATGACACCATCACCGGTGTAGGCGAAAGCGAGGTCATCAACCAGGCGCCGGCGATATCCTGCATCCAGAGCCCCAGACTGGCGATTGTGGAGGCCACCCACAGCGATCTAAAGACTGGTGTTTGCAAAGGCGACCAGAGCGAACCAATAGATTTTGTCTCTGTTGTTGTCTCTATTGTTGTCATATCTGGTTGCGAAAATACGGTAACCAGACCCGTCATCGTCCGGCGAGAAACTCGAGTCACCGGTCAAGCTAGACTTTGGCTTTTCCCATGTCGTACGTGATTGAGTGCTTGGCCATACGATCGAAGGCTTCTTGCAAACGATCTTTATCGGTGCAAAGAGACATTCTAAAGAAGCCCTCGCCGCCTGGGCCGTATGCCGTTCCTCCTGGCACAACAATGCCCGCCACATCCAGCATGTGAGTGCTGAACTCAGCAGAAGACATGCCTTCAGGCGTTCTCAGCCACATATAAAATGTTGCTTTGTTCGGCTTGACTTGCCAACCTAGCTTGGCGAGCGCCTTGACTGCCAGGTCGCGACGCTCAATGTAGAGCTTGTTGCAAAAGTCGATATGGTCTGTCGGTCCCGTGAATGCAGCAATGGCAGCCATTTGAATGGCGCGAAAAACATCGGTATCCACATTCGATTTCAACTGCGCCAGGGCCTTGACCGCTTGTGCATTGCCGACCGCAAAACCAATTCTCCACCCTGTCATGTTGTACGATTTCGACAGGGTGTGCAGTTCCATGGCCACATCTTTGGCGCCGGGAACTTGCAGAATCGATGGTGCTTTGTAGCCGTCGAAGGTCATCTCAGAGTACGACAAGTCGTGGCACAAAAGGATGTCGTGCTTTTTGGCAAAGGCCACTGCTTTCTCGAAAAAGGCCATGTCTGCTACGCCGGCGGTCGGATTGTTGGGATAGTTGATTAAAAGCAATTTCGCTTTTTTCATCACGTCGGCGGCAATGGCGTCGAGATCAGGCAAAAAGTTGTTTTCCGGGGTCAGCGGCATGAAGTACGGCGTGCCACCGGCAAGCATCGTCGATGTTTTGTAAACAGGATAAGCTGGGTCGGGAATTAGTGCCACATCACCGGAATCTATAAAGGCCATAATCGTGTTGTGCAAGCCCTCTTTCGATCCAATCAGGGAGGTGCACTCGTTGAGGGGATCAACGGTGATGCCAAAACGTTTCTTGCACCATGCCACGGCCGCTTCTTTATATTCTTTGGTGCCGCCAAAGGGTGGATAATGATGATTTATCGGTTTCTCAAGGGCCTCGTGCATAGCGTCGACAATGTGACGGGGAGTGGGTTGGTCAGGATCACCGATGCCAAGATTGATTACATCGACGCCTCTGGCAACTGCCGCCTGCCGCTTTTTGTCGATCTCGGCAAAAACATAGGGCGGAATCGACTTCAATCTGTGGGATACTTCCATATTGATAAACCCCGTAACGGTGGACTAATAGGCAAACGTGGACACTATCATACGGCCGGGGCTGGCGCTGGCGGACTGCACACACAGAACATTTACTTATCTATATCTAGGCGGCTGGCTATTTACATGAGGATCGATAGATAATGTCAGGCTCAAACATTGTTCCGAAGCTCTCCAGGCTGTCATTGGCAATAGCGTTGCTGGTCAACCTCTGTTGCCTGCCGGTCTTAGCCGATGCTTACAACCCGGCCTATCAGCGCGGCTTAAACGAGATGGCCAGGCGCGATTATGACGGCGCCATCAACTCGTTTGGTGAGGCGTTGGGCTTCGATCAGACCGACGGCAAGTCGTTCTTCCATCGCGGACAATGTTTCTTCCAGATGCGCCAGTATGAAACGTCTCTAGCGGATTTTGAGCATCTTCAGCAGCTGGAGCCGAAGAACGTTGACGCCCTGCTCTGGGCTGGAACGGCCGAGGCTAAGCTCGGTCGCGAAGATGCTGCCACGAAGTCTTATCTGCGTGCTTTGCGCCTTAACCCTGAACTTGTGCGCCAATATGAAAAAGGCACTGC
>Ga0182024_10012110_pt1 | contig 17127 bp, 12 predicted proteins | sample P32metaG_FD_120480 | JGI IMG/M metagenome (GOLD analysis project Ga0182024, IMG submission 120480) | Permafrost microbial communities from Stordalen Mire, Sweden - P3-2 metaG (Illumina Assembly) | ecosystem: Environmental > Terrestrial > Soil > Wetlands > Permafrost | place: Sweden: Stordalen...
GCCTTCGTAGCCCATGGTAGGCGCCAGCCCACTCAGTTCGCGGAACCAGCTCACGCGGCTCTCATACAGCTGACCGTCTTTCTCCAGAATATAAGTCTGACCTAACGCCGAACTGGCTCCCATTGCCCACGCGATGCGCATGGTCGCTGTTTCTGTTCCATCGGTAACCGAATATTCGCTTTCGCTGCCTTTGCGTTCAATCCGGTAGGTGTACTTGCCCACGGTAGTGGTAAGCAGAGGATGCTCGATGAGAATCTTGCACTTATCTACCGCTTCGAGCGCGTGGGCCATGTAGGTGGCCGGCTGCGTCAGAGCCTCTACATGGCAATTTGCGCACGCGGCTGGAGCCACAGAGCTGGTTTGCGCCACCGTGGCCGCAGGCAGGAGCAAACACCACAGCAGCAGATACCTTCTCATCGGGAACCCAAAATCACTGCACCTTGGCGCCCGACAGCTTAGCGCCGGGTTGCTTGGCCTGTGCTTCCGCCGTCAACTTGAGAACGATTTCCCGTTCCCGCTTGCTGTCTTCCGGCCGCTTGAGCCGGTAGTAAACCAGCGATAACGACACGTGGGCTTCCGTAAATTGCGGAGACTGCTTCACCAGGCCTTCGAGAATATTTCGTGCCTCGTCGAGATGACCTTCGTCGATCGCGATCAGAGCCAGTTGATAACGAACGCCAGGATCTCCCGGCCTGGTCTCCTCCGCGCGCCGGAAGTACTTGCCGGCCTTTTCGTAGTCTTGTTCTTCGCGAGCCGCAACTCCCAGTTGCAGGTTCGCCTCAAAATTGTAAGGATCGACCCTGATCTCATCCTCGTATTGTGTGGCGGACAGATCGGAGTCGCCGGTGAACATCAACGCCTTGCCGTACAGCACATGGACGTCGGGGAGATTGGGATTGAGGGCAACCGCCTTCGCGAACTCGTCCCGAGCGCCGGCGAAATCCTGAACGTTCAGTTTCGCGGTCCCCAACATCAGGTGTGCCTCTGCCGAGTCGCCGTTGCGCAAAATGCGGTCGACGAGAATCTGCCCTTCATCCACTCGCTTCTGGTGAATCAACGCAGTTCCCAGTAAGTAGGCAATGGCCAGGTCGTCGGGATATTTCTGCTCTGCGGGCTCCAGGACGCGAATCACATCTTCGTCGCGGCCCATGCGCATATAGCAATCTCCCAGTAATAGTGTCGCCTGGTGATTCTGGGGATCCTCCGCGTGAACTTTCTCGAGCTCTGTAGCCGCGTCATCGAGCTTCCCCATCTTGTAGTAAACGAGCGCGAGATTCAGCCGGGCACCCACAAGCTTGGGAGACTGTTTGAGAGCCGTCTTGTATTCCGGGAGCGCCTCTTCGTAGCGGCCTAGCCCCGCTAACGCGGCGCCGAGGTTGGAATGAATGGCAGCCACTTCAGGATGCAACTTCAGAAACTGTCTGTACTCCTGAACTGCGCCTTCGAGATCACCGGATTGCTGTTTCTGCTCGGCATCCTGCACCAACTGCTGGGGGCTCATCTGTACCTGCGACATGACGGGGAGGACTGAGGCGAGGCTCAAAGCAAAAAGGATTGAGGGCTTCCGCATACCGATAACTGTTCTCTATTCAGAGACAAGTATAACGGTACGCCGAAGCCCTCACTTCTTATCCGTGCTGGTTTGTAGTGTGCTCGAAGCTAGAAGTAAAACTTCGCTCCGAACTCCATAATGCGAGCTCCTTGTTTCTGCGTAGCGAAGCCAAAGTTAGAATTCGTCTGACTGATCGCCCCAGAGGCCGGATCCTGGGTGAACACCAGGTTCAGGTTGCTGGTGCCGCTGGGGAACGAATACAGCGGATGGTTTAAGAAGTTGTACGCCTGCGCGCGGAGTTGCAACTTCATACCTTCCCTGATGGTGAAGTTCTTGAACAGCGCCAGGTCTGAATCGAAGAACGCAGGTCCGTACACCGCAGGCAGCAACGTCGGGCCATTTTGGCCGGCCACTGTCGGCGCGGCGAAGCAGTTTCCGTTCACGAACTGATGCGCACCGGTATGCGAGCGCGGGTTGCAGGTCAGGTACGGGTGTAGCTCCTGGTCGGGCGTGCCCAGAATGGATTGATTGTTGATGGCGATTCCCTGGGGATTCGCGGTGGTGATCGATCCTGGGATGACCGCGGACGACTGCAGGCACGCCGCCGATGGGCAGCTGTACGATGCGTTGAAGTTGCCGTTGATCGCATTGCCGCCGAAGCCATTGCCACCGTAAGTAAGGTTGGCGCCACTTTCCAGCTGCGTGACGCCGGAGAGCTGCCACCCGTTGCCCAAACCATCCACCAGGCGATTGACATGGAGCCGGTTACCGAGGTCGATCGAGTAGGCCGCGTTGAATAACTGCCCGCGGTTCGAAGGCAATGCTCCATAGTTGGCGGACAGGTTAAAGGGTTCGATGTTAGGTGAAATAATACCCATGGCCTTTTGCCATGTGTAGTTGGTCTGAATGGTGTACAACCCGGTATGGCGAATCCAGCTTACCTGCAGGGCGTTGTAATTCTGGTACATGTTATTGTTTGCGAACTTAAGGTTGCTGTAGCCCAGATATTTCCGATAGAGGTCGCCGTCCGCGGTCGCTGGATTGGTGGTGGCGGCAGTCAACATCGCCCCGAGCGGCACCAGGTTGATGTCACTCCCCGCTCCGCCGGCCCCACCGTTGTTCAGCTGATCCCGGCTGCGATTGCCGACATAGCCAATTTCCAACAAGCCCTGCCAGGGCGTCTGTTGATCGACGTTCACGCTGTAGCCATCGGTAAATGGCTGCTTATCATCGTTTGAAACCACTGCGGAGGGCGTTGCGGGTGTTGCCGAGAGGTTCAAGCAGCTCAGGTATGCGGTGAATAGAGCTGAGCCAGCCGATGGATTGGTTGGGCAGCCGGGGCCGCCCACCCAGGTGCTCGGCTTTAAGGTGGAAGAGGCTACGCCGGCCGACGCGTCCAGGCCGTTCGTAAACTGGCCAGAGTGATAGTAGAAGCGGCCCCAGCCGCCGCGAACGACTGTGAAGCCGTTACCGGAAACGTCATAGGCGGCTCCAAACCGCGGTTGGTAGAACAGGGTGCGAGTAGGAAAACCTCCCACGGGAACGGATGCATCTTTAGCGTGCCATTCGAATCCGCAGAACGTAGGCGCAGAGGCGCAACCGGGGGCAAATTTAGTGGTGTCAAAGATGGAATAGCCGAAGCCCAGGGCATCTTCCCACGGCTGGAAGTGGGTGAAACGAATACCCGCTTCAATCGTCAACCGCCTGGTCGCCTTCCACGAGTCCTGGACGAAAAACTCGTAAGTGCCATAGTGAATATCGTTGATTCGGTTCTTATTCGTTTCCTGATATTGGGAGAGATTCCCAGTCAGCAAGTCAGCATACTCATTGCCGTAGCTGTAAGTGTTGGTGGCTTGAACCTGTATGTTTCCGTTGGTGTCGTTGTTTGCCGGCTGCGAGTTCCGAATCCACTCATAGAAGAATCCAGCTTTAATCGTGTGATCGCCCTTCACCTTGGTGAAGGTATCGCTGGCGCTGGGCATCCATTTGTTAGCATAGAGACCCTCGGTAGCCCCGCCAGCTTCGAATCCGCCAGGATTGAAGACGAGACCTGCCTCACTTGCATTCCCGCCGAAGGATGGGATCTGAGACACGCCGTTGTTAAACAGACCTTTGTAACCGTAGCCGACGGTGCTGCGGGCGACCTTGGAGGGATCCGCAAAAACATTGGGAAAGCCGACGAAGGTATAGGCGATAATGGTTTCGTTGGTCATGGTCTGGCTGAAGACGTGGGTAATTGAGCCAGAGTATGAATCAGACTTATTTTTGCCCTCGACGGGGGTGGGGTACGGCACCTGGTTGGTTTGCCGCCACCAGAGACCAACCGGGAACTGTTGAACCTCACGCTGGTAGTTGTAGCGCACAAATACCTTCGTGGCTTCGCTGATGTTGTAATCTCCGCGAATCACCCACTGCCGGTTGTTTTGATTGAAAATTTCAGACTGAGTGTAGTTGTAACCCTGGGTTGCGGTCGGATTCGCATTCGCCGCTGGATACAGTTTGGCCAAGGCAAGCATATTGGGATCGATACATGCTCCGTTTGCCGGCCCGGTGCAAGGGCTCAGCTGGGTGCCACCGAATTTCGTAATCGCGGCAGTGGTGAGTTGCCCAGGAAGTTTGCCGGTTGAGCCAAGGTTTCCACCTCCACCTTCTTTGGCTACTTCCTCAGGAGAGAAATTACCTGTAAGTTCACCCGGAGTCGGCATGGTCGAGCGGAGCAGCCCGGTGTCCAGTTTTTGGTAGAAGTACTCAAAGCCAGTGAAGAAAAATAGCTTGTCGCGGTTCTTATTGAACCGGGTTCCAGGGATGATGATTGGGCCGCCAAAGTCGCCGCCAGGATAGTAGTAGATGTTCCCTGGCTGTTTGACATTGCTATTGTTGTTCAACCAATCATTGGCGTTGAGGGCATGGTTGCGGGCGGTGAAGAAGCCTTGGCCATGAAACTGGCTGCCGCCTGCCTTGGTAACCGAGGTGATGAGGATCGGGCCCTTCTGGTCTTCCGCGCTGAAGTTTGAGGTCAGCACTTTAAATTCCTGGAGGAAGTCGGCGTTCGGATTCACTGGCGTATCGCAGTTGCAACCAGGATCGGAAACGTGCGCGCCGTCGGCGACGATATCTAGTGAGTTTGTGGGCAAACCGTTGTAGGCGGAGGAGGCGTTGAGGGGACTCTGACTGCCTGAGTCTCCGTTGCCGTTAATGCCGATGGTTTGGCCGGAGTAGTTGGAATGATTCGACGTGCCGTTGGTGACGCTGAAGCCCGGGACAATCTTGACGTACTCGGCGGCATTGCTCCCAACCTGTACGAAGTTCTCGAGTTCCTTAGTGCCCAGAGAAAACGATCGCTCGCCTGAGTCGGTTACCGCGAGCGCCGTGTTTCCCGCGTCCACCGACACTGTCTGGTCCGCGGTGCCAACGTTCAGCGCGACGTTCACATTACGTTTTTCGCCACCGCCCAGCGTGATGTTGGCTGCAGCGTATTCCTTGAAGCCACCAGCCACGACCGAGAGGTTATAAGTGCCGACGGGCACCGACGCAAAAGTGAAGAAGCCGTCAGAGTCAGACTGAGTGTCGCGCGCGGAACCGGAGCCGGCGTCGGTAAGCACCACCTTGGCGTTCGGAACAACCGCGCCGGTGGGATCGGAGACAACGCCTGTGAGGGTTCCGAAAACGCCCTGGGCTAGTAAGGGTTGACCACAGAACACAAGGAAGGAAACGAGCGCGGCTATCCGCGAGAATCTGCGTACGTTCACTGACACACCTCTCCAAAACACTGCAAAATCGTTCGTTGGTACAACACGTGCATCGCGCCGTGTTTATTGGGTTCCGTTGAGCATATGAATCCTCCAGCTATGCGGTTGTCAAGCAAATTTCGAAAAATACTTAAACGTTTCTGTGGAAGCCGGTTTTTGCCCTTTTTCGGGGCTACCGCCTGCCCCTGCCGGCGGCTACCTGCCAGCCTCCAGCGGCATTCGCCCCGTTCCTGCCGGCAAACCAATAACCGGTTTGTTTTCAGGACCTTTGTGTGAGCAGGACCCGGACCTGCTTTAGATGAAAGCAGCGGTACTGAAATGGCAGAAACAGGTCGATCCGTTCGCCGGGCACGGCCAGTTACAAGAAGAACATCCCAGTAGCAAGATAGGACACCGCCAGTTACAGACTTTATTCACCTTGCGGCGGATCAAAAGAAACAGCTATAGCTGCTTTTCCATGTGAACGATGGGGAGAGAAAGGCCGGGTATGAGCGGAACCTGACGATGTTCCCGTTCGACGTAACCCCGGGCAAGATACAACGGCACCCCGGTAAGGGTAGCTCCCATTTCGAGACGGCGGAAACCTTCGGCTGCGGCCGCTGCCTCGCAAACCTCGAGGATGCGGCTGCCCACTCCGCGACGAGCCCAGGAAGGATGTACGAAGAAAGCTCGTATCTTTGCCGCGTCGTGGCGAGGATCCAGCAGAGCATCCTCGCGGTCTGCGCAGCGGTCACTGCCAAAAAGCGTCTTCCGCTTGCTCCAACCTCCGCAGCCGGCTATGACCTGGTCGTGATCAACCCTGGCTTCGGCTGCAAAATAGGTTCCATCTTTAATCAGTTGTGTATCCACGCCGAAGACGCGGTCCAGCGCTAGCTCCAGTTGCTCGGGTGTGTAGTCGGCCGCCTGCAGGCCCAGAACGGACGCGCGGATGAGTTCTTGAAGCGCCGGGATATCGGAGGGAACAGCTTGCCGGACGGTGAGGAGCATGGGACTCGCGTTGAAGGGTTCAGAATATCAGGGTCGAATATTAGGGTCGAATATTAGGGTCATGGGACCGGGCAATAACACGCCTTATAGGTAGCCGGGTCCAGAGCCTCGATGGCACATTCGAGGGTTCGCACACCGTTTGCGGGCACGTGATCGTGAGCGCTGGAGACGTTGAGCAATGTTAGCCATTGGGCACTGGCTTCCGGATCGCTCTTCAGCTGGCCGTAGATGGTGTTGAGACTGGCCGCGTCCAGGCGTGGGCTGTGCCATTTCTCAACAAAGCTGTACTCCTGTGTCCAGACGCCTGGAACATCGCTCTGCGCAGCCTGGAGGTTGGTCAGATAGTAGGTGCTTTGATCGACCAATTGGCCACCGCCTGCGAAGGTTACCACGCGGAAGGCGGGATTCTGGCCGTAGATGGGCGAGATGGGCGGATTGATCAGGACGAATTGTGCGTTGTTTTCACTCCCATGGATGACGCGAAAGTCATCGGTGTGATCGTGGCCGGCGAACATGGCGGCGATGGTGGTTTGATATTCGGCCACGAGGTGGTCGAAGAGGTCGGTCCAATAGGGTTTCCACATCGGGACAATGGCTCGGCCGCACAAGTCTGTGGAGTCCGCGGCCCGGGAGAGCGACCGGTAACTGGTCATGGTCGCGTAACCGTCAATTCCCGGCGGGATGTGAAACATGAGCCAGACCTTTTCGCGGTTTTGCGCGGCACGCGAGAGGGTTGACTCCAACCAGGCGAAGGTTCGAGTCGCGGCTTTCGAGTCAACCGGCGAACAGGAGTCAGCAAAGCTTGCGGCCTGATATTTGTTCGAAAAAAAGACGGAATTCACGGAGATGATGCGCACCCCAGGCGTGGACCGAGGCCGAACGGTATAGCTGCCGAGGGATTTCCAGTTGGCGGTGAACTGGCCGTTTGCCCGGGCGAGCGTTCGGGCTGGCTTGGCTGAATCGCTCAGGAATGGCCCACCGCCCTCGATGTCGTAGTCACCACATTCATCGTCGTTATTGCCCGGGGTCAGCAGGATTTGCGACTTGTTATATCGCTGGCGCAGCTCGGAAGTGACAAAGGCAACCGTCTTGGATACAAAAGCGCGATAGTGCTCTGGTTTGGTGTCGTGGATGGCCTTGGCGTAGGCCTGGGGAAATCCGTGGGCTAACAGATCGCCGGTGATCATGACCAGGGCGGGATCGGGGTCCGTTTTACGCATGGCGTCGAAGGCAGACCGCAGGAGCCACCAGTTGGTGTCTTGACCGTAGGGGCTGTAGGCGGTGGACGCGGAACGGTTGAGAATCGCCTCCCATTTACGCACCGGGGCGGAAGCCAGTTCGGCGACAAGGGTGGGGTCGGCAAAGGGGTTGAAATGAAGGTCTGAGGCAATGAGAAATTGTTGGCTGGGCCGGTTGGGCAGCGAATGAGCCGTGCCGGCCAGCAAGACCAGGACAGCCAGGAAGGCGAATGGGTGGCGCTTAGGCTCGATCAGTTCCCTCTCCTCCTGATGGTTAGCTTAAGCGATCGGAATGACGGGCGGGGCGGGGATTAAGTCTCAGCCCTTACTTCACGGCACAGGCCTTCGTTCCGGTGTCGGCTATGCCGGCGATGAGCCACTTGCCGCCGGTTTGCACGAGGTTGAAGAGGTCGGTCCCGCAGTGGTCTGGTTTGCCGTCTACCAGAAACTCGAAGGGCGCCCAGACCATGGCCAGGTCATGATCGGTGCGCACCAGGGGATCGTGAATGCGCTCTTCCATGTGGGCCTTGCTTGGCTTGCTGAAGTGATCGGCGAAGGCGTCTATGGTCATCTGCTCCGGCTTGCCGTCTCGCATCAGCACCAGCATGGTTCCGGGCAAGGCCGCGGATTTGATGGCGGCTGGGTCTCGCTCCGTCATGCCATGAAACATGGCATCAATGGGGGCCAGTACGGCGGAGTCTGGCGTTTGGCCGGCGGCGGTAAGTGTGAGGGCGAAGGTCAGGGCTCCGACGACGTAGAGGGGAGTTCTCATGGGTGCCGATTATATGTCTAATCAGGGTTCGCGAATGAAACCTACTATCTCGGACCCTTGGGAGTAGTAGCCGGTGATCACGTCGCAGTTGTTGATGCTGGTAGGTATGGTTTCCTTGCTTCCCGGGTAGTTGAAGGTAGTGACCACTCCGTCTTCGAGGCGGATGAAGGCGGTTGCGATTTGCGCGGCGTTGGTGGTGTAGCCAATGATGGTCCCCTGGTCATTCACGATGATGGGCTGCGGCACGACGGCGATGAAGCCTGGAGTAAAGGCGGCGATGCAGTTTGGGACCGTGCCGGGAATGTACAGGGTTTTGACGACGCCGTCGCGGGCGCGGACGAAGTAGTGGTAGAGGCCGCCGGCGGCGTAGCAGCCTACGATGGTCCCCTCCGCGTTGATGCCGGTGGGGAAGGTTCCGGTGCTCCCGGCTACGGTGATGGGCGTGAAGCCGCCGCCGGGATTAGGAGGAGGGCCCTGCCCGCTCCATAGGAAGCCCTCGGCCAGGTTGAGACTCTGGCTGCTGGCGTAGCCGACGATGGCTCCGCCGGCGTTCAGCCCGGTGGCCACGGTGGAGTAATGGGCGCCGAGGCTAAGGCTGAAGGTGAGGACGACCCCGGCGGCCGAGCGGAGAAACACGAACGAAGCCAACGCTACATCGGGATAGTTTCCGATGATTTCACCAGCCACGTTGATGGCGACCGGCTGAGCCCATAAGCTCGAAGCGCTGGCCGTGGTCACCGGGTTGCCGAAGGTCGTGATCTTTCCCTCGGGGGTGCGTACGAAGCCTTGCGGAATGTCGTAGGAGGGCTGCGTATTGCTGGGGAGATTGTAGTAGCCGGTGATGTCCCCGGCGGTGTTGATGCTAACGGGGATGGTCGCCACGCTGCCTGGGACGTCGAAGGTGATGATTTGCCCGTCTTCGTAGCGCACGAAACCGCTGCTTACTCCAGAGTTGTTGATGTAGTAGCCGGTGACGGTCGCGGCTTCGTTGATGCTCAGGGGGAAGGTGGCCCGGCTGTCCGGCACCTGGAAGGCGATGAGGGGAGGTTGGCTCTCTCCGTGGAGTTGCTGGGGTAGGGATAATAGCGAGCCGAGCAGGCAGAGCACGACGAGCAGACGGTTCTTCAACGGAGAGGGCATGGAGGTTCCCTTGTTTGAGCTTCCGCAACAGGCGTAGGCACAATTGCCGATTTGATCTGTTCTTATGCTGGAGATTATCGGCAGGGATGATTGCGGAAGTCAGATGAATTGAGGGTGCCTGTTCCCGGAACGCGAGAGTTTTTTCCGCAAAGGGAATTGCTATTCCGGGTGGAGGGCGTCGAGGTGAGGCAGGAGGACGACGCTCTCCTGTTCGTTGGGGTCAGTGCGGGCGATGACGGCGGTTGCGTTTTCGGTGGGGCTCGGGTTGTACGGGAGATGGGGCATGTCGGCCGGGATGTAGAGGAAGTCAGTGGGGCCGAGCAGGACGTGTTGCTCGAGTTGATCGCCGTACCACATGCCGCCTACGCCGCTGAGCATGTAGATGGCGGTTTCGTGGGAGGCGTGTTTGTGGGCTTTGGCGCGGCCACCCGGCGGGATGGTGAGTAGCTGCATGTGGATGGCTTGGGAGCCTACGGTCTCCGCGGAGATGGCTGGGGCGTACATGAGACCTTGCTTGCCCTGGTAGGGTTTTCCGGCTCGGACTAGGCGGCAGGTGGGGGTTGCGGTTGGGGGCATGGATATAGGGTAGCGATTTCCTGGGGTTGGTGTCGAGCCCGACGGAGTTTGGGGTGGAGGTTTGTGGTATCCCACATCTCGCGAAAAACGAGCGAGATGTGGGGCACCCGGGTTTCGTTGAGGCCGGGAGGTCCCGGCGTGGGGCACCCGTCCTGGTCCGGAGATTCGGTTAAGGAGTAAGTACCAGGGTGAAGGTTTTGGCGGTCACGGTGACGTGCAGTTGATGGGTGGATTGGTCGTAGTGTGTGTTTTCTGCCGGTTTTCCGTCCAGTTGCACGGTGCCGGGTGCGGCGGTGGTGGTGACTATGACTTCGTAGGGCCGGGCGGTGGGTGAGGTTCCGATGATGGTTAGGTTGGTTTGGGTGGTTTGTAGAGTTGCAGTGGTTGTGTCGGGCAGGGTGAAGGTGGATGTTCCGCTGGCCTTGCTTGGGTAAGCCTTCCAGACCAAAGGGCCGGCTAGTAGGTTGGGGTCGCTCCAGTTCAGGGTGGCGGTTTGCTTCTCGGGCTTGAAGGGGAGGATCGCGCCGGCTCGCACAAAGATGGGGATTTGGTCGAGGGGGGCGCGGACGGTCACGTCTGCTCCTCCGGTGAGATGGTCTCCGGTCCAGTAGTTCAGCCAGTCGCCTTTTGGTAGATAGAGTTTGCGGGTTACCACTCCCTGCTCGATGACCGGGGCTACCAGGAGGCTCTCGCCTAACAGATATTGATACTCGGCGGTCGCGGCGCGGGGATCTTCTGGGTACTCGAGTACCAGGTGGCGCAGGATGGGCACTCCGGTGCGGTGGGCTTCTGCAGCGTAGGTGGCGAAGTAGGGCAGCAGGGATGTGTGCAGGATGGCGTAGCGGCGGAAGAGGGCTATGGTTCCGGGGTCGTGCCAGAGGTCTACGGAGTTCTTCGGCCTGGACCAGGGGTGGTCGCGCATGACTGGGGTGAGGGCTCCGAATTCCGCCCAGCGCAGCCAGAGTTCCCTATCGTAACCGTCACTGATGATGTCCGGTCCCCAGGTGGAGTAGGCGGACATGCCGGCGGTGATGCCTGCCGTGATGACGGAGGGTAGGCCGGTGTCGCGCCTCCAGTCGTGGGATTGGTCGCCTCCCCAGAGCATGGGAAATTGCTGGGTGCCTACGAAGCCCGAGCGGGCGAAAGAGACGATGTTGGGGTTGAGGGTCAGCACGATGCGGCTGGTGATCTTGTGATACAGCAATGGATACACTTCGGAGAGCCGGGTTCCGTCGCCGGCGGCGAGGTGGTCGCTGTCGTCGACGTATTCTCCGAAGTCTTCCATCCAGCCGTCCCAGGCCTGGTCGCGGGCGGCGTGGGTGAGCATCTCCTGCCACCAGTCGACGGTGCGGGGATTGGTGAAGTCGAGGTTGCCGGTGCGTACGGGCTCGAACATGGGCCCGTGGGGAAGACCGTCGATGCCGGTGACCAGGAGTTTCTCGGCTACCGCTCTCGCGTAGGTGGGGCTCGGGGTTGGGTATGGGATCATGCGCTCGCGGAGATACGGATGCACGTAGCCGAGGACCTTGTAGCCCTGGGCGTGGAGGATGTCGTTGAAGGCGCGGGGGTCTCCGTAGTAGCTGGAGAACCAGAAGGGCCAGCCGAGGTTGTTGGGCTCGTCGAGTTCGTCGAAGATCCAGAGGGCGCTGGCGGGGATGCCTTCGGTGCGGATTCTTTGGGCTTCCTCCAAGACGGCATCCCTTCCCTGGAGGGCGGTGATCCAGGGTCCGAAGGTCCATAGGGGCGGGTTTTCGGGACGGCCGGTGAGGGCAGTGTATTGCTCGAGGATGGCTTTGGGGTTGGGGACGGAGAGGAAGTAGAGGGTTACGGGGGTATTGGCGATCCGCAGATCGAAGGCGGAGCCGGCGGCGTTGAAGTTGAAATTTGTATCAAACACTGTGTCGGCATAGAGGCCGAGGCCGGTGGGGGTGTAGACAAGGGGGATGGCTACGTAGCTCCAGTTGTGGCCGGGCTCGCCGGAGCGGTCGGCGGGACGGACGTCGAAGTGAGTGTTAGAGAGGGCGGCCTGGGAGAAGCGCTCGCCGAGGCCGAAGCAGGGATCGGCTCCGGCGATGTGGATGGTTTGCGGGGATTGGGGCAACGCTGGGGTGGGGCGGGCGATGGTGATTCGTGCCATGCCGGCGGTCATGAGTTGCAAGATGAGGGTGGTGTTACCGAGAGGGATGGTCCAGTTGTTTCGCTGGCGGGTGATGCGGGTGATTGCTGCCGTTTGGGCCTGGAGCGAGTGATCTGGGAGCGAGAGCACCCAGGAGGCGTGGGTTTGCAGGTTGAGCAGGGTGAGGGTGGGGGATTGGCGATCGATGGTGATTTGCATCGATTGTGTTTTCAGGTTCAGGGTGGTGCGGGTGTTTCGCTGCTTTACCTTGAGTGAGTCGTCGGGGAGCGGCCTTTGTCCGGTGGCGAGGTAGATCGGTGAGGGCGCGGGTGTATGCAGTTCTTCGAGCATGCTCTGGTATTCGGCTGATGCGGCGTAGGTGCCGGATTGGGCTTTTAGGCCGGGTACGAAAAGGGCGAGGAAGAGGATGGGCAGGTAACAGGCTCTGCCTGGAAAAACGTGCGCACTAAGCGCACTATGCGCACTAAGCCGATTTTGTCTGCTGCAAAATAGTGCGCGATAAGCGTGATAAGCGTGGTAAGTCCCCGAGGCGGCAAACATGTTTGAAGCTAAGTCCTTTGTTTGATCAAGATGATCAAATTTCTCATTTCCCCGCCCTCTTAAGCCATTTAGGGAGACGTGAGGTCCGTTGATGCGGGTCTCGCCCACCGAATAGATGCGATTTCGTGTGGTTTCTTGTCGCTTTTTTTTATTTTATTTTTGGTGGGGCAACGGGCGGGTCCGTTGGCACTCGGGCCAAGGTTGCAGCCTCCATTCTCCACGCATCGCCACCCGCCGATGCCGAAGGTAATGTGGCGCAGGCGCTTTTACGCACAGCAGCGGGTGCAATTGGGCGTGTTTTCGCTGTCCGGCACCGGTTGTGCCCCGTTGGTACTCTGGCGCATGGGAACTATCGCGATTACTTTCTCCTTCACTCGCAGTGCAGCGAGCATCCTGTGATTGGTTGACGGAGGTGGCTTTGAAGAGAACTCTACGTGTACTGCCGTGGTATCGCGCGCGGATCGCGCCTGCTGTGCTGACACGAGCGGACTTCGGTATGGCAAAGGCTCGAGCCAGCGGTGCGGTCGCTACCATCCTTGTGACGCAGCCCTCCATTGGTTTTGCTCATGGCCCGTAGCGCTTAGGATTCCGGCGGTGGTGGGAACGTCGCTTGCGTCGAGGAGGGCGCTAGTAGTGAGGCGACGGGGTATCCCTGTTTGGTGGATCCGTGATGGTTTGTTTTAACCCTGGGGTTATAACAGGGGAAATGATGGGCATTTGCTAGGAGGATCCCAGGTCTCAAACGCGAGACCTGGGGCACCCATCCGTTTGTCTCCGGATCGTTTGTCAGTTTGCTTATGGTGCCTTCCAGAAGCCTGGGTCTTTTTTGACCCATGCGGCTGGCGGGTTGCTGATACGAGGATTGATGACGAACAGGTTGGTGGTGGTCGCTTCCACGCTGGCGGCGGTCAGCTCGCTGACCTTCTGCATGCCGGCGGCTCCGAGTTCGGTGGAGAATTTGTCAGAGTCCTGGATGCTCTTGTCGGTTTCGGCGAGAGACTTCATCAGGTTGAAGACGAGGTAGACGCCTCCTCCAGCGGCCGTGGGCAAGGGGTTTCCATACATGACTTCGAAAGTGTCCCAATGGGTTTCGGGAGCGATTTTCTTGTAGGCGTCGATGTAGAGGTGGGTGAGTTCGGCGAAGTCGTGCATGTGCCCGGGCTTCACGACAAAGACGGTGATCTCAAAGTAACGCGCGCCATCGATGCTGCCCTTGTTGAGGCTGAGATCGGGACGAAGCATCATGGCGGCGGCGTCGTAGCTGGACAGCAGGTCACCATCCATGAGCGAGGCCTGATCGACTTTCGCCGCCAACGCTTTGTTGCTGCCTATGGCGGCCGTCTCCTTTTCCCAATCAGCAAAGCTGTCGTAGGCAAAGAAGAAGAGAGAGCGAGAGACGCCGGAGAGGGAGTCCATGGCGAAGTAGTGGTACGGGGACTTCGCGTCCGCGAAGGCGTGGACAAACGCGCTCTCGGAACGATCGTGGATCATGCCACCTTTGCCGGGCTTGAGGTATTCCCGGTGAATGACGAGGACTTTGGGCGGACCGTCTTCGACGGTAGCGTCCTGCGCGTACAGAACGGGTGCGAGAGCGGCGGCGAGCAGGACGCAGGCGGGAAAGAGCTTTTGGGCGAGAGCGTGCATGGTACTCCTTGAAACGGATGAAATGGATAGCCGGGGAAAGGGGGCCTGGTTGCGTGTTCGCGTTACTGGGCCGGAGAGGAAGAGACGAAGAGGCCCATGGGGGTTCCCGAAAGGGGCTAAATTCAGTTGCTTGTCTGAACCCTTGTAATGCGCCGCAAATCTAGTCCTGCGCGTTGGGGTTTGTCAACGGTGGTGGGTTTATGTATGGGAGAATACGATGCGCAAGTGCTTGCCCCTCCAGCGGACTGCGTGGCGCTTCGGGACCTGGGTTATGACTGGGAGTTGATGGACTTCTCCCTACTCCGGCCGGGGCGCGCTCCTTTTGCGGGGGCGGGGGTTTCGCCCGGCTGGCAGGTGGGGCACCAGTAGAGAGTGCGGCCGGCCAGGTCTACGCGTTGTATGGTGGTGCCGCAGACGAAGCAGGGCTGGCCGTGGCGGCGGTAGACGTAGTGGACCTCGTCGCGCTGGGCTTTGCCTTTTGGGTGGGGCCGGTCTTTGGCGCGGGTGGTTACGATGCGCCGGTCCACCATGCCGTCGGGCATCACCTTTACCGCATCACGCCAGAGGGCGTTCAGGGTCTTTTCGCCCACATCCTTGCCGCGGGCGAAGGGGTTCTGGCGGGCGCGGTAGAGCAACTCGGCACGATAGATGTTGCCGATGCCGGCGAACACGGTTTGGTCCATCAGGAGAGCGGCGATGGGTGTGTTGGCCTTGCGGATGTGGGCGATGGCCGGGGCGGGGTCGGCTTGGGGCGCGAGCGGATCGGGACCCAGGCGGGCCTCGAGCGCTTGCCACTGGGCTTCGGAATAGACGGAAACGTCGGTGGCGCCGCGCAACTCCAGCCAGTCGGTGGCGGTGGACCAACGCATGCGCAGGATGCCCTTCACTTCGGGAAAGGGCATTTTGCCCTCGGTGAAGTCGCCGAAGCGGCCCAGGTGGATGTGCAGCTTGCGGTCGCGGCCAAAGTCGTAGCCCAGGTGCTTGCCGTGGGCGAGCACGGATTTTAGCTTGCGGCCGGTGAGTAAGGCAGCGCCGGTGAAGCGGCCGTTGGGGGATTCCACGCAGATGGTCTTGCCTACATAGGTTGCGGTGTGGAGTTTGGCGTAGCGGTGTATTTCATTTCCCTCCGGCACTTTGGGGTTCCCTTCCCTTTCTTGCTTGTTGCGGTTGTTTCTCGCTTTGGGCAACTGCGCACTTCCATGCTACTTTCCTTCCGTGGGAAGCTGGAGCAGACGCAGGAGAAGCGTATAAGCGCGGCAATGCGGTGCTTTCCTGGTAGCGGTCATCCCAAACCGCGAGGGCATCATGGAGATCGGCGGGCCGACGGCGGAGGTGGAGTCTAGGGCCCGCCGGGAGGAGGCGCCCTGGTGTTGGTATGATGGAGCCATCATGATGTCACGAACGCAGATCACACTCGAAACCGAGGTACAGCGACGTGCGCGCCAGAGAGCGAGCGAACTCGGTGTATCTCTAGCGGAATATGTGCGCCGTCTTGTGGCACGCGATCTTGCTCGTCCTGAAACCGCGAACGAGGTCGATCGCGTTTTCGATCTCGGTCATTCCGGCGGGGCAGATATCGCAAGGGATAAAGATTCCATGATCGCTGAGGCCTTTCACTCGAGGGGCAAAAAGACTCATCGCCGCTGATTTGCCGCATACCTATGACCCTGTTTGTTGACACGTCGATCTGGTACGCCGCGGCAGACTCGTCGGACCGCAGCAATGCTCGGGCCAAGGCGATTCTGAGATCTAGCGGGTCGTTGGTCACTTCGGATCACGTCCTGGTTGAGACGTGGACGCTGCTCCATCACAAACTTCAGCGCAGCGCCGCAGAGCGATTTTGGGATGGTCTGCGAGGCGGGGTGGCGATCATCGAGGCTGTTGGTTTGGCAGACCTGGAGGTTGCCTGGGCGATCGGGAGTTCCTGGCGTGATCAGGATTTCTCGATTGTGGATCGGACCAGCTTTGCTGTGATGGGCCGGCTTGGCATTGACCATGTTGCTTCTTTAGACGAACATTTCGCTGTGTTTCGCTTTGGTGCGAAACGCCGCCATTCCTTTCACGTAGTGAGATAGGTGGCAGTCCATTGCTGGAAGGCCGGACGGCGGGGAGGGATGGGCGGCGAGCTTCTGAATTTGGCGCTATGGGTATGTTGTCGCCGGATTACCCACGGGCTTAGCGCAGGAGCGCCGTGGCGATGCGCACCCACCAGGGTGAGGTGTGGAGGTAGGTTTGCATGCAGAAAATCTGAAAGAGGATGAGCAAGGGAAAGGCGTAGAGATACACCTTGTGTATGCGGCGGTCGACGATAAGGTCGCGCAGGATGCCGAGGAAGATCAGGGCGTCTACGCCGCCGGGCGCGAGGGCGAGCGGCAGCATGGGAAAGCGGCCAAAGGCTGCGTCCGTGAGACCGCAGGAGGCGATCAGCATCAGCCGGCGATGGTACTCGGGCCGGCGGCGCCAATAGATCGCCAGCGCAAAGGGGATGGCGAAGGAGGTGAGGTCCATTAGCTGGATGATGAGGAAGGCCGGCGAATCCAGGGTGTGCTGCTGGAGCTGGAACCGGTCCATGGTGGTGGCGGTGACATAGCCGAGGAGAATGATGGCGATGCCGAGGGCAAGGCCAAACCAGCCCAGGGTGCGATGCAGAGGTACGTTGCGGGTGCGGACCAGCGCTGACTGGAGAATGAAGAAGAGTACCCAGCCGGGAAAGACGATGGCGTGGATGGTGAGGATGAAGGGCGGCAGGGGCGAGGCGTGCAGGAGATTTTGCCCGATGGTCCGGCTGAAGC
>Ga0182024_10012111_pt1 | contig 17126 bp, 20 predicted proteins | sample P32metaG_FD_120480 | JGI IMG/M metagenome (GOLD analysis project Ga0182024, IMG submission 120480) | Permafrost microbial communities from Stordalen Mire, Sweden - P3-2 metaG (Illumina Assembly) | ecosystem: Environmental > Terrestrial > Soil > Wetlands > Permafrost | place: Sweden: Stordalen...
GTGTCACGGCCGCCCCTTCACCGCGTGTATCGGCGCCCCGTGCCACAGGCGATCGCGCACCCGCCGCATTTCCCTGAGGGCGCGCCGGCCGTCCGGCGTCACCAGGAACGATCGACGACTTCGCCCGCCGCGCACCGCCGCGCCTGGGGTCATCTCCGATCGGACCAAGCCCTTTTGGTCGAGCCGATCAAGCGACGCGTACACCGCGCCAATCGACACATCGCGCGTCGTCTCACGCTCGAGCACGTGCTTGACCGACACCCCGTACGCGTCATCGCCGAGGTGCTGTACGGCCAGCAGGACCAATTCTTCAAATTCGCCGATGTGCACACCCTTCATGATTCTCTTTTGTATATCAAATAGACGGCCGGAGCCAAGAAAGGGTTGGGTGCGACGAACCCTGGGAGGAGGGTGCGAAACCCGAGGTTAGCTCTTCTTTTTGCTCTTTTTCTTGCTCTTTTTGCTCTTTTTCGCGTTTCTTGCCGTGCGGTCGACGCTCTGGTCGAGAGAAGCGTTTCAACTCGTGGCTGCCGCCGCGCGCCGATTCGATCCAACGATTCCGCTCGCGCCCGAGACGACCTTCGCGGAGCGCATCGACTGGCAGCTCGGTCAGCAGCGACTCTTCGCCTGGATGCTCAGTCTACTGGGGACGATTGGCTTCGTGCTTGCGGCGGTCGGACTGCACGGCCTGATCGGACAAACCGTTGCCCCCCAAGACAAAGGTCGGCTTCGCACCGGTGCTCACCCCATGCCACATCGGCCTGTGACCTATGTGTGACCTTCGATGAAAGCAGCCGCTTGATTTCCAATCCAATCAAACTGCTGTAACTAATTTATGCACTTGACTTTAAGAGTGGTGAGCCCGGAAGGAATCGAACCTTCAACCAACAGATTAAGAGTCTGCTGCTCTGCCAATTGAGCTACGGGCCCACGCGCCGAACGTTGTTCTCGAGTTGCCAAGCCACCGCACCTCGCCCGGAGACTGGCGCGCCCGGCAGGATTCGAACCTGCGACCTTTGGCTCCGGAGGCCGGCGCAGGTATGTTATCTCATTGGTTCTTCGTCGGTTTGGCTCGGACGAGACCCTGCTGTTACCCGGTGTTCGGCGTGGAATTGTTCACAGATTGTTCACAGCGGTTAAGGGGAACCGCAAGGGCAGCGGCGCGGCAGCCGTTGGCCTCACGATTCCCAGTCCTCCAAGCGAAGCCCCGAACGATCATTCAAGCGGCAGGCGCACTTCGAAGGCGCCTTGCGGTCCACGGCAGAGCTCGGGCATCGAGCCCGCGACGCGGTCAAGAAAGCCCTCCGGCCATTCGTTGGCGTCGACCGGAGATCCGACCGATACGGGCGTGACCGTCACGACCACGGCGACATCGGCATCCGCGACATCGACATCGAGGTTCAAATTCAGCCTGCCGTCCTTTGTTGTGTGTGCGCGCGTTTCGATGGTCTGACTCGGCATGTCGACAATGTACCGGAATTCCCCTATCCGAGCTTGCGCTCAGCCCCGGCGGCGTCCCGTTCCGGCCGTCGTCGGCTCCGGTGCCCGCTTCGACAGCGTGGCTTTGGCGGCCTCGTACAACGTCTCAGGCGCAATGTCCGCGCCGTTCGGCCAGGTCACCGTGCCGCCATCGACGAAGAACCTCCGGAAGTAGCCCGCTTGCTTGAGCGGCTCGAAGACGGGCCCGGACAACCAGGGCTGGAAATCCACGCTGGCCTCGGTGCCGTCGTTGAAGGTGAGACGGATCCGAAAGGCCTGGTCGTACGTCGCGCGAACCACATTGGGGAGAAACACCATGACGCGCTCCTTACTCTAAGGGCGGAATGCGGTCCAACGGTTTGCCTGCGACGATGTTTGCCCAGTTCGCATCAAGCGCCGCCCTGTGGAGTTGCGCCCATTGCCGGATCAGTTTGAGCGCGTTCGCCGACGTGACGTTGCCCACGATCATACGGCCGTCGAAATCGAACTTGCCTTGCTGGGACTGGTGCTCGGCGTGGAAATGCTTCGGCTCGTGCTCCTTGTAGTACATCCGGATGATGATGCCGAAAAAGATGGCGACAACCGGCATGCATCGAGTATACCGTTCCGGTCACGCGGCCTGGGTCGCCAGCCTGCAGCTTCCCCGCGACGTCACCGAGAAAGTCGCCGTCACCCCATCCCAGACGATCCTGGTAGTTGCCCAGTCGCGCCGTCGGCGCGCCGCGCGCGGGATCGGTCCATGCATCGAGCGCGGCGACGACCTCCCTCACTTTCCGCTCCAACGTGGCAAAGTACGCGTCGTCTCCATAGCCCAGATCAACGTCCTGTTCAGTACCGGCTTCGACAAACGTCAATAACAAATCTACGACGCCGCCGAGGTCGCCAGTCGAGCGCTGGTACTCGGCGATTGCCGCTGACGCTTCGCGCAGGCGGACCGGACGTTGACTGAGGGGCGGTGGAAACACGGCGGCCTGAACCAGATTTCGATACTCCTCAAGCGCCGACGCCGCCGGCACGAACCGCGCGTGCAGGAAACGCCGATTCGTGGCGTTCGCGTCATACAGATTCCGAATAACGCCGAGGAGCCCCGCGTTCCCCTCTCACCCTCGGACTACGGCTCAAGGTCTTCCGCGAGGAACATGGCAAGCCCGCGAAGGTTGATCGCTGACGCGGGCGCTCTCGTCGATCGTCGGGCATCCAGCGGCGACAGACGTCTTTTCAGAGCGAGCCGAACCCCAGTTCGTGGCCGAGTACTCTGGTGACGAACCGGCCAGGTGACCGGTCGAGTTCGACCAATTGGCGGATGCGAACGCGTGTCTCGTCACGTCGACCGGCATGCCCGGCCGCCGCCACGGTGCTGGCATATGCGGCCCAGACGTCCGCGCTCGTGATCTCGTACCCATGGCCCTCGGCGAGCCAGTGGAGAGAGGCCATGCCGGCCTCGATTGCGAAGACGGGATCCTTTTCGGCGAAGTCGCGGGCGGCGCGCGCCAGGGTTCTCGGGTCGCACGGCGTGCGGGTCGCCAGCGCGATGGCCTCGTCGAGGAGCCCGGCGTCCTTGGCCGCCGCGAACCACTTGCCCTCGTCGCCGGGCGTCTGCCGAGTGAGATCGGTCAGGACCTCGGCGGGTTTTCTGCGCGGGTATTTCTTCGCGACGGCTCGGAACCACGCGAGGTAGGTCCCAGCCCGGTTGGCCGTGAGTGCATAGGTCGAATACGCCTCCTCAACTCGGCCGCATCCCAGGAGAATCTCCTCGCACACCGCATCAATGCCCTGGTCGGGTGCCCAGGGCCCGCGGCAGCCCTCGGCATAGCGAATCGCGTCGGGCGCGTGGCCCTGCGCTGCCAGGGCTCGCACGGCCCACCGCTTGTAGGGCCAGATGACGTCAGCCGTGACCAGGTCGACCACCTCGTCATAACGCTCCGCCGCAAACAGGGCGCTCAGGCAGGCCGATGTGCCGTGGAAATACCCACGTAGATTCCTGTCTGGGCTGAGCGCCATCCTGGTGATGCCGATCAGCCGGTCGCCCCACGCCGACGCCATGTCCCTGGAGCCGCAGAGCTCGCCCCAGAAGTCCGCCAGGTGCTCGATGTAGGGGATCTGATCCGCCTCGTGCGCCTCGAAGAGGCGTTCGAGCCACAACCCGCGGGTCGTCATGTCAACGGGCGCGTCGGCAACGATGGGCACGAGGGCCGCAATGGCGTGGTTCACGGCCGTGCCGATCGCGCCGGACGAACTGTCTACATGCTCGAGAGCGGGCGAGAGCCGCTCGAGAAACCCGACGGCCCCCTCGCCTCCCAGCGTCGGATGCTGACGGGCGGCCTGCCTGATCTCGGCGACGGCCTCCCTGATGCGCGCGATCGCGGGCTGCGATCGCCAGCCGAACGCGTGCCGCCGGAACCGGGCTTTGAAGCGCCACGTAGGCGCGCCGTTCTTCACGTTATCCGCCCATCAGGCCCGACAGCATTTCTTGAACTTTCGGCCGCTCCCGCACGGGCAGGGATCGTTCGGGCCGACTTTCGGCCCCGCGCGACGGACCGGCGGCTGCCAGGAACCGTCCTCCTCTCTGACGGATCGGATCTTCGCCTGGTCTGGGTGCGTCGGATCGTCGATGACGCGCTTCCACATGGTGTAGTGACGCACGAGCCGGTCGTGGTAGGCGCGGTCGTGGGCGAGCATCTCGACCGTGAGTTGCAAGAAGGCGGCCGACCACTCCGTCTGCGGGTTGAGCGGATCGAGGAACATCTGCGGCTCGTCCTCCCACGGCGGCGTCGGAGGTTCGAAGGCATAGTTGATCGTGGCAACGTGGTCGTGGGTGTCGGCGTCGAGGACGTTGAGCATCACCCGCCGGCAGTCGCAGCGTCGATCGGCGCAGTAGGCTTCCATCCAGACGAACGTTCGGCTTGGTAGGCCAACCCGGTTCCGCGGTGTGACCGTCCGAACCTCGGTCTCGGCCTGATCGGGGAACAGCAGATGAAATCCAATCATGCCCATCGGACGTCACCGCGCCAGGTGGAACGGCTGAATATTATCTTCCGGCTCGCGGGATCCCGATCCGAAGCCGATCGGGTTGAGCGCTCGAGTTCACCTCCGCTTGGGGGCGATTGAGGCGTGGATGCGCCGCGCCCTCCGGTCGCAATCGCTCGGGATTGTTCAGCGCGGCTGCGGGCTACGCAGGCAAGTAACACGCGCGCAAGGACTTCGGAGATATGACCCTTATTTTTTGAGCCAGATGCTCATCCGTTCATCGCGATCTCGTAAGTGATTGCGGCGCAAGGATTTGGCGCGCCCGGCAGGATTCGAACCTGCGACCTTTGGCTCCGGAGGCCACGGCAGGTATGTTATCTCATTGGTTCTTCGTCGGTTTGGCTCGGACGAGATAGCCCTGTTACCCGGTGTTCGGCGGCAGATTGTTCACAGATTGTTCACAGCGTTTAAGTGGCCGCAAGGGCAGCGGCCCGGCACCCGGCGGCCTCACGATTCCCAGTCCTCCAAGCGAAGCCCCGAGATCCGTCCAAACTCGCGGGTGTTGTGCGTCACGAGCGTCAGATCGTGCTGAAGGGCAACGGCCGCAATCTGGAGGTCATGCGGGCCAATCACCAGTCCTCTCCGCTCGAGCGCGCGGCGGATTGCCGCGCAGGTCGCCGCGCATGCGTCGTCGAATGGCAACGAGGAAAACGCCGCCAGGAACTCATCGAGCTTCGCATGTTCCCGCGGCGGATCGGAACTCGATTCCGCGCCATGTCGGAGCTCGTAGACGACCACCGAACAGAGAACGATGTCGGTCCGTCGTGTCGATTGCCAGCGCGCCATGACCCGCGGCTGCTTCCGCCGGAGCAGCGAAATGCAGGTGTTCGTATCCGGCAGAAAGATCATTCAAGCGGCAGCCGCGTTTCGAAGTCGCCTTGCGGTCCACGGCAGAGCTCGGGCATCGAGCCCGCGACGCGGTCAAAAAATCTCTCCGGCCACTCGTTGGCGTCGACCGGAGATCCGACCAATACGGGCGTGACCGTCACGAGCACGGCGACATCGGCATCAGCGACATCGGCATCGAGGCTCAAGTTCAGCCTGCCGTCCTTTGTTGTGTGCCCGCGCGTTTCGATGGTCTTACTCGGCATCTCGACAATGTACCGGAAATCCCGTTTCCGGTCCAGGCAGCGAAGCACCCAGAGGCATCCATGGTTCCAGGGCAGACGCGTGCGCATGCTGGACTGGAGCCGTCGGACGGAAGCCGAGCGCAGATGCGAGTTAGTCGGCGACACCGGCCCGACCTGCAGGCGCGCGGCCCGACGTTAAGGCCGAAGCCCGCAGGCGCCGCTAGCAAGTGGGGTCACAACTTTTCGGGTTCGCGAGCGGCCTCGCCGCGTCAGACCGCCGGCCCGCCGGCGACAAATGCTCGATCATCCCGGCGCGCAGTCGAGGTCAATGCCGCAGCCCGAAGGGGCCGAGCATCGCGAGGCGCATTGACCTCGACGAGCACCGGGACACGCTGGAGGTCGCCGGTAGGCGGTGGTCTCGTCGTCGCCGTGCACGACCGCGTCGGTCGTGGCCGACGCGAGCGTGCTTTTGGCGCTTACCACACTCAACCGCCTCGGCCTTCTCCGCGATCTCTTTCAGCAAGTCATCATGCCGCCGACGGTTTCGGTTGAATCTCGAGAACGCTGCCTCAACTGCCGGACTGAATCCGGGTCATCCAACCGCGCGTGGTGAATGTCACCAGAGACTCCCTGGGTCTCCATCAGGGCGAGCTCGAAGCGATTGTACTGGCGCTCGACGTGCATGCCTCGCTCCTGATCCCGGAGACTTGCAGGCCCGCAGATTAAACACTGCATTCCCTACTTGATGATGGCTTTGGCTTTCTGGAAGTACGCAAAGGCCTGGTCGCGATGGCCGGTTCGCATGAGATCGTCGGCGGCCAGTACGAGACACCGGGCCTGGATGGCCTGGTCTGGGTTGAGCGCGATGCATCGTTCGGCCGAGGCGAGGGACTGAGAATATTCGCCCTTGCGATGCTGTCCCAAGGCGAGATTGACATAGGCGACGACGTTGTCCGGTGTCGCCGCCGTCACCTGCTGAAAGTACCGAATGCTCGCGGCGTCATCGCCGCGCGCCGCGGCGTCATTCCCAAGCTCGAACCATGCGGTCGGATACCGAATCCCCTCGGCGTCGATCTGCTTGAACAGCTCGAGCGCGCGAGCCGGCATCTGGAGCTGCTCGTAGCAGTCGGCCAGCATCTCGAGCGCCGTCGTGCGGTAGTTCGTGAAGGCCAGGGATCGCTCCAGGTGAGGGATCGCCTCTCGGTACTGCTTTAACCGATACTCCGCCATGCCCAGCACGGCGTGCAGATCCTGGAACTCGTCGTGAATGGCGAGGCCCCGGAGTAGGTACTGCTTCGCGTTCGCGAAGTCCGCCGCGGCCGTGTCCGGGTCCGTCTGCTGGACGAACAGCCGGTTGCCGGCAAAGTAGTACATGTTGCCGAGAAAATTGTTTAAACGCGCCGAGTTGGGGTATGTCAACACATCTGCGCTGAAGAGCGTGATCTCATCGCGCCAGTCGCGTGTCCGAAGGATGACCGCGACGCTTCCCGCACCGAGGACCATCAGCAGCGGCACCACGATCATCGGCGACCGCAGCGCGGCGGTGAGTGGTCGATCGTCGGCGACGCTGGCCGCCTTGAACAGCAGCTCTGCAACTACGTAACAGACCATGACCGACGGCAGGTACAACAGCCGCTCGCCGAAGTTCGTCGAGATCAAGAACAGCAGGTTGGACACGAGGACCATCGACGCCGCGAACCACAGCACGCCAAACGCCTCGACTCGCCTCGCCCGCCACCCGGCCACCAAGACCACCCCGAGTCCCACACAGAGCGCGACGCCGGCCCACGCGGCCGGGTCGGCGAATGTGTGCAACGGGATGGCGTCGTAGGTGTAATCGAAGCTCAGGGGATGCGGCCAAAACAGCATCCCGGCGTACTTGGACAGATACGCCAGCGCGGAGGCGAACCGCGTCGGGCCGTCGCTCGTCGCGAGGAGGGCGTTGTTCAGGAGCGTGACGATGTTGGTGGCCGGCTCGCTCGTGAGGACGACCTGCCGCACACCGAGGTACAGAAGCGCAAGCGCCAGGAAGGGGATCGCGGCGACCAGGCTGGCGCGGACTGAGCGTTGACGGAAGAAATACCAGAGCGCCGGCAGCGTCACGAGCATCGGCACCGCCGTTTCCTTCGAGCACAGGGCGATCGCGTAGGCCGCGAAACTGACATTGCGCCACCGGACGTCGGTCGTATCCGCATACATCAACCAGGCGGTCGCGCTCGTGAGGAAGAACAGCAGGCAGAGCATCTCGTCGGCGCTCTTGATGTTGTTCACGACTTCGGTGTGAATCGGGTGCGCGATGAAGAGGAGCGTGGCGACCCACGGCAAGGCGATCGATCGGCGCGCGAGGCGTGTGAAGAACAGGAACACGATCGCCGCGTTCAGGCCATAGAGCAGGATGTGCGCGATGTGGTACCCCGCCGGGCGCAGGCCGACGAAAACGCCGACCACGTCGTAGTAGACGCCAGCGGCCGGCCGATACAGGCCCGAGTTCTTCGGGACGGCACCGAAATAGAGCGAGTGCGTAACGATGCGGGGCAGCGCGGAGAGGCCTTGCGGCGTCCACGCGTTGTTCCCAATGACCATCGCGTCGTCGCCGACAAAGCCGTGGTGCCAGGACGGCGCATAAAGGGCACAGGCGATCAGCGCGAGCAGGAGCGCCGCCCAGACTTGCACACGCGGACGTGCTTGCGGCGGCACGATGGCGACCGGCGTCGATCGTTTGGTGGATGTCGATCCTCTGGTGGATTTAGATCGCTTCGCCATGGTGGCAACGAGGGCGCTGCGCTCGCCCGCTCACCAGTTGAGTGTGATGATCAACAGGCCTTAGAGTGCCACGCAAGATGTCAGGATAACAGGGTCGGCGACAACGGTGCCAACGGGCGGCGGCGATGCCCACGGGGTGCGCGACCTCACTTTTTGAGATCGCGGTTGGTACCCGTGGTATCGACCGCAGCCTCCGGCGGCCGATCGGCCGGCCTGCGACGGTGGAGCGAGCGCGCCGCAGGCCGGGTGTCAGCGTTTCTACTTAGCCGGCGTGGCTACGTACTGACAGTAACCATAACCAAAATCCTGCCACGAGCCGCAGCCGTACTGACCGCAATAACAGCTGCAGCCACTGCCGTAGTTACAGTTGCCGAGATAACCGAAATGCGGCTTGTAGCAGAAGTAGGGGATTGGGGTATTGCAAGGTGGGTTGGTCGCCGTAGCGTGTCCAAATGCTGGCATGGCGGCTAACGTGGTCCCAACAAACAGTAGAGTGGCTATCCTCTTGGCTTTAAACATGTGAATACTCCTCTTTGAAAGAGACGGGCGCGCGTCAATCACTTGGCCGGGCCGCCGCGAATGGCCTTGTCAATTGCTTCCTGAAAGATCACGTATGGCTGAGCGCCTAGAATCCGGCTGAGCACCGTCACTCCGGAGGCGGCCCGTCGGCCCACGAAGGAGGTCGGCGTGGCCCCTGCCTTCAGGTCACTGGCGAGCCTCACGTCCTCTCGAACCGCCTCTTCAGTCTGGGGCTTGGCCTCGCACGCTTCCAGCGCTTTCAGATCGAGGCCAACGGCCGAGGCGGACTCGATCAAGACGGAGTCGTTCAGTTGTGGACTTTGGAACAGCTGATCGTGCATTTCCCAGAATCTGTTTTGTTCGCCCGCGCATAATGCCGCCCTGGCCGCCGGGTCGGCAAACGGGTGCATGGAGAGGGGAAAGAACCTGAATGCGACCAGCAGCTTGCCGGGCGCGACGTACTCCTTGAGAATCTTAGGAAACGTCTGTTGGGCGAAGGCGCGACAGTAAGGGCACTGGAAGTCGGAGAACACAATTAGGACGGCCGGCGCCGTGGGATCGCCTCGTAACTCCGCCCCAGCGAGAGAGAGCGGGGCGGTTGGCAAGGGAGGTGGTGCGTGGCCCGCGTTCGGGCTCTCGCGACGGTAGCCGAGCCACGACAGCGTCATCACGAGACATGCAGCGAGTATCATCGACGCCGACGCAACGCCGTCTAGAGTTCGCTTCCATCGTGTGGGTTCGGCAGCGGCGACACCATGGCTGGACGCATCTAGAAACTCAGGCACGCTGTCACCTCCTCGCATGCAGACCTCAGGTACGGCGGCGGCTTCCGGAGATCGCGAGCCAACCACCGGCTCTTTACCTACGTCGCTGTCCGCTTGCCCCCGTCTCACTCAGCGGCCTACCTGGACGCGACGGCGCACTTCATCGCAGTCGACGCGGCCGATCGCAGTCGTCGGTCCGCTTCTACAGGACCGCGACTGACCTCGGGTTCCCGCCTTCCATTCCCCAAAACTCCTGGTCATAGATCTTGAAGAGGTCCTCAGGCAGGATCGTCTTCCTGGGCCTCGGCGCGACCGCTCCTGACACTGTGTGAAGGCCCGGCAAGCCGAGGCGGTCATCAAACTCCGGCTCAGAGTAGTCCACGCAAGTGAAGTCGTGCTCGAAGCCTGTCTCTCCCAAGAGGGCATACAGCTGCGCCATGACAGCCGCCGGTGTTTGAACGAGCGAATCATACCGAATCGCAATCAACCGCTCGGCGTGCTCGCTGGACCACGCTTGCCTCAACGCATTTAGCGAAGGTGCAAGGAACTGCTTGGTCGCCAACGCCTCCACTCGCGTGTACACGTTGCCGACTTCGTGATTGAACATCGTGGAGACAAGAAGCGCATTCTTCTGAACCAAGCGCTCGACGCTGTCTAGAATCCACGCCGGACTCCGTACGCAGCATAGGACGCGGCTGCCTGGTAGCAACTCGGCAACTGCCGGCAGTACGGCGCACCATGCTCGGTTGCTATCGAAGACCACCCTGTCCGTGTCAAAATGGCTGTAGTACGACTGAATGAGATCCTGTAATACTCGATGCCGCTGTTGCGGCGAAATGAACATCGCGCTTTCGGACCCACTCATCGCGCGCATTGCAGCCATCACTACATCGGCCAGAGGGCTTTGAATTGCCGCAGCGAAACGTGGATTCTGTCGCAGGATCGCTGACAGAAGCGTCGAGCCGGATCGTGGTAGGCCAGAAATTAGGTGCAATGTCATGACCGTTCCTGCTCACCTTGACTCCGGTGCGGAGCGAGTCGCGAAAGGATTGGTCGTGCGTTGGTCGTGTTCACGGCACCTACGGGAGGATGGACACGTGTTGAGTGTAACCATCTACTGCGGACACGCATGTGACGTGGGTCGCATCGCCTTGTGATCGGGATCACATTGCCGGTGGATGTTAGCGGTCAACATTGGCCGCGAGCACGAGCCGGCTGCGCTCGGGAAAGAGTACCCATCCGTCTTCACGGCGAAGGTCGCCCCTCCGTTCGAAGCGGCCGAGCAGTCGGCCGATGGTCTCGCGGGTTGTTCCGATAGCCTGGGCCATCTCCTCGTGCTGCAAATGGATGGTCGGCTTGAGCGACCCGTCGCTCCGGCGCTCGTAACCTGCCTGCAGCAGTTTGATGAGCAGTCGCTCCAGGCGCAGCCCAGATTCCGCTGGTCCCAACAGGCCCAGCAGGCTCACTTGATCGTACGCCTCGCGCGACTGCATGCGCTGTAACCACTGGACGACGGCAAGGTTGGTCTGCTGGAGGCGCAGAAACCCAACAAGGGGAATCGGGCGCACGTCGCAGGGGCCGAGCGCCTCGGCGGTCACAGGGTGAGGCAGTGCGAGAGTTGCGGCGGCAGCGCCGATGAGCCAGCCGGGAAGGCGTAGCGCCGTCAGCCTCTCGCGGCCACCATCGTCCGAGCACGTCAGCTTCACGCAGCCGACTGTCACCAAGTACAACGTGCCTGGGGAGTCACCCTGACGAAAGAGCCTGGTTCCAGCGGGAACCGATTGTGTCGCCCCGACCTCGGTTGCCTCCGGCCATGGATCGAGTCGCAGCAACTCAGCCTCTTGTCGGTGCGGAGCCGGTTCCGAGCGCACGATTGACGTCCCGTTGGATCAGTTGGTAGCCACCGCTCGGGAGCCACGCGGAGGGGCTGCGGAGAGCGGTGCCTACTCTCAGAAGCTGCAATTCCGTAACCAGTCGTAGGGGCCCGGATGGCAATTGGGTCGAGGGTCGGAGACCATTCTGCTGGTAGAGGTTTGTAGGTCCGAACACAATCGTGGCGAAGCCAGAGTTGGTGAGCGGACTCTGGCGACCTCCTGCCGCCGAGACGGGGGCACCGCCGGTCGGCGCGTTGAAAACGTGGTTGTCTCAATCAGCGCGTCGAACTGCCGTCGGTTGGCCGAGGTCATCTCTAGGACGCGGGGCGCGACGAGCCGTCACCTTCGACCGAAGGCTGCGCTCAGTGATCGGCGCCTGGTGAAACGGGCTCACGACAGCCGACCCTCCAAATTCCTGGAATCTCTGACGTGTAAGCCTGAGGAGCCACAATGTCGCCCGTCCGTCGACGCCGCCGAAAGCACCGTGCGCTCATCGAAGGGCGATGGCCGGCGCGGGGGCCCGTTTCGTCGCCTCACCGGCTGTATCCGATGCCGTGTTCGATGCGCTGTGTCGGTTTCTGGGTCAACGGCGTGTCCGATCCGCCGAGCCCTGGTCCCATGGAGCGCTCGAGCGCCGACGCGTGCGCATGCTCCCGGCCCAGTGCGTCGGGCAGCTGGATCCGGTCGTTCGTGTAGATCTGCACATCGGACCGGCTCCGCGAGAGGGCGACGTAGGCGAATTGACGATTGACGAGCGCCTCGGAGGCTCGCTCGGCGTCCACGTGGACGAGCACGCGTTCGGCCGTCTGTCCCTGGCTGCTGTGGCTCGTGACGGCATAGCCCAGGTCCAGATGCAGCGGTCGGTCCAGGGCGAACGCGACGCTGCGGCCCGAATCGAGGCGCACGTGGAGGGCGCCGTGCTCGTCGCCGCGGTCCAGGCGCTGAATGGTGCCAAGTTCCCGATTCGCCAGATGCTGCGCGCGATCCGGCGCCGTGATCTGCACCCGGTCGCCCACCGCGAGGGCGCGCTCGGCCTCGCGGTAGACCGTCACGCCCTGGAGCCGTCGGGGACCGTACGTGACGGTCTCGCCGGTGTCGTGCGCCACGGTGAGCTGATTGCGCTCGACGTCCACCTGGGCCACCCTCGCATACTCGCCGGCCGCGAGACCCACGGTGCGGCTGCCGACCGTGTACCGCAGGACGTCGCCTGGCTCGTAGCGCGCCGCCCATTGCCGGTCCGCGCCCGTGAGGTCCTGGCGTGGCGTGAGGACGCGGACGTGTTCGTCGATGTGCGCCACCTGCCCGGCCGCCTGGCGCTCGCGATGAATGAGGACGTTGAGGTCGTGACGCGCCTGATGGTCGGGCGAGACGACGAGCGTGGGCTCTTGGTGGCGCACATAGTCCTGGGCCATGGCCGACAGTCGTTTGTGGCGGTCGGCCAGTTGATGGATGCGCCCCTGGTCGTCGAGCGTCTGAAGGGCTTCTCGGATGTGCCCCTGGGAGAGCTGCTCGACCACGACTCGCAGCGCCGGGTCTTGCTGGCGGACGATCTCGGTGAGATGCGCGGTGTCCATGCCGGCGGCCTGCAGCTGCTCGTAGGGTCGGCCCGCCTCGACCGCGTAGTGCTGGCGTACATCGCCCACCAGCAGCACCCGGTCGTCGGGCGACAGCCCACTCAGCAGCGCGTGCATCTGCCGCGTGCTGGCGAGGCTTGATTCGTCGAGCACATAGAGATGCTGCTGTCCGTCAGAGACCTCGTTCGCGTGCGCCACATAGCGCTGGAGGGTGACCGACGGGATGCCGGCATCGGCCAGGAGCTGGGCCGCCCGTGACGTCGGGGCCAAACCCGAGACGTCATATCCGTGAGCCTCGGCCAGGTCACGGACCGCGGCCAGCGTGGTGGTCTTCCCGGCGCCGGCCACGCCGTCCAGGCCCATCGTCTGATCGCGGCTGGCGAGGATCTGATGGACCGCGGCCCGCTGGCTTTCGTTCAAGTGGCTATGGTCGCGAGCCAGGCGCTCGGCGGTGTCCGCGGGGCCGAGGGCTTCATATCGGCCCTGGCCGACGTGCATCCGGGCGATCGTATTCTGTTCAAGCTCGAGCATTTCCGACGAGGTGAACGCGCGATCGGGCTGGTCACGCGTCTGCGCCACGCGCACGAGGTCGCCGGCCTCGAGGCGGCCCTCAAGTGATGTGCGGGCCTCGTGCAGGGTGACGTCTCCCATGCCGCGCACGAGCGCATCACGGAGCAAAGCGCGCTCGTCCACGACGGCTTCCCGCTCAAGATTCCTTTCCATCGCAAAGGAGACGGCGACGGCCGGACTGATCTGATGGGCCTGCTCGTGGGCGTGGGCTATGCGTTCCCGCGCGGCCGCGATGACCTGCTCGGGCTGGTTGCCGTATTGCTGGGCCAGCTCCTGGTGCCGCGCTTGCATCTCCTCGTGCGAGATATCGAGTTTCGGTTCACGCGTGTGGTGGGCGGCAATCTGCGCCGCCGCGGCGCCGTCCAACCCGCGCTCGGCCAGGTGTTCTTGAATCTGATGACTCCGAGGACTGGACGCGGCGAGATATTCCTGTGTATAGCCTCGAATTTCTGGCTGACCGCTGCTTCCACGGTCGATCTCGTAGCCCAACTCCTGCAGGCGCGAGGCCAGTTCGGTGCGGTAGATGGCGGTCCCCAGCGCTTGCGTTCGGTAAATCTCGCGCGGTTGCAGCGGGCGGATGTCGCCGTCGTCGGTCTGGGTGAGATTGAAGAAGACGACGTGCGTGTGGAGTTGCGGGGCGGCGTACTCGTTGACCGGGCGGGCGCTGTCGTGCTCGAAGGCCGCCGCCACCCAGCGACCGGTGGTTTCGGCGGGATGATTGCCGCCCAGTCGGGCTTGCACGTACTGTTCGACTTCGTCGAGAGCGACCTTCACGCTTTGCCGGTGCGCCTCGCGGACGCGCTCGTCGCCGCCGACGAGCGCCGTGATCGAGACGCTCTTCGGCGCCGAGAATGTCGCGTCCCAGCCAGCGCGGTGGCCCATCGTCGTGATCTCCTCCCCGCGAGCGTTCATCGAGCGGTGCGATTGCTGGTGGCGCACGAGGGCTTCGTCGGTCGCTGGATGGTGGCCTTCGGCGAGCCGGGCAAAGGCCAGTTCCTCGACCTCGCCGGTGAGGCCCCACTCGCGCGCGAGCTGGCCGTGCCATTCGCCACGAATCTCCTCGCCCTGGGTGTAATAGTTCTCCTTCGCGTTCTTGAATTCTTCCTGGTGATAGAGGCGCGCCTGCGCCGCGCCGAGCGGCCGAGACATCGTGATCATGACGAACGACTCCTATCGGTAGACGCGACGAGCGGCGGGCGCCGGCGCGAGCGGGGGCACGGGCAACGGCGATTCGTCCGTGGGCGAAGAGGCCGGTACGGGCGGCGAGGGCAGCGGCCCTGGTTTGTGAGGCCGAGGCAGAAACTTTGGACGCTTCACGGTGGGCGGGCGATCCGCGAGATGGAGCGGCACGACGAGGCCGTGGACACAGAGCCAGCCGTGCCGATCCGGGAGGCGCATGAGGTCGCTGTCGAGCACGAGCGGGTAGACCTGGCGCTCGAGACCGCCATAGTGCGGGTGCACGCCGGGGGTCGGGCGGTGCTCTGGCACGCGCTCGATCTCCACCTCCACGCGGCCGACGGTGTCCGCGATCCATGTGGCGGCCCGCGGTTCAGTGGTGCGCAGGAAGATCTTGGTCGCCGGCCGCGCGAGCAGCGCCTCGGCCTCGGGGCCGTACCGGGCCTCCACACGGCTGCGGCCGCGGACGCCCAACACGAGGGGCGTCCGGGCATGGGGGTCATGTACGACCAGGGGCAGGTGCGGCAGCCGGTCGAGGCTCGCGACATCGTTCACGACGACCCACGTGCGAGGCGACCCGTCGGTCCCGTCCATGAGCCGCCGCAAGAGGAGGCCGAGCCAGAGACTCGTCACCGGCCGGAGCCGTTCGCGCATCGGTGGCGGACTCGTGAGGAAGACCCAGCCACGGCCGTGCCACGCCCACTCGGCGGCACTCCAGCGCTCCGTCGTGTCCGGTTCGTCCGGCAGCAGCGTCAACGCGTCGGCGATGACGTGGAGCGAGGCGAGGACGCTGGTCCGCTGCTCGGGCGTCAGGCGGGCCAGGATCCGGGCCTCGGCGGCGCCCGCGAGCCTGGCGTTGAGCTCGGCCGGATGCGCGAGCCAGGTGGCCAAGTCGGACGGACTGGGGCGAGCGGAGAGCAGATGCGCCACGAGGCGTCGCGAGACCTCGGCGACCGCGTCCCGGCCCGCCTGCAGGTGGTCAGACACGAGTGAGGTCGCGACGGTCAGCGCGTCGGTCGGCTCGAGGACTTCGTCGGCCGGCGTCCAGTACGGGCTGCGCTGGTCGAGCGGATTGAGAATGACGTCGCCGCGGGATTCCTTGTAGCACTCGGGCAGGAACTCGAGTGCGGGGTCGTAAACGATCGCGCGCTCACCGCGCGCGGCGATCTGCCTGAGGATCTGCCGGATGATCGCTGAGGTCCCGGCGCCGACGTCGCCCAGACGAGGGTGTGATGCGCTTCGAGCCGACGTGAAAGGCGAACACGGGGCTGCCAGTGGAACAGGCGTTCGAAGCGGCCTGGCTGTTGGAGGATCGTGAGGCCGTCCGCGCGCACGCGACGATTGAACAGACGGGGCGTGACGAGTTCAGAACCCCGGATGCGTCGTCCAGTGTGGCGCATGAGGTCGTTCACACACGCGAGAAAGAGTAGGGCCGCGAACGTGAGGACGGTCGACCGCAGGCTCGGCGCGAAGAGCGCGAAAGGACTTTGGCCCGCGTACACGGCGTCCTTGAAGAAGGCCGCCAGCGCGGCATGGGCATACGTCGTGGTCGTCCACTCGAGGCGCTGGGCGCCGGCCGCTTTCGCGCCAGCAGACAGGATCCATGAGGGCGCGCCGCCGATGGGCACTTGCCAGGCCGTGTCATCGGTCACGAGCTGACGCCCGTGCCGGTCCACGACGCACATGAGGGCGTACGATCCCGAGGTCGAAAAGCCGACCGTGCTCGTCACACTGGCGCGCACGTAACTGAGGAAGTCCAAGCGCTGGACCGGTGTCCACACTTCGTCATACCGAACGACGCTGGCGAGCGCGCCGACGAACATCGCGCCGACGCACGCGCGAAGCGCCCAGCCGATCATCGGCCGTCCCGAGGATGTCGCCGTCAGCATGCGGGCTTCGGGCTGGGGCCAGGCGTGTTTGGGGTCGCCGCGCTCGTCAATCGCTCGCGCCCGCGTTGGTCCTTGTCCTGGTCGGCGTCCGCGATCAGACGCGCCATGATGTCGTCGGTCAGGCGGTCGCCGTGAAGTTCGACGGAGAGATTGAGGAATAACGTGCGCAGCGCCAAGACTTCGCCCATCTGGGCGCATTCGGCCGGCCGAGGCCCGCCCGCAGCCAGCAGCGTCTCGCGGGCCCACTCGCTGACCGTGCGGGTCCCGGCCCGGGTCCTGAGCGTGGCGTATTCTTCGGCCGTGAGTTTGGTCGTGAGGCCGACGGGGCGACGACGACGGTTCGACATCGGTTCCTCCGTATTCAGTGATGGGTGCTACCTGGCACCCGCGCGGGTGCTAGGAAGCACCCGGAACGGGGTGA
>Ga0182024_10012112_pt1 | contig 17126 bp, 15 predicted proteins | sample P32metaG_FD_120480 | JGI IMG/M metagenome (GOLD analysis project Ga0182024, IMG submission 120480) | Permafrost microbial communities from Stordalen Mire, Sweden - P3-2 metaG (Illumina Assembly) | ecosystem: Environmental > Terrestrial > Soil > Wetlands > Permafrost | place: Sweden: Stordalen...
AAATCTTCCAAAACTCCCCTGCTGCCAACAAGCAGAAAGTGATCGTCTGGTTCACCGACGGTGGCTACACCGGCGACGCGCAAGCGCTCACCGACGTAATCGCCAAGGTGCAGGCGGCCGGCGTTAAGGTGATTATTGTCGGCGTCGGTTCGGATTCACCCAGTCCGATTCCGGTCTACGATCCCACCACCGGCCAGCTCACCGGCTACATGCAGAAGGCAGGCCAGCCAGTGACGACGTCGATCGATGAAGCAGCGCTCAACACGCTGACCACTCGCATCGGCGCCACGTACATCCGTCTGATCCCGGGGCAGCCGTTGAACATCAAGTGGGCCAGCACCCTGGCCGGCACCCACACCGACGAGCACGAGAGCCAGGTTTACCAGTATCCACTGGCACTGGCGATGGTGCTGATCTTCGGCCTATTCATCCGCGGCATTAGTGCCATTCGCCGCAAGACCAGTTAGTCACGCGGCATGCCGCAAGACTGGCTAGTCAGGCGGTATTTCTCTCGACCTGAATTTCGGGCGCGAGGACGGAGATCGAACTTCTCGGTCCCCTACTCGCGCCCTGCAAGCTATCAAATAGCTCAAGGAGCTAACCATGAACGCCTACAAAGATAAACTCGACGCCTGGCGGCGTGAGCTGGACAAAGTGATTTCCGGCTACGCGCACGTCAAAGACCAGGTGCTTGTCTCCGTCCTCGCTCGCGGCCACGTGCTTTTGCGCGCGGTTCCTGGCACTGCCAAGACCACGCTGGCCAACACGCTGAAAGCCACCATCGACGGCGCCAAAGTGGCCCGCTTCCAGATGACCCCCGACATGAAACCGTCGGACATCCTGGGCGTGGTCGTGTACAACAGCAAGACCGGTGAGTTCGACACCAAGACGAGCGCCTTCATCAAGGCCAACGTCACCCTGTTGGACGAAATCAACCGGACGACCCCGAAGACCCTCTCCGCCACCCTGCAGGCCATGCAGGAAGGGCAGGTGACCATCGGCGACACCACCTTCACCCTGGAAGAGTTCCTCTTCATCATCGCCACCATGAACCCGGTGGAGCAGGAAGGCACCTTCCCGCTGCCGGAAGCCACCCTCGACCGTTTCGCCATGCTGCTCGACATGCAGTACGTGTCGCGCAAGGACGAAATCGCCATGGCCAAGAATGTGGCCGTGCACGGTCGCGACGCCGCGAAGAACGTCAGCCAGCCGGTCTCCGTCGCCGACATCCTGGCCATGCGCGAGGAAGTCGACAAGATCGCTGCCAGCGCTTCGGACAGCGTGATCAAGTACATCGTCGACCTCTGCCGGGCAACGCGCCCCGTCGACGAGAACTTCGATCAGGTGCACTCGTTGAAAGCGACCGCCGCCATCAAAGCGGCTGTGGCCATCAACGGTCAGAAGCCTCTCGACGCAGCCATGCTGCGCGAGATCATCGCGCTCGGCGCCTCGCCGCGTTCCATCATCTGGACGCTGCACAGCGCTGCCGCTGCGTGTTTCATCGCGGGCGACTCGAACATCACCCCGGACCATGTGAAGCAGGTGTTCCGCGACGTTGTGCGGCACCGCATCATGCTCAGCCAGGTGGCCGAGCACGAAGGCTTCACTTCCGACCAGGTGATCGACGCAGTTCTCAATCGTGTTCCGGTGATCGAGCCTCGGGAGAGCAAGTAACGGCAAGAACGCTCTGGTGGGGAGACTGGCTTGACGCCGGTCTCCTCATCCGTTCTTGGCGCTTGCATTCTTTCCCCATCTCGTATCCAACCTTTTGCAAAAGAGGGAGATAACCTCATGAAAGCGGAAACGCAAAAGACTGTCCGCAACGTTTTGAAGCGGATCGTCACGAACGCGATTCCTGTGCGCTGGCGGTCGGCTTCGCCGATGCCCGGTGGCGGTGATCGCAAGAGCTTTTCGCGGGGCTCCAGCGGGTACGACGTGGTGGCTCGAGTCGAATATGAGCCGGGCGATGACCCGCGCGATATCGACTGGGCGGCTACTGCTCAAACGGGCGGACAAGTCGTCCTCACCACCCAGTACATGGAACCTCGTGATATCAAAGTCTTCGTGCTGGTCGACACCAACCCGACGATGGATTTCGGCACGGCCCGCGTCAACAAGCGCGAGCTGGCTGCCGAGCTGGCTGGCTCGATTATCAAATCGGCCGACGAGACGAAGGACCGCGTGGGCTTCGTCGCCTACTGCGACCACGGCATCAGCGCCCAGCTCAGCCCTCGCACCGCCAGTGCTGCACTTTTGCCGGCCCTCGTCAGCCTGATCGAGGCTGACGGCAGCAAGACCGGAGCGACGAGCGGGCTGACCGCAGCGCTCTCGACTCTGCCGCGCAAGAAGTCCCTGGTGTTCATCATCTCCGACTTCCTGCATCTGACCGATGCCGAGAAGAAGGCGATCAAACGCACCGGCCATGCGCACGACGTCGTTTGCCTGGCCCTCCAGGACCGTCGCGAGCGCGAGCTGCCTGCCCCAACCGGCTGGTGGCCCGAGCTATTGACTGTGCGGGACATCCGCACCGGTCAGCGTCAGTCGATCTGGCTGACCAAGAAGAACCGCAGGACATTTAGTGAAAACTTTCAGCGTCACTGCGACGCCCTGATGAGTTTCCTTAAAGACGCTCACTGCGATCGAGCAGTGTTCTCCACCGAGGAAGGCGAAGCAGCGATCCCCAAGATCATGCGCCTCTTCTCCGGACACCGTACCTAAAAGGAGCGGCCACATGACCACAAGAATCAAGATTCTGGTCCTGGCGTTGGTCGTCGGTCTTGTTGGAGTGGGTTTCATCGCCCGGCATGCCGGCCATCAAACAGCCGCGCCTGTCCCCACTTCCACGACTAAGCTGCAAGCTCAGTCACCGGCCCAACCAGGCACCAGCGATCCATCCGGCACCGCAGCCAGTCCGGCTGCCACCACACCGGATCTTTGCAGTGCAGTCACCGCCGCACAGGTAATCGACCCCACAGCCGCAGGTTCCGGTGATCCGGACGAAGGCTTCGATGACCCCAGTGCAGGCGACCAATCAACCCCCAAACCGGAAAATCCGGTCGGCAAATCCTGCGAGAACGGCCGCATCAAAATACGCGTCGGCTCGCCGCAGGAGTTTGGCCATCGCATCGGCGACGTCGTCTCGATCAGGATTCAGATCCTGACCGACGACAAGGTGATGATCGATTTCACCTCGCTGAAGCAGCGTGTGCTGGGCTTCCAGGGCAGCGACTTCGTGCTGGCCCGCGATAACCCGGTCACCGTCAAGGTGATGCAGAAGGAACACCAGGTCCTCTACGTCATCGACTTGAACGTGCAGACCTTCGTCAACAAGGAGCCTGGGGTTGTCTTCAACCTCGACTTGCGCTATGCCACCGGCCTGGCCGGCGACAGCAAGACGCCAAACTGGCAGGTCCTTACCACTCCCGACTTCTTCGTCACACGGTCCAACACCGTCGACAACGGGGAGAACCTGCTCGAGGGCGACCTCGATCCGCAGGCTTCGCCTACCCCGTGGCCGATGTGGCCGCTTCTCGTAGGCGGGTTCTTCCTCGTCCTGCTCTGGCCGGGCGTGGTCGTGGTTCGCTACCTGAACCGCCTGCGTCCTGGTCGCAAGATTCCGGCTAACGAATTGGCCTGGAGGAAGTTCGACAAGGCTCTCTCCGACGCTAACGAGTTCGGTTGGGACGTGCGGCACTACAAACAGATCGCATCCGCTGTGCGGGTGTATCTGGGCGTGGCGCCTCATACCCGGCTGGAAGTTCTGGATCGTCTCAGCGCTCACCCGCAGATCGAGCTGATCAAGAGCGCATTGACGAAGTGCGACCGCGTGCTCTACGAGCATGCAACGCTGAGCGCCGACGAAACTCGGGAATTGGTCCGCGAGATCAAGACCCTGGTTCCGAAGCCTGATTAACGCCACCACGTTTGAAACGGCCCTTGCGTTTCGCTTCAGCGGCAAAGAGCTTCACGGCTCGAGCCGCTGGGCGAAACGCCTGGGCGCAGTTTCAACAAGCCATTGGAGAAACCCATGAAGCTAAAAGAAACTCTCGTGACATTGGCGCTCGTGGCTTCGGTCTTCTACGGTCTGTTCACGCTGACCGCAAACCGCACCACAAGCCAGACGCCGGCGGCGTTCGAGCAGGGCGACTTCATCGTCGTCCCGCTCAACGGCCAGCCGACAGCAATTCAAAAGCCCAACGCCCAGCCGCTGGCACAGCCCGCCAAACCGGTGGACGGTGACAAGTGGCAGAACCCGGCGAAGGGCGACGACGGCGAGTCTGACGACCCGAACTCCTTCAGCTCCAAGATCCTCGGACCGTTCTCGGTCGCCATGCTGCTGCTCGGCATCACCCTCTGGGCGATGTATGAGGTAGGCCGCAAGCGCCGGGAGCAGGAGCAGAAGAACAAGCGCAACGGCGGCAAATAAGCCGGTGCTGCGCTGCAGTTAATGATGTCGCATGTGGTGGCAGCTCGCTGTCACCACTGCGCATCTTTCGAAGTAGGGGCGATGCCGCGCATCGCCTGGACTTCGGTAACAGTTGTTCGTACAACGAACAGAAAGTCGAAGGCATATGAAACACCTTCTCAACGTTCTGGCGCACGGAAGCTTTGCCGTGCTGCTCACGCTCGCGCTTGGTTTGGGCGTCGCATTTCACGGCTCCATCCTGGAGCTGGTGGGAATGTCGCTGGCTATGGGAACCGCTACGCTGCTCCCCGGCGTCGCCTTCCTGATCTTCACGCGCATGACCTTCAAGCTGATGTCCGCCGGCCGTTTTGCCGAGATCGCAACATTCGGTTTGATCGGCGCCGTCGTCTTCAAGCTGGCAGCCCTGGCCGGCTGGCTCAGCCTGACCACGATCGCCCTGGCCCCCGGCTTCGCCACGGTACTACTGGTAGTGCCACTGGCGTTGATCACCGGCAATCTCAAGAGCTTCTCTCGCAGAAGCTGGTTGCCGATGCGGATGCCGCCTCAGAAATAACCGGAAGAGAAAGACAACGAAGCCGAAATTACTCGGTGGGACAGCGAGAGGTGCTGAGCAATCTTCATCTCTCTTTGTCTTTTCTCTTTACCAGGCGACCTGTTACATGAAGTAGTATCGAGGAGGCAAATTGAGACTTACGGAATTCCAAGAAAATCAGCAGGAAAATCTTGGAACCACGCCAAACCAGTTTCCAAAGAAAATCCGGCGGAAAATCTTGGAACGACGCCAAACCAGTTTCCAAAAGAAAATCCGGCGGAAAATCTTGGAACGACGCCAAACCAGTTTCCAAAGAAAATCCGGCGGAAAATCTTGGGAAGGTAGAAAAGAAGGAATTGAGCGGAGGCAAATTGATAGAAGCGAATCCCACCTTCCATGCGAACTCGAAACCACGCGGCGCGGAACCAGAGGAGGAAATCCACTGCTTGGGCGGTGCCGCGAAGCTACGAGGTCGAACTGTTACTCGCTCTTATGATTGCCTTCGTTGCAACCGGTGGGCATGAGTGAAAAATCGATGTGCAAACCCCTGAGGTTGCGCCCGATTAGATCGCCGTTCATGCGCACGGCGCGATTGAGTTTGAGGATCACTGTATCCTGCTCGATTTCGATGCCCACGATCGCATCGGCGAGATCTTTGCACCGTGCGTCTTGGCGCAGCGATGGCACGATTGTCTCGACGAATATAGACCGCAGACGATCGGCAAATTCTTGCCGTTGATAGTTACTGTATAGATCACACATCGGCGTCTCCTTTTGTATTTAATTGCGCGCGCACGCCAACGCGTTCCTTGCTCCGCACTCGGAATTGCACACCAGGAATGGATCGTTCGCTCTGCAGCGACGAGTTTTTGGCAGTGGTTATGCGGAAGTTTGGGTGGCGAGGAACTTGTGGGACAAATAAGTGCGACACTCTAGCGTATGGTGTTTGAATGTTCCATCACAACGAGTGTGCCAATAGTATTCAAACGGAGGCACACCGATGAGCGCAGCGCCGGCTCGCAGTGGCGCGCCAGATGATGGTGCTGGAAACGCGAAACCGATGTTCGTAGGCATCCCACCTATCCGGATCATCGGGACCAGGCCCAAGCTAGCGCGATGGCCAACCGACTTGATAGTCCCAACAATACGATCCAAACGCCCACACAAAGCAACAGAGCAAACCGTCGTGCCACGGTCTGCCCTGTCAGAAGTATTTCGTCGCAACCATAATCGCGCAGCCAACGTGAAAACATTGTGACTTTTTCAACAAATTCTATACTACCGAATCTCGTAAAACAAAAAAAGCAAAAAAATGCCATGGTGGCACCACGCGCAAACCGGCACGCCGAGCCGACCGGGAGCGGGTGCTCGCGATCGGCTCGACGGCCTGGCTTGGTTAGTCGCCGAACCAGTATTGCTCCATTGCCCGCAGGAATTCCGGGGTGAGCGGTATGCCTGCGCTCGATCCCAGGACGGAATCGATGCCGCAGCGGGGGCATATTGCGGTGCGTCCACCCTGGCGTTCGCTCACCCAGTCAGTTACTTGGCTGGCCGGGTAAGTTTCGCAGCAGTAGAAGCATCCTGCATCCGTGCTCGCGCTCAGCGTCTGCTCATTTCTGAACGTCCGCTTGTGCGCGTGCCGGAGCAGTGATTCGGGGTAGGCGTTGGTGTTGGACATGGCTCTGCCTGCCTTTGTTGAGGGAAAGCAGATCGTCTACATCGGAACCTCCATCAGTTGGACCTCGGCGCCGCGTGCGTGCGGATGCCGATAGCAATCGAACACGATTCGACTTACGACCCTTTGGCTGCAGCCTCCTTGGCGTTGATGCAACGCTTAGGGCTTCTGCCGCCCTCGAACACCTGCTCGATCAAAACACGCATCGGCTGGCCAAGCTTGAGCGAGGCAAAGCGTTGGGCTTTGTCGATCTGAGTATCGCCCAAGAGCGAACCCCACGACACAACCGCTTCTTCACCTGTTTCCAGCTCGACGATCACGCACCGGCGTACGAAACGCAGAATCTCTGCGTCGGCGAATTCGCCTTCAGAAACGAACACTCTCATGTTCCTTCCCCTTCTTGCACGTTGTTATGGCACCGCCCGCAGTGCAGATCTAGGCAGTGAGGAAGCTGCGCAACTGCTTCGCGTATTTGCCTTGGGCGATCTTCGCCAGGGCGCGCACCTGGATCTGGCGCACACGCTCGCGGGTCACCCCGTGGCGTTGCGACAGATCTTCCAGCGTCTCCTCCTCGTCGCGGTCGAAGGCGAAGCGAGCAGCGACGATTTCGCGGTCACGCTCCGGAAGAGCCTGCAGCGCGGCTTCGAGCAGCTCCCGCAGTTGGCGGTCGGCGATCAAGGTGTCGGGCAGCACGATCCGCGTATCGGCAATCAAATCGCCAATTTCGGTCGAGCCGTCTTCGCCGATGTGCGCATTGAGGGAGGTGGCGGACTGACCGGCGTCTCGCAGACGGCGGAATTCCTTCACTTTCATCCCCAACAACGCGGCACGATCGATATCGCCGGTCGGCTGATCGCCGCCGTTGCCGACATCGAGCTTCTTGATCTTCGAGATCTTCTTGACTGCGGCAGGCGGAATATACATCGCTTGGCCGCGATCGAGCGCCGTCATGCGAATCCGCTCGCGGATATCGAAGACAGCGAAGGTCGAGAAGCGAGTGCCATGACTGGCATCGAACTTACGCGCGGCGTTCAAGATGCCGATGTTGCCTTCCTGGATCAAGTCCGACAGCGGCTTACCGCACCAGGCAAAAGCTCTCGCGTGCGAAATCACCAGGCGCTGGTGCGCCAAGATCAGCTTCGCTTTGGCGCGCGCGGCATCGGCACCGTTGCCCTTCATTGCCGCGATCAAGTCGCGTTCTTCGCGCTTCGTCAGCATGGGGGTGGTGGCCGCCTGCTGCATCATGCGCTGCGATTCTTCGTCAAAATTCATCACTGCCATCTGAGCATCTCCATCGCTCTGAGAGAAAACAAAGGTGTCCACGAAGCGCGATTGCGCAACGTATTGGACAGCGAGAGTTAGGCTGGAGGAGTTATTCGGTCATGAGTCCTTGTGTTTGGTGAAATTTGAAAGAGTATCTTTTGATATCAAATCTGTAGAGAAACACCGATTATGTTGTGTGACGTTTTTGTCTGTAACATTCAGCAATCGAATTTGAAACCGGCTGCTAATGCGGTTCTTCAATCTGCACTGGCAGTTGCAGTGAGGAAAACCGCATCCAGCATCAACAAGAAATCGCTGCTTCGACAGGTGCGCTAACAATGGCAACGGCGTGGCTTGTTCGTGTCACGGCGTTGGCAGGAGCGGGAACCTTGTAAAATACCCAGCGTCGGCGAATACAGTGCTAAGCGGAGTGTCGGATTTGCGCTCGAGAAATAAGTTGCTGCCGTCTATTTCCGTATGGTTACGCCAGCTCGCGATAGCACTGATTCTGTGGCTGGTTGCGCTGCCATCGACGCCGGTATCGGCGCAAAATAAGATGCCGCCGACCGCACCACCAATCCAGCGCGAGGAGCCTCAGCCGGCGCTGGCTCCTGATACCGATCAAATCCCCACAACTGTAGTGCGAGCGCACGGCAGCTCAAAACCGCTAACGGCCAACGTCAGCCGGGACGGCCTCGGTGAGCCGTTGCGCTCAGGCACCGATTACATGGTCAATGTTCCGCCCGGCTTGCAAGCGCACACGGATCAGCAGGTGCAGCCCGAGACGTTCCGGGCCTGGATTGAAAAGGCACATCCAAAGTTTGCCTTGAGTGCCAGTAGCCTGCCCGCCACAGATGTCGTCGAGGTAAAGGGAGCGTGGGACGACTCCGGCAAGACGTTGCGCAAATTCGAGATACCGTTTACGCATCTTCGCGCCGGCGACCTGCGCGACTATCCTCTGGAACGCACGAAAGTGTTGATCATCAATTGCGCTGGCACGGTGCCCCGCGAGTCGCTGCAGCGAATCCGAGATTTCGTCGCCCATGGAGGCTATCTACTGACCACGGATTGGGCGCTCGATAATGTGGTGCAAAAAGCGTTCCCGGGCTACATTGCGTGGAATCGAAAGATGAATGCCCGCGGCATGTACGACGCGGAAGTCACCCGTCCCGATCCTGTGCTTTTCCAATACACGGTCAGAAACGCAAACTGGCGATTGGAAGAAGAATGCCATTTGTGCACCGTCTTGAGACCCGATGTCGTGCGAGTGCTCGTCAAAAGCGGCGGACTGCAAAACGAAGACGGGAGCGGCGTTCTTGCCATCACTTTTCCCTTCGGGCGCGGTCAGATTCTGCACCTTGTCGGACACTTCGACAACAATCCGAAGATGCTTCACTTTGGCAACTCACTGCCCGATCCTGCGCCGGTGATCGGCATCAGCCTGCGCCAGGCGATCGCCGCCAACTTCGTTGTCGCCGGACTGACTGGCACGCGCATTCCGGCGGCTGGTCGCTGAAACCTAAGAGCGCCGCTTCCAGCCGGCATCGAGGTTCGTTCCTGCAAATGCCGAGATGGCGGCGCTCCCAGGAGCTGCGTTCAACCTCCGCTGGAACCCTTGCGTGACGGTGTCACACAAGGTAGCGGAACTTGAACAAGCTGTGCTAGCTGCGTATTGCGCCAACATTAAGCAGGGCTAAGGGTAAAGCCGGTGACGCTTAGTGCAGATTCTGCGCGCGTATGCGGAGTTTAACTAGCCAGTAAAGGCATTGCTTCAGACAGAAGCTCTTTACTACCATCGGGTCATATTTTCATCACGTCACCCAAACTAAAAACCCAGACTTCAATCACACCGCGCTACTCGTAGCAATTTTCCCGGCAACATCCGTTGTTGACTGAAACTCGCTGGTCGTGATTGTGACGGAGTTTGGTCGGTTCTTCTGACACATGCCGGCGCCACCATCGGTGGTGCGGTCGCGGCGTGCCAACGAACTCTTTTGCTGGAATCCACCGAAAGGAGCCCCGTATGCGTACTTCCTATGCAGATTTGCTTCGCCGGCACAATCCGCCCGTGCAAGCACCCACGTTATTTCCCGACATCCTCGACGACTATGAACGCCAGGACGGTCCCGTCTCACTCGTCCTCTCCGATGTTCAGCCGGGTTTCGAAAGTTGCACCGAAGCTCATGTCGACGCCGTCATACGCCAGGTCATTATCGCCAAGCAGCGCAACTGGTGGATCATCGTCCTCGAATGGGACGGGTTCCGCAAGGGCAAGACCCACCCGCGCATCTTGGCAATACTGGAAGGCTATGCTCGCTGCATCTCCTGGGACAAAGGTCGCAATACCAGCGGCGCCGCTCAAGTGGAAATGTCGGTCGACGACTTCCGCTACCCGTCCCGGGTCTTCCGCGTCGTTGGTCTGAACACCGATGAATGCGTCGTTGCCACGGTCAATGGCATGCTGTCGCGTTTCCCGCTCTCGCTCATCCGCGTGATCAGGGAAGCCTGCAACACCGACACCGGCATCGACGACCCCTGGGTGCACTTCCCCAAGGTTTGCAATCTGGCCATCAGCTCCGAGACCATCGATTCCCAGATCCTGACCGCGGCGTAAGCAGTACGACGTGCAACCGAGAAGGACGATTAGAACCAGCCCCCAAAGCTGGTTCTATCGTTCTTTCTCTTTGCCGGTTATTACTATTCCATCTAGTAAGAATTTTGGCACAAAAAGATGTGAGCCTGCCTTTTCGATTTTTCGCGGCGTGGTCGCTGCTAAAGAAATTGCCTGCATTGCCAGAAAAACTGGGTCGCTGCAAAAGCTGCACGCCCCCGATGGGAAACCCCAATGTGGGCTGGTTTCCCATCCGTCTTTGTCGGTCAATTACAAACGCTCGTCGATATCCTGCCGGTCACCTCGAAAGAAGGTCGACAGCATTGCGAAGAGCGTCGGTGAGCACTTGTTCGGAATAATCACCCTGCGTCTCGAACTGGTCTGCCAGGTTGGCGACACCGCGAAATGCGACATACTGGGTGCCTTCCTGGCCATAACACTTGGCGAAGTGGTAAAACTGCGCCGTCTCCATTGAAATCAAGCGACCGGCTTTCCAGTGTTTCGCCAATCCTTCCCGCAGAGCACGATTCATCGCCTTGGCGGCCATCTTGCGGGCGTCGTTCTCCTGCGGCGTGCAGGCGTAGTAATAGTCGGTTGAAATCTCTTGCGCTCTCGGCAGCTTGACGCAGTCCAAGCCTGCGAAATTGGGCTTCACAGGCAGGTCGGCATCATCCAGCGCCACCGCGCAGCCAACCGGATAGGCACCATCCACCAGGTAGACCTGGCCGAAGCCGGAATCCGAAAGATAGCCAGCGGTGCCGATCATAGCCAGGCGCTTGGGTGCCTTTGGCCCAAGAGTTTTGTGGTCGAGCAGCTCGAACATCAGCGGTTCGAGGCAGCCTGAGCCGATTCCAGAGATCACCACTGTGACGTCGGGATTGGAGAATCTCCAGGCTTTATAGCAGCGATACTGATGAAAACGCGGACGTTTTCCAGGCAGTACCGTTTTGATAGCACGCTTCAACTCTTCGGGATCTTCTCCAGTACATACGATCATGTTTTCCTGGAAGAAGTCTTCAGGAAGGGCGCAGTTCGGACGAACTTTTAGCCATTCCTTCAGCTGAGAGTGAGACATTACACGAATCTTTCCAAAGTGTGTTGCTCGGATTCGCTGAACGCGATGCCTTGAGCAACGGGTGGACGAAGCCACCCATGGTTACGAGACTGTGCTCCTTAACACAGCATTTTGAAGTGACCTCGATCTCGGCAAACTCGCTTTTAAGCTCACTGGAAAAAGCAAAAGACGTTTACTATTCATCACCCTGTATGCGGCGAGAAAGTGAACATCAGTGCTTTTGTTCTTTGGATTGTGCTCAGTGAGCCGGGAGGTTTGCGCTTGGAAAAAAGAGGAGGTGTAATCCCACCCTAATTCCCAAAACAGCCTATTCACAATGGCCTTTGGGTCGTTCATTACTCGTAACACGATTTTGGCTATCGCGGACTAAAGTTGTATGCGCTTCCGGAGTAAAACCTATCTGCCTCACTTAACAACTCCATATTGTCCCACTTTGTTAGCCCTCTCCAGCTGGTTCATTCCGGTATTTTCCTATTGCAGAGCGTTTCAAAGTTGTATGCGAGCAATGAATATGGACTGTATGCGCATTCAGCGATAGAAACCAGCCCCAATAGCCACGACGTCGACAATGGCTAGGTTGCGGATATTAGAACAAAAACCGACAATATGGGGATTGCAAGGCTGGGCAGTTGTAGGCGCCGATTATCCAAAAGTTGTATGCGCATCTGGATATACCAGCGTCCCAATTGAGCAGACGAATCAACTAAAGCCCAGTATTCAACTGCTTTCACGTAAGGACTGGTCAACTTTGGGCACTCTCACCATAGCTCAAACCTGTATGCGCTATGATTGCCAAACCTGTATGCGCCAGCTAAAATATCAGAGTCGTTGCACCAAAATGATTGAAGCATGAAGCTATCACTTTCAATCGATGCCAACCAAGAAATCCCGCTTTATTTGCGTCTGGTGGCAGCAATGCGTGAAGCAATCGTCTCACAGCATCTGCAGCCTGGAGAGAAAGTGCCTTCTGCTCAAGAACTCTCGGAATCATTCTCGATGTCGCGGGCCACGGTCGTAAAAGCTTACAATGCTTTGATCAGCCAGGGTTATCTTGAAGCCATCACCGGCAGTGGCACATTCGTAAGCAAGCGATTGTCCATTCAAGTTGTCGAGCCGGTTGTCAGTCCACCGAAAGAGCACGAACTGCCCGCCGGCCTGTCTGAATACGCCAAACGCATTCGAGAGATCAAACTGATCGAACCAACTCTGGCTGGGCTTCCAGACCTCAATTTCGGAGCACCACCGATCGATTCTCTGCCCCGGGAGAAGTGGAAAGACATTCTGATCAAATATTGTCGTCTCAAGCCGCGCAATTTGTTTGATTGCGCTAACGAAGTATTCGGTTATCGTCCTCTTAGATCAACGATTGCGGCATTTCTATTGCGCACCAAAGGTGTCAAATGTTCCACCGATCAAGTGATTCTGTTTGAAGGTTCCCACGCATTTAACCACGTAGTCAGACTCTTAATCGAACCTGGTGATTTAGCGGTCGTGGAAAATCCCGGCTACCTTGGCGCCAGAGACAGTCTTTTGTCGGAAGGTGCAAAGCTGATTGCTGCCGAAGTTGACAGCGACGGTCTCATGGTGGAGCCGCTCAAACGCGGTGGCGTCAAAGCCAAATTATGCTATGTCACTAGTCCGCATCACGATCCGACAGGAGCAATAATCTCCCTGGAAAGAAGACTGGAGCTTCTGGAATGGGCGCACGCCAACAACACTTTCATAGTCGAAGATGGCTTTGACAGCGACTATAATTACGGCGTGCCCTCACCCCCGGCAATTCAAGGTCTGGATGACTCAGGCAGAGTCCTGTACATCTACAGCTTCTGGAAAGTACTTTCACCACTCGTTTCTCTGGGTGTACTGGTTGTGCCTCCACGCCTGATTGCACCATTCGAGAGAGCAAAGTTTCTCACCGACAGGCAATTTCCCACCGTTGAACATTACGCCCTGGCCGAAATGATCGCCGACGGTCACCTCGATTTGCACATCAAAAAAACCGCAAAGATATACCAGGCGCGAAGACAAAAGCTTATTTACTCGCTGTCCCAACAGTTTCGCAATCAGATCCATATTCCTCGAGCTTCAGGAGGTTTGCACACGCTAGTGCAATTCAAGCTGACGCGCTCGACTGAAGAAATTCAGCGCGCCGCCGAGCAAGCCGGGCTGCCTCTAGTAAGCACCGCATACTCCTACCTGGGCGCGCCAAAACCAGGGGAATACCTGATCCCGTTTGCAATTATGCAAGACGACTTAATCGAGCCGGCGGTCAATCGATTTGCCCACAGACTAATCGGTTATACCGGGCACCACTAACATTGGCTAGCGGCCAACACCGCATATGGTACCACGAGAAAATATAAGAAAGGCGGACGGCCACTTAGATAAAGACAACGAGATTACTTCTTCTGGAGTTTCGGTAGCAGCCGGGGCAGCTATTGAAAGCACGAGGCGTTCTTTATCCAATTGTTCCACTGCTGGCAGCAAGTTTGAATCCGCGCACGTCCCGCTAACTTTGTCGATTGTTAGGGTGCCTTGCAATGCGCCTGAAAGGCGGGCTGCATTAAACTCGCGACACACGCAGCGTAAGAGCCTACAAATTATTCTTTCGATAGTCTATCCAGCGATTGTCTAGGACAAACTCTTGAGTCTGGAATCCGTTCTTTCAAGCATGAACAGAGACTCGGCACCGCAATTGTCGGTGGCAGCTGATCTGCTTGTTCAGTCCCAGCCAGGCGGCACTGAAAATCGCAGCGTTCTTAATCAAGCAATCCACAACGTTGTTGGCACTGTCTGGCATGACGAGCAGTCGCAAGTGCGCAACGAGTTCGAAGGTTGTGCTTCTCAGTTCATTACAGCCGTTCCCTTGTTCGTCGCAGGATCCAGAGGTTACATCGCCAGCGGGATTCTCAGTGGACTCAACCAAGCCAGACTAGGGGACTCGACCGGGCACCAGCTCGAAGATTTGAGTTTGGGCGCGTTGAAAGGAGTGGCGACGAAAGCCACCTTCGATCATTTTGGCGCGAAAAAATGGAACTTTGCAGCAAAGGGCGTGACTATGGGAGCCTTCTCACGCGTGGTGGATGTGGGGCTGACGCGCCAGACCTACGACAACGGCATAGGCAGCGGTCTTCAAAGCACATTGTTGAGCGGTGTGCATCCAGTCTCACTATTGACCGATGTAGCAGTATTCGGGGTGGCACATTACGGACTCAAGCTCGGTAAGGCGATCCCAGCCATCGAAGCCCGGCCGCTTCTGGCCAACGCACTCAACGGCACGATGTTTGGCTTCACTTCAGGCGCCCTTGGTGAAGTCCAACGGCAATGGAACGATCCTAGTGAGCATTTCGACCCGTTGAAGGTCCTGGCAAGAGCCTCAGCCAGTGCCGCAACGATGACGTTGGCTGCCGGCACTGGTTTCAAATTGACTGAAGCCGCCGGCATGCAACCCGTTGTAAGACAGCCGACCACAACCGAGCTTGCTGCGGCAGAATCGCTCAGCACCAAAATCTAAGGCAAACTGGCAACCATCAAAGCCCTACTCGGTGGTAGAGACCTCGGATTGGCTCACGGATCAGGCGACGTAGCCAACCTCGACGGACAGCTAAACCGCTCTATGTCGCCGCAAGGTCCAACCGAATCGCACGGTCCAACCGAATCGCAAGTCCCAACTGAATCGCAACGTCCAACCGAATCGCAAGTCCCAACTGAATCGCAACGTCCGACCGAATCGCAACGTCCAACCGAATCGCAAGTCCCAACTCGTACTTCAGGCGTGATCGAGGCGCCGGATCTTCAACTGGAGCTATTGGTACAAGCTGGCGACATCCAAGGTTTGCGCAGGTTGTCTGAAACAGTCGAGTCCAGAAAGGGTGCCGAAGAGGCAGTTAAAGCGATCGTCCAGGCTAATCCCAGGAATTTGAACGAAATTCTCAAAGAGCTCGCTGCTGGTAACTCCTATGCAACCGGTGAAGCGCTGGAACAGTTCTGGATACTTCATGAAGTAAGCACTGGCGAATCCAACACACTCTATAGACAACGATTGGAAAATGGCGATTTGAACAAGCTTTGGCAGGAAGGAAAGCTTGATATAGGGCGAACGCTTCAGCACTTCGACGACGTCAGCCAGAGTCCGGACGAATTTTCCAGGGCATTTGAAAATCTGGCTCAGTTTGCTACAGACAAACCCAGTCTGAGCGCTGATCTTGCCAGCAAGACTCTGGCATTTGAGCAGACCATGAGCGGCGATGAATCCTTTGCTTGGAGGCTGCGCAATATTACACCGGAGCAGCGCCTGGCTGCATTTGACGTGCTTGCGAGAGAGCGGCCAGCAGGCACCGAGCCATTGCTAATAGAACTGGTTAGAAAATGCGAGAATCAGCCGTTGCGCGAGCGCGCGCTCGAATCGCTGGTGACGATGTGGCGAACACAACCACCACCTGAGGCTGGCGCGCCGAGCAGATCATCGCTTTTGTTCGGAGACACACTGATTAGCCACACCGAAAGCGCCAGGGCTCTCGAGTTTAACGGACCTGCGGATCTCGGCAGCGGTATGCCGAATATCAGCAATCTCAAGAAAATGACGCCAATCGCCAAGCTCGCCAATACATCGAACAGATCAAGCAGTCCCGTTGCGAAGTCCTGCAAAAAGAATTCGTCGATAGACTAACAACCGCATTGGTACTCCCGAAAGCAAAGCTTGTCCTGGCGAAGGTCAGAGAGATTCTCCACTCCGTTCGCTTCGCTCACTCCGGTCGAAATGACAGGCTTATGTTACGACAATTCAATTACTCTTTCGGCATGGCCGACATTGCAAATCCATGGTACCGCCGGTGGTGCCTTGTCGGCCGTTAACAGCCCATCTTTTTCAGTTCTTTATCCAGCTGTTCCATACGGGAAACGACGGCACTGACGTCGGCGAGCGACAGTTGACCGCGATTTTTTTCCAGCTCGTCGGATAGTTTCTGCTTGGCTTTGACGAGCTTGCTTGCTTTCAGCCAGCTTTTCTCGGGATTTGGCAAGACCCGCGTGGATCGCGGCGCAGACAGCAGTGTCAGGCTCTTCCTCTCGGCAGCGGTCGGCTCCTTGCGATCGAGAATCGATCGGGCGCCAAGGGGTTCCATTGCCGTCGAGAGGGTGCGCGAAACATTGCGTTCGTTGGCGAGCGCGTCTCGCATATCCGAAGCGGCTCGCAGTTGAACACGATTGCGCAAGCTGTTGCTTAGCTTCGACTCGCTGTTCAGCTTCATGTCGTCCATGATGGCCAAAGTGGCGCCCATGCCGAGCAGCATCAGAGGCGAACAAAATGCAATTGAAGCCAGCGCCATCTTGTCGCGGCCCCCGCCTTGCGCATCGCGTTCGGCTTCGAGCTCGGCAGCGGTCATCGTACGCGGATCGCGCCGCGGCATATCACGCCTCGGGGCAGTGACACCGACACCATTGCGCTCATTGATCATGTTCACCATCGCCATAGCCATGGCGTCGTGCAGCAGAGAGCGGCTGGCTTGCTGATCGCTACGTGTATCTCGGAGTTGTTTCTCAGTA
>Ga0182024_10012113_pt1 | contig 17122 bp, 8 predicted proteins | sample P32metaG_FD_120480 | JGI IMG/M metagenome (GOLD analysis project Ga0182024, IMG submission 120480) | Permafrost microbial communities from Stordalen Mire, Sweden - P3-2 metaG (Illumina Assembly) | ecosystem: Environmental > Terrestrial > Soil > Wetlands > Permafrost | place: Sweden: Stordalen...
TTAATGATGTAGCATCCCGAGCAGGCGGTCCCGGAAAGGTCAATAGCGTAATCGCCGGAAACAAAATATCCGGCGAGCACCGAGACCAGGAATCGCCCTCCGTCTGCAAGCGAGTTGTCAAACTCGCGGCGTTCGCCCAGTGTGCCGTCGGCGTTCTTCACTTGCAGCACCCAGTGGCCGTGCACCTTGATGCCCTCATGGCCTGGCTTGGCTGGAGCGGCAGCTTCTTTCTCCTCCGACTCGGACTGTGCCGCGAGGGGCATTGCCATGGCTGTGGTTGTGGCGGCTGCGGTAGCCGATGCGGCCACTTGAACTGCCGCTGCCGATTCCACCGGCGCGCTCTGCTGGGCAAAGCCGGGCTGGGCTCCGCAGAGCAGCATGAGAACGCTGCACGCGCCGGCCAGCGAGCTTTGGAAATTCGAATTGCGCTTCATCCTTCTCGTTCTCATTTCGGTTCTCTCCTTCGTCGAATATGGGACTGGGGCTGGAGTTGAATCCGGTATTGCCGGCGCGACTGCTTTTGCTGTGTCGATCGAGATCATGTTTTGCCTCCGCGGAGTTCCTTGTGCACCGCCGGCAACGCGGCCGGCAAAGTCTTGTCGGATGGCTCAGGTGCGGACTCCTCGCTCGGGGCCTGAGCCGCAACCGTCGCGGCCTGCCTTCGCACAAGGAATGAGACCGTCTCCCGCTCCACCGTCACAGTTATGCGCCGATGCGCCCTGCTTCCCGTTCCGGTTTCAAATTCCGGTGTGGTATCTTCTTGTTGCGCGGCTCCCTCCGCCAATGGCAATCTGCGGGGCTCGGTTTTCATGCTTGCTCCTGACTTGCCTGGCGTCGCGGTCAACTGCTTGATCGCAACTAGAGCGCAACCTGTATTTCAAAGTCTTGAAACGCTCCGAAAACATCGCGGAAAACTTGCGAAAATTGATGAAAGTCAGCTATGTCGTTGAGCGGAAATCGAATATATCGATTCGACGAGTTTGAGCTGGACCCCTCCAGGCGCACGTTTTCGCGCGATGGCACGCGGATTCCGGTGTATCCGAAGGCATTTGAGATCCTGATCTACCTGGTAGCCAACGCCGGCCGGGTGGTCACCAAGGAAGAGATATTCAAAGCCGTTTGGCCTGAATCCTTTGTGGAAGAGGGAAACCTCGCGAGGCAAGTCTCATCGCTGCGCAGAGCGATGGGAGACCGAGCAGACTGTATCGTCACCGTCCCGGGCCGCGGCTATCAGTTCGCGGCCAAGGTGCAGGATGGCCTTCAAGAAAACGGAATCTCCGAGGGCCTGACAGAGGATTTTCTGGTGCAGAGTGTGCGGGAACGCACCCAGGTGGTGATCGAAGAGTCGTTCCCTGCTCACGTCGCCGCGACTCCCGCACGGGATTCTCTTTTTAAGCGAATCTCCCATCCAGTTGTTGCCTGGTCAGCACTGGGAGCGGTTCTGATTGCCGGCGCTGCAACCTACATATGGGTACGATTCTCAAAGCCGCCAGAGCTGCGCAAGGTGATGGTTGCTGACTTCCTGAACCTCACTGGCGACCCGACCTATGACCTCACCTTAAAGAACGCGCTTGAAGCTCAGATCGGGCAGACGCCCTGGATTCAGTTGATGGGCGCGGGCGAGGTAAACACCGCACTGTCCTCGATGGAAAAGCCGCCGGACACCCCACTGCTGGGCGATACGGCGCTTGAGATTTGCAAGCGAACCGGATACCAGGGCATGCTGCGTCCCAGGATCGAATCTTCTCCAGACAAGATTGGCATCCGGATGTCTATGGATGTGGTCAACTGCGTGACCGGCGCCACCTTGGCGACATACAAGTCGGCGGCCGGCAGCAAAGACGAACTGCTGGGCACGCTTGACTCGCTTTCGTTGCGCGCCCGCCGCAAACTCGGCGAGCCCAGCAAGTCCATGGACGATTACCATGTGCCGTTTTTCAATGCGACTACGTCCTCATTCGATGCGCTGCTGGCTTACTACCAGGGGATGACACTGGGCCGAAAGGCAAAGTTTCAAGAGGCCATCCCCTATTTTCAAAAGGCCGTGCAGATCGATCCCAGGTTTGCCTGGGCGCATTCCGCTCTTGCCATTACGTATTACAACCTGGGTGATCGACCCAAAGCAGCCGAATACGCTCAAAAGGCCTTTGACCTGAGCCCCAATGTCAGCGAATACGAACGAATCTATATTCGCTACACCTATTACCTGACGACTCTCCACGACCTGGATGCAACGGAGAAAGAAATTCTGGAGTGGGCCAAGGTGTATCCGAATGACATGGCAGCGTGGGAAGCGCTCACCGACGTGGAGATTGAACGAGGCAGCTTTCCGCAGGCCATTGAGGCCGGTGAGCATGCTCTGAAAATGAGGGTGGCACGCGCGCCGTCAACCTATACAGTTCTTGCGCGGGCGTACATGCGCGCCACTCGCTTCGGCGAGGCCAAGCGCATCATCGCAGAAGGGCTGGCCCAGGGCTTCGATAGCCAGCCCTCCCATGAAATTCTGTTTGAGATCGCCGCCATTCAGCACGACGCACAGGCCATGCAGCATGAGGTTGATTGGAACAAGGGCAAGCCTGCGTTTTACGACATGCTCGGAAACCAGGGGATCGTTGCCGCCGACGAGGGAAGATACCGGCAGTTTGAGGCTATCTACAAGTCAGCGATTCCGCAGGGCCTGAAGGAAGACGGTGCGGATGCTGCCGATAGCATGCTATGGGAAAAAACCAGGATTGAAGCAGCGCTCGGCCGCGAGGCCAAGGCCAGGGAGCTTCTGAAGCAGGTCAAGGACCACAGCGCCATCTACAGCGCCGTCATTCAGGCGAGTGCCGGCGACGTGTCCGATGCGGAGGCCTACATCAAGAAGCCCGAGGAGTATCCGCATGGCACTTTAGAACACTTCGTCTACCTTCCCGAAGTGAAGGCTCTCCTTGCGCTTCGCCATGGCGATCCAGCAGGAGCGATCACCGCGCTTGAGCCTGCCGCGCCGTATGAATTGGCTGCGCCTGAAGTGATTGCAGTCCGCGGCGATGCTTACCTTGCCGCAAAGCAAGGGGAGAAAGCGGAAGGCGAATTCAGGAAGCTGATTGCCAACCCAGGGCTGGAAGACCCGGTGAAGCCATGGACCGTCCTTGCTCATCTTGGCCTGGCGCGTGCTTATGCTCTGCAAGGCAACAAAGCCGGAAGCAAGAGCGAATACGAAGGGTTCTTCGCTTTATGGAAGGATGCGGACCCCGATGTTCCAGTGCTGCAACAAGCTCGACGAGAGTATGCCGCGCTTCAATAATCTGTAGTCCAACCCGAGCGATATTGTTCGTCGCTCAGGTTTTGAAACGGAAAGTCGGATAGTGTCCGCCGATCTTCTTGGGCAGAATCCTGAGTTGACGTTAACAGCCCTTACCGCGTTTCCAGAAACTTTGACCCCTGGAAACGCGCCTCGTCGATTTAGCGTGAACCGAAAATCTCCGCCGGCGACAAGGGGTTCACCGCCGCGGCGCTCGGTGCGTTGATGCGGAACTCTGGTCGGCCGCTGGAGTCGACGCGCGGGTACTCCGCGCCCCACACATTGGTGGAAGCAAGCGCGAACCCATCGGCGGTTTGTGCGTTACAGTAGCTCGAAAGCAGAAGTATTGCGACTGCAATTTTCTTCATCGGCTTCTCTCCATCTCGAATCCGCCCCTGGAACGCTCGTGCCCGGAGGATCGCCCTCAACCGCGTTCAGCCTGCTGGCGGGAATCGTTTACCAGTGCGCGCCAATTATGCCGCTGGCGGCCCTCTTATTTCGCGGCAGCGGCATAGTACGCGATCAAAGGGGCCGAAGGATAGTCTCATTCTTCAGCAAGTACATCGATTTATTAGCTTGCCCACCACCCGAAGACTTCTGTATAGTCCGAATCCCAGAGAACGTTTACGCGCATTCACCACCGCTTCTATGGTCTGCCGGCCAGGCAGCGAGGCTCGCAGCTGCGCGTATCGCGGGTTGACCCCATTCAATGCAAGATCCGGAGAAAAACAATCATGGACTCGTTCAAACGGATCGCGGCCCCGAAGGCAAGTTGGTTGATTCTGCTCACGGTTCCCCTGCTGGCCTCTCCGGGGCACTTGCTGGCCCAGGCACGCGCGGTCAATGCCACCATCGATACCGCGAAGACATCCGCTCCCATTTCCAAATACATCTACGGGCAGTTTCTCGAGCACGGCGGCGACATCGTCAACACCGGCGTATGGTCTGAGATGCTCGTCGATCGCAAGTTCTTCTACCAGGTCGCAACCAGCGCGCCAACGCCGTCGGCGGTGATGGGCAATGCGGCGGGGAACCCGCGCTTCCGTCGCACTCCAACGCGCTGGTGGGCTCCCATCGGCGGCGACGTCGTCACCATGGACTTCAAGGCGCCCTACACAGGCGATCACACCCCGTTGGTAAAGCTCAATGCGAAAGTGCCGCAGGGTTTCAGTCAGTCCGGGATCGCGATTCGCAAAGGCAAGTCCTACACCGGACGCATCGTGCTCGCCGGCCCTTCCGGAGCGGTGGTCAAGGTCGCGCTCATCTGGGGCAAGGAGGCCGCGGGTCGTCAGACAGTTACAATCGGCACGCTCGGCGCCGCATACCGCAAGTTCCCGCTGCGCTACACCGCCGCAGCCGACACCGATGACGCAACTCTGGAGATCACCGGCACAGGCGCCGGCTCCTTCCATGTGGGCGCCGTCTCACTCATGCCCTCCGACAACATCGAGGGCTTCCGCCCTGAGGTCATCGCCGCGCTCAAGCAGTTGCGCTTTGGCGTCCTCCGCTTCCCCGGCGGCAATTTCGTCTCCTCGTATGAGTGGCGCGACGGAGTCGGTGAGATAGATAAGCGCCCGCCCATCTTTGATCCCGTATGGCACGCCGTGCAGCCCAACGACGTGGGCACCGATGAATTCCTCACGCTCTGCCGCTTGCTCGGCGTCGATCCCTACATCACCGTAAATGCAGGCTTCGGCGACGCCTGGTCCGCGCGCGAACTGGTCGAATACACCAACGGCGCTGCCACTACGCCCATGGGTAAATGGCGCGCGGCCAACGGCCATCCTGCTCCTTACACCGTCAAGTTTTGGGGCGTCGGCAACGAGCCGTGGGGCGACTACCAGATGGGCTCCATGTCGCTACCGCAATTCGAGTTGAAACACAATCTCTTCGCCAGGGAAATGCGTGAGGTTGATCCATCCATCAAGCTCATCGCAGGCGGCGCCATGCCCGACGTGATGGAGGGTGCGGATCAGGCGCGACGCATCAACGGCCAATATGTTCCTGATTATCTTTCGGCGGCCGACTGGACCGGCCAGATGCTGCTGAACTGCCTGGATAACATCGACATGGTAAGCGAGCATTACTACGCTTCCGGCACTCAGCATACCGACATGAAACAGCAGAAAAAGGTGCCCATCGATCCTCCACTCTCATTCATTGAGTGGCAGCGCGCGCCGGCGGTCCAGGTCCGTGCCAAGTATGAGCACTATCAGGAATATCTGAAGCGCATTCCCGCGCTGCGTGCAAAGCCTGTTCCGGTCGCCATCGATGAGTGGGCATACTTCGGCGGCAATCGAGACTCATACAAAGTTGTTCCAGCTTACGCATGGGCTTTCCATGAGATGTTCCGCCATTCCGATATCTTCCAAATGGGCGCATTCACCTTCGCAACGGCGATGATGAGTTCCAATCGCACCGAAGCCACACTCAACCCAACGGGATTGCTCTTCAAGATGTACCGCGATCACTTCGGCACTATCCCAGTTGAGGTGAGTGGAGACGCGCCGCAGCCGAAGCCGACGTTTCCGGCCGGCGGAGACCAGCCAGCGATCAATCCCGGCAGCGATACCTACCCGCTCGATGTTAGCGCCGCTTTCAGCGAAGATCGCAAGACTCTCGCCATTGCGGTGCTCAATCCATCTGACTCAGAGCAGAGCATCAATCTTGCGATCAACGGAACAAAGCTTGCGAGTGCAGGCAAGCTGTGGCGCATGGCGCCTGATTCCATCGACGCAACTGTGCAGGTCGACAAGAAGCCCGAAGTTCAGGTCGAAGAACAGACGCTGGGCGCATTCCCCGGCACTATTACCGTACGGCCTTTCAGCGTGAACATCTATTCGTATGCTGTGCAGTAACCGAATGTCAGAGAGGCTCCAGATGGAACTAAAGAAGCTGTTCATTGCGTTCGCAATCACATTGGCCACCGCGCCCGGATCATTGCTCACGGCCCAGGTTCAGACAATCGTTCCGCCGGTGGTTCCGGGCGCGAAGCCGGCTACTGTGGAGCAGATCAAAATTCACGGCACGGCTCTGGAAGGCAATCTGGAGGGTGACACCGTCGATCGCGATGCGATCGTGTTCCTGCCGCCCAGCTATGCCAAGGAGAAGTCGCGGCATTATCCGGTTGTGTACGCGCTGCACGGCTTCTTCATCGGAGCGGCGCAGTGGACCGGTGAAATTCACGTTCCGCAGACGATCGAAGGCGCATTCGCTCAGGGCGCAAAGGAAATGATCGTCGTTCTGCCGGACTCGAAGACCATCTACAACGGCTCGATGTATTCGAGTTCCGTAACCACCGGCGATTTCGAAAACTACGTCGCCCACGACGTTGTCACGTATATCGACGCACATTACCGGACGATTCCCCAGCGCGCCAGCCGAGGCCTCGTGGGTCACTCGATGGGTGGATACGGCGCCTCGCGCATCGGCATGAAACATCCCGATGTCTTCGGAGCTCTCTACATTATGAGCCCCTGCTGCATGTCGCCGATGGCCGGCGGCGGACCAGGACCCGCCGATCAAATGAAGGAACGAGCGATTGCCAGCGAGAAAAAGGTTGCGGCGGCCAAATCCCCAGCCGACCTTGCAGCACAGTCGCCAGGCTTCGCGGTTGCCCAGTATGCAACGGCAGCGGCATGGGCTCCAGATCCCAAGAACCCTCCGCTGTATTTTGATCTGCCGACGAAGGATGGTGTGCCGGTGCCGGAGGTGCAGGCAAGATTCACGGCCAATGCGCCACTCGTCTTCGTCCACCAATATATTGGGAATCTAAAGCGGTACCGCGCCATAGCGATGGACGTCGGCGATCAGGACGGCTTGCGCATCGATGCCGGCAAGTTGCACGACATCTTCGATAACTACGGAATTGCGAACAGCTTTGAGATTTATTCAGGCACGCACACGAGCGCCGTGGCTGACCGGTTTCAGAATCACGTGATGCCGTTCTTCAGCAAGAACCTTTGCTTTGATGCAAGCTGCAAATAGTTTAAGCAGGAGCACCACAATGATCGATCGCTCGCGTCGCAACTTCCTAAAGACTTCCGCTGGCACCGCCGGTCTGTACATCGTTGGCACCTCGGGGACAGCTTGCGCGTTGTCTGCCGAAGTGTCCGGGCATTCTCCTGGAAGGCTTGAGCCCTTCCCGCTTGCGTCCGTTCGTCTGACTTGGGGCATCTTCCGGGATCAGGAGGAGATCAACGCACGCTACCTTGACTCGCTCCCGGTCGACCGGCTTCTGCATACATTCCGCATGACCGCTGACATCCCCTCCAGCGCGGCGCCATACAAGGGATGGGAGGATCCTACCTGCGAGCTGCGCGGTCACTTCGCCGGCGGTCACTATCTTTCCGCTGTGGCATTGGCCTATGCCGGTTCTGCAAATACCGACCTGAAGAAACGAGGTGACGAGCTTGTGGCCGGACTCGTCGCGTGCCAGAAGAAGATTGGAACGGGCTACCTGAGCGCTTATCCCGGCGAGCTATTCGAACACCTGGCACAGGGCAAGCCGGTCTGGGCACCTTTCTACACCTATCACAAGATCATGGCCGGCCTGCTGGACATGTATCAGCTCACCGGCAATGCAGACGCGTTGAAGATCGCCGAGGGCATGGGCCAGTGGGCGCAGGAGTTCATGGGCATATTCAGTGTCGATCAACGTCTCCGTATGTTGCGCACCGAGTACGGGGGGATGAACGAAGTGCTGGTGAACCTGGCTGCTGTCACGAAGAAAGATCGCTACATCGAAGCGGCTCACCTCTTCGAACAGCCGGGATTTCTTGACCCGCTTGCTGCGCGCCGCGACGAACTCCAAGGTCTCCATGCAAATACGCATGTTCCCAAGATCATTGGCGCGGCCCGCATGTACGAGGTCACGGGAGAGCGGCGCTACCGTGAGATAGCCGAATACTTCCTCACTGAAGTTCTCGCTGCGCGCAACTACGCGATCGGGAACACCAGTCTGGACGAACACTGGACCACGCCCGCGGATCAGCTCAAAGGCACATTGGCCTGGACGAATGCTGAGTGCTGCGTAGCATACAACCTGATGAAGCTACAGCGGCATGTTTTCAGCTGGACTGGCGATGCGCGCTGGATGGATGCCTACGAGCGCGCCCTGTTTAACTGCAGGCTCGGCACGCAAAATCCGCAAGGCCTCAAGCAGTACTTCTTCCCGCTCGCCGCCGGCTACTGGCGCGCCTACAACTCACCCGAGGAATCATTCTGGTGCTGCACCGGCACAGGCACCGAGGAATTCGCCAAGTTTGGGGACACGATTTATTTCCGCTGCGGCAGCGACCTTTACGTGAACCAGTTCATTCCCTCGATCCTCGACTGGAAGGATGAGGGCCTCGTCCTCGAGCAGATCACGCAGTTTCCGCGCGAGCAAAGCACGACGCTCAGAGTCAAGTCCTCGCGTCCAGGTCCTCGCACCATCCACCTGCGCATTCCTCATTGGACCACCGAAGAAGCGATTGTGAAGATCAACGGCCGCCCAATCGAAGCGATGGCCGATCCTGGATCGTACCTGGCCATTCGGAGGACGTGGCAGGACGGAGACACCATCGCTATCGGTTTGCCAATGGAGCTTCGTCAGGAGCCGTTGCCGGGCGATGACTCCATCCATGCTGCCCTCTACGGACCGCTCGTACTCGCCGCCGATCTGGGCGCGGCTCCAGGCGACGAGGCATCCCGAGTCATTCACAGCGGAGACACTGTGCCAAAGAAATTGCCCGTAGCAGACCCGCTGCCAAAGATCGCCGCGGACCCAGGTGCAAAGTCAGACCAATGGATAAGTGTCGAGTCGATAGAGGACTTGCGTTTCAGCGGCGGCGGAGAGACCGAAAAGCACCAACTGGTACCTATGTACCAGATTAGCGATCAACGTTACTCCGTCTACTGGCAAATGCAGAGCCCGAACAAGCAGAGCTAACTCTAGCGCGAAGCCGCGAAGATGCGGAGCCGCCTCTATCTGGGCAAATACTCAGGCTGAGGCAACGCCGGTGGCAAGGGAAACAGGCTTTGAAGCATTCGAATTTCTCGCTGTTTGGGATACCACGAGGTGTATTGCTCTGTTGCACAAGCAGAGTTTACGAACTTCTGCGTAAATATCGCGAATGCTGAAGATCGATGGCGGTGAGACTTGAAAGTCCGTCTCTATTCCCGCTGAATCCACCGTATCGCCTCCTCATTCGGCGCTAAGAGCAAAGTCCGTTGTTTACACATTGCGCGTTGACGGGTTGGTCCATCGGGCTCTCCCGGTTCACGATATCAGGCCAAACCGTGTTTCCACGATTCTGGCAGATCGAAACGTGCGTCGGCGATTTACCGTGAACCCAGAATTCCTCCCGGCTACAGTGAATTCCGGATGAGGTACATCTCGCTGATAACACTTAAGTCGCACGCACAAGTCATCGTTGAAAGCACAAGATCGTGCTAATCTTCCGGCATCGCTAATTGCCTTGTGGATCCGCGTGTCTGCGAAGTCCGCAGATGCACGCTTGCTGCGATGAGTCGATGTTTGTTTAATCCTAAATAAACATCGCTACCAGGCTTATCTAACAGTACGGAGTTAGACGCCATGATTTCTGCCTTTGCACCAGCCTGTACTTCGACCCTCGCCCCAGCCTCAATCTCTTCCTTTAGACATTCGCGGATGCGAATCCGGCTGACTGGCATTATCGCTGTCCTAGCAATGTTGCTTTGTTGTGTAGGGAGAATTGCGCGTGCCCAGACCGCGCACTTCGACGGAGCTGAGTTGTATTTGAGCGGAGGAGGCACGAACACTCTGGCAATCGCTGTGGATGCAAAGGGAGATGTGTTTTTCACCTCCCAGGGTGGCTATGTTGAAGCTGCCATTCAGGACAAGCGAGCCGCTCGCTTTCTGCCCGCGGCGTATCGACCGCAGGGCAGCCGGCGTTTATCGGATGGCCCGAACTCAGCGACTGCTCGGAAGATGAATGCCTCCGGCTGCACCTATCAAGGACCGGGCAACGGACTTACCCTTCGGTTGTCGAATTCCAACATTGTGTACGCTTCGAACAGCTTGAGGGCCCCAACTGGTCTGGCAGTCGATTCCTCGGGAGATCTCTTCGTGCTGGATGCGTATACCGGAAATATCTATGAATACCCTGCAGTGAATGGGACCGCTGTCTTGACGGGCACACCGTTGTTTATTGCGGTGGCACAAGGGGATAACTGCGCTGGCGGCGATATGGCAATGGATGCGCAGGGCGACCTCTTCTACACGTCGCCAGCCTCCAATGCGGTGGAAGTGATCGTGGCTGTGAACGGGGTTATTCCCCCATCGCCATCAAGCAGAAGTCTGGGAAGCGGATTCGTAGTTCCGATCGGAATTGCGGTCGACAGCAGTGGGGACGTGTACGTCGCGAACGCCTCAGGCAACACGGTGGAGGAGCTTGTTGCGGTCAATGGGACAATTCCGACTTCGCCTACCATCCGGACACTGGGGAGCGGCTTTAATATACCGGCTGCAGTTGCCGTGGATAGCAGCGGGGATGTTTACGTCTCCGATTTCAACAACAACGCGCTCAAGAAGATCCTGGCCGTGAACGGGAGCATTCCGTCTTCACCGACGATCGAAAACCTGGGAAGCTTTGGCCAAACAGAGGCCGTGGCGCTCGATGGGAGCGGGGATATATTTGTTGGGGATGTCGTTAGCGGCGGCGGCAATGTTTACGAATTGATGCAGAGCGGCGCCAACTTCGGTGCTGTGAATGTTGGCACCACAACCACGACAATCCCCATGCGCTTCACGTTTGCAACTGCCGGCACGCTTGGATTGACCGCTGTGTTAACACAGGGCGTCGGCGGATTGGATTTTGCCGATGCGGGTGGAGGCACCTGCAACACCAATACCGCATACGCGGCGGGCCAGACTTGCACAAAATATATAAGCTTCACACCCCGCTTCGCTGGAGTTCGAAATGGCGCGGTTGTGCTCGATAACACGAGCGGAAATGCGATTGCTACCGGTTACCTACAGGGGACCGGCCTCGCTCCGCAGATCAACTATCTTCCCGGGGTGCAGAGTGCGGTGATTGCCAGCGGCTTGGCAAACCCGGGTGGCGTCGCTGTGGACGGCAGTGGCAACGTGTATGTTGCCGACAGTTATCACAACAGAGTACTCAAGGCGTCTCCGTCCGCTGGCGCCTATAGCCTGAGTACCGTCTCCGCCGATGTTTCTGGTCCGTGGGGAGTCGCGGTGGATGGGGCTGGAATCGTATATATAGCCGATACGGGCAACAATCGCGTGCTTAAAGAAGTTCCGGCATCGACGGGCTATGTTGAAAGCACGCTTCTCAGCGGTTTGTTGGCGCCTTCAGCCGTCGCGGTGGACCCGGTCGGCAACGTGTTCGTGGCCGATAGCGGGCACAACCAGGTGCTCGTCCTTATGGCCGGACAAGGCAGCTCTTCCCAGGTAGCTGGGCCGCTTCTCAACTCCGCTGGAGTTGGTGGATTGTCTTATCCTTGCGGCGTCGCGGTCGATAGTCAGGACAATGTCTACATCGCGGACTGCGAGAACAACCGCGTTCTGAAAGAGACATTCGCGACGGGCGTGTACGCACAGAGCGTCCTGCCCTCGAATGGAATGACCTCACCACAATCTGTTGCCGTGGATGCGATGGGCAATGTCTATGTGGTTTTCGCATCGAGCAACACCGTCGTGAAGGAAACATGGTTCGCTGGAAGCTATGTGCCGACGACGCTTGTTGGTGGGGCCTCTGGCAGCATTGCGCCGGTAGCAATCGCAATCGACCCTGCTGGGAATGTGTACTTCAGCGAAGCTGTTCTTCAACAAGTGCTGAAGCAAGACCTTGCAGATCCGCCAAGTCTCAGCTTTGCCGCCACGGCGACTGGCGGAACCAGCTACGACAGCCCGCAAACCATCACTGTCGTAAACGTAGGCAATGCACCGCTCACTTTGCCGGTTCAGGCAACGGGCAGCAACCCGAGCATTGCATCGAACTTCACATGGAATGCATCGGCATCATCGGCCTGCCCAGCCCTCAGCGTCAACTCGGCGTCGGCCGGGACGCTGGCGGCGGGTGCCAGTTGTGTTCTGCCCATCAGCTTTACGCCCTCGGTTGCCGGCGCATTGACCGGTGCGCTGGTGCTGACAGATAACAATCTGAATGCGCCGGGGCCTGGATATGCATCGCAAAGCATCAGTCTGAGTGGCGCGGGCAATCCTGCGACGCCGTCCATCTCCTGGGCTTCCCCGGCGGCCATCACATACGGCACCGCGCTGAGCACCACGCAGCTCAACGCAACCGCTTCAGTTGCCGGAACCTTCACGTATTCGCCGGCGCTGGGCGCTGCACTCCAGGCGGGAACACAGGCTCTCTCGGTCACCTTCACGCCAACCGATACCGTTGATTACTCAACAGCAACGTCAACCGTGACTCTCGTGGTGAACCAGGCTTCTCCGTCAATCAGCTGGCCAAATCCCGCGGCGATCACCTACGGAACCGCGCTGAGTGCGACGCAGTTGAACGCCACCAGCCCAACCGCCGGCGCCTTCGCTTACTCACCGGCCATTGGAGCCACGCTCGGCGCAGGATCCCAGTCGCTCACGGCCACATTCACTCCCACCGACACCGTGGACTATAGCTCTGCGACCGCAACGGTGACGCTGACCGTCAACAAGGCTAACCCCACCCTCACATGGTCCGCGCCACCGGCTATAACCTACGGCAGGGCGCTGAGCGCTACCCAATTGAATGCCACGTCGACGGTAGCCGGGTCATTCACCTATTCACCGGCATCCGGCGCAATGCTGACCGCTGGTTCGCAGACGTTAACGGCCACATTTACGCCCACCGATGCCGTCGACTACGCCACGGCCACAGCCACTGTCACCCTGACTGTGAACCAGGCTCCCCCCGCGCTCACATGGCCCGCTCCCGCACCCATCACCTACGGCACGGCGCTGTCCGCGGCACAACTGAACGCCACTTCGACGGTCCCCGGTACATTCACATACGCACCGGCGTCAGGTGCGACATTGACGGCGGGACCGCAAACGCTGACGGCGACCTTCACACCGACTGACACGGTGGACTACGCCACGGCAACGGCGACAACTCAGCTCACCGTCAACAATGCCACGCCTGTTGTTGCATGGTCCGCTCCCGCACCCCTTACCTACGGCACAGCGTTATCCGCGGCCCAGTTGAACGCTGTTTCACCAACAGCGGGTACATTCACATATTCACCTGCCGCGGGAACAGTACTGACAGCGGGACCGCAAACGCTGACGGCGACCTTCACACCGACCGACACGGTGGACTACACCACAGCAACGGCAACCGTGACGCTAACCGTCAACCAGGCTACGCCATCCTTCGGTTGGCAAACTCCCCCGACCATTTCCTACGGAACAGCGTTATCCGCATCGCTGTTCAATCCAAGCCCGGTGGTAGCCGGTACGTTCACGTATTCTCCGGCGATTGGCACCGTGCTGACCGCCGGAACGCATGCCGTGATCATCACCTTTACACCGACGGACACGCTGGACTACCCCGCAGCGACGCAAACCGTCAGTTTGACGGTAAGCCAAGCCACGCCGTCCATCACATGGCCTAACCCTGTGCCCATCAATTACGGCGCAGCCCTAAGCGCGGCGCAACTGGATGCAAGTTCCACAATTGCCGGCACGTTCGCCTATTCACCTGCGCTTGGCACAGTGCTCACTGCCGGAACACATAGTCTGACTCTGACATTCACGCCCACAGACACGGTGGATTACACGACAGCGGCGTCAACGGTGACACTGACTGTGAACCAGGCAACGCCAGCCATCACATGGCCAACCCCGGCAGCGATCACCTACGGAACAGCGCTAAGTGCAACCCAGCTGAACGCCACTTCGACTGTCGCGGGGACCTTCGCCTATTCTCCGGCCATAGGATCGGTGCTAAACGTCGGAACGCAGACACTGGCCGTCACTTTCACGCCCTCCAACACGACGGACTACACCAGCGCAACGGCTACGGTCGCGCTCACCGTCAATAAGGCTGCGCCAACCATTACCTGGGCCACGCCGGCAGCCATTTCTTACGGCACCGCCTTGAGCTCGACGCAACTCAATGCGACCTCCAGCGTAGCGGGCACATTCGCATATTCCCCGGCAAGCGGCACGGTATTGGCCCCTGGGACGCAGACGCTGAACGTCACTTTCACGCCAACCAATACAACGGATTACACAACGGCAACCTCGACTGTATCCCTCACCGTGAACAAGGCAACTCCAACGATCACCTGGGCAACCCCGGCCGCGATTACACAAGGAACGGCGTTGAGCGCAACGCAGTTGGATGCAACGGCACCCGTAGCGGGAACCTTTACCTACTCACCCGCTTCGGGAACAGTGCTGGCTGCTGGATCGCAGACACTGACTGCGACATTCACGCCGACGAATACCACAGACTATGCAACGGCAACAGGCTCCGTGGTGTTGACGGTAAATCCCGCGCCCAGCTTTACGCTTGCCGCGTCTCCCGCATCTCTCAGCATCGCCCAGGGAGCGTCCGGCACATCCACCATCACGCTGACCCCGAAAAACGGATTCTCCAGTGGTGCGACCCTCACCGCGACCGGCCTGCCTGCGGGCGTCACTGCCGCTTTCGGCACCAACCCAACTACGGGAACTAGTGTCCTCACGCTCACCGCCAGCAGCACGGCCACCGTGGGCAACGCAACCGTAACCATCACCGGCACCTCCGGTAGCCTGACCGCCTCGACAACGGTCGCGCTCACCGTGACGGCCAAGTCCGGCTTCGCCTGCCACATCGTTTACTACATCACCAGTCAATGGTCGGGCGGCTTTGGGACAGCCATCACCATCAACAACACGGGAACCACCGCCATTTCCAACTGGACGCTGACCTTCGCCTTTGCAAACGGTCAGAAAGTCACCCAAATCTGGAATGGCAACGAAACGCAGAGCGGCGCAAACGTTACGATCACCAACATGAGTTACAACGGCAGCATCCCCGCCGGCGGCAACTACAACGCAATGGGTTTCAACGGATCCTGGAACAACGTTACGAACGCCATTCCAACTTCCTTCTCCGTCAACGGAACGGTTTGCAAATAGCAACCTGCGGTCAACGCTCACGGTCGTAAGGAAAATCGAAATCTCCCAGGTGGAGCAGGCCGTCCCAGCTCAACCTGTCACGCGTGGTGAACTGGCCGAAATTTGGTTAAGCTTGGTGGCTGGCACCTGAAAGTCCTGCAAGTTCGGACAGTGTCCGGCGATCTCCCTGGGCATGATCCTGGGTTGACGATTTCAGGCCTTAGCTCATTTCGAGTTGCTTGCAATCGAACAGTGGTCCGAATCGATCATTCACAGGTTTCTCAAGGTTCTGCTTGCACCCAAGGTAGCGCTCTGTCGTCAAGACTGAGGCGTGCCCAAGAAGAAACTGGATTTGCTCCAGTTCGCCACCGCTGACGTGACACAGCTTGGCGCAAGTTCGGCGCAAATCGTGCGGGGCGACGTGATCGAGCTCAATGCGGCTCGCACAGTCCCGAACGGCATACCAAACGACACTCTCGGTGATCCCGTCGCCCCAGGCCGATCCGTGTCGACTGACGACCCTGAAAACATGTTCTTCTGCAATGTTTGCCGCCACTATCCATCTGTCCACGGCGTTCTTCACCCAGATCGGCATTGGCACGGTGCGGATGTGTCCCCCTTTACCGACCAGATCGACGATCGCCCAGTGGCCTTGACGAACTTGAATGTCTTCCTTCCGCAGCGACGATACTTCCGCTCTCCGAAGTCCGCACCCGAGCAGGATCGAAATCATTGCCAGATCACGATTACTCCGGAGGGTGTCGCCATCTGATTTCGCCAGAAGTAATCGCGATTGCTCAAGGCTGAGCCAGTTTCCCGTTCGCACGCCCAACTGTTTGACACCTTTGACGCGTCGGATTCCCGCAGCAAGTTCAGGGCTCAACAAGCCCGAATCCGCGGCCTCATAGGCAAGCCGACGAACGGCGGCAAGTCTTTGGTTGATGGTCCCCGCCGCGAGCCGCAGCGATTCCAGATACAAACGGAAACGTAGCACGACCGCGATTCAGAGCGAGGCGTGGTTCCGAGCAGTACCAGGTGATGAATTGCTCCATGGCGAATTTGTAATTTCGCCGTGAGTTGGGCGAACTCAGGCTGGAGAGGGCCGCGGACTTAGCGTGGTCCAGATCAGGTAAACGGAGAACGATCTTCCTCCGAATGGGCTTTTTTGCTCTTTTTTCGCATACAAGCAGCCTCCTCGCCACTGGCATGCCGCCACGATATACGCCCTCACGCCCGGTTCTGCTTCGAACTGTTGGATCGGGGAGTGCACAGGCGATTTGGCAACAACTGAGATACCTGGCTCAATGTCCGGATTACCGAACACATCTAGAAACCTCCCAGTTGCTTTACAGAGCCCGGTCGCCGTGTAAAGGATAGGTTTCTTTAGACAGTAATTCGCCGTTTTTTGTTAGGCTGCAATCTGTTCTGCAAATACTGAGAGAGGCTTCTTGAGGGCGGAATGGATCCTGGTATGTTTGTACTCTCGAAGCGTCTGGTAGATCTCCGCCACGAGATCCCCGGCCTTCGATGGAGGCCTTCACCTGGACGAGGCATTTACCCACATGTGACGGGAGGGCAACGATGGACATGCGATCAAATACTCCTCCTGATTTTACGGTGAAGACGGACACGGACGACCTCGACCTTCCTGCCGAACAAGTCGTGGTAGCTTACCACGAGAGAACAAAGCACCACTACCACCGCTATGCCGCCTCGCTTGGATACCTGGATTGGGCTAA
>Ga0182024_10012114_pt1 | contig 17122 bp, 20 predicted proteins | sample P32metaG_FD_120480 | JGI IMG/M metagenome (GOLD analysis project Ga0182024, IMG submission 120480) | Permafrost microbial communities from Stordalen Mire, Sweden - P3-2 metaG (Illumina Assembly) | ecosystem: Environmental > Terrestrial > Soil > Wetlands > Permafrost | place: Sweden: Stordalen...
TACCCGAATCCAAAAACGTGGTGCATTTTGCGCTGCCTCCGCGGGGCAAAATGCACCACGTTGCTGCCGGGACCGTACTCCGGCGGTAGCGCGCGACCAGAGCAAGCGACCGGGCGCCTGCGAGTCCGCGGGACCCGCCGCACGCTGGCCCCGCGGCAGGGCCCGTGAGGCGGCGGGCATAATGACCTGGGGCTGGCGGAATGCCCCGTTCGACTTGCTGGCCGTTCGGGCCGTGAGGTGATCTGGCGGCGGCCGCCCGGCGGCGGGATGCTCGGCCCGGCCGGGATGGGATGTCGATGGCGGACTCGGCTGGCCGGGACCCGGGAGACCAGGGCACCGGGGACTGGACGGAGCCGGGGCTGTTCACCGTGGCCCCGGGCGTGCACCGGATCCCGCTGCCGCTGCCGAACGACGCGCTGCGGGCGGTGAACGTCTACGCCATCGAGTCCGGTGACAACCTGGTGCTGGTCGACGCCGGCTGGGCACTGGCCGAGACGGGCGGCCTGCTGGACGCGGCCCTGGACCGGATCGGCCGCCACTCCGGGGAGATCACCCGCTGCCTGGTGACTCACGTGCACCGCGACCATTACACGATGGCGGTGATCCTGCGCCGCCGCTTCGGCATCCGCGTGGCGCTGGGCATCGGCGACCGCCCCTCCCTGACCGCCGCCGCCGAGCCGGGGCGGGAGAACATGAGCGAGCAGGTGCTCCGGATGGAGCGGGCCGGGGCCGGGCCGGTGATCCAGGCGCTGCGGGACGTTTTCGGGGATGCGCCGCCGGAGCGGGAGGACGTGTGGGAGCAGCCCGATGAGTGGCTGAAGGACCAGGCCACCATCGAGCTGGGCGGCCGGGAGCTGCGCGCGGTGGCGACCCCCGGCCACACGCAGGGGCACACGGTGTTCGCGGACCTCGGGCAGAACCTGCTGTTCGCCGGGGATCACGTGCTGCCGCACATCACCCCGTCGGTGGGTTTCGAGGCGGTCGCGGCGGAGCTGCCCCTGGGTGACTACCTGCGCTCACTCCGCATGATGCTGGACCTGCCGGACATGCGGCTGCTGCCCGCGCACGGGCCGGTGACGGACACGACGCACGCCCGGGTGCACGCCCTGCTGGCCCACCACGAGGACCGGCTCAACGCGTGCCTGGAACGGATCAGGGCCGGGGCGCACACCGCCTACGAGGCCGCGATGGCCCTGCCCTGGACCCGGCGGGCCCGCCGGTTCAGCGAACTCGACCCGTTCAACCAGATGCTCGCGGTCATGGAGACGGGGGTGCACCTGGACCTGCTGGTGGTGCAAGGCCGGCTGGCCCGCGAGGCCACCGCGACGCTGATCACCTACGCGCTCCCCGGCCCGGCCGCCCGCTGACCGCGCCGGTTCCGTCCCCCCGGGCCGTCCCTCCGGATCAGCGTGCTACGGTACATACATGCGTATGTATCTAAATGGGCTCCTGGCCCCTCGGACGGCACGATGACGCTGACCGAGCAGGGACGGCCGAACCCGCGGGGTGAGGCCATGGTGGCCGAGCTCAAATGGGTACACGACATGATCCGGCACGACCTGGGCGTGATCCGCCAGATGGCCGCGGACGCGGAGGCCGGCCAGCCGGCCGGCGCGATCCGGGGCGCGATCCAGTCCCTCGCCTCGGGCAGCGCCGTCTGGCAGCTGAAGGTCGGCTGCCTGCAGCACTGCCGGTTCGTTCACTCCCATCACACGCACGAGTCCATGCTGCTGTTCCCGGCGCTGCGCGAGGCCAACCCGGCCCTGAACGCCGTGGTGGACAAGCTGGAAGCTGATCACGCGCACATCTCCGGTCTGCTCGACGAGGTCGAGGGCGCCTCGGGCCAGCTCGGCCAGGCCGGTGAGCCCGCGGTCCGCGAGCACCTGGTCACCGTCCTGCGTACCCTCAGCGACGACCTGCTGGCCCACCTGCAGTACGAGGAGGAGCACATCTCCGGCACGCTGCGGACCTGGACCCGCTGGCCCGGCTGGTAAGGCCGGACGGCGATGACGGCAGCCGGCACGGCAGCAGCGGAGCTCCCGGGCGGCCCCCATGACGCCCAGGCCTGCGCACGGGCCTGGGCGGCGCTCACCGCGGCGCACACCCTGGTCACCGAGCAGCTGGGCGCGGCGCTGACCCGCACCTGCGGGCTGAGCATCAACGAGTTCCAGATCCTGCTGCGGGTGGACCGGGGCCCGGAACCGGGAGTCCGGCTCGGTGAACTGTGCTCCGCGGTACGGCTGACCCAGCCCTCGCTGAGCCGGGCGGTCACCCGGCTGGAACGGCACGGCTGGCTGCACCGCGCCGGGGCGCCCGGCGACGGGCGCGGTGTCATGATCAGCATGACCCCCGCGGGCCGCGAGGTCCTGGCCCGGGGCAGCGCCGTGCACACCCAGACCGTCAGTGAGCTGCTGCTCGACCGCCTCACCCCGGACGAGCAGGAGCTGCTCGCCCGGGCCCTGACCCGGGTTGCGGAGGGCGACCCGGGCGCCCCGCCCGGCCGCGCGGCGGCCGGGCCCTCTCCGACCGTGCAGGAGCACACATGACGCAGCCAGCCGCATTCGGCCTGAACGTCGACCCCAACGCCGGCGGCCTGGCCATCGCCGGGCGCATCGCCGCCATCGCCGACTCCGCGGGCCTGGAGTACGTGGGCATCCAGGACCACCCCTACAACGTGGAGTTCCTGGACACGTTCCCGCTGATCACCTGGCTGGCCTCCCGGACCAGCCGGGTGCACCTGTTTCCCAACGTGGCCAACCTGCCGCTGCGGCCCCCGGCCATGCTGGCCAAGCAGGCCGCCACCATCGATGTCCTGAGCGGCGGGCGGTTTGAGCTCGGGCTGGGCGCCGGCGCCTTCGCCGACGGCATCGCGGGCATGGGCGGCCCGCGGCGGACCCCGGGCCAGGGCCGCGCGGCGCTCAGCGAGGCGATCGACATCATCCGGGCCAGCTGGGCCGGCGAGCCGTTCAGTTTCGAGGGCAGCTATTACCAGGTCCCCGCGGTTCAGCCCGGGCCGCGCCCCGCGCATCCGGTCGGCTTGTGGCTCGGCGTGGCGGGGCCCCGCGCGGTAGCGCTGGTCGGCGCCAAGGCCGACGGCTGGTCGGTGTCCGCGCCGTACGTGCCGCCGGAGCGGCTTGCGGGGCTGAACGACATCATCACCGGGGCCGCGCTGGAGGAGAACCGTGACCCCGAGCAGATCACCCGCCTGTACAACGTGATGGGGCTGATATCCCCGGACAGCCAGGGCCCGTTCCACGGCCCGGCGGAGCGCTGGGTCGAAACGCTCGCCAGCCTGTACACGGACTACCAGATGACCGCGTTCGTGTTCTGGCCGTCCGGGGACCGGGAACGCCAGTCCCGTATCTGGGCCGAGGAGGTCGTCCCCGCGGCCCGCGAGGCACTGAGCCGGCCTGCTTGAGCCAGCCCTGGTGAGCCAGCCCTGATGAGCGGGGAGCCCCATCCGCGGCGGACCAACCCCGCGCGCTGGTTGAGCCAGCCCTGGTGAGCCAGCCCTGATGAGCGGGGAGCCCCATCCGTGGCGGACCAACCCCGCGCGGCGGTAAGGCTCGGGTGGATAGGGTTTCTACCATGGAATACCGAACGCTGGGCAGATCGGGACTACGGATCTCGGTGCTCACCATGGGCACCATGACCTTCGGCGGCACCGGCGGGTTCGCGAGTGTCGGCTCGACCGGCGTGGACGAGGCCCGGCGCCAGGTGGACGTGTGCCTGGACGCGGGGGTCAACCTCATCGACACCGCCGACGTGTACTCGGGCGGCCTGGCCGAGGAGATCGTCGGCGAGGTCCTCGCCGGCCGCCGGGATGACGTGCTGCTGGCCACGAAGGTCCGGATGGCCATGGGCGACGGCCCCAACGACGCAGGCCTCTCCCTGCACCACATCGTCTCCGGCTGCGAAGCCAGCCTGAGACGGCTCCGCACCGACCACATCGACCTCTACCAGGTGCACGAGTGGGACGGGGTGACGCCGCTGGAGGAGACCCTGGGCGCCCTCGACCTGCTGGTGCGCTCGGGCAAGGTCCGCTACGTGGGCGTCTCCAACTACGCCGGATGGCAGCTGTTGAAGGCCCTCGGCACGGCCAGCCTGCATGAGCTGCCCAGGTTCGTCAGCCAGCAGATCTACTACTCGCTGCAGGCGCGGGATGCCGAATACGAGCTCATCCCGGCGGCCGTGGACCAAGGGCTGGGCGTGCTGGTCTGGAGCCCGCTCGCGGGCGGGCTGCTGTCCGGGAGGTACCGCCGGGACCAGCGGCCAGATTCTGGTTCCCGGCAGCTGACCGACTGGAACGAGCCGCCGGTCTACGACCAGGAGAAGCTGTACGACACCGTCGAGGTGCTGATCGAGATCGGCGCCGGGCACGGGGTGTCCGCGGCCCAGGTCGCCCTGGCCTACCTGCTGCGCAAGCCGGCCGTGACGTCGCTGGTGATCGGCGCGCGCACCCTGGAGCAACTGTCCGACAACCTGGCCGCGGCCTACCTGAACCTCAGCGACGCGGACATGGAGCGGCTGGACAAGGTCAGCGAGCCACCCCTGCTCTACCCGTACTGGCACCAGGCCAAGACGGCCCGGGACCGGCTGTCGCCCGCGGACCTGACCCTGCTCGGGCCTCATCTGTAACCGCCGGTACCTTAGGACGCAGGTATCCCTGACGGACCCGTAGCCCTGCATATCAGGAACACCGAGCACCAGGACCGCTGATGACCCTGGATGGAGCGCCGCAACCCGCCGGCGGCCCTGCGCCGCAAGCCGTGACGCAGCCGGTCGCCGCACCGCTGACCGCCGCGGCGATTTTCCTCGTCGTCACCGTGCGCCCTGGTCAGGCCGGTGTGACGGCCGTCCGCGACCTGAGCGGCGATCTCGGCGGCCTGCTGCGCGCGGTGGGCTTCCGCGACCTCGGGGCCGCGCTGACCTGCGTGATGGGTTTCGGGGCTGAGCTGTGGGACCGGCTGGCCGGTCCCGAGCGGCCCGCCGGGCTGCACCCGTTCGGCGAGATCCGGGCCGACGACCGGCACGCCGTCGCCACCCCCGGGGACCTGCTGTTCCACATCCGCGCGGACCGGATGGACCTGTGCTTCGAGCTGGCCACGCACATCACCAGCCGGCTGGGCGACGCCGTGGACAGCGTCGACGAGGTGCACGGCTTCCGCTACTTCGACGACCGGGACCTGATCGGCTTCGTGGACGGGACCGAGAACCCGACCGGCCAGGATGCGGTCGCTTCGACGGTGATCGGCGCCGAGGACCCGGCGTACGCCGGCGGCAGCTACGTGATCGTCCAGAAGTACCTGCACGACATGGCCAAGTGGAATGCCCTGCCCACCGAGGAGCAGGAGAACATCATCGGCCGCACCAAGCTCGACGACATCGAACTGGCCGACAGCGTCAAGCCCACGTACGCACACAACGCGCTGACCACCATCGTGGAGAATGGCGAGGAAATCGACATCGTCCGGGACAACATGCCTTTCGGCAACACGGCGAAGGGTGAGTTCGGCACCTACTTCATCGGCTACGCCCGGACGTCGCGGATCATCGAGCAGATGCTCACCAACATGTTCGTCGGCCTCCCGCCCGGCAACTATGACCGGCTGCTGGATGTCAGCCGTGCGGTGACCGGCAGCCTGTTCTTCGTGCCGTCCGTCCCGCTGCTGGAGAGCCTGGCCGATGACCCGGCGGACGGTGATGCGGCTGGCCCGGATCAGGACGGCCCGGATCCGGATGACCCAGCCCAGGACGGCACAGACGACGACCACGCGGCCGGGCCGGCCGCACCGCCCGGATCCGCCGGATCACTCGGCATCGGCAGCCTACGAGGAGTGACGCAGCATGGATAACCTGCACCGGGAACTCGCCCCGATCTCTGACGCAGCCTGGTCCCAGATCGAGGACGAGGCCACCCGCACCCTCAAGCGGCACCTCGCGGGGCGCCGCGTGGTGGACGTATCGGGCCCCGGCGGGAGCACGCTGTCCGCCGTCGGAACCGGCCACCTTCACGACATCGAGGCCCCGCACGACGGGGTGCTCGCCCGGCAGCGCGGCGTCAAGCCGGTCAACGAGTTCCGCGTCCCGTTCCGGGTGGACCGGAGCGCGATCGACGACGTGCTGCGCGGCGCCCAGGATTCCGACTGGCAGCCGGTGAAGGACGCCGCCCGCCAGATCGCGTTCGCCGAGGACCGGGCCGTCTTCGAGGGGTATGCGGCCGGGGACATCGCCGGAATCCGGCAGCAGGCGAGCAACCCGCCGATGACCCTGCCCGGCGATGTGCGTGCCTACCCCGAGGCGGTCGCCGAGGCCCTGCGCTACCTGCGGATCGCCGGTGTCAACGGCCCCTACTCGGTCGTGCTCAACGCCGACGCGTATACCGAGGTGAGCGAGACGAGTGACCACGGCTACCCGATCCACGAGCACATCAAGCGGCTCATCAGCGGGGAGATCATCTGGGCCCCGGCCATCGGGGGCGCCTTCGTGCTCACCACCCGGGGCGGTGATTTCGACCTGCGCCTCGGCCAGGACATCTCGATCGGCTACCTGAGCCACGACGCGTCCAGCGTGGAGCTGTACCTCCAGGAGACGTTCACCTTCCTGGTCTACACGTCCGAGGCGTCAGTCGCCCTGGCTCCCGCGGCCTGACCTGCGGTACAGACGGCCCGGCGCCGGGGCGCGGCCCGCGCCCGGCGCCGGGCGGATGTCCCGATCGGGCATTCGGCCCCATTCACAGGATCCTCATTGCTAGCGTTGTGAACATGTCCGTGAAGACCTTCAGCATCAGCATGGGTGAGCGCGCTTACCGCCAGGCTCGCGCCGAGGCTGACCGCGCGGGACTGTCCATGTCGGCGTGGATGACCCGCGCCGCGCGGGAGAAGATCCAGCGCGACGCGGCGAGCGTGATCGCCGAGGCCGACCGGCGCACCGGTCACGACTGGGCGGAGTGGACGGAGGCTAACGCAGGCGACTTCCCGCCTAGCGCCGGCAAGGGCGCCGCGTGAACCGCGGTGACATCTTCGGCTACAAGGGAGTGGCCCGGGCCGGGTACGTGGCCATCGTCAGCAACGACGGTTTCAACGCGATCACCGGCCACCCCGTGGTGGTCAAGGTCAGCGACCGGCCTGACCTGACCGAGACGCCGTACGTGGTGGCCCTCAGCCACAATGATCCGGTCCCCGGGCACCTGGAGTCCTACTCGGCGGTCCGGGTGCGCCGCAGCAGGCTCTCCGGCGACCGGATCGGCCAGCTTGCCGAGGAGACCATGCGCAAGCTGGATGACGCCCTGGCGCTGATCTTCGACTACGAGGCCTGAGCGTCCCGCAGCCCTGATCCCGGCTGGGGGTCCGCGGCCAGGTCCGGCCGGCCGAACCGCTGGAACGCCGCCTGCCTGGTCGTGCCGAGCACGTCACCGATCCTGCTCCAGCTCTGCCCGGCCGACCGGGCCCGGTCCACCGCCGCCCGCAGGGCCGCGTCCGTGGCGCCGGACAGTTCCCGCGCCGCCGCCAGGGCCTCCAGCGGGGATGCGGCAGCGGGGTGGGACAGTTCCGCCACGAGGCGTCCCGCTGCCCGCTGGATTCGCGCCACCACCGGATCTGCCCCGGCAGGCCTCTGGCCCCGGACGTCCGCGGCTGCCTGACCACCGCCGGGCGTCAAGGGATCTTTCACCTCGTCCCGGTGATACCGGGTCGGGTCGCGCTGCCGCCGCGCGGCGCTGCGGCACGTGGCACCGCAGAATCTGCGCCGCCGCCCTCGTCCCTGCTGGGTGGGAAGCGGGCGGCCGCACGCCTCGCACCGGCCTGGTCCCACGTTGGCCATCACGTCACCCGGTGTGGTGGAACCCCACCCAGGGCCCGGCCAGGTGGACGGTCACCGCCGCAATGAGCAGGCCCGCTGCGACCGATGCCGCCAGCAGGATCCAGCGTGTGGTCCGGCCGGCCAGGACCCGGCCGACGCGGGTGAGGCCGGCCCGGCGGCTGAGGTCCGGGCCGATGAGCCTGGGCAGCCGCCAGACGTAAGCGAGCACATGGACCGTCATCACGCCGAACCAGAGCACGAAGAACGCCTTGTGCAGGAAGAGCCACGGCCCGGCGGCCGACCTGGCGAAAGCCAGCGCCACCCCGGTGCCGAGCACGCCGACCGACGTGATCAGCACGAAGGGACCCAGTAGTCGCAGCAACGGCGCGGGCGGCCCCTTGCGCCGGTAATCGGGACTGCCGGTGTAGTACCGGAAGAACCGGTAGATCACCGAGCCGACCTTGAGCGCCACCGGGCCGAGCAGGAGCATGCCGAGGAAGAAGTGCAGGGTGATCAGGCGGTGGATGGACAGGACGGTGACGCCCTCCGCGGCGAACAGGACCAGCAGCACGGCGCCGGCCGCCGCAGTGAGCCGCTCATTGCCCTCGGCGCCACCGGTGTGGTCCCTGGGAACGGCCGGCCGGGCCGGGCCGGGCTGTTCCCAGGGACGCGCAGAAGGCCGCAGCCCGCCGGGCGGGGCCTTGTCGCCGCCGGGTTCCTGCGGGCCGGCCTCGTCGCGGGGGCCATAAGGGCCCAGCGAGCGGCGGGCACGGTGCGGAGCTCCGGGGTCCGGGCTGCTCCCCGGGACCGGCCGGTAGCCCGTCATTGCTTACTCCTCTCGTCCTCGCCGCGGGCCACGGTGGGCGGCGGCGCTGCCGCCGTTCCATCACCGGCCTGGGGAAAGCGTGCGGAGTCACTAATTCCGCGTTTCAAGCCTGCGGGGCGGGCGGACGGGAACTGGTTCAGGAACTACTCAGAACCGGTAAGGAAATGACCGACCTCAGTCGGACACGGGGCCGGGGTGTCCGACCTCAGTCGGACACCGGGCCGGGGCGGCGGCTGCGGTCTGGGCGCTCAGCAGGCAGGGTTACGGTGACGGTGAGACCACCGCCGGGGGTATCCGAGAGTGCCGCCGAACCCCCGTTGGAGGTGACGAGGCGGTGCACGATGGCCAGGCCCAGCCCGGCGCCCCCGGGCGTGCTGCTGACGAACCGGCGGAAGGCCATCTCCTGCTGGCGCGAGGTCATCCCTGGCCCGTCGTCCGCCACCACTATCCGCACCCCGTTCCCCCCGTCCTCCCCGGCGGACCCGCTGACCCGGACGTGACCGCCCGCCGGAACCGCGTCGAGCGCGTTCGCCAGCAGGTTGTCGAGGACCTGCTCCAGGTGTCCTTCGCCGGCCATGGCCGGCACCGAGCCATTGGACGACGGGCGCAGTTCGACCCCGCGCTCCTCCGCCACCGGCCGCCAGGCCGCGGCCCGGTCCCGGATCACCTCGTCCACGCGGATGCTGACCGGCTCGACCAGCACGCTCTCGGCCCGGGCCACGGCCAGCAGGCCGTCCACCATGCGGGAGAGCCGCGCGATCTCGTCCTGGGCCCCGGCGAGTTCCTCGGCGGTGCCCGCGTCCGTGTCCTGGCTGAGCACGTCCAGCCGGAGCCTGAGCGCGGCCAGTGGCGTGCGCAGCTGGTGGGAGACGTCGGCCATGGCGGCCCGGTTCCCGTGCACCAGCGATTCCAGGCGGCCTGCCATGCCGTTGAAGTTGCGGGCAAGCCGCCGTACCTCGGGCGGCCCATGCCCGGCGGCTGACCGGGTGTCCAGCGCCCCCCCGCCGAGCCGCTGGGCCGCGGCGTCCAGGGAGCTCAGCGGGCGGCTGACCCACCGGGCCAGCGCGATCGCCGCGACCGCGGCGGTGGCCAGCCCGGCCAGGGCCACGGCCGCCAGCCAGGTCCACAGGACACCGACCTGCTCTTCCAGTTCCTGCGATGACCTGGACAGCACCACGGCCCCCACCACCGAGCTACCGTTGTCCCCCAGCACCGGGGCCGTCACCCGCAGCCGGTCATCCACCCTGCTGTCCACCACGGTCCGGCCGCGCAGCGCCGACGTCAGCGTGACCGCGGGCACGGCGGCGGCAGCGCCACCGGTGCCGGTGACCAGACGGCGCCCGGCGCTGTACACGCGGACCTGCTCCCCGGCGCGCCGGGACTGCGCCAGGACCCGGGCCACCGCGGCGGTCCCGGCCGGGGGCCGGTCGGCCAGCTGGTCCTCGGCCAGGCCGGCCAGCGCCCGGGCCGACAGGATGGTGTCCTGCCGGAAGGAGCTCCCGTCGTGACTGGTGGTGATCAGCCCGAGCGGCACGACGGTCGTCACCAGCAACGCCCCGATCAGGGCGAGCATCGTGAGCACGATGCGCCGGGCCATCAGACCTCGCCGAGCCGGAAACCCCTGCCGTAGGCGGTCTCGATCAGCCCCGGCACGTCGAGCTTGCGCCGCAGCGCCGCCACATGCACATCCAGCACCTTGGTGGGGCCGTACCAGTGCGCGTCCCAGGCGCTCTCCAGGATCTCCTGGCGGGTCATGACCCGGCCCGGGTCAGTGGCCAGGCACTCCAGGATGTCGAACTCCTTCGGGGTCAGCGCCACCTCGCGGCCGTGCACGGCCACCTTCCGGGTGCGCAGGTCCACCGTGAGCGGGCCGTGCCGCAGCACCTCCCCGCCCGGCCGGACCCGGCGCAGCACGGCCCGGATCCGGGCCAGCAGCTCGGCCAGCCCGAACGGCTTGATCAGGTAGTCGTCGGCGCCCGCGTCCAGCGCGAGCACGCGTTCCGGCTCCTCGCCCCGGGCGGTGACGATGATGATCCCGGCGTCCGACCGCGCCCGCAGCCGGCGGCACACCTCCACGCCGTCCGCATCGGGCAGGCCCAGATCGAGCAGCACGACGTCCGGGTCACCGGACGTCAGCGCCTCCTGGCCGGTCATCACGTGATTCACCTGGTAGCCGCCCCGGCTCAGCCCCCGCACCAGCTGGGTCGCCAGGCTCGGGTCGTCCTCCACCACCAGGACACTGGGGGTGCCCTTCGCGGAGGGCAGCCCGGCGCCGGTGGCACTGCTGGCCACGTTCATAGGCACCACCGTAGAGCCACCCGGGCCACGCCACGACCATCACCGCCTGCGGGATCCCGCAGGCCCGGCCTGCCCGCGGGCCGGGCTGATCCTAGAGGGGCACGACGACGATCGGCGTGGTGGTGGGATGGCTGGTGCCGCCGGCCGGCTCGACGGTCACCGCGACCCCGTCCCCCGCGGCGAGGCCGGACGCCAGCAGCGGCGCCGTCCGCCCGGCCGCCGGGGCCGGGAGGAGCCCGGCCCGGCGGGCAGTCTGGCCCGACACGAACCACAGCTCGTAGACCTTGCCCCCCCGGAGCGCGGGCAGCCCGGACGTGCTGATGATGAGCGCGTGCCGGGACTGGGAGGCGACCACGGTGGCCACCCCGCCGGCCGTAGTGCGGCGCACGGCCAGCCGGGCGTCGGGGGCGGCGAGTACCGCGGCGACCGAGCGGTTCTCGGCCTGGGCCTGGTCCAGCCGGTGCTGGGTGGAGGACTGGACGACGCCCAGTGCTACCGCGGCCGCGACGGCAGCCGCCGCGACGGCAGCGGCCAGCCGGGGCAGCCAGGGACTGCGGGCCGGCCGCAGCCGGGCCGGCGGTGCCTGGCGCACCTCGGGCGGGAGCTGCCGGGTGACGGAGGCGGCGGCCAGGACCCGCTCACGCAGCCCGGGCGGCGGGCTGGCAGCGACCGCCAGGGCCAGCCCCGTGCCGGTCTCCCGGAAGCCGCGGACCTCGTTCTCGCACGGCGGGCACTGGTGGAGGTGATGCTCGTACTGGTCCAGATCCGGGCCGGTCAGGGCGTCCAGCGCGTACACGCCGGTCAGCCCGTGCAGGTCATGGCGGCCCAATCGCACGTGGCGGCCGAGTTTCACCAGCTCACCCCCATGCAGTCGCGCATCCGGATCAAGCCGTCCCGGACCCGGGTCTTGATGGTCCCGAGAGCCGTGCTGAGCAGCGACGCGACCTCCGGATACGTGTACCCGCCGTAGTAGGCGAGGGTGATCGACTGCCGCTGCAGCTCGGTCAGCGAGTCCAGGCAGCTGCGGACCCGCTCCGCGTCCAGCCGCGACTCGACCGCCTCGGCGACCCCGTCCGGGGCCACGGCGGCGGCGACGCTGACCTTGTGCTCCCGCTGGGTCTCCGCGCTCGCTGAGCGGACCCGGTCGACGGCCCGCCGGTGCGCGATCGTCATCACCCAGGTCATCGCGCTGCCCCGGACGACATCGAAGCGTGACGCGGTGCGCCACACCTCCAGCAGGACCTCCTGCGCGACCTCCTCGGACTGGGCCGGGTCCCGGACCACCTTGCGGATCAGGCCGAAGACCGGGCGGGCCAGCCGGTCATAGGCCGCCTCGAAGGCGGCCTCGTCGCCCCGGGCCACCAGGGTCAGCAGCTCGGCCAGGTCTGCCTCGCGCCCCGGCAGGGCGCGGGGACCCGGGCGGGACCCGGGCACGTCCTGTGTGCTCATAGTTGGGTATTCGGAGCTTCCGGGCCGCCGGATGGGTCCGGATGTCCCGGGACCGCGCTGGCGCGCGGCGGGCGGCTCAACCAGCCAGCTGGGCCAGCTTCGGCACGAACCTGGCCGCGTTGACGGTGCCGACCCCGGAGGCGAGGTCGTAACCGGTCCGGGCGCTGAAGCCGGTCACGGTGTGCAGCTGGCCGCCCTGGCTGAAGGAGACGGTGTTGTTGCCCTTGGTCACGTCCACGATGCCCGAGGCCGGGCCGATCGAGGACATCTTGTACAGGGCCGGGTTGATCAGGCCGAGCGGGTGCCCGGCGACCTGGTCGGCCAGGGCGACGACGCCGGCGAACAGCGGGGTGGCCTCGCTGGTGCCGCAGGTCGGGTACCACCCGGCCGGCTGGCCCTTGAAGCTCTGGTACATGTCGACCGCCCCGTTGCAGGCCCCGCTCATCGAGATGTCGGGGACGCCGCGCTGGGCGCCGGTCACCGCCGCCACGCCGTTCTGGTAGCGGGGCCGGGAGAAGATCACGGACTTGCCGCCCCCGCCAGCCAGGGGGTTCGGGCCCTTGCTGCCGAAGAGGTACTCCTGCGTGGGCACGTTGTAGGTGTCGTTCCACACCACGGAGCGCCACCCCCGCTTGGCCGTGTCACGCAGCTGGGTGCCACCGACCCCGGTCACCAGCGGGTCGCTGTCCGGCCACGAGGTCACCGGGTGCAGGTAGTAGGTGCTCTGGTCGAACTTGACGTCGGCCGCGCCGCTGTCGCCGGAGGCGGCCAGCACCGTCACGCCCTTCTTCGCCGCGTCCTGGTACGCGCCGCGCAGGCTGAGCAGCGACTTCCTGGACGGGAAAGTCTGCTCCGTGGCGCTGAAACTCTGGCTGATCACGCCGCCGAGGTGATGGTTGACCACGTACGTCTCGGCCTTGACGATGGCCGGGAAGCCGGTCGTGCCCTCGTTCTCCGAGGTCGGCGTCTCCACCAGGACGATGTTCGCATCCGGGGCCATCACGTGCGACCACTCGACGTCCAGCTCGGTCTCGCCGGCCCAGCCTTCCCGGTTGGAGGTCGGCCGGTACTTGGGCACCCGGCCGGCGGGCTGGATGATCTGGAGCGACGGCGGGTTGGGGAGGCCGAACTGCTTGTCGAACACGCCCAGGTCGTGGCGGACCGTCGGCGACCCGTAAGAGTCGACGATGACGATGGTCTGGCCCTTGCCCGTGATGCCCTTGCTGAACAGGGGGGCCAGGTTGTACGCCTGCTGGATCTGGGCGGGCTCGTAGCAGGCGATCTTGTAGTGCGCCTCGCAGTAGGCGGTGGTGGGCGGAGCCGCCGCGGCGTCCCGGATGTGGACCGCCGCCGGGCTGATGGACACGGTGGCGGTCGCGGCCACGGCTGCAGCCCCACCCGCCACGGCGGAGGTGCTGCCCGCCACCGCGGCGGCCATGGCGGCCGAGCCCACGGCCATGAACAAGGGGCGGCGCACTCGCATCCCAGCTCCAAGATTGCTAACGGCCGGGACAGCCCCACCGCCGTCCCGTGGCCCACCCGACATTAACAGCGGGAGGTGGTCACCGCGAGGGGCAACGGCCAAGGCCGGGGGCCCGGGCCCGATAGGCTCACAGTCATGATCGTGGTCGTGGCCGGCGTGTCCGGCAGCGGCAAGTCGACGGTCGGTTCGCTGCTCGCGGGCAGGCTGGGCTGGCCCTTCACCGACGCGGACGCCCTGCACCCGGCGGCGAACATCGCCAAGATGCGGGCGGGTCACCCGCTGACCGATGCCGACCGGCTGCCCTGGCTCGCCGCGGTGGGGGCGCGGATGGACGGGTACGCAGCGGCGGGCGAGTCCGCGGTCCTGGCCTGCTCCGCCCTCAAGCGTTCCTACCGTGATGAGCTGCTGGCCCGCCGCCCCGCGGCCCGGATGGTTTTCTTGCACGCGAGCCGGGAGATGCTGGAGGCGCGGCTGCGCGCCCGGCACGGCCATTTCTTCCCCGCTGGCCTGCTGGCCAGCCAGCTTGCCGACCTGGAAAGCCCGCAGCCAGGCGAGGACATCCTGGTGCTGGACGCCAGCACGCCGCCGGATCAGGCCGTGGACGAGATCATCCGCCGCCTTGAGCTCCGGCCCTCGCCGGAGAAGATGAGCCCATGAAGCTGAAACTCGACCTGCACGACATTTACAACCGGGGCCAGGACATTGACCAGGCCCTCCGGGCGATCATCGATGAGGCGGTGGCCAAGAAGGCGCCCATGGTCGAGATCATCCCGGGCAAGGGCTCAGGCCAGCTGAAAAAGCATGTCCTGAGGTTTCTCGAGCAGAAAGAAATCAAGCAGCTGTACAGCCGGGTCGAGAAGGACTCAAAGAACTTCGGCCGGGTCTTCGTGCATTTCCGGTGGAAATAGGCGTGTCTTCAGCCGGCCCACATTGGGCGTGGTGGCGCGGGCAATTCTGACCCATCGCGGCGGTTTGCGGTGCCGTGGGGCGAACCGCTGATGTACCCGCGCGTCGGCGAACCGCCCGTCGGGAGGGTACGTCGATTGCCACACACAGCCCACAGTTACTCCCCCCTCGCCACGGTTCGCGGGCCGGACGCCGGCCATTGCGAGGGCCGCCATCGTCCGGCCCGATTACCGTGTTCCACATCCCCGGGAAGAAGGCACCGGGTCCCTCATCCCCCCCATACGCAGACAAGCAGGGGACTACGACTCGTAGTCTCCCGCATCTGCCGGCGCGTTTGTCATGCTGGCATGAACCGTCTTGGTTGTCCAGTGAAAGCGCGAATTGAAGCGCCATTATTAAGTTACTAATTTGCTTAGCTGAGTAGATTTATGGGCCTATACCCCGTTCCGCCGGGAACTACACATGGCCGTCTCGCCGGGATGCCGCGGGTCGGGCTCGCCGGCGAGGGGAGGCGCGCCGGAGGCGTGTCCTCGCCGAGCCGGCGATTAGCCCGGCAGCCGCGGCAGAGGACGTGCATAGCGGAGCGGGCAAGTTGGGGGTTCCGGGGGCCTCGGGCCCCCGGGCTAGCAGAGCCAGCCCGGGGGGTCCGGGGGGTCGTCCCCCCGGGCTAGCACCGTCAGCCGCAGACTCTCATCATGGGATGATTGCCGCATGCGTGTGCTGATCCGGGCGGTCCTGACCGCGGCGGCGCTCGCCGTGGCCACGGCGGTGGTGCCCGGCATCCAGCTCGGCCACGGGAGCACCGCGTCGAAGGTGCTCACCCTGCTGGCGGTCGCGGTGATCTTCGGCCTGGTGAACGCCATCATCAAGCCCGTGGTCAAGGCGGTCGGCTGCCTGTTCTACGTGCTGACCCTCGGGCTGATCGCGCTGGTGGTCAACGGCCTGCTGCTCTGGCTGACCAGCTGGGTCGCGGGCGAGCTCACGCTCCCCTTCCACGTCGCCGGATTCTGGGCCGCGTTCTGGGGCGCGATCATCGTCGGGGTCGTCGGCTGGCTCCTCGGCGTGCTGATCCCGGAGCCGCGCGACCGCGAGTAGCAGTCCGCCTGCCCCGCGGGCGCCGGTCAGCCGGACGCAGGCTCGAGAAACTCCAGCCGGTTACCCAGGGGATCCTCGCTGTAGAACCTGCGCATGCCGGGGAAGTCACCGTCCCGCTGCACCGGGTACCCGGCCGCGCGCAGCCGGGCCGCCCAGGCTTCGAGGTCCCCGACGAGCAGGCCGGGGTGGGCCTTGCGGGCCGGGCGGAAGTCTTCCTCCACCCCCAGGTGCAGCTCGATGCCATGGCCGCGGAACCAGCAGCCCCCCCGGGCGGCCAGGGCCGGCGGCTTGGGGATCTCGCTCAGGCCCAGCACGCCGTCGTAGAAGGCGCGCAGTGCGGCTTCACTTCCCGGCGGGCAGGCCAGCTGAACATGATGGATCATGTGCACCTCCGGGCGGGCGGCAGCGGCGTGGCCGGACCCGGCCGCCCCGCCCGCCGGATGCGCCACTTATCTCGACATCAAGATACTAGTTCACCCGGGAGCCGCAGTGCGAGAGACCATCACGGCGAAGTTCGAGGTCCTGGACGACCGGTTCCGGGGCGTCCACGGCGACCGGCAGCTCGAGGTGCTGCACACCGGCTGCCGCTGGACCGAAGGGCCCGCGTACTTCCCGGCCGGGCGCTACCTGGTCTTCAGCGATATCCCGAACGACCGGATGCTGCGCTGGGACGAGACCTCCGGGACCGTGGGCGTGTTCCGCCAGCCCTCCCGGTTCTCTAACGGTCATACCGTGGACCGCCGGGGGCGCCTGGTCAGCTGTGAGCACGGCGGGCGCCAGGTCAGCCGGACCGAGCCGGACGGGTCGGTCACGGTCCTGGCCGAGCGTTACCAGGGCAAGCGGCTCAACAGCCCGAACGACGTCGTGGAGCACGCGGACGGCTCGATCTGGTTCACCGACCCCGCCTACGGTATCGACAGCGACTACGAAGGGCACCAGGCGGAAAGTGAGATCGGCGCCTGCCACGTGTACCGGATCGATCCCGGTTCCGGGGCGGTGCGCATCGTGGCCGGCGACTTCAACCGGCCCAACGGGCTGGCCTTCACCCAGGACGAGCGAAGGCTGTACATCTGCGACAGCGAGGAACGGCATATCCGGCTGTTCACCGTCACCGACGACAGCACCGGCCTGACCGGCGGGGAAGTCTTCGCGCGCTGTGAGGTGGGGACCTTCGACGGCATCCGGCTGGACAGCGAGGGCCGGGTCTGGGCGGCGGCGGGCGACGGGCTGCACTGCCTCGACCCGGACGGCACCCTGCTCGGCAA
>Ga0182024_10012115_pt1 | contig 17121 bp, 14 predicted proteins | sample P32metaG_FD_120480 | JGI IMG/M metagenome (GOLD analysis project Ga0182024, IMG submission 120480) | Permafrost microbial communities from Stordalen Mire, Sweden - P3-2 metaG (Illumina Assembly) | ecosystem: Environmental > Terrestrial > Soil > Wetlands > Permafrost | place: Sweden: Stordalen...
CACCTTAACCGATGAAGTAATCGGGACCTACCTTGAATTGCCGAAATCGGCAATTTTCAAAATTCGCGTTTCAAATCCCCGAAATTCATGCCAATCCACTGTTTTGGCGATTCTTCTTCTTCTTTTTGACCTTCTAGAAAATTGCCGATTTCGGCAATTCAAGGTAGGGACAACCAAACAACCTAGAGGCAAGCCGCCAAGCTTGATTAATTCTGCGCTTGTGGCGCTACCCCGGCGAAGCCGAGTCGCTTGCCTGTCACTAAGTTCCAGTGTTTTTGCATGTTTTGCAGCCATGGGCAAATTACGAAGTAAGTGGGAATTCCACGAATTGCTGCTGCCCTGTCAATTTCATACACTTGTGTCATCAAAGCGGCACAACTACGACTTTTCAAGGCATCAGGTGGACGAATGAGTATGTTTCAGGACCCAAGAGACGAAGACAGGCTCTGCCAAGTATTGAAAGCCTATGTAGAGGAGTGGGGCCCGGAGAACGTGATCGTATCCGTTCCGGAGCATTGGAATGAATACAGCACAAGCACACTGGGACGAGTGAGACTTGAGTTCGCTACCAGTAACACAGTATCAATAAGAGTAGAGTACGATTTCGTCAGACTGATTTACGACGTGCATCTGCAAGCTGCCTGAGCGAACTAATCTGCCTGAGCAAGATAATTTGAGCATTTGAGCGGCCACATATGTGTCCGCTTTTTTCTTCCAAAATCTAAGGAATAGCTGACACCACCGACAGCGGGTAATTATTGTGGCCACCGTGAACGCTTTCTTAGTTCCTTCGGCACAGCAATGCTGATGTATTTCACGTTCAATGAATCGTCGTAGCAAACCATCATCCTGGCGCCTATCTCAGGCATTTCATATAGGCTGTCGAACTTACTCGACTTAGCAGGCGGGCCGAGCAACTGATGCACCTGTTCCTGGCTCATACCCTTTTGAATTCCAAACGGCAGCGGCTCACTAAATGCCAATCGCCCCTTTGGCTGCACAAATATTTGAATATCAACGAGTTGCCCCGCCTCCGCAAGCAGATCGAATCCCTTTTTGGAAGCATAATACCGTCGAGCACCCGTCTTTGGATTCGTGAGTCCGTGCTTGGCAATTGCCGCTTGCATCTCGGGAGACGCAACCTCCTTTCCCAAAACATTAATCAGTTCAAATTCCATGACTTACATGTTAAGCGGCAGGTTTGGTGATTACGTCCAGTTCTTCTTGAGCTTCGAGCAATCCGCGCTCAACATAAACTGATTTCGATTCGCGGCGAAATCGCGGCATGTGGCTGGCAAAAACTGTTGCCACCACTAAGCAATACGTGGCACAGACCAAAATCATACACTGGAAGCCGAAGTGATTGGCAATAGTAGCGCCAACCAGAGTGCCTAGAGGAACGGTTCCCATAAATGCCATCGTAAAGAGACTCATGACGCGGCCGCGTTTGTCTTCTTCCACCACTGATTGCAAAATGGTGTTGCAGCAACCCATCTGTAACATCATCGCTGCGCCCAAAATGACCAGGACAGGCAGCGCTAACCAGAAACTAGTGGCGAAGGCGAAGGCAAACAAAGCGATCGAATAAACAAAAGAGCTTGCTACAATCCATCGCCCCATTCCGATCACGCTTTTGCGCGTAGCCAGTACTGCGGTGCCAAGTACCGACCCGAACGCTGATGCTGAGCTGAGATAGCCCAGCGTATTGGCGTTGCCACCAATCTGTTTGACGAAGACAGGCATTAACATGGCATAGGACATGCCACCAAAACCGAATATAGCCATGAGCAAAATAACAGCGCGAATGGGAGTGGTCTTCATGGCATAGGCAACGCCTTCCTTCAATTCACTGAGCACGCCCCGATTTGAGCCTTTACCTTTGGGCTCGAAATCTCCATGAATGAACATCAGTGCTGCGATTACAGCTACATAGCTGAGTGCATTAATAAGGAAGCACATTCCCTCACCCAGCGCTGCCACCACAAATCCAGCCACTGCAGGACCGAGCAGCCTTGACACATTCATCAAGCTAGAATTCATGGCGATGGCTGCAGGCAAATCCTCCTTTTTCTTGACCATATTAATAACGAAAGCTGAACGCACCGGCATGTCAAATGCAGTGATAACGCCCATCATTATCCCGAGCCCTATTAAGTGCCAGACTGCCACCTGGTGCGTGATTGTTAGATATGCCAGCAGGGCGGCTTGAATCATCGCCGATACCTGTGTAAGCACAACAATGCGATGCCGGTTGAAGCGATCGCCCATGACGCCGGCAAACGGCATTATCAGCAACGATGGCAGTTGGCTGGAAACGCCCACTACAGCCAACAACACAGCTGAATTCGTCAGTTTGTAGGTGAGCCAGCTGAGCGCAATCTGTTGCATCCACGTGCCAACTTGCGAAATCAATTGGCCGCCGAAGTACAAAGAATATTCGCGATTGCTGAAGACTCGAAAAGGGTTTGTGCTAGGTGCAGTCGTCATCGGGTTGAATGCTCTTTGGCAGCGGTGGGCAGGTCGGGAGAATCAGTTGAGCCATGCATTGAGCCATGTGCGCCAGAACCATCCCTTGCACCAGGCATTGCGCCACCGGTTGCGCCATCAGTTGCTCCATCCATTCCACCATGCGGTTTCGGCAGAAACTTAACGACCCACAACTGGAAATCGTCAATGTAAGTGAACACCACGGGCACCACCAAAAGAGTCAATAGAGTGGAAGTAATCAATCCGCCGATCACACAGATGGCCATTGGCGCTCGAGCTTCGGCGCCGGCTCCGAACTTGAGGGCAATTGGCAGCATACCGCTGATCATGGCTACCGTTGTCATCAAAATCGGTCGCATTCTTGCTTCACCTGATTCGATAATTGCCTGCTGGCGTTCCATGCCAGATTTCATCGCCATTAAGCAATACTCGACCAGAAGAATCGCGTTTTTGGTGACCAACCCCATGAGCATGACAATGCCAATCAAGGCGTAGAATCCGACTGACTCGTGAAAGACCACCAGCCCAATCAAAGCCCCTCCCAGAGCCAATGGCAATGACACCATGATTGTAAACGGATGCAAGTATCCTTCAAATAAAATCACCAGAACGGCAAAAATCAAAACCACTGCTGCACCAAGAGCGGTGCCAAAGCCGGAGAATATATCTCTCTGAATCTCGACGTCTCCGGTTGGAATATCGGCAACGCCTGGTGGCATCGTCTTGTATGCAGGCAAGTTGTGAATTAAGGTCAGCGCCTGACCTAAAGTGACGCTCGGGCTCAAGCTAGCTTCGATTGTCACTTGCCGGGCTCGATCCATGCGATCGATTTGTGCCGGACCACTGCCCATCTCTACGCGCGCTACGGTGCTTATCGGGATCAATCTGCCGCCGGTGCCGATCACGCGCAGGTTTCTTATCGTGTCCGGATCTGTACGATACTTCGAATCCAATTGAACGCGAATGTTTACCTGCCTGTCGCTTAGATTGAACTTGGGCAAATTGGCGTCGATGTCGCCAAGAGTAGCGATCATCGCCGTGTGGGCAATCATCAGCACTGACACGCCTTGCTGTGCGGCTTTAGCTGAGTCGGGTATGACCAAGATTTCCGGTTTCTTCAAGGATGCACTGGAGGTGATGTCGGCGATGCCGGGAATAGTTCTTATCTGGTTGCACAGGTTGTCCGAGGTGCTGGTCAAGGATTTCCCATCGTTGCCGGTGAGCACAAGCTTCAGCTTGCCGCTGATACCAGCCACGCTTGAGAATGCCAGTCGCGCACCAGGAACGGTGTTGATCTGCGGGCGTACGAGTTGCTCAAACTGTTGCTGAGACAGCTTGCGCTTTTCCCGGGGAGTGAGACCGACATAAATAGTGGCTTTGTTGACTTCACCGGCTGATCCGCCGCCGCCCATCTTGCCCGTACTAGGAGTGCCGATGCTGGCAAATACCTGCTCGACTTCAGGATGTTCGCGCAGAATTTCTGTCAGCCTGAGCACTGTGCGCTTCGTATCTTCCAGTGCCGCTCCTGGTGGCAGCTCGACCGTGAGCATGCTTTCGTTGCGGTCGACGTTGCCAATCACGGAGGTGGGCAGCGTGCGGAATAGCGCCAGGCTGGCGACAAAGAAAATCACGGCAAATATGACTGTGGCTTTGCGATGGCGCAGCGCCCATCTCAACGCTCGATCGTATATGCCTAATATAATGCCGGCGGCAGCGTGTTCCTTCACCGGCTTAAGAAAATATGCCGCCATCAACGGTGTCAACATGCGGGCAACCAACAGCGAGAATAAAACAGTGGCGGCTACGGTCAACCCGAACTGCTTCAAGAACTGTCCAGGTATTCCGCCCATGAAGGCGACAGGAACGAACACCACCACCAGTGTCATCGTTGTCGCCACAACGGCCAGACCGATTTCGTCTGCCGCCTCGAGCGCCGCCTTGTAGGGCGCCTTGCCCTTGTTTATATGACGGACGATGTTCTCGATCTCTACAATGGCATCGTCGACGAGAACGCCGATCACAAGCGAAAGTGCCAGCAACGACATATTATTGAGCGTGAACGACGCTGCTTTCATGACGGCAAACGCCGGTATCAAAGACAGTGGCATCGCCAGAGCCGAGATGATGGCAGCACGCCAGTTGCCCAGGAACAGCCAGATCACGATAATGGCGAGGATGGCACCGGCAAGCAAGGAGTCGAGGCAGGCTTTGTATGATTCACGCACAAACCGAGCCATGGTGCGAATCTTCTTGATCTGAACGTCAGGCGGCAGGCGCTTCTGCAAGACTTTAATTTTGGCATCGACACCATCTTCGACATCCACCATATTGGAGCCGACGCTTCTGGCGATTGAAAATGCCACCATCGGAGTTCCGTTAAGAAGAGCCGCTTGCCGCTGCTCGGCGGCACCATCATTTATTTTGCCAAGAGTGCTCAGCTTTGCCCATGTTCCGTTGGGCAATATTACTTGCGTGTTTTTGAGACTTTCCACCGTCGGGGCGCTGCCCAGCGTGCGGATAGACTGCTCACCGGCACCCAGTTGCCCTCTGCCGCCGGGAAGATTGATGTTGTAGGCTCGCACTTGCATGCTGACTAAGTCAGCCGATGCACCAAGCGCATTTAATTGAGTGGGGTCAAGATCTACGCGTATCTCTCTGTCGACGCCGCCAGATCGTTGCACCTGTCCGACACCTGCCACAGAGAGCAAATTGCGGGAGATGTCGTTATCAATCAGCCAGCTCAGTTCCTCTACGGATCTTTTCGGTGACGAGACCATGTAGGTCACGAAGGCACCACCTGTAAATTCCAAGCGCTGCACAACTGGTTCGTCGATGCCTTGAGGCAGTTCCTGTCTGATTTTTGACATCTCGTTGCGGACATCATTCACAGCCCGATCGGTATTGGTGCCAAGAACGAATTCGATCGTAGTAACTGAAATCCCTTCGTTCACGGCGGACATAATATGCTTGATGTTTCCGATTCCTGAAACAGCATCCTCGACTTTGCGGGTTACCTCGGTTTCCAATTCAGACGGGGCGGCACCAGCTTCGGTGACCGTTATTGAAACCAGGGGAAGATCGATGTTAGGCGATTCGTCGATTCCAAGTTGGGGAAATGCCACCAGACCCATCAATGTAATGACGAGGAAGAGAACGGTCGTAGGAACAGGGTTCTTGATTGACCAGGCAGATATTTGACGGAAATCCATAAGTAATGCCTTTATCTAGTGCCCTGATCTAATATCTTTATCTAATGCTCTGATCTGACCCTGATCTAATGCCTTTATCTGCATCTATTTGGAAACTCTGACGTAGTCTCCGTCTTTAAGGAATCCGGCGCCATCGACTGCCACCATATCGGTGGGGGTCAACCCGGTTTTGATCTCCAGCACGTCGCCGTTCCTTGCCCCTGTAGTGACTGAATGCGCCTGCACTTTGTTGTCGCCGATGAGAACATAGACAATTGAGCGTTCGTCTTGCGTGACCACGGATCGCGCCGGCACTGTCAGGGCTGTCGAACTACCCACCTGAATGCGACCTTCGGCGTACATTCCTGGCTTGATTCCAGCGTCGGCAGGGATGTCGATGCGCACTGTGCCAAGGCGCGTCTGGGCGTCGACAGCGGGGCTGATTTCGCGTACTCGTCCCTCAAGAATCTTGGCTCCAGTCATGGCAGACTTCACTTCCACCGTCTCACCAGCCTTCATTGCAGCCAGGTCGCTTTCGGCAACTTGAGCACGCAACTCAAGTCTGCTGTCGCGTGCCATATCAAACATGGTCTTTCCAGCTGAGGCGATATCGCCAAGATGTGCATCCCGACGAGTGATTAAGCCATTTACAGGAGCGCGGATAAACGTCTGTTCGATCTGCGCTTGAAGATGTTTGATGTTGCCTTTAATTTCATCGACGTTGGCATCGGCCACTTGAATATCTTCCTGGCGACCGCCAATTCTAGCCATCGCCAATTTTTCCCGCGCCTGGCGCAGAGCAAATTTTGACGCGGCCAGGCGTTGCTGCGCGCTATTCACCATCGCGTCACAGACTTTTGCGTTTGTGGTGCGGGTGTCGAGCTCTTGATCGCTGACCGCGCCTTCCTGACCCAGGTATGCGTAACGCTTGACGTTGGTTTGTGCATCAGCAAGATTGGCTTGCGCTTGCACAAGAGCAGCTTGCTGATCGGCGACGTTGGCTTGCGCCTGGGAAACAGCTGCCTCCAACCCGTTGATGTCTTCCTGTCGATTCGGCTGCACTGACTTTTTAGCGTTGGCAGTGGCCGCCTTCAGCCGTGCCTTTTCGCTTGCCAGCTGCGGCAAAAGTAACGACGAATCAAGGGTAGCCAGTACCTGTCCTTTTGTTACTTTCGCTCCTTCTTCTACCAGCATGGATTTGATTTCCAGACCGCCGGCTTGCGAACCGACAGAGATAGGATCCCAGGCCCAGATGGAGCCGTTGACCTCGATTTGCCGCTCAATTTGGCGAAAGGTTGGATTCTCGGCGCTCACGGTTAGCACTGCCGATGGTGCTGATGAAACCGCTAGTTTCGGTTTGAGAAAGCCGCTGCCGATCACAAATGCACCGCCGATCAGTAGCACGGCGGCAATTATCGCTGTCCATGTTAGAGTCTTGCGCGTAGGGCGCAGTGGCGATTTCATTGCTTTGGCTTCCGGAAGGGTAGCGTCCGATGCGTTTTCTTCTTTTCTGCTAGTTAGCATTTTGGTTTGCCTGGATCTTCAGATGTGGTTGCTAAAAAATCTTCTTGTGCCGATGGGCTGAGCAAGCCGCAAAGGAGCACTTCCACCACACGGTCTGTGTGATCTTCGAATCTGGTATCGCCCGCGAAATAGCTGGTAAACAGCGTTCCATAAAGCATATTGTTGACAGTGTGATCGACCGTTTTATTTGGCTTTCTCCGCAGCATCCCTGTCTCAAACAGATGCTGCTCCAGATCGGCCCAATTCTTTTGACCGCGCTCGCACTGCTTCAAATAAGTCGGCTCGCGGCGATTCTTGAATTCAGCTCGTTCCTGGATGAGCAACTCCAGATACTGATGATTCTCATCGAAAAAACGGAAGAAGGTGCGGATGGCGGCGCGCACTTGTTCCAGAGCTGACAAAGAGCGATCTCGTTTAGAGTCGATGTATTCCTGCAAAAGACGCATGCCCCGTTCGTTGGCCTCAAAGAAGAGCTCTTCTTTGCTGGGAAAGTAGCGATAAAGGGTGCCCTTACCAACATTCAGCTCGTTGGCCAGCGACTGCATATCGGCGTTTTGATAGCCGTGCTCAGAGAAGAAGCGGGCGGCACTTTCAAGAATTTCGTCCTGCCGGCGAGCCACCAACGCCGGGTCACGTGGCGTTTGCATCTTTTTAGGCACTGTTTGCATGGATTTAAGCCTGGTCTGTTCCTAGTCTTTCCTGCTAATTGTACCAGCGGACGGACTGGTCAGTCCGCCTTCAAGATGCTCATTACACAACTGTTATCAATCAGGCATCTGCGAATTTACTGGATCCTTATCATCCACCCTACCTCGTTACACCAAATTTGATGTAAATCTCACTGGCGGCAGAATCAGCCGAAAGCGTTGCCTGGAGCAGCTTACACAGGATCTGAACTTTTGTGGATCCTCACCAAATTTGGTGTAACGAGATAGATAGCATGAGGTCCCATCCCAGGAATCCAATTTTTTGTTGATTAGTGCTAGCCACGGCAAAGAGCTCAGGCTGTGCGGGCGACCTTAAGTCTGGCAGCCAGTTTGGCATCGTCTAACACTGGCAGTACGCACGTCAATTCGCGTAGCGCTTCCGATACGGAGATGCGACTCTTTCGGCAGTGTTGAAAGACATGTTCTGCTTGCTGTCTGGTGATTGTGTTCCTTCTCATAAGAACAACACAGCGAATCGCCAGTCGCAAGGTCGGCATATCTACATATCTAGCCAGCATCATTGCTCGTGATGCTTCGTCTGTGAGCGACTCATAAATTGCCAGTGTATGGGTGAGGTTGGTTCCATTAACAACACGGGCTTGCTTGAGCAATTCCAATACCTGTCGCTTCAGTTCGCCGAGTTCTTGCAGCACCTGTTCGACTGGAAGTTTGTGTTCAACTGCCTGCTTCAACAGCTCTTGCGCTTGCGGAAAACTCAATCTGCCGCTCAACAGCATGCTCTGCAATCTCAGCGCCGCCTTCAACACTAATGGTGGCAAAAGACCAAGCCTGAACAGCACTTCTCCGATTGGTGTATCGGATTCCACGCCCATTTCAGCTGCGATCAAAACTTGTTTTTCACTGAGCACTCCGGCAGTCAAAAGTAATTCACCAAGTCTTGGCGTCACCAGGGTTAGTGGCACATCGAAATGGGTGAGGGCTTCAGTTAAGGTGCACTTCCAGGAGTGCATTGAGCGCAGGGCCAGGGCTGCCACTTCCTCGCTAATGCATTTTCCGCGCACCAGAGTCAGTGTCTCGATCGCCGCTTTGAGCTCATCGACAGTAATAATTTGATATTCAATCAGCGTTTCGCCCAACGTCAAACCACTAGTTTCAGCCTCTTTGATCAAGGGAACCAAAAGCTTTTCGGAAACGATTTGGGATTTGAGAAGAAGTTGGGAAAGCTTGCCTCGTGTGACATTGAAGCGACCAAGCACATCTTCAAAGGGCAGGCATTCTGAGGTGGCTTCTTTTAAGAGTGTGCAGCCATCGATAAAAGTGAGCTCGCCACGGATGATCAAACTGGCAGCTAACAGCAAAGAAGTTAGATCGCCTTCGCCCAGGTGTCCGTGCATGACCAGCACTCTGCCGAAGGGAATCTGCAAGCTGTCGGCGACGGCGTGCACTTGACTTAAAATTTCTGGTTTGACGAGTCTGGTTTCTTTAGCCAGATCCGACGCAGTTTTGTTGATGGAATTCAAAGGAAGAGCGTTCATTAATGCTCCGATAACGGCCTGGGGTGTTTGGCTAGAAACGTTTGCCTTAAGCAAACAATGGTGCGCGCGTCAAAGGCTGACGCGGCGGCGATAGGTCTCGGGAAGGCGAAAGCTAGAGAATCACCATGGCGCTTACTATGAATCTAAACGAACACTGGGTCAATCGTAAAATCACGTAGTCCGATCACTTCATGTTCTGTTTATTGAAGACCTGGTTTAACTGCGGTTTGCCTCCTTTGCCTATTGATTCTTGGCAGAGGTCCACGCCTGCTCAGATGAGAAGGCGTTAATTTGAAGCAGAGGCAATTCCTCTTATGAAGATGCCAAACGATTTGAAGATGCGATTTGAAGATGCGAAAGTTTGAGGCTCTAGCTATGGCATCGGCAGTGACTGCTTGTAACAGATCTGTCTGCCTTCATGATCCAGCCAGATTAGCGAGCGTTTCAGCTTTGGATACTCCAGTTCGAAAGTGACCCGCAGATGACGGATTGAGTGAGGGCGGATGGAAAAATTGTAGTCAGTATTTTCAGTATCGATTTCAGTGCCACCGCTAATGGGGTTTCGGGTTCCATTTGTATCTTCGCAAAAGGCGTCAATTGAGCTCAATTCTCGGTTGGTGTTGTTTTTCACATTCATTTCGACCCGCAACACCTGCCCACCAAACCCATCCTTTACTAGCTTGGTTTTCTCAACTTGGATATCTAATCCTTTTAAATTTTCGTCTTCTTTTGCAGTTGGTTCGACAGCAGCAGGCAAAAGCAAATCAACATCCATGTTCATATTCAAATTGTCGCCGGGCTCAAGCACCGCTGCTGCGCCTTTGTCCATCATGGCAAAGCCAGTGGCCAGAAGTGCGCCACCAGCAGCGCCTCCGGCAATGTTATAGCCATGCATAGCGATGGTGTTGTGCAAGCCAAATATTTGATAAGCGACAAGGGTTCCGACGATGGCGCCTCCGAGTGCATGGTAGGCTATGCGCCCGAAGCCTTTGAGCTTGGTCTTTCCAGTGGATTTTTGGGCGTTGTCTGCCTGCACCTCAAATGCGAATTTGCGCCCATCAGGTGTGGTGAAGTAATCGAAAGACACTTGCAATGAACCCGGGCGCGATAACCGTCTTGGTGGGATTATTTTAGAGACGGCGCCATGAAAAATGGTGCCTTCTGGTATCACTTTGTTGTCATCGATGTATAAATCTTCCGAGGTCCTGGCTGTGATCTCTTGCCCCATTTTTGCTGGATAAAGATTCCCATCCAAATCTCTGTCCAGCAGTCTCATGCCGTTGGTAGGCACTGACGCCATTTTCAATTTGATGGAAGTGCCATGAGGAACAAGATATTGCACCCCGCCCATAATAAGTCTGGGCGATGCGGCTGATTCAGTATCCGCTGATTCAGTCGTGTTCGGCTCAGAGTCCTGCGCGAATACGCCGGCTGGGAAAACCACGCCTGCGACAAGGAGCGTCGCCATTATGATTGACAAAAGTGTGGTTCTGTTTCTCTTGGTGTGACTCAACTGCTCATCCTTGTAACCTTCAAGGTAAGAGTATAAACCGTACTTGCAAACTTCTTATTTTGAATCCTGACAAATGATCAAGCCAGCATTAATGTCATCTCACTTTTCTAGCGAGTCCGTCAGAATCCATCTGACTCAAGGTGCATCTCGTGGAAGAAATATTCGTGCGTGCGTTTGTTGAGGAGCAGATACTTTTGCGCGATTGCCAAAGAACGTGGCTGCTTCTTCTCAAGACACGACAAATTGTCAATGTCAGACAGTGCCTCAGATTCTGGCGTGAGCGTCTTGAAGAAAATTGCCTGGCGCTTAACTTCGTCAATTGAAACCGGGTTATACATTTGCGCATCTTTCAGTTCAATCATTTTTGGTGCCATTGTATTTGGTGCTGGCTCGGATGCAGAGGAGATATGGGGTTTTTATTCGCCCAAAATGCGATGGATGGTCGAATACCCTTCATGCTTTCCGAAGGAATTGTCGACCATTACTGTGAGCATTTCATCGCTGAGATAAGCCTCAAGATTATTCGTCCGGTCAAGACTTTCGCCGATGCCATCAATAAATCCCTCATCAAAACTTATGCAGTTGACGTTTTGCAGTTGCTTGACTTTATCCTGGATTTGCTTGTAGAACTGATTCATCTCTCGTTCAGTTCTGCGAAAAACAAAAAACTCGATACTGTCTCGCACTTTGGTTGCGATTGTGTCTGCCTTTTTTGCTGAGACAGTGCCACAGTCAATCCAAAGCGTGATTGCCCCGGAATCATCGCGAGCAATCAAATCAGGGACAACCTGCCAACCGGCATCTTCATCGATGCGAGGTCGTCTTTTGATGAACATCAGATAAGCGATGAGCTTTAAAGCTATGTGACTTCCAGATTCATTGTCGAAAGCGGAGATAACCAACTTTTCGGTTTGGTCATTCTTACCGTCGCTGGCTTGAATGTTGAAAGAATATTTCATTTGTCGATCTGCGTCTGCACCAGCGATGTGTCTCAAGGCGTGACGATGAGTCGAAAGTTAATGCGGCCGATCCTGCGGCATCGGAGTTGGTGTCGGTGTCGTTGTCGCTTGATCGATTGTCGTCAGCCCACTGGGCGGACCATTGAAATAGTCCACATCGACGTCGCCTGTGATACCAGGCACCTGCCCGTTGTCGGCGTGCTGCCAGAAGGTCCAGTTAGTCCAGGGCTTATCTACAATCGGATCGGAGGCCGTCGTGTAGTCGGCCACCCAGAGCTTGTAGCTGTTCAGTGCCGGCGAGTCTCCCAAAACCTTGGTGGCAAATGATGAACTCATGTACAGCATCGGCTTAACTCCTAGCTTCTGTTGCACACCGGTGAGCCACTGCTGGATCAAAGCCACGCTTTGATCTGCGGTTAGATTGGCAAACTGAGTCGGATCCTCGACATCCAGAACTGGCGGCAGATTGCCCTTATCGACCTTGCCCATGGTGGTGACGAAATTGTCGATTTGTGTCTGCACCGGCGATGTAGTGGTGAAGTAGTGGTATGGACCGACAAGGACACCAGCTTTTTCGGCGTTGCCCCAGTTTGTGACAAAGTCGCTGTCGACGATGGTTGTTCCTTCCGTCGCTCGAATGAAAGCGAACTGAACTCCAGATTTCTGTACCTTTTGCCAGTCAATATTGCTCTGGAACTGGGAGACGTCTATTCCTGCGGTTCTTTGACCCGTCAAATCAGGAACGATTGGCCCTGGTGGAGGCGGTGTCTCGCCCGTGTTCTCGCCTCCGGCATGGGCGGTACCAGGCGGATGTCCGTTGGCCTCCTGACTGAGCTTTCTGGCCCGGTCAACCGCTGCCGGGTCACCGCTTGCCTGTCCCTGAATGGCCGAATCACCACCTGAGTTTATAAAATCTGTTGCCATAACTGAGTCCTGTTTGCTTTAGTTGCACCAACAATACTCGTCTTAAAATGAATGTCGACCAGGAAAATACGCTAACCGCCAACAATCCGCTAACCTCCAACAATCCACTGGGTATAATTCGCAGGCTGAGACGGAGAAGATTATGGATATCGCAAACAGAGCAAAAAAAATGTTCGCCAATGACAAAGTCAATGTGATCGGGGGCGACATCCAGACTGGAGAATGGGAATACAAAGGGGGCACTCTCTGGCACGCCTTCGATCAAGTCGATTTAAGCGGTCAGATCAAGACGATCAGCCAGCAGACCGAAGAATCGGTGAAGAAGCTGCCTGAAATGGCGGCCTGGGGTCTGGCTGGAAGTATGGTTTTTGGACCGCTGGGGCTTTTGGCTGGTCTTGTCATGGGTGGAAATCGCAAGAAGATCTGCGCGCTGGCTGAGCTAAAAGACGGGCGCAAATTTTTGGCGACAATGGATACCAGTATTTATCAAGAAATGCTGGCCATGTCATTGCGCAAGTAGACTCCACAATCCACTCACTCATAGAGGCGGGCGATCGTCGCTTTATCTCGTTTGGAAAGAACAGGCCAAACGGTTGAGGTATCAACTGTGAAAAACATAACATCGTGATTGTTTGTCGAGTGCCCCTGCAGTCCGAGCACATGGCCGACTTCATGCAAGCACGCTTTGAGAATCTCATCATCACTCAAAATGCCATCTTCAAGAAGAGGCCGGGTGAGGATCATCAACTTGGCTCGTTCAATGTTTTCGCCCCGGACAACGATTTTGGCTGAGCCTCTCTCGCTTTGCGTGCCGTCGCCTGCCACTTCGGCAGGATTTGAGGTCCAGCCGCAATAGATATCCGCATTCTCTTTGTTGGCCACCACAACATATCTCACTCGCCCATGAGATGCCTGAGACCAGCTATTGAAAGATTGAATCAGAGCGGTTAAGAACTGCTGGCGGAAACCAGTATTGGGCGTGTCGCCCGGGTCTATGTAGACATGGATCGGCATTTTGCTGTGCGCCCAACGGAACTTGCCTTCCCCTGTCACGCCGGGCAGGTAATCGGGTTTGGATGCATCGGCAAAAGCACTTACCGGCGTATTTTTGAGAACCTTGATTATGTCTGACACCTGTTTACTTTGAGGGCGATTGGGATTTTCTTCCAGATAGGTGTTGTACCAGGTGATGGCATTGGCGTAGTCGCCCTGGCTTTGATAGCAACCGGCCAGGTTCAAGGTGGCCTCGCTCATGTGGGGGCTGAGTTCCAGAGCGGCTTTGAACTGTTCGATCGCCTTGTGTAAATTACCCGAGTTTTGATAGGCCAGACCTAGATTGCACCGTACACCCGCCGATTCTGGCGCCAGGGCCATGGCTTTTTCCAGAAGCGCTCGCGCCTGGAAGGCGCGATTCACCTTGAGTAGATGCGCAGCTTCACCGAACAGCCGTTTTACCGCAGTGTTGTTGTCGTTTTCTTGTTCAACTGTGGGGCTGACCAGCTGTTCAGGAAGTTGTTTTGATGGGCAAGGCAGTGTGGTAACAATGGTCAATGCCAGCAAGGTAGGCAGAGCCATCACCTTGAGCTGGGGCAGGCGCAGCAGTGTCCGATAAGGTGCATATCCGCCTGGAAATGATGCTGTCATGATTTGCTATCTTAGTCTATGGGGCATAACTACCTCCAGTAGGCAAGATTGAGCTGATCGCCACTTTTGCCTCAGATTTCCCTAACAGTCTTAGTGATGATGGTTGTGGAAGAAAACGAAGCCATTACTGAGCGTCTGAGCCGCATGGTGGCTCAAGAAAATATCATGGTGCTGAAATATGGACCCGACCTGCATGCCGAGCTTTCCGGTCTGGCAGCCGGCAAGCACCTGTTTGACGCTGTGCTGGTTGATGCCATCCAGGCGGGCTATCTCTTTCCGGCTGAACTGTTAATTGAAGCAGGGCGCTTGGCCAACAGTCTCTTGGAAGTGCAAGGGACCCTGGTTTTCTTGAAGACAGACAAGGCGGTAGCCATTGTCAGGGACAGTCTGATGGGGGCTCTGAGCTTTCATGTCTTCGACAATTACGGGGAGTTGTTTGATTATTCCGCCCCCCTGGCTAAACAAGTGCAAGCGGTGTTGGGAAAATCGGTGGGATTTATCGAGGAATCAACCGACCTCGCTCAGCAAGTGCTCATGTCGACTGTGCCAGTGCTGACGCCTCTGGGCATCTCAATGAAAGCCGGCATGGATACAGCACGCCGGCGCAACACTGTGATCGCCGCGGTGGACAATCACACGCCCTTGAACACAATCAGTCACCGATTGACTTCACAGGGGAAGATGACTGGCGAGGAGTTGCTGGAAGAGTTGCGAGGGCTTGAGCAAAGTCGGGCTATCTATCCGATTTTTAGCAAAGTACCTTTCCTGGTCCATTGTTTTCGCAACCAGACTCCGTTTAGTCTCAAAGATTATTTGATTGCCTCAAAGCTTCTCAACACCGATCAAATTGACGGACTTATGCTTGAACAACAAAGTATGCCTCTAAAAGAGCGCATCACGATTGGACCTCTGGCCGTCAAGAAAGGTATGCTCAATACTCGTCAGCTTGAGATTGCCTTGCAAGACCAGGCGTTTTATGGACAATCGGGTGATTCGGAAGAGATCAAAATTGTCAAAACCAGTGGTGAAGAAAGCCAGGTGCAATCTCTGGTCGGTCACCTGGGCACCACAGATCCATCTAATTTGTTGCAGAATCTTGCCACCAACCGTGAAACCGGAGTGTTGTCGGTTGAGTATAAAGATTTGCAATTCAGAGCCCTGTTTGACATCGGCAAATTGACTCATGCCAAAGTTGGAAAGGTGGGAGGGCACTCGGCTGTGATTGAATTTGCCTCGTCCTGGAAAGAAGGAATTTTTGTTTTTATCCAGCGCACTCCGCCACCTGATCTGGCTAAAGAATCTTGCAAAATCAGCAAGCCTCTGGAAAAACTGCTGTTGGACGCCGCTCTGGCTCAAGATAACAGTGAAGTGGTGTTGAAAAAGTTGCCCAGAGGGATTGATTCAATTCTGGAAAAAGAGGAAGACGTCGACGATTTGCTCACATCTGGGCAGCTGGAAGATCCGCAAGAGAAGCAGATTCTGTCTGATCGGGAAGTGCAAGTCATACAGCGAGTTTGGGTCGCTCTTGATGGGCTGACTACTATTTCTGCGGCGATTCGATATATGGGTGATGTGACGACAACCGAGGCTACGCGTGCCGTTGATCTGCTTTTGTTCTATAAATTGGCCAAGGTACCAAATGAGACGCTGCACATTCCACTGAATAAATTTCAGCAGCTTGTGGCTGCCGTAAGTGAGGCCATTGGTGCCGAGTTAAGCAATGCCTTCTTGCGTCTGGCACTGCGAGACAGCATTGGCTATTCGGGCAGAGCACGGGTATTTGCTCTTGGATCTTCTGGTGAAGTCGGTGTCGACCTGGCAGCAGCACGTTCGGCCCAATCGTCTTTAACGACAATGATAAAAGATTTGGAAAATTGGCAAGTCAAGTACATTGAATATGCCGGCCAGGAAATCGATCAAGAGAGCCTGCTGGCTATGATTCGCGAAATTCACAGCTCTTGACTAGGGCGCCATATTTGCCCTGGGTGCGCGAGTTTTGGCGCAAACCGGCTAAAATTGCGGCAGAGGCTGTTGCGGAGAATTTTTTTGATGTCAGTTACTACCGGCAAAGAGCGGCGTCGCGCCTGCATCGATTTTGTCATAGCAATGGCGGCGACGTTTGTTTGTTTGTCGGCGCCCAGCCAGCCAGCAGCCAGTGCCCCCGGCAGCGATGCAGCCAGTGCCAGTGGCACCGGCAGCGAGCCAACCGGTGCCACTGCCACCGGTATCATTTTCCCCGGGGCGCCGACAATGTTTGTGCGCCTGGCGGTGGCCGGCAACCCAGCCACACCTGCGGCAACATTAGCCAAACTGGCTCTTGACCAATCAGATGTGATTCGCCAGGCAGTAGCTGCCAACCGCAGCTGCCCAGATGAGGTGAAAGAGAAGTTGCGGCTTGATGTCAACGACGCTGTCATCGAGGCTCTCTTGCGCAATCCCAGCGGGCTCAAACCGGGGCTGCTTATGCAATTGAGCGATTCAAGGCAGCCAAAAATCTGCGAGACGATAGCCGACAATCGGCAAACGCCGCCTGCTATTTTAACCAAACTGGCTCACGGACCGGTGCAAACCGAATACTTGCTTTTGTCTCTGGCGCGCAATCCGCAACTGCCGCCAGCTGAAGTTATTCATCTGGCCAAAGTGGGCGATCGTCTGGTGCGCACTTTCTTGGCCAGACAG
>Ga0182024_10012116_pt1 | contig 17119 bp, 18 predicted proteins | sample P32metaG_FD_120480 | JGI IMG/M metagenome (GOLD analysis project Ga0182024, IMG submission 120480) | Permafrost microbial communities from Stordalen Mire, Sweden - P3-2 metaG (Illumina Assembly) | ecosystem: Environmental > Terrestrial > Soil > Wetlands > Permafrost | place: Sweden: Stordalen...
GCCGAGCGGCTCAATCCGGCGTTAGCTGTTGCAACCGAAGGCTCGACTCCGCCGCAGAGGCCCTTCGAGTTCTACCCAGTGACTGGGGTTCGCGCCCTGACTCGGCTCAGCTGAGCCTGACCCCGTTCGATGCTCCTATGGGCTGTCAAGGGCGACAAGAGCGGCTATTTCGACGGGTCGCGCCGGAACTACTACCGACGCGACTGACGAGGACCTATTCCTGCCGATGCCCGGGTAGCGACGCGTCGCGCCCCCGGCATCGGCTGGGCCTGTCCCAGTTCGCCGGGAGCGTGACGCTATCCGCGGCTCCGTTGAGCTTCAATTCTGGAAGGTTACGTCGATGTCGAGGCCTCCGTCAGGACGCGCACGTGCCGCGAGCGCGGCACCATGAGCGCTGGCTATGGCCTGGACAATGGCGAGGCCAAGTCCGTGTCCATCATCCTGGCCGATTCGCTGGTTCCCGATTTGATGGAACGGCTGGAAGAGGTGATCGACCTCTTCGAGTGGAATCACTGTTCCAGTGTTGCTCACCGAGATGACCGCACGCCCAGCGGTTGTTTTTGTCGAGATCTCAACCCGGCCTCTGGGTACATTGTGACGCAGGGCGTTGTCCACCAGGTTGGCCACCAAGATTTCGACCAGGTTCGGGTCGCCTACGGCTTGAGCTTCGGTCAGCGCGGTCCCGAAGTGGAGACCTTGGCGCTCGGCTTCATGTTGGCGGACCAATACTACGTTCTGGGCGACCTTGGCGAGATCAACGAGTTGCCGATCCTGAGCCCCTCCCTCGCTGGTAGCCAGAGTGAGGAGGGCCTCGATGAGGCGACCTTGCTGATCGCCGAGTTGCAACAGCTCCTCACCCGTCGATCGCCACGTCTCGGCACTGGCATCTGGATCGGCCAGTGTTACCCGGAGCAGGCTCCGCTCGGCGGTGAGCGGGGTTCGGAGCTCGTGAGACGCGTTTGCCACGAAGTGCCGCTGCGCTTCGAACGACGCCTCGAGGCGGCCGAATAGGTCGTCTAGGGTCCTTCCGAGCTCTTTGAACTCGTCATCGGGGCCGTCGAGGTCAAGGCGTGGATGCAGGCTGCTGGCGGAGATATCCCTGGCGGCTGCGGTGATGGTGCGCATCGGTTGCAGGAGCCGACCGGCTACCAACCACCCGAGGGCGAAGGAGAATACGCCCATGATGGCGAGAGCGACCGCGGAGCTGATGACCACCTGATGGACATCTTGGCTGACAGGGTTGGGGCCGGGTAAAGCGGGCACACTGCCTGGCGCCGGACGCGAGGACCCCACACCCGTGTGCACGAAGAAGGTTGTGAGGGCGAGGAGGGCAACTGCTGAAGCGAGAAAAAGACCGCCGTAGAGGAGGGCGAGTTGCATTTGCACGGTGCGCCGGGGCAAGTGGAACAGCGAACTGAGTTTTTGGGTTCGGGGCATCACAGCCCTCCTATCCGGTATCCGCCCTCACGAACGGTCTCGATGACAGGCGGCTCACCGAGCTTCGCCCGTAGCCGGCTTATTGTCGTTTTGACGACGGTCGTGAAGGGGTCGGCCGCTTCGTCCCACACTCTTTCGAGTAGCTCCTCGGTAGAGGCCACTCTGCCCTCGGAAGCGAGTAGAAACTCGAGGACGGCGAATTCCTTTGGACTGAGTTCGAGGCGCCGTCCGTCACGGAACGCAACCCGGCGGCTGGTATCGAGGGTCACATCACCGCTTTCGAGGGTCGGGGGCAGGGCAGTGGCAGACCGACGCCCGAGAGCACGAATCCGGGCCACGAGCTCGGAGAAATCAAAGGGCTTGGGCAAGTAATCGTCGGCACCCAACCCGAGGCCGTCCACCCGATCCCTAACTGTGCCGGCCGCTGTCAGCATCAACACCCGGCTTTCGGACCGTTCAGCCATGATCTTCCGGCAGATCACGTCACCGTGTACTCCGGGCAGATCGCGGTCCAACACCACCACGTCGTAGCGAGTGAGGGCCAAATGATCGAGCGCGTCGTTCCCGTCTAGGACGACGTCGACCGCCATGCCTTCTCGGCGAAGTCCGGTCCCGATCGTCCTGGCCAGAACAGCGAAATCCTCAACGACCAGCACCCTCATGGTTTTCGGATCCTCCTTTCGACAAGGACTCCGCCAACTCAGGCGATCCAGTGTTGGCATCGGTCCAACGATGACACGTTGCAGGTGTCAGCGCGGTGTCAGCCGGTGACACCGTCCTGAAACCCGTCTTGTCGTACAACCACTTCTGTCAAGGGGCGTCCACCGAAATAATGAGGACCGCAACATGAGATATGACAATGTCGAGGCACTCGTTCGACACTCGTATTGTCCCGCCCCTGAGCGGGGCGTGGCGTGAGCGCCGTCCTCCAAGCCAGTGGGCTTGGCAAACGCTACGGGCGGCGCTGGGCACTGTCGGACTGCACGCTGGCGATCCCTGAGGGGAAGGTGATCGGCCTGGTCGGTCCAACTGGGGCGGGCAAGACGACGTTGCTGCACCTGGCGGTGGGACTGCTCGCACCGACGTCGGGAACGGTCGAAGTCCTCGGTGGACGTCCCGCTGATGGCCCGGTACAGCTCGGCCGGGTGGGGTTCGTCGCTCAGGACACACCGACCTATGCGGCGCTCTCGGTTACCGACCACCTCCATCTCGGCGGCTGGCTGAACCCCCGCTGGGACAACGATGGGGCCGAGCGACGGATCGAACGGCTCGGCCTCGACCCCCACCAGCGGGCCGGGGCGCTCTCGGGTGGCCAGCGGGCGCAGCTCGCCCTCACGATGGCGATTGCCAAGCGACCGGAACTTCTGGTCCTCGACGAGCCAGTCGCCAGTCTCGACCCTTTGGCCCGGAGGGAGTTCCTTCAAGGCCTCGCAGACGTTGTCGTCGAGCACGGAGTGAGTGTCGTGCTCTCGTCGCATCTCGTGGCAGACCTCGAACGGGTCTGTGACTACGTCGTTGTGCTCGTCGCTTCTCGCGTGCGAATGGCGGGAGGGATCGAAGAGTTATTGGCGTCACATCACCGCGTCACCGGTCCCCGTCGGGATCCGGCAAGTCTACCGGCAAATTCTCAAGTCATTGAGGCCAGCCACACCGACACACAGAGCACTTTCATCGTGCGTAGCGAGGGTCCGATTGTCGACCAGAAGTGGACCATCGAACCGGTGGGCCTGGAAGACCTGGTGCTCGCCTACATGGGGCCAGCCGGGGGCGCCGAGCGCCCGCCACCCCTCTCGGGGGTCCGGGCATGATCCGGCTCGTCTGGCGCCAGTTCCGCACCCAGGCCGCGGTGGGTTTCGGTACGCTCGCGGTCATTGCCGTCGTCGCGGTGATCACCTGCCCGCACCTGGTCCATCTCTACGACACGAACGTCGCCACCTGCGGGGTGCACGGCGACTGCTCGACAGCCACCAATGCATTCCTCGGTAACGACAGCACCCTGCGAACGTGGCTCGGCATCTTGGTCATCGTCGTGCCCGGCATCATCGGGATCTTCTGGGGCGCGCCGCTCGTCGCTCGTGAGCTCGAAGCCGGCACCCATCGCCTGGTGTGGACACAGAGCGTCACCCGCACCCGCTGGATGGCCACCAAACTCGGGGTCATCGGTGTGGCCAGCATGGCCTTGGCCGGGCTCCTCAGCCTCATAGTCACGTGGTGGGCCAGCCCGCTCGACAGGGCCAACATGAATGTCTTCGGGATCTTCAACCAACGCGACATAGTCCCCATCGGTTACGCGGCATTCGCGTTCGTACTCGGCGCCATTGCGGGTGTGCTCATCCGTCGTACGCTCCCGGCCATGGCCACCGCCTTGGTTGCCTTTGTGGCCGCTCGGCTGGCCTTTATTCAACTAGTACGGCCACACCTCATCGCACCGAAGCTCCGAGACCTCGCGCTCAGCCTCACGTCGATGGGTTTTGGAAGTACAAACGGCGGTCCGTTCACCCTGGAACCCAATCCCCCGAACATCCCGAATGCCTGGATCAACTCAGCCCAGATTGTCGACAAGGGCGGAGATGCCCTCACCCCCCAATTCGTCGCGACTGCCTGTCCACGTCTCGTTGCCGGAGCGCAAGTTGGCGGGCCTGCCACGGGTTCCGGACACGTCTCCAGGGCTCAGGTACCGGCCGGCGCCCAGGAGGTCCTGCAGAACTGCGTCGCCAAGGTGGGCGCGACGTACCACGAGGTAGTGACCTACCAACCCGCCAGCCACTTCTGGGTGTTCCAATGGTACGAGCTAGCGGTCTACCTCGGCGCCGCACTCCTCCTGACAGGCGCCTGTTTTTGGTGGGTTCGCCGCCGACTGTCTTGACGATTTCCTCTTCAAATAACGTCCCACTTTGCGCGTCCCCTAATCCCGCGGGATCGCGCCACTTGACCACCGGCTCGGGGGTTCACTCTTCGAGGGGGACTCACTTCAAGGCGAGCGTGTCAACTGGGACACGTGGTGGTCTCTACGCCAGGTTCACCGTTGGGGACGTACGAATCGGGCGCGGGATCTTGTGCGAAGCGATCGGCGATCCAGCGGATCATGTCTGGCGCGGAGACAGCGATAACGCCGCTGTGGTTCCGCCCAGGGTAGATCCACCGCTGCAACGTCTGGCCGAGCCCGCAGAGGTGCTGGGCCAGTAGTTGCGTTGAGACCACCGGGATCTGCTCGTCCGAGCCACCCTGGATGATGAGCAGCGGCACAGGGCTGGCTGTCCCGAACGTGCCCGGGTCATTCTCATTGAGCAGCGCGCGCCATGCGGGGACGTTGAAGGGGTCGGTCTTGGTGACAGCCGAGATCGAGTATTTGTCGGCATGGGCGGCCAGGTAGGAGTCGCAGCCCTTGCTCAGGAGCGAAAGTGACTTGAAGCCCTCGGGGGTGAGCACTTCATTGAGGGGGGCCTTCGAGCCGTAGGCGACGTGAAAACCCTCGGCCGCCATCAGCAGGTAATAACGGAACGGGCTGGTCTTCAAGAATGCGTAAACGGCGAAGAACTGCGACGGTGGTGCCCCGGCCACCACGCCCTGCAGGTGAAGCTCCGGAGCGTAGGACGGCCCGATCTTGAGCGCGAACATGGCGGTCTGACCGCCTTCGGAATGGCCCCACACGACGTAGTCCGTGCTGGCGTGGGCCGCCGGGATGTGGCGAGCGGCGCGGACAATGTCGATGGTGTTGCGCGCAGCGATGGTTCCAACCAGGTAGGGCAGTGGTCCCGGGGTACCTTCCCCCTGGTAGTCGCTTGCGACCACCTCCCATCCCTGATCGAGCAGGTTGTTGAGAAGCGGGACGGCCTGGGATGGATCGAGCGATGCAGTGCACTGTTCGGCCATCCCATTGGTCCCGTGCCCCCAGCTGACGACCGGGTAGCCGCCTTTCGGGGGTGGAGTGTTGGGAACATAGATCGTGCCGGTCACCGGCACGGCGTGGTTCTCAAGATTCTCCGAGAGGTACATGACCCGGTAAGTGACGCCGTGAACCCCGGAGGCAGAAATCCGCGTTGCCTTAACCAGCGTTCCCGCGGGACCACGGGGGAGTGGATCAGGCTCCGAGTAGAAGGAGGGGAGCCCCTTGGGAGCCGAGGTGGTCGCGGCGCTCGCCGTGGCCGCCCCGCCGGGGAGCGAGACGGAGAGGGCGAGAACCGCGAGCACAAGTGCAGGCCAGAGACCTTTTCGGCTGGAGGTAGTAATAAACACGGCTCCTCTCGATCAGACGGCCCGATCGTAGCTGGGGCGGATCTTCCATGACGGCCGTCCAGGGTGCCGCGATAAGGCTCTGCCCAGAGCGTCCCCGATCACCGGGACTGGGCGCACCCCTAACGCTCATCACGAGGCCGCTGGTCGTCGAGCATCGATCCAGGTACGAACTCTCAGCTCTTCATCGACCGGGTACCGATACCCAAGAGATTGTGCCGTCTCCTTGGCTACCTTCGAGAACAGCTCCAACGTGGCGAAAAGCGCCTCCCAGGCTGCTTCAACGTCATAGCTCGGCCACGCCCGAGGGAGGGCGGTCACCCACCTAGGGTCCGCCCACTCCTGTATCCGCCGACCGGCATACCATCTGTCGGCAAGTCTTGGACGAGTAGCGATGGAATGCCATTCCATCATCGTGAGAAGACACTGCTTCACCTGCTGATCAACGGTCCCTAACGCCATCCACAGCTCGTTACGGACGAGCTGTTTAGATTCCCACAAGATCAGCCCGAACAAGCTGTGTACCGTGTTGAGGTACACGTCTTGCGTCGGGCCCTTGGGAGCTACTTCGGCGGAGGCCGCCATGCGCTTGGCCAGGCCGTGCTTATCGAGCAGCACTTTCGTCCCTCGGCCTGTGATGGCGAGCCATGCGTCAAGCTGCAAAGTCAGCGAAACCGGCAGATGACGACGAAGCACGGAGAGTCGGGAGAGGCCGATGACAGCCAGTCCAACGAGAAGGGCTTGGAGACTGGACACCAGCGCGATATCAACGACCAGCGGTCCGGCGTAGATCGCCTGGCGGACTGTCTCACCGCCGACCGGCGACCGATACGTCCATGAGAACAATGGTGGTGGATCAATCAAATCCAGCCATTCCGGTGAGGAAAGCTGTCGGCGCTGGTTGGTTATGACCATTAGGTCAAGATCGGAAAGCGGATCGTCTGCACCCTCATCTGCCGCTGATCCCAAGAGGATTACGCCCCGAACGGAACGCTCGGCTCGGCACCATGCGACAAAGCCATCGAGGTAGTCACTCGCCTGCTGAGACGAAATCGAGTTGTCAGCCACGGCCACAGTCTGCCCTCCCGGGTCCCGGGAGCGAATCGCAAGCGGCCATCCCAGATCGCCGGGACTGGGTCGCATTTCGGGCGCCCAGATCGGCACGTCGGGGACAACCGGATCCGTCAATGGTTACGATTGGCTGGTGCTTGGTGATCGTCCCCTGATGGCCTTTATTCCAGTGAGAGACCTCAGCGCAGCGCAGTCCTTCTATGGAGAAGTACTCGGCCTACGCGTCACAGAGGAAGGTCCGTACGCAGTGGTGCTCGACGCAGGGGGCACCATGTTGCGCCTCACCCAGGTTGATGTCCTTCAGCCTCAGCCCTTCACCATCGCTGGCTGGCAGGTGCTCGACATGGGGACGTCGATCGACAGCTTGGCGAGCCGAGGAGTCGACTTCATCAGGTACGAGGACATGGACCAGGATGAAGAGGGGATCTGGTCGACTCCGGGCGGGGATCAGGTTGCCTGGTTCAAGGACCCTGATGGGAACACCCTTTCGCTGACCTGCTTCGCCGGGTGAGGAGCGGGGGCGAACGCGTCCCCTACCACCGGCTATGCAACACAGATTCGTAACCAGAGGGCGGTATTCGGGGACAGGTAACTGCACTCCGCGTAATCGTTGAGGTCGTTGCAGCTTTGTGGCTGGGGTGAATGCCTGTGAGACCACTGCCGATCTGTGAGGAAGGTCGGACAAACGAAGTTGTACGAGCCTTTGGTTCTCATGTACCTTCTCCCTCGATATCTGTAGGAGACGCGACGAGGGTCATGGTCTGACGCGGCGGTTGTGAGGGAAGATATGCGGAGACGCTCGGTTCGCGTGCTGGCTGCTCTCGTGGGGGCTTCCGCCTGCGCGTGGTCCGTCGTGATCCCTCTTGCGCAAGGACCTGCCGGCGGTGCCGGTGCCGGTATGCCAGGCAACCCGCAATCGCTCCACCTCTCCTACGGCAACGGCCAAGCACAGCTCTCATGGTCCCCTCCGACCGATTCGGGAGGAAGCCGGGTCAACGGATACGTCGTGACGCTGCGTCCCACATACAGCGACCGGCTACCCAACCCTTCGGCACCCGGTACCTCGACGACCTACCCCGCCTCGGTGGACGCGGTCTCCGTCACTGGGCTGCTCGAAGACTGTCATCAGCGCTACAGCCTGTCCGTGGCCGCTCGTAACGCAGCCGGCACCGGTGCACCGGCAACCGCGTCTTCCTTCCGTCCTTCGGGGATCGTCACTGCTGGCCAACCGCCCTACGTCGTCATTCTGCTGGACGGGATCAACGAGGCGCAGCCGAACTTCGCCTTCGACCCCTACCACCCGACTGCCGACGGGTTGCCCAGCTACTGCCCCGAATCGTGGAACGCCTCGAAGCAAGCAGAGCAAGAAGCAGATTTCAAAGGCTCGGGTGCCGGACCCTGGAGCTTCTTTCACAAGTGGAACGTCGGCGAGGTCGCCTCTGACGGGTCGGGGGCAGCGTCTGGAGACCAATACACGAGCATCGAATCGGTGCCCCGTACCCTTCCCAACAACCCGTACGGAAAGCCCGCGGACACCCCGACGCACTCGTTCATGCTCGATGCCATCGCCGCCCAGGGAGCCATCATCCTGCCGTTCAGCTACAAGGGCGTCTCCTTAAAGCTAGATTCCGCAGGAAATACGGCATTTCACTTCAACGGATACTCGACCTGTGACTCTGGCCTGGGGAGTCCCCCTAGCCCAGTCCCTAATCCATACTGCAATCCCGACGTGGGAGGTTTTGAACGAACACTGAACGACGAAATCACTTCGGCAGCGTCATTCTGGCCATCGTCCAAGATCGTGGTCGTGGGGCATAGCCAAGGCGGCATGGTGGCGTGGAAGTGGTGGCAGGACTATTCGCACCCTCAGAACCTCGTGGCCGGTTTCTCGCTTGACTCGCCGATCAACGGAGGATGCGTAAGCATCGGGCCATGTGTCGGCCCCGTGGGCTATCCGGGATGGGACACCCGGGTCTACAGCGACGGTGGGGAGCTCAATACGGACGGGCAGTTTGGCAATAACTTCCATTTCGTCGGGACTTACGGCGATTCCCTACCAGTTGGCCCCTTCCACCTCTACGGTGGGTCCGGCGCCGAGAACCTCGAGCACAACTTGCTCTTCCCCTATGGTGGAATCAACCCCTTCGGGCTCCAAGTCGACCAAGTGGAGTCGCGCTGTTCCAATCCGTCGGACGAGAGCAACTGTCCTGCGCCATCTCCGCCCGACCACATCAGCGAGTGCCCCATCGTCTCAGCTCCAACCTGGGAGGAGAAGGCCGCCCACTTCGTCGTGAAGTTCTGTCCAGGAAATGTGGACTTCTTCGATCACACTTTGGGCCTCAGCTACTTCAATCCGACCGCCCGACCGTCGTTTGCGCCAACGACTACGACGACACAGTCCTGTGGAAGGGTCCAGCTGACCTCGGCCGTTACCTCACACGTCAGCCAGACGACCCAGTACACACCGAACTTGTACACCATCTCCAACATCAAGACGGCCGGATCGAACCCGGAATGGGCGTCTTTCGGCCTACAAGCGACTGCTGCAGGTGCGGCGACATTCCAGGGAGCAATCGGAGTCGCGGAATGCACAAACAGTTGGCAGGTCAAGGAGATTGGTGGATACGCCGTCGGATGCAATACCGTGCCCACCTCACTGCAGGGGCCGCTGGGGATCTCATGTCCTCCCAACTCGACAACTCCCACACAGCCGACCTTCACACCATTCGTGGGATCTTGGTATGTTCATGGTGGCGGGCTCGTTATTGGCGCCGACGGCACCTTCTCTATCTCAGAGCGTTCGTACCAGTGGTGTCCCGGTTCTCCGGGCTACGACCCGGCTATTCCCAACGACCCGAGCATGCCCTGCGACAGCCAGGGACCTGACGGCAACATCATCGGCGGCTACACCGCTAGCGGTCGATTGGACGCAGTGCAAGGTGACACGTCGACGGGCCATATCACCGACGGCACCGGATTCTCGGTCGGACCGGTGACCTTCGTTTACGACCCGTCTAGGAATATCGTCACGGGTCCCACTTCGGGAGGCAATCCATCGGGCAATTTCTGTGGCCCATCCGCCCCTTCAGGGGTTTGTGGTGCATAGGCAAAGGTCTTGCCTGCTCGTCACTGGTCGGCCTGTGGCCGCCAGGCGTGAGCCAACCACCTTCCCCGGGAGGCAAGGTTGATGCCCAGGGCAGCGGAGTCGAGTCTCGTCGTGTGCTGTTGGGGGTAAACCGATGACTGAACCGAGGGCGTTTCGTTTGGAACCGCCCTGTCAGATATGCGGGCGCCCAGCCACATATGTCGAGCTACGCCCCGATGGGGACAGATGGCGGTTCATCTATAGGGGGATCGAGGCTGGAAACGGGAGCGGCCACGTCGTTACAGAAGAATATGCTGGCTGGCTCACCGCAGCCTTCACCGATCCGCCTCACTTCGACCTCATGCAACAGGCCGACCTCCACCACGACAACGCCGGTTACTGTCAAGAGTGCGGGGTCCCGTATTGCTACTTGCACTGGAATCCGTCAACCAGTGGGTGGGGAACCTGCCCACGGGGCCACGGGAAGAGTCTCGATCCCCATTGGTCACCAGATTGACTCAAGCACGATTCCTGGGTAGGCGTCAGACCATCGCTCAGCAATCCTAAGAAGTCAGATTTGGGCGGCGATAACGGCCGGCGTATTAAGGATGGACTCCTGGTCTGCAGCCTCGCCAACACAGGTCGCGACGCCGGCCCGAGGGCGTTAGCCCCCTTCGTCCTAGAATTCGCGCTGATGTCTGTGGAACCTATCGTGATCACTCGCCGCCAGCTTGGAGCCTGCACCATTTGGGAGGAGTTGAAAGTCTCATCTGAGGGAGATCTGCTGTTCCGCTACGACATGGTAGATGACCATGACTGCGCGGCCGAGGAGTGGAGCACGCTTCGCGTCGCGGCGAGAGACCTCGGTGCCTTGGCAACTGCACTCGGCCTACCGGTGTCCCACGTTGCAGCGCCGGGCTCACTACTCGATGCAATTAATGCCATCGTTGCGCGATACGATTTCCGATGGCGACTCGGAGTCGAAGGCCCATTCCGTCTTGCCCTCTTCCTGGATAGGCTGGGGGTGCCAGGCACAATTGAACAGGACTCCGTTGTCGCCGAGAATGCCATGACTCGGTCATTCGGAGACGGCCAACTAGGTAGAGAGCCATTTAGCCGCACAGTGGACGGGACCCCGGACTGAACGTCGTGTGAAGCGCGCCGTCGCAATCCTCGACCTGTATGTATGGGCGAAGACAGGCCGATTGATTCTATGGGGGGGGCCTTCGGGACGCCCATCCGTGCCCCCGGCCATTCTCGTCGAGCATCGAACCCAGGTACGCACCGTTATCCCGCTGATAATCTCACCCAGATCAAGGATTCCGGCCATTTCGCTTAACCACTGGAGGGACTCATGCACTGGTTTCGTCGCTGGTTCTTCCTCAGTTGCTGCATAGCCCTTGCTGGGGCTCTTGTCTCCCAGTTCACAATTAATGCGTCGGCCAGCGGTGCCCCTTCTCCTTCGTCGGTGTCCCTGCAGCCGAGCGACGTCCCAGGATTCTCTCCAATCGATCCCTCTATAGTGACCTTCCAAGATCCCAGCGACCAAGGTTTCGACCAGGCATTCATCCAGTGCGCCGATAATGACCCGCTGCTGAGTCAATTCGACTCAGGATCGGACGCCACAGTTAGCCAGGTCTACGGCCAGGGGCAAAATCAATTCGGATCACCAGGGCTGAGTGTCGCTACGGCAGTGTTCACCGATGGATCGGACACCGACGCACAGAGTGCCTTTACCACCCTAACCAACTCCACCTTCCAGTCGTGCTGGGCTTCGACGTCGGACTCCTTGAATGCGGCCCAGGGCATCACGGTTCCACAGAGCCCTTCCACGGTGTCCGCTCTGAGCACCCCGACCTTGGGATCTGCATCGACTGGGTTCGCCATCAATTTAAGCTATTCGGTGGAGGGAACGACTGTTACCGGACAACTCGGCGTGACGGTGATTCGAGTTGATCCCCTTGTCACCATGCTGATCACGCTGTCCTACGGACAGGATTTGCCCGACAGCACGCGCCTTAGTATCGCCCGTCAACTTGCGAACCGAATGAGTGTGACACCCCCTGCTCCGCCGACTCCCACTCCCAACCCGACACCAACATTGCAGGGATCTGGGTCCGGCGCCTTCGCATCGAGCCCTGGCGGCAACAAGGGTTGGGATATATCCAGCGGAACCGTGTTGGCACAATTCAGCGACTCACGTTCCGATTCGACCCCTATCTCTGCATATCGTGCAACGATCGATTGGGGAGACGGCTCCACACCCTCGCAGGGCATTCTTCACTGCGGGTCGTTGATCTTTCCGCCGCCCAATACTCTGCCTCAACCTACGCCGGTCCCACCGTATTGCCGCCAGAAGTTCCAGATTGAGGGATCCCATCGATACTCGCAAGTTGGTTCGTACCTCACCACCATCACTATTTCGGGCGACGGAGCAACTGCCAAGCTCCAGGGTGGTGTCACCACTGGCGCTTACGCTGCGCTCGGAGATTCGTATTCGGCTGGTGAAGGTGCACCAACCAACGACTTACCCGGACATCAGTACCTCCCCCCGACCGACGGTGGCGGCCCTGGAGGTAAGGACATTTGTCACCGATCCGTTCAGGCTTGGCCCGAATGGGTTGCTCAGGACCTCGGGTACCAATCCGGGCAGTTCACTTTCGTCGCGTGCAGCGGATCCCGGACCGAAGATATTGATCCCCCAGTGGGTGCAGACGCAGCAGCGGCCAGTGATGGCGAGGGTTCGCAGGTGGCAAGGATTCCCTCTGACGTCGGGCTGGTCACGCTCACGGCCGGCGGCAACAACTTAGGCTTCCCCGCCGTGCTGCAGACCTGCATCATCGCTGCAGTCGTTGGACCCATAAGCGACTGTGGCCCCGGAAGTACCATAGAAAAGACGATCGAGAGCCAGTTCGATTCGCTTGGGACAGAGCTCAGCCGGGTGAAAAAAGATATCCGCGCCCGCGCACCACACGCGAGGATCGTCCTGGTGGGATATCCCTATCTCTTCCCGCAGTCCCCCTCGGATTGTGTCTATAACTTCAACGGCAATCTCCTCACCGCTGCGTTCACCGGTCTGCTTAAAGCAATTCTTGGGCCTCTTGGCGGTGCAGTTCCCTCAAGTCTGACTTACCTCAAGGCAAGTGAAGAATCATGGATAAACGGCATCGAGCGTACCGCCAACCAGAAGTTGGCGGCGGACGCGGCACAGTCCGGTATGGAGTTCGCTTCAATCCAAGACGCTTTCTCGGGCAATGAGTTGTGCTCCGGTTCTCCGACTGATCTGAACGGGCCACAGATGCATACGGCCACCCTGAAGTACTTGGCAGCGTACGCCAAGACTGGACACGCGCCGCAGGGGCTCTTGCCCATCGAGCAAGAGTCCTTTCACCCAACTCCAGCTGGCTACGGGGTCATGGCTGGGGAAGTTGAGCAGTATCTAGATCAGCCCTGGCCGGTGTCCCACGTCCGAGCGCTTGCCTCGGGTCCAACGGATCACCCGAAGACGGCGCAACCCGCTTCACGATCTACGATCGTCAGTCCGCAAGGCACCGTCGGGAGTCTCACCTTCGGCAGCTCCACCCAAAGAGACATTCAGAATGTCGCAGGCACACCCGACGCAACTGCCCAGGGATCATTTGGAGTGCCAAATACGCCTGACTATCTGGCGCTCGGCTATCAATGCTCTCACAGCGCGAGTCGAGGCAGCTTGCCGCTGACCAACTCCAATTCCACATATTGCCTCAACGTTTATTACTTGAATACCGCCACCGGCCATCTGGGTGCCTTTGCAACGACATCTGAAACATTTGAAACCCCTCAGGGAACGAAGGTGGGGATGACGGCGACTGAGGCTCAGCAACGAGAAGGGCGATCAGTGGTCAAGGGATGTTTGGACGGCATCACGCTATGGGATCAGGCGACCCCCGCCACGGTTTTCATCAGCGTGTCGGATGCGGCGAACCCGACGGTCAGAGAGCTAGAGGCAGAAGGCACCAGTGGAGTGGGCCTCCTGTTCTGTTAGTGAACGCTTTGTGGTTCATGGTGAAGGCAAGGGCAGTCGAAGCGACAGCGGCTGGTGGCCACAAGGCGGGGAGCGACTTATCCACTTTCGCTTGCTCCACACCAAGCGGACCGGTCGGCCGCCGGAAGGAAGATCACGCATCTGGATGACCGAGGGGCCATGGCCTGTGGCTCGGACACCGCAGCTCCTTCGCCCGACCAGACTGGCTGTGGTGTCGATGGAAATGAACAGCTCGCCGCCTTCTTCGATGTTGGCCAGGACCATGAAGCCCTCCATTCCCAACAACGCGTTCGCGCCTCTAACTACCGTCATTCATGTCCCGTGTCCTCCGGTCTCCCTGGTCTGGTAACCGCAAGAATCGGTGGCCACAGGGCCTCAGTGGTGGATGCCCACCTATGGGAGGGTCACCGGAAAACACCGCCCCACGCCTCACCGAGAAGAGCCCGTTTGAGGGCACCTCGGGCTCACAAACAGGTCAGATTCGCCCCCAGAAGAGTTCGCTCGATCCTCATGGCGAGGGTATCGGCGTCGCGTCTGCGTAGAGCAAGAGGTCACTTAGCGGAGGACCCGGTGTAAAGGGTCCGAAGGCCACGACGAGTTGTGCGGACGCTTTTGGACCCAATTGTGGATTGCCGGTTGAAGTATCGGAACTCGCTGTGTCCGATACAACCGTATAAGTGCCGGCGACACACAGATTCGAGGGTGGACCCGCTGAAAAGCCGCATTCGAATTGCGGTGCCCAAGCGCCCGACTGGCTGCCGGTCAGATTCAGGGAGCTGTTTGACGGGTCGGTGAACACCATTGGCTCAGTGCGGTCGGAATACGGGTTCGTGAGAGATAGCGTCGCAACCACGTACTCTTTGCCCGGAGGCGCGCCTTGGGGGCTTCCAATTTGGGGCGTAACCTCCGGTTCTTCGCGAAGCGCTTCAGCCTTGACGTGGTACTGATAGCCAGCGCCCTGCAGCGTATACGCAACGCTCGGCCCGTAAGAGGGAGTCGAAGTAGTAGTGGTTGGAGTGGGTATCAACGTTGTTGTGGTACCGCTAACGCCGGTAGTACTGCTGCAGCCCGCGATTGCACCCGAGAGCACAGCAAGACCGAATATCAGAATCATGGGTCTGCTTCCCCGCCAGCTAGGTACCTCGCGCACTTACCTTCACCTCCGTCAAGAGAGCATCGATTCGGGTCTCATGGTTTTCTTCATGCTAACCAATGAGCTTCCCCCGGTGCAGCGGACAGGCTGGTAGTGATCATGCCGTGTGACTGCTGAGCCGAACGCAATGGCCACGGAGGCGGTGTTTCGCTGATCCGTAGCCCGAAGACGGAGGCACGCCCGAGTCGGGTCGAGGTTCTGTTCAAGAACGTCCATGGCGTGGAACTGCCTGCCCACATGGATGGCAACAGGTGAGCGGATCTACCGCCTCGGTGGCTCCGGCTGGGAGGGTCAAGTCGATGCCGGGATGGTGGCGGAGGATGATGGGGAATACCTCGACCCCAGCCCCCCTCTACCTTGGCGGCGTAGGCGGCACCTGACACGCCCTAGAAGTGCAATCCCGGGCGGTTAGTCCTGGCCGCGATGACCGAACCACAGGCAAGCTACCGCCAAGGGATAGTTCCAAACTCTGAGCGATGGACCGGTGGTGACGGGCCGTCTTCGCAATCAGCGAACGGATCACCGCCGGGCAATTGACTCCAGGCGGGTCCTCCGAAATGGTACGGAGGCTTCGATCGTGTCGGCGGCTTGCCTTCGATCAGCATCCGCCCCAACAGACGGCTCTTGCTCAGATTCGGCTTAGGATTACTCCACATTGACTCGTAGCTCTCACTACTTCGAACGAGTTCAACGACACGCAACGCGTGCCATACCACCCTGACCTGCTCCTCGGTGATCGTGACAGGTCGTCCGCCTCTGTTGCGGAACACGTCCCACTCAGAGATGAATTCCTGGCTATCTCGACTTCTCACAAAGTTCCTCCTTCTAGGAAGATTCGCATTTCGCTGTCTGGGCTCGTGGGCACCGACTCAACTTGCGCCAACCTGTACGTTCACCTTCCACAAAGCTGGCATTACCCCAATGCATTCGTTGCCGTGCTGATCACAAACGATTCCCGAAGGCCCGATCGCCTGGATCGAAATGACGCCCTGCATGTAAGCCGAGAAGAACGCGCAAGTGGCATGCTGCGGACAGACCACGGCCGATGGCGAGCTGTTAGGCACCAGGATCGCGAGATCGCTTAGAGTAGGCCTTCCCCAGGGCACGATGTGCCCATCCCGTCCGAACGACTGGCTGACGAGTTCGACTTCAACCTCGTCGCCGACGGAGACATTGACGGTCGCCGAAGATGATTGGGTAATCACTACCAAATGGGTATCTCCACTTGAAGTGGAGGTTGTGGATGGGGATGGGGGCTGGGTGCTAATAGAACCGCAAGCGCTACACGCGAGGACGGCAGCCAAGATGGAAAGAAGAACCAGCCAACCTCTCGCTTTAGCGTCCGCCTCTAGGCACGCGGATCCAGCTGCATCCTTGGACCCGATTGTCACAGATGCAGAGACACCGCTCAGAGATCCATCGGGTCGCAGTCCTGAGCCGCTGATGGCATTGACTCGATCTCGATCTCGGCTTCGTCCTAGAAGCACGTTTCTCAGTACCAGTGCCAGGGCGCCAGGATGCCGTGGAAGTCGGGTAGCCATCTTGGATCTCACTGGCACCAGGTCACCAGCTGGCGACGGGGTAATCGCACGAGGCGATCGAGACTTGAGTAAGTCACATCGTCACGAAATGAGCTTCGGGATCATGAGTTCGGCACACCACTCGGCGATTCACGACCCGGGCATGTCCCCGGGGCCCCCGGGGCTAGTCCGACGCAAACACGAAAGATGAGAGCCACGGGTACATGATGCCTCAGGACGTTTCATGGCCTGCGCCACGATGGCAATGTGGGGCACGCCACAGGGTGCCGGGCTGAGGTGTCCCCGAATGTTCAACCAACTAACAGCCGTAGCGTGTCCCAGACCACCAATGATGTTGTTGAGGGTCCACCGCCGAGAGGTTGTCCTTCGGTAATTTCGGGAGCACCGGGGTTTCCGGCCTGACTTGAATCCAGCGGACGTGCAGTCCGTCCTTCGTCGGCCGGAGCTCCGGGCACACCAGATTTGAGGCGCGGCGCGCCCCGTTCCAGAGGGGGTGATGGGCCGGTCTGTTACGAGCAGCCCGACCCGCACCGTCACTCCTTTCCGGGACGGCCGGGCCACCCCTCAACCGCTTA
>Ga0182024_10012117_pt1 | contig 17118 bp, 10 predicted proteins | sample P32metaG_FD_120480 | JGI IMG/M metagenome (GOLD analysis project Ga0182024, IMG submission 120480) | Permafrost microbial communities from Stordalen Mire, Sweden - P3-2 metaG (Illumina Assembly) | ecosystem: Environmental > Terrestrial > Soil > Wetlands > Permafrost | place: Sweden: Stordalen...
CGACAGAGCGCCCCAGCGGGTCCAGGGCGGTGTCGGTGATGGTGCCGGTGGCGTCTTCGGTGTGGATCAGCGTCCCGCCCGCCGCGGCGTATCCGTAGACTGTGGCGTTGAAGTTCGTGCCCGATGTGCCGAGCTGGTAGGAAGACAGGCCATAGGTGGTGCCCGCGAGAGTGCTGTAGTCGTCCTCTTCGGTTTCCTGCGATGAGTCGCTAAAAAGTTGGCGGGTGAGGCTTTGGATGTTCGAGGCGCTGAACGTCTCGGCGCCGGTGGGCACGTATGAGCCTGAAGACCCGCTGACGGTTGGGGTGGCCGATGAGCTGAGCGTCTGGGTGTAGGCGATCTCGCCGAAAGACGATGGCAGGTACTCGAGGGTGTCTTGTATCGGGCCGGTGGTGGTCCCGGTGACGGCGTTCCAGCCCTGGTAGGTGCGGACGTCGCCGATCACGCCGGTGCTGGAGTTGTAACCATCGTTGTAAACGGTGTAGGTGACATTGCCGTTGGGGCTGGTCTGCTCGACGACACGCCCCAGCCCGTCGATCTGCGCGCTGGTGACGAGGTTGAGGCCCCCGCCGGTGGGCGTGGCCCAGCCGCTGGGCAGGTCGGTGAAGTCGGACGTGATGGAGGTGTTCACATCGACTATCGATTCGAGGATGGTGGACCTCGCCGGCCACATGTCCAATCCCCGGCTGCTTCTGTTCGCCCGCAAGCCCGCGCCGGCGCAGGTGAGCTATATCGGCTACCCGGACACGACCGGGCTGCACACGATGGACTACCGCATCACCGACGAATGGCATGATCCCCCGGGCATGAGCGAGGCCTATCACACCGAGGAACTCATCCGGCTGCCGCGCTGTTGCTGGTCGTACGCGCCCGGCGGGGATTTGCCGGCAGCGGGCACCCTGCCGGCGGAAGCGACGGGCGTGTTCACCTTCGGCGTGATGAACCGGCTGGTGAAGGTGACGCGGCGGATGATCGAGCTTTGGGCGCGGATTCTGTCGGCCGTCCCGAAGTCACGCCTGATGGTCATCTTCGCCCGCGGCGTCGAAGCAGAGCTGTCGGTCCGCGAGCGATTCGGGGCCGCGGGCATCGACACGGGGCGGCTGGTGTTTGTGGCGCACCGGCCGCGGCCGGAATACCTGGAGTTGTTCAACGAGGTAGACATGGCGCTGGACACGTTCCCTTATGCGGGGATGACCACGACGTGCGATGCTCTGTGGATGGGCGTGCCGACGGTGACGCTGGCGGGACAGACGCACGTATCGCGGACGGGTGTGAGCCTCTTGAGCGCGGTGGGGTTGCCGGAGTTGATCGCCCGGACGCCGGAGCAGTACATCGAGATTGCCGTGGGGCTGGCGTCGGACCGGCCCGGCCTGGCCGCACTACGGGCAAAACTGAGGGAGCAGGTTGAACGGTCGGCGTTAGCCGACGGCGTGGGATTGGCTGCCGCGATCGAAGCGGCTTTCCGCCAGATGTGGGCAACGCGGCGCTGAGGGAACTATGCGATGCCGGCAGCGGTTGAGCGGAGGGGTCAGAATTGAGAGGCGAGAGCGGAATAAAGCGGCCAGGCGGCCGGATCCGTCAATGATCCGTCATTTTCCGCGCGATTGGCTCGGCCGAAAGGACCGGCGAGGATTATTTCGGATTTCTGCTTGACCCGGATTAAACATATACCTAACATGGTCCCACGTACAGCGGATGCGGTGGTGCATGCGCGAGCAGAATGACGAAGGACAGGCGTCGATGACGAAAGACAGGCGTCGATGAATGCGTTGGTTCCGCACACACGGGCTGGAGACGTTGAAGTACCGGCGACCCGTTCAAACGGCAGGAGCAGGGCAACCGTTGGCTGGCGGCCCTGGATCGGCGACGAAAAGAAGATGATGGGATCTTGATGACGAAAAATGACCGAAGATCGGAAGTTCCGTTTTTGATCGAATACGCGCGGTGACAATCTGTCCAAACGGGTCAAAAACCGCACTGGCGGGGACGAAAGGGGAACTTCCGATCTTTACCCGCGCTGGCGTGGGAAGTTCGAAGTTTGAAGGAGTTTGGGGCCTGTCGATTACGCAGATTCACAGACTCATGAGGACCATAAGCCCGTTGAGAGCAAGCAGGTCCGCCGCAACTCGAAAGCCGCAGGGGCGATTCTGATCGCGGGCCGGATCGCTTACACTTCTCGCGGAGATACCATGAACGTCCGCATTTCCATCTGCGCTGCGCTGATTGTCCTGGCATCGTCCCTGGCGACGGCGAGTGCCGCTCCGCGGCCTAATGTCCTGATCTTCCTTGCCGACGACATGGGGTTTTCGGATGCCGGGTGTTTCGGCGGTGAGATCCGTACGCCCAACATCGACGCGCTGGCGGCGGAGGGGGTGCGCTTCACGCGGTTTTACAATACGGCACGGTGCTGGCCGACGCGCTCGGCGCTGCTCACCGGCTACTATGCCCAGCAGGTGCGGATGGACCCGCCGGTGGGTTTGTTGCCGGCGTGGGCCCGGCTGATGCCGCACTATCTCAAGCCGCTGGGCTATCGCTGCTACCATTCCGGCAAATGGCACGTGCCGGGCTGCATCAAGCAGTGCGCCGACGGCGGGTTCGACCACTCCTATACGCTCAACGACCAGGACCGGCACTTCTCGCCCAAATTGCTGACCGAGGACGACCGGCCGCTGCCGCCGGTGGATCCGAAAAGCGGCTACTTCTCCGCCACGGCCATCGCCGATCACGCGATCAAGTACTTGAAAGAGCATGCCGAGCGTTACGCGGACCAGCCGTTTTTCCAGTACGTGGCGTTTATCTCGCCGCATTTTCCGCTGCAGGCGCCGGCCGAGGATATCGCTCGTTACAAGGACCGGTATCTCGAAGGGTGGGACGCGGTCCGCGCCGAGAGGCTTACGCGGCTCCGCGACATGGGGATCGTCAATTGCGGCCTGTCTGACCGCGTGCCGGACATTATCCCCGACTGGAACCTGCCGGAAGAGGAGTTGAAGCGCCGGATCGGCCCCGGCGAAGCCGGCCGCGCGGTCGCATGGGAGGAATTGAGCGACGAGCAGAAGAGGTTCCAGGCGACGAAGATGTCGATCCATGCCGCCATGATCGACCGCATGGACCAGGAGATCGGCCGGGTGCTGGAGCAGGTGCGGGCGATGGGGGCGATGGAGAACACCATCGTCTTCTTCCTCTCCGATAACGGCGCCAGTGCCGAGCAGATCATCCGGGGAGACGGCAACGACCCCGCCGCGCCGCCCGGGTCGGCCAAGTCCTACCTGTGCCTCGGCCCCGGCTGGTCCACGGCATGCAACACGCCGCTGAAGCTGCACAAGACTTGGGTGCATGAAGGCGGGATCTCCACGCCGCTGATCGTCCGGTGGCCCGCCGGCATCAAGGCGCATGGCGAACTCCGCCACGACGTCGGGCACGTGATCGATTTCGTCCCCACTCTGCTTGACCTGGCCGGCGGCGCCTGGAGCGACCAATGGCACGGCGTCACCGCGCCACAGTTGCCGGGCCGGAACCTGGTCCCGGCGTTTGCCAGGGACAACTCGGTCACGCGGGACTACCTTTATTTCCAGCACGAGGGGCACGGGGCGCTGCGGGTGGGCGACTGGAAGATCGTCTCGCTCGCGCCGGGAAAAGCGCCGTGGGAGTTGTACGACCTGTCAACCGACCGTTGCGAGATGCGGGACGTTGCCGACCTGCACCCCGAGCAGGTGCAGGAGATGGCGGCGAAGTGGGACGAGCTTGAAAAGCAGTTCCGCAAGCAAGCCGGCCCCGGACCCGCGACAAAGCCGGCCGCGAGGAAATCGCCCGCGCCGCCGAAGACGATGCCGGATGACAAGGACGACTGATCCGTCCTACCTGATCACCGTTCCCAGCATCCCTGACGCCCGCAACAACCCGAGATAGTTGCTCTTCTCGTTGAGCTGCTCGCTGACGAGGTTGAGCTGCGCGGTGAGCATGTTGTCTTGTTGGGTGAGCCGGTCGAGGTTGCTTAAAGCTCCGAGCGCGTAGGAGCGCTCCGCCAGATCGTAGGCCTTCTCGGCGGCGGCGACTTCCACCTGCAGTTCCTGGATCTTCTCGCGGCTGTTGAGGAGGTTGCGGTAGTTCTGGTTGATGTCGTCGGTCACCTGCCGAACCGTCTGGCTGCGGGCGAGGCCCGCCTGGCGGTACTGGCTCCAGGCACCGCGCACGTCGGCTTCGATCGACAACGCCGAGAAGATCGGGATGTTGGCCGACACCCCGCCGCTCCACAGTTGGCTGCTTTTCGGGTCATTGTAGAGGAACCAGTCGAAGTTGATCGAAACCGAGGGCAGATACTCGCGGATGGCCGCCTCGACTTTCAGCCGGGCTGCCTCGACCGCCTGGGTGGCGGCAAGCAGGTCCTGGCGGTGCTGGCCCGCCAGCCGTTGCCAGTCCGGCAGCTCGGGCACGTTGGCCGGCGGGTCGAAGGCGTCGCTCAGCGGCCCGTTGACGGCCGGCACCGCCATCAGGCGCGCCAACCCGCTACGGGCATTGGCAGCGTCGGTCAACGCCTGCGTCAGCGAGACCCGGGTGGCGGCCAGGTCCGACTGGCTCTGGGCCACGTCCAGCGGCCGGACGTTCCCCAGCTTTTGCCTGACTTCCTGATCGCGCACCTTTTCCGCCTTGGCCTTGAGACTGCTTTCATAGGTTGCGGCCTGCCGTTCGAACTTCAGTGCGTTGTAATAGCTCTGCACGACGCTGAGCAGAATCGTCTCCTGCTCGTCGACGACCAGTTGCGCCCGCTGGTCGATGGTGACGCCGGCAGCGAGCAGCGCCGAGAGATTGGACAATGAACCTGTGTAGGTTGCCTGGATGGGGACGGTGAAGTCGTGGGTGACGGTGCTTCCGCTGCTGACGAATTGGATGGAGCCGACTGATCCGGTCGAGCCGGTCGATGTCCCGCCGGGGGTGGTGGTGCCGGTGCTGCCGGTGATAGCGCCGCCGCCGGAGCCGGAGGTGAGGCCGCCGATGAGGAAGCCACCGCCGCCGCCCTTGGAGATGTTGTAGGTTGGGGCGAGGCTGATGGTCGGGAGAAAGACCCCAGCCTCCTTCATCTTTTCGGCCAGCGCCTGGATGTAGTCCTCGCCCTTGGACGCGATGGATTCGTTATCGGCATTGGCCAGCAGCAGGGCATCGTGAAGAGTCAGCGGCGCGTTCGTGTCGTACGCGGGCAACGTAGTGGGGCCGCCGAGTAGTTTGCGGTAGAGGGCGGGGTCGTGGGCCGGGTTGGCGCAGCCGGTGAGGGAGAAGACGAGCGGCAGTAGCACGAGAAGGGCCGCAACGAGTCGGAGACTTGAGTAGTGTTTGCGGAGACGGGGAAAAGCGCTGTCGCGGTCTTTTCCCCTCCCCCGGTACTCCGGGGGAGGGTTAGGGAGGGGGTTTGGGATGGCATGTTCAATCGGCAAACCCCCTCCCCCGCCCTCCCCCGGAGTACCGGGGGAGGGAGAACACGCGACGGTATCTTTCTGACCGTCGATAGCGACCCCGCTTGCGGGGTGTGGACCACCGACGTTCGGCACGAGGGGCGGCCAGCGCCCCACAAGCGGGGCCGCTAAACGGGGCATTCGAAAGTGTAGATGCGCAGCACCGTGGCGGCTCTTCTCAAGCATCATCTCATTCATAGCGAAGTGCCTCGATGGGGTCGAGCCGGGCGGCACGCAGGGCGGGATAGTAGCCGAAGAAGACGCCCACGCCGGCGGAGAAGCCGATCGCCAGCAGCACGCTGCCGGGCGTGACGATCAGGGCGAAGCTCGACTGGGCGGCGGTGACGATCTTGGACGTGAGCAGACCGGCGATCACGCCGATGATGCCTCCGAGCGCGCTCATCACGACCGACTCGATCAGGAACTGGCGGAGGATGTCGCGGCGTTTGGCGCCGATCGCCTTGCGGATGCCGATCTCGCGGGTCCGCTCGGCCACCGTCACCAGCATGATGTTCATCACGCCTATCCCGCCCACCAGCAGCGAGATGGCGGCGATGCCGCCCAGCAGCATCCGCAGCACCTTGGTAACCGTCTGGAAGGTGCTGAGGATGTCGGCCATGTTGTCAATTGTGAAATCGTTGCGGGTGTCCTCGCCGAGCCGGTGCCGCTTGCGCAGACGGAGCGTCGCCCGGGTCTGCACCAGTTCCAGCTTCGACGCGTCCTTGGCGCTGAGGTCAACCTCGTGCAGATAAGTGATCCCCAGGACCTGCTTCATGGCCGTGGTGTAGGGGATGATGATCTGGTCGTCGGGGTTGAACCACCCCTGGTCCCCCTTGGGCTGCATGATGCCGGCCACCCGGTAGCTGACGCCGTTGACCTGGATCGACTGCCCGAGCCCCCAGGCGAAATCGTCGCCGAAGAGGTTCTTGGCGACGGCCGGGCCGATCAGGGCGACACGTGCCAATCCGTCGGCATCGGCATCGGCGATCGAGCGGCCGCGCTCCACCTTGAAATCGCGGATCCCCAGGTAGCTGGGCGAAGTCCCGACCAGCGTCGTGTGCGTGTTCTTGTTCAGGTATCGCGCCTGCACGACCCCGCGGACCACCGGCGCCACCCGGGCTACCTCCGGGATCGACATCAGCGCCAGCGCATCGTCAATCTTGAGGTTCTCCCGGCTCCCGGTAAACACGCCGCCCTTGCCCCACTGCCCTGGCGAGATCATCACGACGTTGGTGCCCAGCGAGGAGAGCCGGCTGGTGATGGTGTACTGCGCCCCCTCGGCCAGGGCCAGGGCTGAGATCACCGACCAGACGCCGATGATGATTCCCAGCATTGCCAGGAGCGAGCGCAGCTTGTTAGCCGCCAGACTTCGTAATGCGACTTTGACGATGGTCCAGAACATCATGGGGTTACGTTCCTTCCCGGGGAGCGGCGCCGGTGTGAAACGTGAAGACGTGAAACGTGAAAACGTGAAGAATGCAAACGGCACGCTGTCATCAAATAACCCATTGTTCATGCCCTCACGTCTTCACGTTTCACGTCTTCACGTTTCACGTCTTCACGTCCTTATGTCCGAGCGTGCTCCACGATCTTCCCATCGCGAATGTACACCTCTCTGGGGCAGTGGCGGGCGACGTTCAGATCGTGCGTGACGATCAGGATGGTGCGGCCCTGCGCGTGCAGTTCCTTGAGCAGGGCGAGGACGTCCTCGCCGGTCCGGCTGTCGAGGTTTCCGGTCGGCTCATCCGCCAGGACGATCGCAGGGTCGTTGACCAGGGCGCGGGCGACCGCGACGCGCTGCCGCTGGCCGCCGCTGAGTTGGCTGGGCGCGTGGTGCATGCGGTCGGCCAAGCCGACCATCTCGAGCACATCGACCGCCCGCTCCCGCGCCGCCCGCCCGCCGGCGTAGAGGACCGGCAGTTCGACGTTCTCCAGCGCGGTCAGCCGCGGCAGCAGGTTGAACGTCTGGAAGACAAACCCGATCCGCCGATTGCGCACTTCCGAAAGGCTGTCGTCGTCCAGCCTCGAGACGTCCTCGCCGGCCAGGACATATCTGCCGGTGTCGGGCCGATCCAGGCAGCCGAGGATATTCATGAGGGTGCTCTTGCCCGACCCGCTGGGCCCGCGGATCGCCACCATTTCGCCGGCGGTGATGTGCAGGCTCAAGTCGTCCAGGGCATGGACCGTCTGGCCGCCGAGGAGGTAGGATTTTCTCACGTGGTCGGCTTGGATCATTCCGCTGTGCTCCGTGGCGATGGGTAAGATAACCGATATTGATTGACGGTGCCTCAAGCGAGACATAAGCTCTATTGATATAAGGAGTCGCCTTGGCAGATGCCACCACATCGATCATCGCAGTCCCCACCTGGTTGGTGGATGCCTTGGACGCGGATGGACGCGGGGAAAGTTCGGCTGCGCTCGATATCATCTTCCGAAAAATGGATCAACTTCTTCGCGACGGCAACTTTCCGGAGGTCGATCGCGTTGTGCGTTGTGCACCAATTGAGGGCACGTCGCTGACCGTTTTGCTGGGTCTGCTGAGCATCACGCTTCCCGCGAGCCAACATCTTCCATCGCGCGATTCGTTTTTTGACCAAATCTGGAAGGCCTGCGTCGCCAGGGGAAGGAACGCCGAGAAACTGCTCGGAGGGCTTAGGGTTTGGAGCAGGATGGATGAATCGAGTCCAGGCGGTCAGTGAAAAGCCTGCCCAACAAATCGACGGCGTGGCGGTTTTCATTACCCAAAACCGTCGTCATATCGGCAGCGCCTCATTCCTCATTCTTCCACTTCGTCGGCAACTCCGTCTCGGTCACGACAACGCGATCCCCGTCGTTCAGCCCCGACTGCACTTCGGTCGTGTCCGCCCCTTCCAGTCCGAGTGTGACGGTGCGTTCCTCTTTCTTTCCGCTGGCCGTCACCACCGTCACGTAAGCCTGCCCGTTTCGACGGTTGATTGCGGCGGCGGCGACCATCACGGCGTTTGAATGTTCGTCTTCCACGATTGTCACGTCGCCGGTCATCTCCGGCTTGAGCAGGTCCTTGTGGGCGTCAATCACTTCGACCTTCACCTCGAAGGTGACCACGTTCGAGGTATTGACCCCCTTGACGGCGATACGCACGACCTGCCCGGCGAACGTGCGGCTGGGAAAGCTGCTGACCGTCACCCGCGCCTTCTGGCCGACCTTCACGTCGCCGATGTCGCTTTCATCCACCGTGGCGGTGACGAAGACGTGCGAGAGGTCCGCCAGCGTGAGGATGGTCGTCCCGCCGTTCACGGCGTTCAGCCCCGAGGCGATGATCTGGCCCTTTTGCACGTTCAGCGCTGACACGGTCCCGTCCATCGGCGCGGTGACGGTCGTATAGGCCAACTGCTGCTTTTGCGTCTCCAGCGCGATGTTGTCGGACTGCAGTTGCGCCTCGGCGGTCTTGACGTCCTGCCGCTTGAACTCCAGTTGCACTTCCTGCTGCTTGAGCTCCTCGACGGCCACCTCCGCCGCCTGCTGATCGGCCCGGGCCGCGGCGGCTTCGGTCTCGGCGGTCTCCAACTCCTCGGGCGAACCCAGCTTCTGCGCCACCAGTTCCTTTTGCCGGTCGGCCTTGGCGCGCAGGTTCTCGGCCTTCACTTTGGAAGACACCAAGGCCGCCGCGTCCTTCTCGCGGGTGGTCTGGAGATTGAGCTCGGCGGTTTCAAGGTTGGCCCTGGCCTGGGCCAGCTTTGCCGCCGCCTGGTCCACGCTGGCCTCGGCGGAGCGGACCGCCAGATCCTCGTCTTTGGTGTCGAGCTGGCAGAGCAGGTCGCCCTGCTTGACGGTCTGGCTGATATCGAAGGGGAGCTTGATGATTTCGCCGCCGGCCCGGCACTTGATGTCCACTTCCAGGTTCGCCACGACCTTGCCGGATGAAGTGATGCTTTTTTCGATGGTGCCGCGCGTGACGGTGGCGACTTCACCGGCCTTGAGAGCTTCCAGGGCGACCGTGGCGCGATGCGCCAATGCCCACAGGCCAAGCGCCAGCGCCAGGACCGCGATCGCCACAGCGGCGACGATCCAGGCCGTGCGTTTGCGCCCGCCGCGCCGACGGGCCAGCGGGCGCGTGGGCCGCGTGGCGTGCCCTGGAACATTGCTCGCCGGATGTGCTCCGGGGACAGCCGCCGGAGGTGTCTGGTTGGCCGTGCGGGTCATAATCGGATTGCCTGGACGAAAAAGTAGGTCCCCGCCAGACAGACCGCGGACGAGGCGATCTGTCACATGCGGTTGGCAATCGTAAACCGGAGCGCTTCCGCACGCCAGTTCCGCGCCGTTAAAAGTAGCAGGAGCAACGGGATGACCGCCAGTGGGTGACTCACCTCGGGCATCGTTTTGCGGACGGAAAGCGTCAACGTGATCCTGATCGCGAGCGCCATCGTGAAAGCCGCGACCACCTTGAACAGGCCCAAAAGAAGGCCGCCCCGAGGACCAGCGCGCTGACGAGCAGCATGTGGTCATAGCCGGTCAGGATGTGCCAGAAGCCGTCCTTGACGTATTCGCGGATGGTCGCGCCGGCGTGGACGTTCGTGCTCGCGGCCGGGGCGCTGGCCGGGCGGGCAGCCGGCGCCGTCTCCCATGTGCAGTCGAAATCGGCGTTGCTCAGGCTCGGCAGCAGCCCCAGGGCGAAATCCGGGTCCGTGCTTTGCCGTTCGCGCAGGACGCACGAGGCCGACCAGGAATTGTACTCGCGCAGGAAATCCTGCCAGACCGTCACCGTGCCCGGCGGCTTGGCCAAGGCGTATTCCAGGTGATAAGCCACCGGTGGGCCGAAATGGGTGGGGTCGTTGTGCCCCTGCGCGGCGACGGCGTTCACCACGGTCCAACTCGCCGCATGGACCGGCTGGCCGTCCACCACCAAGTGCAGGTGGTCGCGCACGTAGGCCGCGTGTTTGGTCGCCAGGGCCACCCATCGCTCCGGCGGCGGGGGCTTCTGGTCAGGCGTCTCGACCAGCAGCAGTTCCTCGGCGGCGATGCGGGCGTCGATGACGACCCGGTCGGGGCCGATCACCACGTCAACGCCGTTTTCGAACATCGGGTGCGCGGAGGCGCACGGCGTCCCCGATAGGAGGGGGATGGAAACCGTGAGGGTGATGAGAATCGAGCAGACGACTCGGCAAGTCACATCGGTTCCTCAGTTGATCTGCTCATCACTGCTTGTCATCCCTGCCAGCGAGCACCGCGCTCACGCCCTGTTCGATGACCGCTGAAAGTGTACACCGAAAGTATACGGCATTCTCTCCATCCCGTTTCGAACGCCAACTCCCCGCATCTGGCAAATCCGGGCCGGCGCGGCGTTACGGTTACGTCTGCGCAGGCTGCATTTAACCCTGCGGCAGCGGATGGAACAATCCCCATTGATGGACTGGCCCCGCTTCGCGCGGAACATCGAGGCCGTCTACTGCCAGGTGTGGCGGAAATGGTGCGGCGGCAGCGGCGAACCTGGGAACTGTCTGGGCCAGGTTTCCCAGAAATGCACGATATTTCCGGCGAATCGTTGAATTCTGCAATGTGCTGCTCCACACCCTGGTCTCTTGCGGCAGGCACACGACTTCTACAAGAGAAAAACGAGCACATAAGCGCCGCCCGGCCCAAGGCCGCGTGGCGCATGCTTTGCTACTCTGCATCAACGGAACCATTGGGCTATCGATGGGGCCCAACCGAAACCTCTTTTCGTAGGAGTAGTCTATGAAGCAGCAACGTAGTGTTATCGGGTCTGGCCTGCGATCCTTGTTAGTGGGCGCCACCTTGGCGCCGATGGCGTGGGCCGGCATTGCGCTGTTTGTTGCAGGCTGCAGCTCGTCTTCAACGCCCCAGAGCCTCAGCGGCACCCAGCAGATGGATTGGTACGAACGCCAGAAATATGTGGACCAGAAAGGCCACTTCCACCCGGAATGGGTGCATGATAACACCGAAAACACCGGGACCTGAGCGAAGACGGGACATTCTCGTCTGACCGCCCAGCCTGACACACGCTGCCGGCCCTCGGCTCTTTCAACCTTTCCGAGTCCGAGGGCCGGCTGTTTTTTGCGATGTGTTGCGGGAATCCCGAAGAATACGCGTTGCAATTTGCAATCGGGCGTCTCCCTCATATCCGGATTTGTTTGGAAACGTGCAAGACGTCGAGTCTTGAGGGAGGGCGTTAGACCTTGGTTTTAAGCCATTCCCAACCCTGGTCGTGAACTATTCAATGCCAATAGAGGCCATTCATTGCATTTATCAATGCGTCGGATGGTAGCGTCTGGTTTTGTTGCAATGGAACCTCAAAAACCGACCGGGACATTACGGAACGTGGCGCAGACTTTGCTAAAGCGACATGGAACCAACCGACTTGATGATGAAATGAACACTTGCCCACCATCCGCGCGATCAACCCATTAGTAGAAGGAGTAGCGATGATTTCGAAGTGCCGAGGCGCGGCCGCCCTGGCTGCGTGTACGTTGTTGGCTTGTAACGCTCTCGTCCGGGCCGACGGCCTCTACGACGAGTCGAATGGGCCGAATCCAGAGTCGCAGCCGCGGGAGAACCCGTACTACTTGTCATTGGACACGCAGCCGAATACAGCGCCGGCGTCGGCGCCAGCATCCCAGCCGGGGGTCGATCCGGATCGCCGCGACCAGACGCCGGCGCCAATCGACTCGCCGCCATTCCCAATGACCGACTGGACCGGCCCCGACCCGGAGGTTGGCTTCCATGATACGTTTACCCCCGGGGCCTTAGCGAACTTGCTCAAGGGGACGTCGCTCGGAAATTGGCTGGACGATCTGAGGATCCGTCCGTACGGGTGGATTGATATCGGCGGGAACTACAGCAGTTCCAAGCACGACAATTCACCCGTCTCCTATGATCTCGTTCCTAACTCCGTTCAGTTGGATCAGATCGTGTTGCGGTTGGAGCGCTTTGTTGACACCTATCAGACCGACCATATTGACTGGGGCTTTCGATGGACGATGCTCTACGGCACCGACTATCGATATACCATCGGCAAGGGGTATATCGACAGCCAGGTATTCAAGCACAACGAACTCTACGGCGGCGATCCCACTGTCGAGGCCTTTGGTGAGATCTACTTTCCTAACGTGGTCGATGGACTGCTCGTCAAAATCGGGCGGTATATTTCGCCGGCGGACATCGAAGCGCAGCTCGCGCCGCAGAATTATTTATTCACCCACTCGCTGATGTTCACGGTCGATCCCTATACCTACACCGGGGTGAACACGCACTGGAAGCTGAACAAGAACTGGACGATCGAGTTGGGTGTCGATTTTGGCAATGACATGGCCCCCTGGGTCGACTCCGCATCACTGAATGGCCTCGGCATGGTTCGCTACACGACCGACGATGGGAACAACGGCATCTATGGAGGCGTTAACGCAATTGGAGAAGGAAAGTACCAGCGCGGCCACGATGATCTTCAGCAAGCGGTCGTCACCTGGGGTCATCGGTTCGACGACAGGTTCCACATGCAGATGGAATTGTATTACATGTGGATGTATCACGCACTGACGGGCAGTGACGTGATCACCGGCCCATCCCAACCCTTCGCTCCCAGCGGCCCTGGGACGCCCATCAAGGGGAGGGCGGACGAATGGGGCTATACCTGTTACCTTGAATACAAAATCGACAACGCCACCTATGTGACGTTCCGTCCTGGCTTCCTGGATGACATGAAGGGCCAGCGGACGGGCTTCAAGACCTTTTATACAGACTTTACCCTCGGAATCAGTCACAATTTCACTCCCTGGCTCACGATGCGGCCGGAAATCCGTTACGACCGCAGTTATCAGGTTGCCGCGTTTGACGCTGGCTTGCGCAAGAATCAGTACTCGGCTGCGATGGACATTATCATCTCGTTCTGAGTCTACAATAAGCCCACTGGTTCTCGAGAGCTAGAGCTTGGCAAATTCGGGCCCGCGACGGCGATGCCACAGCGCTGTCGCGGGCCTTCACTATATATGTCTATACTTCCATGGCTTGGGTTGGAACGATCGTGCGTCACGTTTTCGATTTCAATCTGAAATGCTTATGTACCGGCAACATTGAGATCTGCAACGCGCTACCGAGCCCTTGTGCCATAGCGGGGCTGGAAAGGGGTCATTTGGCCGGAGGGACCCGATTGGAGGACGGCACAGGGTTCGCTCTAGGAACTTCAACCGCGTTCGTTCTGTTGCCTTCTGATTGAGATCACGACCAACCGCCGACGCTTGTTTATCGGAAACCCTCGCACCCCTTCAGGCGCGAGAGGAGTTAATGTCATGATTCGCAGACCTGTAAAATTCGTCATCTTTAGTGCAGTTCTGGCCGCCGCCGGGGCGACCACTTATCTGGTTACAACCCTCCGCGCTCAGGAGACCGCCGGCAATTCTGCCGACGACGCCACGAGCTTCTACACGCTTAAGGGCAATGTGATCGAAGCGACAGACTCAGCAACAACGGCGGCGGGCGTGCGGACCGTAATGGCGGACCTCACAGATGCTCCGATGACTCTGACGCTCACCGCCAAGAGCGGGCTGAACATGGAGACCGTCACCCATGTGAGCCCGCAGTTTGCCGGGAAGGTCGTAGACATCGGCGTCGGGCTGGGCGACAGGGTACGAGGGCCTGAGAGTGGCCAGCCCACCAAGCTCTGCGTGATCGAGTCCAACGACCTGGCACAAGACAAGGCCAATTGGCTGCAAGCGCTGATCCAGGTCCGAATCGATCAGGAGGCCCTCGAGCGAACGCAGGAACTGTACAAGGCGAACGTTCTGGCGGAGAAGTTCCTGTTGGATGCGGAGTCGGTACTCATGAAGGACCAGTCGGCCCAGGAAGCGGCGCGCCAGCAACTGCTCATCTTCGGGCTGAAGAACCAGGAAATCGACGATATCCGCAAGGAAGCGTTGCTGGAAGCGGAGAACGTCAAGGCCGGCACACAGCCCGCGGCGGGCAAGACGGACAAGAGCACCGATCAGATTCGCCGCGATCGAATGGGTTATGTGATCACCTGCCCGCGCACCGGCGTGATCGCCGAGAAGGTGGTGTCCGGCGGGGAAGTGGCCACGCCCGGCAACAACCTGTTCACGATCGCCGACACCAAGACACTTTGGGTGTGGGGCGACGTGTACGAGCGTGACCTGGCCAGGGTGAAAGTGGGGCAGCCGATCAAGGTCTACTTCACTTCCGAGCCCGACCGGGCTCGCCAATGTACGGTCGACTGGATCAGCCCGGTGCTGGATCCGACGACCCACGCGATCAAGATCCGCGGGCTGATTGATAACAGTGACGGGCATCTGCTCTCGGACATGTACGGCACGATGACCATCACCGTCAGCGACGGCAAGAACTCTCTACTGCTGCCCGCCAGTGCCATCGTTCATGAGCAGAATGAGGCACAACCGGAGAAAGAGAACCAGGCGTTCGTGTTCGTGGAGGTGGGGAGCGCGTCGGGCAAGACCCAATACCGCAAGACGCCGGTGACGGTTGAACCTCTGGAAGTCGGTTTCGGCGCGTCACAGGCGGCGGCATCCGTCAGCAGCGCCGCCAGGAACACCGGGAGTCAAACACGGCCTTCAGGGCTGGTTCGCATAGCTGAAGGAGTGCATGCCGGCGAGAGGGTTGTCGTCAGCGGCACCGAAGGCCTGTTCAACGAGATGCAAGAGCAGGCAAACGCCCAGCAGGGAGTTGTCTCGCCTGCCGGCGTCTCCGACTCCCAAGCATCGCTCACGGTCAAACCGTGAACCGAGGCGCAACGAAGTGCGACCCAGGGAAGCCGATCGGCACCTCGACGGCTTCCCTGCCACGGGGCATTATGCTTGTGGTCGTGGCGCGCCTCAATCCATTCGCTTCTGTCCTTACCCGACGCAATTAATCCCAGCCCGACATGATCAAGAAATTGATTAGTTTTGCCATCGAGCAACGGCTCGTCATGGTCGTGTTGACCCTGGTCTTTATCGGCTACGGGGTCTACTCGTACAAGACGCTTCCCGTCCAGGCCTTCCCTGACGTCGATGACCCGCACGTGCAGGTGATCACCCTGTGGTCCGGGCAAAGTGCCGAGGACATGGAGGCCCAGGTCACGCTCCCCGTCGAGCAAGCGCTCAACAGCACCCCGCGCCTGACCGGCATGCGCTCCACCAGCATGTTCGGGCTGTCCGTCGTTACCATGACCTTCGAAGACACGGTGGACATCGACATCGCCCGCTCGCAGGTGATGCAGATGATGCAGGGCATCACCCTGCCGCAGGCCGCCCAGTGGCAGCTCAGCGCCCTCACCAACAGCACGGGCGAGGTCTACCGCTACGTCATCCAGGACCCTCAGCACCGCCATAAGCTCGAGGACATCCGGGCCGTGGAGGATTGGGTGATTGAGCCGGCGATGCGCCAGGTCGCCGGGGTCGGGGACGTCAACGCGATGGGCGGCGGGATCAAGCAATATCAGGTTACGGTCAAACCTGAGCAACTCCACCAGCATGGAGTCACCCTCCAGCAGGTCTTCCAAGTCCTGCAAAACAACAACCTGAACATCGGCGGCAATATCCTCAAGAACGGCGAGGAGGCCCTGGTCGTCCGCGGGGTGGGGCTGCTGCGCAACGTGGACGAGATCGGCAACGTGGTGGTCGCCACCTACAACGCCCGCCCGGTCTATGTGAAGGACGTAGCCGACGTGTCCACGGGGATGGCGCCGAGGCAGGGGATCGTCGCCTGGTACGACAAGGACAAAAACCGCAAGGTGCGCCAGGTCGACGACGTGGTCGAGGCAATCGTCCTCAACCGCATCGGCACCAACTCGATGGAGGTAATCGACGGGATCAAGAAAAAGGTGGAGCACCTCAACCGCGACGTGCTCCCGGTGGTGCTCCCGGGCACGCAGATTGTCAACACCTACGATCGCACGGACCTGGTCAACGAGACGCTGCACACGGTGATGCACAACCTCGTCATGGGCGGCATCCTGATCCTGATCATCTGCATCGTCTTCACGACCAACATTCGAGCGGCGGTGGTGATCTGGGTGGTGATCCCGCTGGCGTTGCTGTCGGCGTTCATCTGCCTCAACCTCAAGGGCATTCCCGCCAACCTGCTCAGCTTCGGGGCGGTGGACTTCGGGATCCTCGTGGACGCCGCCGTCGTGATCGTCGAGGCCATCCTGGTGATGAAGCTGGCCGCCGGGCCCGATGCCGACTTCCCGCTGCTGGTGCGCGACACCAGCGGCGGACTCGCCCGGGCCATGCTCTTCTCGCAGATCATCCTGATCGTCGCCCTGATCCCGATCTTCACCTTCCAGCGCGTCGAGGGGCGTATCTTCCAGCCGATGGCCTTCACGTTCGCCGGGGCCATCGTCGGCGCGACATTGGTCACCTTCACCGTGGTCCCGTTAGCGGCTGTCCTGCTCCTCAAAGGCGGGAGGAAGCCGACCGAAAACACCGTCTCCCGCTGGCTGAAAGCCGGCTACGGCTGGGCTCTGGGCTATGTTCTCAGAGCCAGGCTCGTGACCATCGCGCTGGCAATACTGATCCTGAGCGGATCGCTGGTGTTGGCCGTGCACCTTGGGACCGAGTTCCTTCCCAAGCTGGACGAAGGCAATATCTGGCTGGACGTGAACATGCCCCTGCCCATCTCCCCCGACGCCGCCAAGGACAACGAACGCAAGATCCGCTCCATCCTCGCCAGC
>Ga0182024_10012118_pt1 | contig 17116 bp, 15 predicted proteins | sample P32metaG_FD_120480 | JGI IMG/M metagenome (GOLD analysis project Ga0182024, IMG submission 120480) | Permafrost microbial communities from Stordalen Mire, Sweden - P3-2 metaG (Illumina Assembly) | ecosystem: Environmental > Terrestrial > Soil > Wetlands > Permafrost | place: Sweden: Stordalen...
GCCCCATCATCATCGGCCAGGCCTGCGAATTCGACTACTCCGGCGTCCAGGCCTGCAAAGCCCTGCGCGAGGAAGGCTACCGCGTCATCCTCATCAACTCCAACCCGGCCACCATCATGACCGACCCGGAGTTCGCCGACCGCACCTACATCGAGCCCATCACCCCCGAAATCGTCGAGAAAATCATCATCCGCGAAAAGCCCGACGCCCTCCTCCCCACCCTCGGCGGCCAGACCGCGCTCAACACCGCCATGGCCCTCTTTGAATCGGGCGTCCTCAAAAAACACGGCGTCCAAATGATCGGCGCCAATGCCGAGGCCATCAAAAAGGGCGAAGACCGCCAGCTCTTCAAGGAGGCCATGGAAAAAATCGGCCTCGACATGCCCATCTCCGGCACGGCCCACACCATTGAAGAGGCCCGCGACGTCGCCGCGAAAATCGGCACCTTTCCCCTCATCATCCGCCCCGCCTTCACCATGGGCGGCACCGGCGGTGGCATCGGCTATAACAAGGAAGAGTTCGAGGAAATCGTCAAGCGCGGCCTCGACCTCTCGCCCGTCAGCGAAGTCCTCATCGAGGAATCGCTCCTCGGCTGGAAAGAATACGAAATGGAAGTCATGCGCGACCGCGCCGACAACTGCGTCATCATCTGCTCCATCGAAAATTTCGACCCCATGGGCGTCCACACCGGCGACTCCATCACCGTCGCCCCCGCGCAGACGCTCACTGACAAGGAATACCAGGTCATGCGCGACGCCTCCTTCGCCGTCATCCGCGAAATCGGCGTCGAGACCGGCGGCTCCAACATCCAGTTCTCCGTCGATCCCAAAACCGGCCGCATGATCGTCATCGAAATGAACCCGCGCGTCAGCCGCTCCAGCGCGCTCGCCTCCAAGGCCACCGGATTCCCCATCGCCAAAATCGCCGCCAAGCTCGCCGTCGGCTACACCCTCGACGAAATCAAAAACGACATCACCCGCGAAACCCCCGCCAGCTTCGAGCCCACCATCGACTACGTCGTCGTCAAAGTCCCCCGCTTCACCTTCGAAAAATTCCCGCAGACCGACCCCACGCTCACCACGCAAATGAAAAGCGTCGGCGAAGCCATGGCCATCGGCCGCACCTTCAAGGAATCGCTCCAAAAAGCCCTCCGCTCCCTCGAAGTCGGCGCCTGGGGCTTCGGCGGCGGCTCCGCCGAATATAAACCACCCGTCGGCTCCGCCACCTCTTCCGCTTCCCTTCCGAAGGTAGCCGGCGCAGGCCCTGCGCCGGTGGGCGCGTCAGCGCCCTTAAAAAAAATCGGTCATCCTGAGCCTACTGCCGTGCGCAGCACCGAAGGACCTCTAACTATTCCTGCCTCCCTGCCTCCCTCAGCCGGTTCCCCTGCCTCCCAAAATCCTGTTAATCTTGTTAATCCTGTCCAAAATTCAGTCCGTCCCCCCTTGGCCCCCCGCGACCTCATCCAGCAAAAACTCGTCACCCCCAACGCCGAGCGCATCTTCTTCATCCGCCATGCCTTCCGCGCCGGCTTCACCGCCGAAGAAATCCACAATCTCACCAAAATCGACCCCTGGTTCCTCGCCCAGCTCAAGGAACTCGTCGTCGAGGAAGAGAAGCTCTGGCAGACCGGCGCAAGTTTGGTCGAAACTCGGCAACGCTCGGTCGATACATTCTCTGAAGAGCAAAAGAAAACAATCAAGCGCGGCGAAGGACTCTCTTACGAAATCGCGACCGCGCAAAACCGAAAACCTGAAATGAGACCGGACGGTACATATTCGCCCGGCCAAACGGGCGGCACGACCGAGTGCCATTTTTTTGGAGGCGGCGAAGAACTGAAGCGCGCCAAGTCCCTCGGCTTCTCCGATCGCCAGATCGCGGCCGCATGGGGTGCAACCGAAAAACAAATTCGAGACCAACGAGCCGAGCTCAACCTCCACCCCTCTTACCGCCTCGTCGACACCTGCGCCGCCGAATTCGAAGCCTACACCCCCTACTACTACTCCACCTACGACAACCTCCTCGACGAAGTCCGCCCCAGCACCAAAAAGAAAATCATGATCCTCGGCGGCGGCCCCAACCGCATCGGCCAGGGCATTGAATTCGACTACTGTTGCGTCCACGCCGCCTTTGCCCTCCGCGAAATCGGCTACGAAACCCTGATGGTCAACTCCAATCCCGAAACCGTCTCCACCGATTACGACACCTCCGATAAACTCTTCTTCGAGCCGCTCACCCTCGAGGACGTCCTCAACATCTGCCACCACGAAAAGCCCGACGGCGTCATCGTCCAGTTCGGCGGCCAAACCCCGCTCAACCTCGCCGCCGGACTCAAAGCCAACGGCGTCCCCATCATCGGCACCAGCGTCGAATCCATCGAACGCGCCGAGGACCGCAAACTTTTTCAGGTCATGCTCGACAAGCTCGGCCTCAACCAGCCGCCCAACGGCACCGCCACCAACGAAGACGAAGCCGTCGAAGCCGCCGCGAAAGTCGGCTACCCCGTTCTCGTCCGTCCCAGCTTTGTCCTCGGCGGACGCGCCATGCAAATCGTCTACAGCGACGACGAGCTGCGCCATTACATGCGCTTCGCCGTCGCCGCCTCGCCCGAGCGCCCCGTCCTCGTCGACCGCTTCCTCGACGACGCCACCGAAGTCGACGTCGACTGCATCGCCGACGGCGACACCGCCGTCATCGGCGCCATCATGGAGCACATCGAGCAGGCCGGCGTCCACTCCGGCGACTCCGCCTGCGTCATCCCCGCACCCACCCTTTCCGAAAAGGTGAAGGACGAAATCCGCGCCGCCACGATCAAAATGGCGAAAGCCCTCGACGTCCGCGGCCTCATGAACGTCCAGTTCGCCGTTAAGGACGAGGTCGTCTACGTCCTCGAGGTCAACCCGCGCGCCAGCCGCACCGTCCCCTTCGTCAGCAAAGCCATCGGCGTCCCGCTCGCCAAACTCGCCGCCAAAATCATGACCGGCATGAAGCTCGCCGACCTCGGCTTCACCAGGGAAATCATCCCCACCCACTACTCGCTCAAGGAAGCCGTTTTCCCCTTCGCCAAATTCCGCGGCACCGACATCCTCCTCGGCCCCGAAATGAAATCGACCGGCGAAGTCATGGGCATCGACGACGACTTCGGCCTCGCCTACGCCAAATCGCAAATGGCCGCCATGCCCCCGCTTCCGCTCTCCGGCAACGTCTTCATCAGCGTCCGCGACGCCGACAAACCCGCCATCCTCGACCTCGCGCGTGGCCTCATCACCCTGGGCTTCGCCGTCTGCAGCACCTCCGGCACCGCCGCCGCGCTTCAAGCCGCCAACATTCCGGTCCAGAACCTCTTCAAGATCAACGAAGGCCGCCCCAACGTCCTCGACCTGCTCAAGAACGACGAAGTTGCCCTCATCATCAACACCCCGGCCGGACCCGTCGCGCGCCAGGACGAAGTCCGCATCCGCACCACCGCGCTCTACCAACGCGTACCCGTCATGACCACCCTCGCCGCCGCGCAGGCCACCCTCCGCGCCCTCCGCTCCCTCAAAACCAAAACCCTCGGCGTCAAATCCCTCCAGGAATATCACTCCGGCTAAAAGCCTCCGTCATCCTGAGCGGCGGCTCGCTGCCAGCGAAACATTTCCCCTCGCTCCCAGAAAATTCACTTTCTCACCAATCATCCCCCAAGCCCCTCATTTTCAGCCTCTTACCCCACGCCGTTTCCCTCAGAAAATCCCCTCTTCCCCACAATAAATTTGAGATAGCGTCCGAACGTGTTAGCGTCCGCTCAGCTACTCCCATGCCCCGTAAACATTCTCGCTCCGAGATCCAGGGCACTCTCCTTCGGGCCAGCGTCTTTCTGCGCCCCTACAAGTTTCGGTTGGGCTGCGTCTTCCTTCTCATCCTCACCGTCTCGCTCATTTCCCTCGTCTTTCCCGCGCTCAGCGGCTGGATCATCGACTTCGTCAACGGCACACGCTCCACGACATTCACCTGGCTCTTCGATCTCATCGTTCCAAAAAACGCCACTGGCTGGCCCGCCATCCTGCCCCTCCTCATCTTCAACGCCTTTCTCCTCTTCGCCCGCGCCACCGCCCTCCTCACCCGCAACCACCTCATGCAAACCACCGGCATGCGCGTCACCTGCGACCTTCGGATCGCCATCTTCTCCCACCTCCAGAAACTCTCCCTGAAATTTTACGAAGAACGCCAGACCGGCCGTGTTGTCGCGCGCGTCACCGAAGATGCCAGCTCCATCCACATGCTCGTCAGCGGCGCCTCGATCACCCTTCTGGGCGACCTCACCCAGGCCATCGGCGTCTTCATCGCCCTCTTCTTTTATAACTGGCAACTCGCCCTCACCACCCTCATCTTCGTCCCTCTCTTCGTTTTCAATTATTTCTGGCACCGCCGCCGGATGCGTTTCGAAAGCCGCCGCCATCGCCGCAACTGGGCGCGCGTCGTCGGATTCCTCAACGAGCGCATTGCCAATAACCGCGTCGTCCGCGCCTTCGCCACCGAAGAGTCCGAGGAAAATACCTTCCGCGGCGGCATCAAGGCCGACTTCAATCACTACAACCGGGTCCAATGGCGCAATACACTCATGGGCGCCACCGCCGAACTCCTCTCCGGCTTTGGCTCCCTTACCGCCATGGGCTTCGGCGCGTGGCTCATCCTCCATGGCCACTTGAGCACCGGTGATCTTTTCGCGTTCTTGGGTTTTCTCGCCATGCTCTACGGCCCCATCGTCCGCGTGTTCGAGGCCAATTCGATCATCCAGAATGGGGTTACGTCCATGGAAAAAATCTTCGCCATTCTCGATACCCGGCCCCATATCCCCGAAAATGACGCCCTCCCCGCCTTCCCGCGTTTGCAGGGCAAAGTCGAATTCCGCGACGTCACCTTCGGCTATCGCATCGGCCAGGCCACGCTCGACCACGTTAGCTTCACCGTGCAGCCCGGCGAAATGATCGCCCTCGTCGGACCCAGCGGCGCGGGCAAAAGCACCATCATCACCCTGCTCGCCCGCTTCTACGATCCCACCACCGGCGAAGTCCTCATCGATGACAAACCGGTCACCGCCTACAATGTCCAGTCCGTCCGTCGCCAGATCGGCATCGTCATGCAGGACAGCATCCTCTTCTCCGGCACCCTCGCCGAAAACATCCGCTATGGCCGCCCCGACGCCACGAAGGACGAAATCATCGCCGCGACCAAGGCGGCCAACGCCCACGACTTCATCCTCAAGCTCAAGAATGGCTCGACTCCCGCGTCGGCGAACGCGGCGTCGCGCTTTCCGGAGGCCAGCGCCAACGCATCGCCATCGCCCGCGTCCTGCTCAAGGACCCGCGCATCCTCATTCTCGACGAAGCCACCTCCTCGCTCGATTCCCAGTCGGAAAAGCTCATCCAGGATGCCACCGAGAAGCTCATGCGCAACCGGACCGCCATCGTCATCGCCCACCGCCTCTCCACCGTGATCAATGCCAATCGCATCCTCGTCATGGAAGCGGGCCGCATCGTCGCCATCGGTCGCCACGCCGAACTCCTCGCGCGCCCCGGCATCTACCGCGAGCTCTACCAGCTCCAGTTTGCCGAGCACGCCGCCGCCTGAGGTAGCCGCCGCACGCCGGGCGGCGAGTCGCGTCAGCGACTTATTAAAAAGATTGTCATCCTGAGCTTGTCGAAGGACCTCTAACTATTTTGCCTTCCCCTCGTTTCCAAGTTGCATCACGCGTGTGTGCTTGGGAACGCTACTGCCGTCCGCAGGACTGTCCGCGCAACTCCATTGCCACCTCACTTCCCAAAAATTCCGACCCGATTTCCACCCATTATCCTAGATAGCCTGCATAGCTTATCTTTTTAGGCTATATAACCGATATAGGATTTGCAGAGCTACCGCCCTTTCTCTTTTTCATGAGAAAAGAGGGCATGTCGAATATCTTACTGATTCTTTCCTATGTCGCGAAAGCAGCGGGCTTCATCGCCACGCTCAACGCGATCCCCTACGTCTCGCCCTCCACGGGCGTCATCATTTTCTTCGTCGCCTCGCTCCTCAAGGACACGGTCGACCGCATTGGCGACTTCCTCGACAACGGCAAGTCGGACTGGCGTGTGTAACCCGGCTACCGACCCCGCGCTGCTCTGTCCGAGGCATTTCTCCTCATCCCTGAACACAACATCAAACCCTCCCGATGCCCTCACCCGTCCTTGTTCCGAGCCTCTCGATCGAAGAAACCTGCGGCCGTCGCGCGGGAAATTGCGCCACTGGAAATCCAGGACGCCTCTTCTCCCCGACCCGTCCCCAAGCGCACCTCGCGCGGCGGCCCTTCCTTTTTCTGGAGGGTCAGCCTCCTGGCCTGACCCATTTTGCTCCCTCCATATAACAAACCCATGATCACCGAAATTGCCGAAGCCAGCAGCCAGCTCATTCATCTTGTCGACGACCTACTTCACCAAACCCAAACGCGGCGTCTTGATGCCGCGACAGCCCAAGCTTCCGATGATGTTCAAAACTTTAAAGACGATCTCCTTGCTCGCCGCCTTGAGTCTGTCAATTTGCGCCTGGCCGGCCTGCAGTACGGCATCCTTGTCCACCTTACCGACGCCGAAAGTGAGCAGCTTCGCGCCGTCACCCCCAACCTCGACGCCTTCGCCCTCCTCGGTCTCTACGCCCGCGCCCGCGCTGCCGACCTTGCCGCCGAGTGCGGTGAAATCCTTCGCGACACCGCCAGCACCACAACCCCAAACACAGAACTAGGAACGCCCGCATCATGATTCCGAACTTCTTCCTTCTCACTTCCTACTTCTCCCTTTTTCTCGCACAGGAAGTTCCTTCGCCCGATCCCGAGCATCTCTCCTCGTGGCTCATCGACGCCGCGGCGCTGGCCGCGATTCTCCTCGTGTTCCTCAAGGTCATCGACCATTTCAAGCGGCGTCCTTCGCTCGAACAGGAACTCGAAAAGCTGCTGCGCCAGCTCCGGACCGAGCTCAATCAGTTGCGCCACGAGCAGACGGAAAATCTCACCCAGGTTCGCAGCCGGGTCGAGGGCGCGCACCAGCGCGTCGATCTTCTCACCCACGATCTCAACAACAAACTCCAGCGTCTGCCCGGCGAGATCGTCGACCTCCTCCACAAAACCGGCGTCCTCACCTCACCCCGATGAACACAAAAAAACTCCGTCATCCTGAGCGGAGCGAATGCGAAGCGTTCGCGCAGTCGAAGGACCTACCCCCGCTTCTCAAACAATTTTCGCAGGCACACCAGCCCTTCTTTTCTCAAGGCCAGCCGATCGCCTTCCGTCCCATCAGTCCCATCCTCCCCTGCAGTTTCATGTCCTTCATGTTCCTCCTGTCTAAAATCCTATGAACCCAACCGCCGAAACCGAAGCTCCCTATACCGATCCTGAAGTACTGCTTCAGGCCCGCGTCCTGAAAATCCTCAAGCCCTGCCTCAGCTACTGGCTCGATGAGCAGACGCTTTACCTCACGCTGAATCTTTCCCGCCCCGCCGTCACCCGCGCGCGCCTCGAAGCCGCGTTGCGTGAGTTGCGCGACAAGGCCTACCTCGATTTCCGCGTCGATCCGCTCTCGCGCCTGACCGAATGGCGGCTCACCCCCTCGGGTCACGCGCTGGCACAACCGTTATGAACGAACCCTTCCCCGGCGCGAAAGTGCCTTTTAATAAAGATCGTCATCCTGAGCCTGTCGAAGGACCTCTAACTATTTCTGCCTCTCTGCCTCCATCCCCCTCCAATCCCCTCCTCGCCCTCGCGCAGGAACAAAAGGAAAACATCTTCATCTGGCTCCGCGAAGGCTCCGACCACGACGCCATCAACCTTCGCCTCCAGGACGCCGAACTTCCCTCCGCCACCGAACGCGAAATCAATTTCTTCTTCACCGAATACGCCCACGAACGCTGGACCCGCCGCATCGATCGCGCCGCCGAGGAAGCCGATGCTCTCATCGCTTTGGTTCGTCGCAGCCCAGGCCAAATTCCCGAAGCCGTTCTCGCCGCCCTTGGCCAGGAAGCCTTTCGTCAGATCGCCAGCGGCAAAGTCGAATCGGCAGACCTCGCCCGCTACACCTCTCTCTTCCTCCGTGCTCGCGAACAGGACCGCGCCGAACGCGCCCTTGACCTGCAAAACGAAAAACTTCTTCTCGCCCGCCGCAACGCCACCGAAAAAGCCCTCGACGCCTTCGCCCGCGAACTCCCCCAAAATCCCGCCGCCCTCGAAGCTTTCCAGAATCTCAAAAACCAGCTCCTTGACCAAACCGAACATCTGGAGGAAGCCGCGTGAAAAAAGAACCCTGCTTAAAAAATCCGTCATCCCGAGCGGAGGTGAGCGGAAGGTGTTCGCTTTCCCAAACGGCTGACCGAACCGCAGTCGAGGGACCTGGTTCTTTATCCGAAAAGCGTGGCAAGCGCGAAAACGTTTCCTTTAACAAGGAACGTGGAACGCACTCGACCCGTGCGAACGATGCCAAGCAGCCATTCAACGCACAACCCGTTGATTCTACCAATACATTCCGGAAAAACACCAAGGTCCTTCGACTGCGGCTCGACAAAAATTTATCTGAAAAAGAAAGCTCTCCGCTCGCCTTCGCTCAGGATGACGGAATAAAAAAACAAATTCTCGCGAAGACCCCCGCCACCTCTCGCGTCCATCGCCGCCTCAACCGCGCCCGCCGGAAATCCCAACCTCCCCGCATCGACTCCTTCGCCGATTTCCTGACGCATCACGCGCGGGTGAAGAGCGGGTCGGGTTATATCCCCTATGATTTTGCCGGACGCGAGGCACTGAAGCCGATTGTTGAACGGCTGGACCAGATTCTCGCGTCGGGCGAAACGGACGCCTCCCTCGCCATTTGCGGCGGGGCGCAGTTCGGCAAGACGGTGTTGATGCTCAACTTGCTCGCCTATCTCGTCGCGGTGCGGTTTCGCAATGTCGGTTATTATCTGCCAGACGACGATTTGGTTTCGGGTCTGGTGGACGGCAAACTTCGCCCCGATGTGCTCGACCAAATCCCGTGGCTGGCACGGATGATCGCGGTGGGCAAGACGCTGTCGCCTTCAGGCCGCGCGGTGAATCGCAAAGGCGCGTTCCTCTGCACCGACGGCACGCGCACGGCCCTGGCGTTCATGCGCGGGCTCGGAAAAATCCCGACGTCGTTCTCGATGGATGTGGTCGTGCAGGACGAAAAGGACGATCTGCCCGAGGAGCACGCGCGCTTTTTGGCCGGACGCATGACGGCGTCGAATCTGCGGCTGTCGCTGCTGATCGGCACGCAGCGTTATCATGGCGCGGGACAAAATCTGGCCTTCACCGAAGGGACGCAACACATCGGGTTGCTGGCGTGTCCGGGTTGCGGCGCGCGGCATAATCCGGAGATGTTGTGGCCGGGGATTTGCCGGCTGGAGATGACGGAGTTGGAGACGAAGGAGTGGCCACGGTTAACCGTAGAAGGACATTTTGCGTTTAATGGCGGACACGTACCGGCCGCTTCCTGTTCGCGCGGAATGACTCCGCGCGAACCCGGACAACAAGTTGTCCGGGCCACCCAGAAGGTGGAGGGGCATTTTGGGTTTGCCGACGGCGGTCATAGACCGCCGCTACAGGAAGGCACCGCCGCCCAGCGTGCGGCGGCTACCACGGAACAATTGCCGATTCCGTTTACGCCGGGGCAAGCGTATGTGCTGGCCTGTCCCGATTGCAGCGCGGCGCTGGATCGCGAGCATCCGCAGTGGCACGCGCTGGCCCCGGAACGCGAAGCGCAACGGCGCTGGAGTTACCGGCTTTCGCAGTTGTTGATTCCCGGCATCGACCTGGCGCAAATCGTCGCGGCGTGGCAACTGGCGATTCGTGATCCGGAGCACATGACGGTTTTTTGCACCGACCGGCTGGCGCTGCCGAAATCGACGACGCAATCGCTGACGCCGCATGATTTGCAGGCGGCGAGAGGGGACTACCGAATTTTGACAGGAAAGGAATTTAGACAGGAGGGACATGAAAAACATGAAGGAAGAGGGGCGGCAGCCCATTCTCATGTCCTTCATGTTCCTCATGTCTCAAACTCCGTCCGGTTTGGCGGCCTCGACATGGGCGATCAATGCTGGTTTGTCGCGCGCGCTGTCGATGCGGTCCCGCCGCACCAGGCGCGGTTGCTCTGGGCGGAGCCGATTGCCGCCGAGCGCGTCCGCATCCGCGTGCCGGAACTTTTTCGGCAGCTCGGCTTGAGCGTGCTTTGCGTTGACGCAGGGCCACTGCGCGATCTCGCGCGCGATTTGGTTTTTATGCTGAATGGCCTCGATGAGGATGCGGTCTCATCGTCGAACGATCCGGGAAGGAATATTTATTTTAGTCGTGGCTCAAAGTGCGATGAATGCCTTGATGATCGCTTCCTGTTTGCGCGGAATGGCTCCGCGCAAACCCGGGCAACAAGTAGCCCGGGCCACCCAGAATTGAGCTGGCACGCGGCGTCGGAGAAGTGGCGGAATGTGCGGTGCGCGGCGGTAGAGTTCACACAGCGCGAGGGACAGGGTCTGCGCCACAAGCTGGCGCGAACGCAGGACGGGCGGCTCTATCCGCTCCTGGCGACGAATCGCGACGAGACGATCCAGCGCGTCGTGCAGGAATTACTTCCGCCGGACGGGACGCATCCGCGTCTTCTGGAGCGGGCGGATGGAACGACGCAACAAATTTCGACGCAGCGTTTTCTTCTGCCCACGCCGACGGATGAGACACGCGCGACGCTTGATCTTTACGAGCGGCATTTGCTCGCGGGCGCTCGTCAGGAGCGGAGTGCCGATGGCCGGTCGCTCCGTTATCTCGATAAATGCGAAAACCATTTTCTTTTGGCAACGGCCTATGCGGCGTTGGCGGAGTTGCTGGCCCCGATGCGGGCCGAGGCGCAGACAGTGATGCCGGCGTTTCGTGCGATGCCATTGGTGCGGGCGCGGCGCAACAGAGGTCTTGCGGGATGAACACCTGGTGGATTTAACGGAATTACCAAATTTATATATAGATGAAACCTTCGACTTATCTCAAAAATCTTCAGCTCTCCACAAATTGGCGGGCGCAGTTTAATCCGTTGCGTGGCCTGACCATCGCGCAGCTCGTCACGATGCTGGAAGCGGCCGAGCGCGGCAATTACGCGCGGTTGCAATGGCTCTACCGCTTTGTGGAAAAACGGAATTCGACGCTGCGCGCGGTGTTGCAACGGCGGCAGGCGTCGATGACCCGGCTCGACTGGGACATCCGTTTGCGCGATGCGAATACTGCGACGATGAATCCGCGCACGCTGGCGGCGCGGCAGGCGGCGGTTCTGCGCGAGGCGTACGAATGCATCGGCAATTTGCGCGAGGCGGTGACGTTTCTCTCGCTGGCGGAGTTCCGCGGTTACGCGCATCTGGAACGGCATTTCGACCGGCAGGGCCGGACGGTCCGGCTGGAGCCGGTGCCGCAATGGTTCTGGGCACGGCTCGGTCCCGATGCGCCGTGGCAATACAACGCGGAGGCGCGGCCGGGTCTGCCGATGCCGGGCGATCCGGTGCTCGATCCGAAGCGGTTTATGGTTCGCGAGAACGATTCGCCGATCGATGAGATCGCGGTGATCGCGCATGTGCGGCAGAGCCTGAGCCAGAAGGATTGGGACGGCTTCGTCGAGACGTACGGGCTGCCGCCGCTTTTCCTGGAGTTGCCGCCCGATATTCCCGCCGAGCGCGAGGCCGAGTACCAGGCGCAGGCCGAGGCGATCATCGGCGACGCGCGCGGGACGGTGCCGCACGGGACGCAGATTCACACGGTCGATTCGGGCGCGCGCGGGCAGAATCCGTTCGCGGAACATTTGCAATACCAGGACCAGTTGATTGTGCTGGCCGCGACGGGCGGAAAGCTGACGGCGCTGACGGAATCGGGTTCGGGCACGCTGGCGGGCACCGCGCATCAGAAGGCGTTCGACGATATTACGGAGGCGGAGGCGGCGCTGATCTCGGAGATTTTCCAGGCGCAATTTGATCGTCCGCTATTGGAAAAACTTTTTCCGGGGCAACCGCATCTCGCTTATTTCGAGTTGGCTGCGACGCGTTCGCTCGATCCGGCGGACGTGATCAGCCAGGCGTTCACGCTCGCGCGGGCCGGTTACGAGATCGATCCGGCGGAGCTTTCGGAGAAGACCGGTTACCGGCTGAAGCTGCGCAATTACGCGCTGCTGCCGATTCCAAAACCGCCCGCGCCGGAGCCGGGAAATGAACCGGACCCAGTGGAGAGTGAGATCGACTGAACCGATCCTGGCACACGAGCTAATGACACTATTTTTTAAACCATGAACGAATCAACAAATTTTCAACCGGTGCCCGACGGCTGGTTTCATATCGCGCCGCACGGCACTTTTCCGCACCCGAACGGTGCGTTGCAGGTGATCGATGCGGAGGCGTGCGACGCCATGCTCGGGACGTTTAACGAGGAGGCGCGGCAGCCGAATTTTCCGGGGCTGCTCGTCGACTTCGATCACTTCTCGCACGATCCGGCGCAACCGACGACGGCCGCGGGCTGGATCGGCGCGCTGGAGCATCGCGGCGACGGGCTTTACGCGCAAATCCGGTGGTCGGACCTCGGCCACCAGGCGCTGACGGGCGGGCGTTACCGGCTCGCGTCGCCGGTGTGGAACCGCGCTGATTGCGATCAGTGGACCGCGCCCGCGTCCGATGGCCGCGACACGGTGCATTTGCGTCCGCGGCGGCTGGACCGGCTCGCGCTGACGAATGATCCGAATTTGCCGGGGCTGATGCCGCTTTCTAACAGAGCGGGACACCAAGACGAACTTCAACCAACAACGGTCGGCGGTCATGGACCGCCGCTACAGACTGCACCGCCGTCTCACGACGGCGGCTACGAAACCACTATGAACCTACGAACTGAAATTCTTCAACGGCTGCACCTGCCCAGCACGGCGACCGATGCCGATATCGCCGAGGCGCTGCGGAGTCACGTCGCGGAGCTGGAAACCTTGCGCAATCGCTGCCAGCGTCTCACCGAGACGCAGGCCGAGAGCGACCTGGAACGCTTCGCCGACGTGATCACGAATCGCGACGTCGTGCGCGCGCAGTTGCTTGCGAATCGGGACGGGACGCTGGCGCTGCTCAATGCGTTGCGCCAGCCGGAACCGCCCGCGCCGCTGCATCAGCCGCGCCTGCGCCGGCCCAATCTGCAACTGCTGAGTCCGATTGCGCCAGAACCCGATTCCGCCTCCGCACGACGCGTGGCGAACCGCGCCCGGCAACTTCAGAGCCAGCTAAAAATCGGCCACCACGCCGCTTTTCGGATGGCCGAGGGCGAGGCGGCGGAAACGGACGTCGCATGAAAGTTTTCCAACCACTTCACATGACGCCGAATTGGATCAGCCGCGACCTCGCGGAAGATCTTTATGAAGGCGCTTCGGGCCGAGGGGCCCGTCGAAAAACATACATTCATCCAAAAACCATCAGCATCCGGCAATACATCGCGCGGGCTGAAAAATTGAAAGCATTATGAGTCAATCCAATACCCAAGAAGGCGATCTTCTGCTCACGACGGGCGAGGATCTTTCCACCTACGCCGACGTTCTCGTCGCGCCCTACAACAGTTCCGGCCTGCTGGTCGTGACACGGCCCGTAGCCAACAACGATTACGCGCTTTACGTGCTGGTTTACGGCGCACCTCCCGCCGGCAAGGCGACGGTGCGTCCGATGAACCCGAACCGGACCGTGCGAATCACGGCGAAAGGCGCGGGCAATCCGGGCGATCTGCTCGTCCTGGCCGACGGCGTGACGACTGCCGCGGATCGCGGCAAGGTGCGCTCCGTGGCCGGGCTTACCAGCGGATCGGGGACGTATCGCATCGTGGGCGTGGCCGAGGAGTTGTTCGTGGACGGACAGCTCGTGCGGACGCGTCCGACGTTCGGGACGGTGACGGTTTAAGCAACCCAGCGACAGAAAATAGTTAGAGGTCCCTCGACAAGCTCGGGATGACCGAATTTTAAAGAGTCGCTAACGCGACCGACGGTCATAGACCGCCGCTACAAAAGCGGGAAGGCAGCTTCCTGTTCGCGCGAAATGGTTCGCGCGAACCCGGACAACACACGCACGCGTGGCGTTGCCGGGCCACCCAATAGATAACAAATAAAAATATATGCCTAGTTTATCCGAAATTACTTCCAGCCCGATGTTGCGGGAATTCGCCCAGGGCGCGGCGCAGTCCGCCGTGCAGCCCGTGGCCGATTTCCTCGCGCCGACGGTGGAAGTTCCCACCAGCATCGGCCGCTACAAAATCTACACGGAAAAGAATCGTTTTGCCCCGCCGGACACATCCCGCGCGATTGGCGGACGCGCGACCGTGTTGAGTTTCGACGCAACCGATGCCACTTATAACTGCGAACCGAATGCGCTCGACTTCCCGATCGATTTTCTCGAACAGATCGAAGAAGCCTCGCTGACGAACGCCCTGATGGAAGGCGCGACGATTGTGGCCGAAGTGGCCGCGTTGTGCCACGAGCAGAGTGTGATCAATACCGCCGTGGCTGCGACCACTTCGGGCGCACTGGCCAAGACCTGGTCGGGCTCGAGCGGGAGCGATCCGATCGACGACATCGACGGACAGATTCTCAATGTCATCAAGGCCGCGCGCTACGGTTCTCTCATGGGAGTCGGCGTGCTTTTCGGCGCCGGGGCCTGGAGACTCTTCAAGAATGCGCCCAATGTGCGCAGCCGATTCGTCGCGGCGGGGGATTATTCGATTCCGAACGTGACGCCGGCCGAGGCGACGAAGCTTTTCGTGGGCAACCCCGAAGTGCGGACGTCGTACATGGTGGTCGACACGACGAAGGAGGGTCTCGCACCCGACATCAGCTTCCTGCTCGATACGTCGGTGCTGATTTTCGCGCGGTTGCAGAATCCGACGCGGCGCGATCCATCGTTCATGAAGACGTTCCGGTTGATGGGCAACTATATGGTGCCCGGCTCCTATGTGCGCGACGACGGGCGCGTGGAAGTGGCGAAGTTCGACTGGAGCGAGGCTGTGGCGATCACGAATAGTACGGCTGCTCAATTACTCACTGTCTCCTAAACCAATTCCTGGTTCCAAAACTTCAGGCTCGTCCGACCCGTCCTGATTTTAACGGAATTACTAAATTATCGGAATTAACGGAATTATTTTATGGCATGGATTACACCGGCTGAGTCGGATGTTTTAACCGCCCTCTCTGAAACCGAACTTGCGACGTATCGCGCGGCGGCGACGGCGACCGGCCGGCCGATCCGCTCGCGCCAACGCTGGCGCAGGTGGTGGACCTGGTGCGCGGTTATGTGGGCGCTTACAAACCGAATACGCTCGGGCTGCCGGGCACGATTCCGCAAAAGCTGCTCGCACCCGCGCTCGATTTGGTGGCGGTGCGGTTGCCGCAACGCGTGGGCGTGTCGCCAAAGGATGTGCGGCAGGCCGCCGCGATCCAGGCGGTGCGTCTGCTGGAACAGGTAGCGGCGGGGACGTTCAATATCGAGGAGCCGGATAGTCCGACGCTCGAGACGACGGAAGCACCGAGGCCGAGCATTGTCGCGCATCGGAGACATTTCACGGAACGCAGCGAGGAGGGAGTGTGAACGAAGTTTTAGGGCTGCTTCTTGTGACCTCGCTTTTTGCGAGGTCACCCGGACAACGAGTTGTCCGGGCTACCCAGAGGACTGCACCGTCGCACGGAGTGCGACGGCTACCCGGCGGTCATAGACCGCCGCTACAGAAAGGCACCATTAAATTATGTCTAGCATTCTGATGTCGATTCAACAGGAGGTGGCCGATTGTCTGCTGGCCGATCCGTTTTTCGCAACGATTCCGATTCTGGTCGAGAACCCGCGCGATGTTTCGTACGAGTTGCAGGCGAGCGTGGCGGCGGCGGGAACGTATGGCGTGGTGTTGGTGCCGCAGGCGCTGGTGAGCGCGCCGACCGCGCCGGGTCCGATGTTCGATCCGGTGGAGATCGCGGTGCGGTTTTGCGAGAATATTCCGGTGGCGAGCGGGCCGCACGCGCTGGAAGTGGCGGAGACGGCGCTGGCGTTGCTGCATCTTTTCCGGCCCACGACGATCAACGAGGTGATCATCGCCGCGCCGAACGCGTTGAAGGCGGTGAAGGAGCCGAACGTGGTGGCGTATGAGATCCAGGTGCGAACGCAAGCGGGGGCGAGTTACGCGGTGCCGCAACTTGATGCGCCGGGGATCACGAGCGCGGGATCGGATTCGCCGCAGACGGTGACGCTTTCGTCGGACCAGGCGGGTGCGGCGATTTTCTATACGCTGGACGGTTCGCAACCGGCGCCGCGTGGACCGACTTCCATTCTCTATACCGCGCCGTTTGTGGTGAGTACGCCTTCTCTATTAAGAACGCGGGCATGGCTGGCGGGGTTTGTGGCGAGCGTGGAGGCGCAGGCGAGTTATGGGTAATCCTGAAGGGGAAGCAGGACCAAATTTCCAAATTGTTCCAAATTAACGAAATTTTATGAGGAATGAAGGCAATGGAATTGCGCAGACAGTCCTGCGGACGGCAGTAGCGTTCCCAAGCTCCTGCGGAGGGCAGCAAACTTGGGAACGAGGAACGCCTGGGAAGCACTTACGGAATTACAAAATTAAACGGAATTAACGGAATTTTTTATGAAGAAGGAAGGCAGGACCAAATTTCCAAATTTTTCCAAATTAACGAAATTTTATGAGGAATGAAGGCAATGGAATTGCGCAGACAGTCCTGCGGACGGCAGTAGCGTTCCCAAGCTCCTGCGGAGGGCAGCAAACTTGGGAACGAGGGGAAGAAATCGCTTCCTGTTCGCGCGGAATGGTCTGCGCGAACCCGGGCAACAAGTAGCCCGGGCCACCAAAACAGAATAACATTATGCCAGTAATACGAACAACTTTACTTAGCGGACCGGCGGCGGCGACGTTCAACGATCATACGTTTTTCGCACGGGACGGAATTTTGGTGACGCCCGCGCTGGAGATCGATGCAGTCGATTCGGACGCGCAAGGCGTGCTCGATGCGACGGCGACGTTTGCGCCGGTGATGATCAAGTTTGCTCCAAGCGCACCGTTTAGCGATTTGATCGC
>Ga0182024_10012119_pt1 | contig 17112 bp, 16 predicted proteins | sample P32metaG_FD_120480 | JGI IMG/M metagenome (GOLD analysis project Ga0182024, IMG submission 120480) | Permafrost microbial communities from Stordalen Mire, Sweden - P3-2 metaG (Illumina Assembly) | ecosystem: Environmental > Terrestrial > Soil > Wetlands > Permafrost | place: Sweden: Stordalen...
GTCTGGGAGTACTCCCGCCGCCCAGCACGCGGGTCACGTCGCCGGTCCCGGCGCAACCTGTCCACCAGCACGGTCAGTTCATCCATCGAGCTCACCGCCCCATCCCACCAGAAACCGGTCCCTCCAACGGGCTCATCATCGTCGAGCAGACAGGTTGTGGCGCTAGGAATTCGCCGGGTGTGCTTGTTGTCCTCGTGGCGACCACGGCCATGCTTGATGAGGCAGTCATCCTGACTCGCAAGGCTGCCGCCGCGTGGTGAGGTCAGTGCTGGGAGAGTGCTGAGCGGGCGTGTCCTGGGTAGCGGTCTGGGTATGCGTGGCCAGCGCTGGCCCGCTCATGACCAGCCCGCCGGGTTCAGCGTCAGTCCCAGGGACTTCATCCACGACGCGGCACCGGCACGCAGGCGGTCCCCGTGCGCCGCGCAGAGCCCGATGCCGGTCTCTGCGGCGGCCACGCGTGCCAGCAACCAGCGTTCGGTGCCGGTCGAGGTGCAGGGGTAAGGCCAGCCGGGGATTTCCAGAAGGCCCGTGGCAAGCAAGGCTCCAGCGATGAAACTAGCCCCGCACCGGCCGGTGAAGTCCTGGCAGATACCGCAGAAGCGCTGCGTGGCCAGCACTGGATCTGCCTCGGCCGCTCCACAGCGCGGGCAGGTGAACGATGCACGCGGCATCACGCGCACCGCCTTCCGCCAGATCACCGCAGATCAGAGGCAACTGGTCCATAGCCTGGCGCCACCGCTGCCCTCTTGATAAAGCCGTGCATGTTGATTCCTTCCCTGTGCGCAGGGCGTGGGGGCTTGGCGGGTGCCAGCGCGGATGCGGGCGATTTGTCGTGACCCTTCACGCCGAGTGGGGGCCATTTCACCGACCTTGGCGCTGAGGTCAGGCTGGCAGCGACGGCGACGCCAGCAAGCCGGCCGGCCGGTCGCGAGTGCCTTGGACCGTGCCAGGTTCGGTGAAAGAGCTGGATCCGGCTGGAGGCGGGGACCCAGGCTCGCGGTAAGCACAAACATGGCGGTAAGGCACGCTGGCCCCGGTGGTGGAAGGAGGGCCGGCGGGGCCTGGCGCCGGGGAGCTCAACGAAAGGCCTGCCAGGAACGGCCGTCGGCCTTCGGTCCAGGAGCCGCGGCGAAGAATTCGCGCATCGCGAGCACTGCTCATCCTCGGCCTCGCCTTCGTCGGCTACGCCACCGCCGGGCACCCCCGCAGCTAACCGGACCTCGCCCGGCCGGCACGCCACCTCGAGCACCTCGAGCAAACCTCCCAGCCGCCGCCCTGCGGTCAGCGAGATGCGGTGCTGGCGCTGAACGGTCGGGCGGATTGGCGCCATCGTTCCCATCTGGTTTCCTTGCCGGGCCGGTTCGGGCCGAACTGGCCGCCCAGGTCACCCCTGAGCGGCCAGTCCCGGGGGGGCCGATCAAACTTCGGCACTGGATCGTGCCGGTCCTTGCACTACAAATACTTGTGCAAGTTTCAGGCCGAGACATCGGTCAGCTGACTGATCTATGAAGCCGCGAGCACGACCAGGAGCCCGCGGACCTGACGCCGCCGCCGCCGCACCCGCTGTCAGCCGCCGCAACCGTCATGCTGACCTTGGCCTGCTGAGGGCACTCGGTTGCCGTGCTGGCCCGCGACTAGCACCGCCGCCGCCCGCGCGCGGCCAGCGCCACGATGGCCGCGTGGACATCGAGGTGGCCGAAGGTGATCCCGGCGAGTGGGCCACGAGGCCACCGCGGCGGGAATCGACCTGGCCGCCCAGACGCGCCACCGTCGAGGTATGTCTCCGCCCGCGCCGGTGGTGTGCGGCACCCTTTTATCCGCTGGTGCTCGATTCTGTTCGGGCGGCCTGTACTACGCGGGAACCTTCGGCCGGCCTGTCCCGCAGCTGGGTAAGTCCGTGCTGGTAGGCGAAGGTGACCGCTTGGGCGCGGTCGCGTGCGTCAATCTTGGCGAGCAGGTGGTTGATGTGGCTTTTGACGGTGCCTTCGCTGACGACGAGTTGTGCCGCGATCTCGCTGTTCGACATGCCTGTGGCGATGAGTGACAGTACCTCGGCTTCTCGGGGAGTCAGACCCGCGGGAAGAGGCGAGAGCGGTCGCCGGTCCTTGGCCGGCGATCCGGTGGCGATGGCGTCGACCACGTGATGCTGGACGGCGGGGTCGATGACTGCATGGTTATCGAGGACTTGCCTGAGGGCGTGGCGGATCTCTGCCCCGCCCGCGTCTTTGGTCAGGTAACCGCGTGCGCCAGCACGCAGGGCGTTTATCACCGATCGGTCATCCGCGTAGGTGGTGAGAACGACGACCTTGGTCGCTGGCACGCGCTCACGCAGCTGGCGGGTGGCCTCGACGCCATCACAGCGGGGCATCCGCAGATCCATCAGGACGATGTCAGGGAGCAGGTCAGCGGCCATGGCGACGGCCTCGTTGCCATCAGCGGCGGAGCCCACGACTTCGACGTCAGGCAGGAGGCCGAGCACCATCGCCAGTCCTTCACGGACCACTCGCTGGTCGTCAGCGATGAGAACACGCATCGGCTGGCTCACGCCGGCACCCGCAACTCCACCCGGAAGCCACCGCGTGTCATCGCCGTGGTGAGTTCGCCGCCGAGCAGTTCGGCCCGCTCGCGCATCCCGGTCAGGCCGTAGCCGGAGCCATCGTTGGCCGCCCGCGGCGGTTCCGAGTTCATCGCGAAGTTCTCGACCGTCAGGCGAGTGCCGCGAGGCTCATAACCGAGGTGTACCTCGACCCGTTCCGGGCTGGCGTGCCTGGTGATGTTCGTCAGGGCTTCCTGCGCTACCCGGTACACCGCGAGCCGGGCCTCTGACGGGAGTTCGTATGCCTGGCCGGACACCGTGAACTGGCACGGGACGCCGCTGACCTCCTGGAACTGCGCGGCGAGGCCGCCCAGCCGTTCGGGCCCGGGCAGTTCGTCGTCGCGCAGCATCCCGATCGCCCGGCGGGCCTCTTCGAGCCCGGACTTGCCCAGGTGGTGGGCACGCTCGATGACTCCCGGCAGCCGAGGATCGCTGGGGTTATCGGCCGCGAGCATCCGGGCGCCTTCAAGCTGGAGCAGGAGCCCGGACAGGGAATGGGCGAGTACGTCGTGCATCTCCCTGGCAAGCCGCTGGCGTTCGGCCAGTCCAGCCGCCTGTGCCTGCGCCGCCCGGGTGCCCTCCAGTTCGATCAGGAGCCGTTCGGCTTGCTCGTTGGCCTGCCCGAGCCGTCTTGCCAGCAACGTCATGCCAGGGAAGCCGACGATCGCGATGGCGCTGAGCAGCGCCAAGGTCGGCGAGTCGTGGCTGACGGCCACCGCAACCGCCGCCAGGCAGGTGATGCCGACGATAGACAACGCGATCGGGAAGCGATCCGGCACCCGCGGGGCGAGCAGCACGAGGCCCGCCAGGAGACCGGCCAGGCCCGGTCCGTCGGGTTGCAGTCCCATGAGCGCTGCCGAACTGGCCACTAGCACTACGGCGAAGACGATGCGGACTGCCACGCGTCGATAACGGACCGTCAGCGCGCCCAGCGCGCCAAGCGCGAACCCGCCCACAGCGAGAACGGCAATCACGTCACGGCCTGGAATCCCCGGGTTCCGGCCGCTGCTGAACGTGACCGCTACCACCACGACAAAAAGGGGCGGAGCGAGGCGGCGCATCCACCGGATGGCTGCCTCCTGCTGCGCCCGCGCCCGGCGCAGCGTGGCGAGGGCCGGGCTGCCCGCGGGGTCTGTGCTCATCTGACGAACACTACGGCGCGCCGGCCCGGACGGCACCGATTCCAGGCTGCGCAGCCTGGTCTAACGCAGGGTGGATACGCCTCCACCCGGGGTTACATGTGGCGGACTGGCAATGTGCAACCCCGCGCCGAAGACGTGCCCTCCTCCCGTATCGCACACTTGCACCTCAGCCCCGCAACGCCAAGGATCCGTGATGCTTCCTCCCTGCCGCCGTTTGGAGAATCTGATGACCGCCTCATCGCCACCGTGCTCGTCGTCAGACTGCCGCTGGCGGCGGCGGTAGCAGGCGGGCATCGGATGAACACCTTGGCTCTGCCGGGCACCTCCGGCAAGCTGGCCGCCCAGAGCCGCTGGGCCGTGGAAACCCACGGGCTCACCAAGCGCTTCGGAGCGAATATTGCCGTGAACGGTGTTGAGCTCCTGGTCCCCCCGGGATCCGCGTTCGGCTATCTCGGCCCGAACGGCGCCGGCAAGACCACGCTCATCCGGGTGCTGCTGGGATTGACGCATGCTGATGCTGGCACGATGTCCCTGCTCGGATACCCGGTCCCGCGGCATCGCGACGCGGCGCTCGCTCGTATCGGCGCCATCGTCGACGAGCCCCGGTTCCACGGCCATCTGACCGGCAGGCAGAACCTGCGGCTTCTCGCCGCCGCACGCGAGCCGGCCGCGCGGGACCGCATCGGGCCAGCCCTGGAGCGCGTCGGCCTGGCTCACCGCGCCGACGACCGGGTTTCGAAATACTCGATGGGCATGCGCCAGCGGCTGGGCGTCGCCGCCTGCCTGCTCGGAGACCCGCAGCTGCTCATTCTGGACGAGCCGATGAACGGACTCGACCCCGCCGGGATAGCCGGGATTCGCGACATGATCCTTTCGCTGGTGGCCGAGGGCCGCACGGTCGTGCTGTCCTCCCACCTCCTGGACGAGGTCGAGCGGACGTGTGACGCTGTCGCCATCGTCGACCGCGGCAGCATCATCCGGCAGGGACCGATCTCCGAACTGCTGGCGGGGGCGACGGTCGCGCTTGAGGTCGAATGCTCCGAACCCGGCCGGGCCAGTGCCCTTTTCGCGGGCACCACTCTCGGTGCCCGCATCGAGCCCGTGCCGTCGGCGCTGGGCCTGGAGATCACGCTGCCCGGGGGCACCGGACGCGACGTGATCGCCGAAATCAACCGCGTTCTCGTCGCAGGCGGAATCTCCGTCTACCGGCTCCAGCCGGTCCAGACCTCGCTCGAATCGTGGTTCCTGCAGGTCACAAGCAGGCTGGGGGACCCGGAATGACGACCACGCCCGTCAGCGGCACGCCCGCGCCCGGCCAGGCACTCCAGACGGCGCCCGGCGGTCACTCGCGCGACCGCCGGGGATCCCCGATTCCCACCGTCGGCATGATCACCAGCAGAGTCATGGAGCTGCGAAAACGGCGCGGCCTCATGATCGCCCTCATCGTGTTGAACATCGGGTTCCCGGCGTTGTTCATGCTCATCCGACTGCTCCTGCACGCGTTCGCGCCGCACGCCAACCCGCCCGCCGGCAACGACTTGATCTTCAAGATCCTGGTAGCCGGCTTTCTGCCCACCTTCGGCTTCATCATGGCGGCCACGGTGGGCTGCACCGCTGGATCGCGCGACCTCACCGAAGGCATGTTCCGGCACCTGGTGGTGACCGGCCGGTCCCGGTTGGCGCTCTACCTGGCCCGGCTCCCCGCCGGACTGGCGATTGTCGTGCCGATGATCGCGATCGGCTACACGATCGTCTGCGCGGTAAGTGTCTTCGCCGCACCGTCCTTCATCGATGACTCGAACGCGAACATACCTCCCGGCCTGTCACGCGCCGGCTTCGAGAACTGGGCCCGGGGCCACGCCGAGCCGGTCATCTGCGCCCTCTACAACGGGCCTGTTCCGAGGAATGTCGCGTGCCCCGGGCCGACTGTCTGGTCGAAGTCAGCGCTCACCCCCGGCCAGCCCGCGCCCGCCAGGTTGGAAGCCCTGGCCGTCAAGGCTGCCAGCCAGGACTACCCCGGCTACACCCGCATTTTCCTTTACCCGTCAAACTCCCTCATGATCGAGGCTGGGCTGTGGATCGAACTCGATGCGGCCGTCGGGTTCATCCTCGGACTCGGGCTCGCCTCGCTGATGGGGCAGCGAACCGGCCCGATAATCTTGATAATCGTCTTCCAGATAATCGTGACGCCGATCCTGGCCGGGGTTGCCATTCCCCATCTGCAGGACCTGCAGCGCTCAGTCGTCGAGTTGGCAATGGCGCACCTGGAGCCTTCCGGGCTGCCGATAGCAGCCGGGCTGCCGGGGATAACCGGAGGTGTCGGGGGGCCCGGCTCCGCAGTGCTGTCCGAGTCGGCCACCCAGGCCAGCTGCGTCATCCTCGCCTGGCTGGCGGGCTGGACGATCCTCGGCGCGTGGCGGATGATGACCAGGGACGCCTGAGGAACAGTCTGCTCATCGACGCCGCCGCAGCATGACCCCGTCAGGTGAATCTTATGCAGGCCGGACATAGCTGACACGGATCGTCTGGCCCGGCTAATGGTCGCGGGGGCAAGTGCTGAGGTCGCTCGGGCGCGACTGAGCGACGTTCCGGCCAGCTTGGCCACGGGTCGGCAGGTCTTTCGCGCTGCGGCGAGGCGGGTTGCTGGTAATGGACAGATTGCCCTGGAAGGCCCGCATGTTGCCATGGCCGAGGCCGTATTCGCCTGTCGGCTGGATAACCGTTGGCCTGCCGAACGCCGGCACCTCCGGGCTCGGGCCGCGTCGTCACATCACGCATTCTCTCGCGGTATCCCCGACTGCCGCCCAGCTGCGCGAAGCGTCCCAGGCGGGCCTGAGCTACCGCCAGTTGTCTTACCACGCGGGCTCGGGTGCGCTGGAGCGCGTGATGCACGGCGTGTACCGCGTGGTCAGCTATCCGCCGCACTCGCATGGTGACGCCGCGACGTTGTGGGCGGGAGACGTCAGCGCCATCAGCCATGAGAGCGCGCTCGTCGTGTACGGGCTCGGCTCGGCAATGCCGTCCGCCATCCACCTCACTGTTCCGCGTTCCTTCACTGGCATCCGTCCCGGGATACGGCTTCATCACCAGGATCTGGGCCCGGACGAGCGGCGGCTGTGGGACGACGTGCTCGTTGCCCCGGGAGCGCACCCTGATCGATCTGGCGCGGGCTGGCGAGGCGTCCCTGGTGCGTGAAGTAACCTGCGAGTCCCTGGAGCGGGGGCTGACGACACGCGGGCGGCTCGGGGGCGCGGTCAGCCGCCAGCCGGGCCGCACGCAGATCCGCCGGGCGCTTGGCGTCAGGCTTCCGTCGGTGCAGGAATCCGCATGACGGGTGGCGCATACGCGAGCCCGGCCGCCATGCGGGACGCTCTGGAGCGTCGGCTGCTTGACCTGCACAACTCCACCCGCTTGCCGCTGGATCGCTTGCGCAAGGAAGCCGCACTGCAGCGACTGCTCGCACGGATCGCCGCGGTGGCACCGCCGGGCAGCTGGGCACTCAAGGGCGGGCTCGCAATGATCGCCAGAGCTGGTGACCACGCCAGGGCAACCGCGGACGCCGACGCAACATGGCGCGCGGACCAGCGCCACCTCCGCGCCATGCTCGACAATGCCAGCATGATGGACCTGGAAGATCATTTCGAGTTTACGATCGGGCAGAGCAGAGCCATTCGGGGTGAGGGCCCGGAAGGCGGTTTCAGATTCCCGGTTGTCGCGCGGCCCGCCAGCAGGACTTTCGAGAATCTGCGCATCGATGTGAACATTGTCCCTGAGGATCCGCGGCCGACCGAGAAGATGACTCTCCGGAACCTTTCGGCTTCGCGTCTGTTCCTGCTGTTGTCGTGCCCGCAATTACGCCGGAACAGCAACTCGCCGAGAAACTGCATGCCTGCACCCGCGACTACGGCCATCAGGAGAACGGGCGGGCTAAGGATCTTCTACGACATGCTCGTCATAGCCCAGCAACTGCCGCTGCCCGCCAGAGATGAACTCGCTGGCGCCTGCCGCCAGACCTTCGACCTCCGCCAGACGGCATGGCCTCCGGTGCTGCGACCTCCGCCACGGTCCTGGGACAGGCCCTGGCGGACCTTTACAGCCGACTACGGCATCCAGTTCACCAATCTGGACAGCGCTTACGATGCGCTCGTCAGGTTCTGGCAGCCGGTCTTCGCGGGATCGGTCACAACCTGGAACGCCGACAGATGGGCCTGGTCCTGAGCCGGTCCAGCGAGCCAGCCGACCAGATAGTGGCGCGAGGGCTAAGGTCGGCGCACGGCGCGCAGCGCGGCGGTTACCAGCGGCAGGGTGGACTCGCCGGCCGAGGTCTCTGGCTGGCGGTGCAGGAAATCGCGGATCGTGGCGAGCGTCCTGGCGCGCTCCGCCTCGTCCGTCACCAGCATCCGCGAGTGGGTGGCAATGGCGGCGACCAGCGAGCCGGCGCTCCGCAGCTGCCCATTGCCGAACTCGCGCTCCTCCACTGGGGCAAACCAGCTGCTGCCTGCGCGCAGCGCGCCGTGCTCGGTATCCGCTTCCGGGGTTGCCCGCCAGCGTGACAACGTTGCCCCGCTCTTGCTGATCGCGGCGAGCCCGGCGACCCAGCCGACCCGGTCGTCATCCATGTTCCACAGCCCGGCGAGCACGCCGCCAGGCGTCAGCACCCTGGCGATCTCCGGCAGCGCCCGGTCCAGGTCGAACCAGTGCATCGCCTGCCCGCACAGCACCGCGTCCACGCTCTGGTCCGGCAGCGGGAGTGCCTCGGCGCTGCCTTCCACGGCTCGCACCCCGGGCAGCTGGCGGCGCAGCTCGGCGAGCATCGCCTGGTCCGGCTCTACCGCGACGACATCGGCACCGAGGCGGGCGAGTGCGCCGGTCAGGATGCCGGTCCCCGCGCCCAGATCCACCACCCGCACCGGCTGTGCGTCGCTGACCGGTGTCAGGCACCAGCGGATTGCCGCTTCGGCGTAGCCAGGGCGGTGCTGCGCGTATTGCGCGGCAGCCGCGCCGAATGAGGAGGCACGCCGCAGCCGGTCGGCCGATGCTGCTGCTTCCAGCCGCTCTGCCCCTGTTTCCACCCGGCAATGTTATGACTCGCCGTTATGACGCCTCGCCCGCGGGCGCACCTGATCCCGGGCGAACGGCCAGCCAGCACGGCACCCGGGCAGCTAGGGCGGCACCCGGGCGTCGGAGGCAGCCCTGGCGGCATCGATGTCCGCGAGGTGGCTTTCCGCCCAGCACACCAGTTGGCTGATGGTGTCAAGCACGGTCCGGCCCATCGGCGTCCGCTGCCCGGAACAGGAACTGCCGCGGCGGGAAAGGCACGCGGCGACCGGACAGCCGGCGCCGCAGGCGTGACGTGCCCTCTGGATTTCCCCGTCCGCCAGCGGGCACCGAGGGAGCGCCGTCAGGTCCGTCCCGTTCGCTTAGCTCCCGAAGCTGATGCTGTCCGCCTTGACATCGACGTCGATCCCGTTCGAGGACGAGGTGAGCCCGCCGGTCATCTTCAGTCCCAGCGGCAATGACTTCAGCGGGAGCGTGATGTTCCGCGCGGGCTTCGCCAGCTTTGACGGCAGCCCGCTGCTCGACACAAGATGCAGCCTGATCTCATCCGGCCCTGCCGCCACGACCTTCCACCTGGCCGACCAGGACACGAGCCCGCCAGCCAGATTCAGGCTGCCTTTGACCTTGGTATTGCCGACCGAGGTGACCTTCAGCCCGCCGCCGCCGAGGAAACTGGCCAGCGGGCCAGCCTGCGACAGCGCGTTCCCGAGGGAGCCGAGGCTGATCAGTACCGTCCCGTGTACCGGGCCGGTGGTGCCCCCTTGGAAGCTGGAATTGACCTTCACGCTGTCGGCGACCACATTCAGGCTGGTGACCGTGACCGGTCCCTCCTTGATGTCCGACGAGCTGATGGTGATCTGGTGGATATTCCGGGCGGCGACCTGGGTCAGGAACGGGAATCCGGCGATCGACACGCTCGGCTTGGCCGGGAAGCCGTGCGACGTCATCTGGGACGCTATCTCGTGCTCGGCAAACGCCTTAGCCCCGAAGTCGAGGCCGACCAGCACCACGACGATGACCACGATCCACACCAGCCACTTGCGGCCACGACTGCGCCGCTTCAGCTGCTGTGGCTGGTTGTCGTACAAGCCAACCGCCTCCCCGGTCTGGGCCTGGAATGCCACCGCGGCTGGCTAGCCGCAGCCGTGACAACTCATGAATCAGGGCAGGCCCCGCAGATTAACCACCTGGATCTGAGCCGGCCGTTGCCGGACACGAACAGGTACTGGCCGCCATTCTGCAGCACGAACCTGCCCAGGCTGCCTCCCGCCCGGGAATATAGCCGAGCAGCGCGAGCTTACCGGCCAGCGTCGCCGCGATGCCCGCTACCGCCAGGTTGTGCGTGGCGCTCAATCTGCTCGCAGGCGCAAGGCCCGAGAATTTGACGAGTCTACGTGGGCTATGCCCGTCATGAGCTTGATTGCGAGCCCCTGGCAGCGCATGCGCCGCGAAGAGCCATATGTTCTCCCCGAAGACAGAGCAGCTGTGAAGCAGTGGAATGTCTTGCTGGGATGGCGATCCCCGCCGCATCGGGTTTCACATCCTGCCTGAGCCATTCCTGGGGCTTCTGGACGCCCCGGTGCTCGTGCCGATGGCCAACCCCGGCAGCACTTCCTGAGAACCGTCACGCGCCGCAAGACCACCATCCGGACGGCGCGTCACGCCACAACAGGGCAGACGTTGCCTGACGCGGCACTAGACTTGAACTATTCGTTTCCTTGAAACGTTCGCGTTTCTTGTTGTAAGTTTGGTGCCATGACCGCACTCCGGACTCCGACCACCGCCGAGGAACTGCGCGTGGCCGGCCTGCGGGTGACGGCCGCCCGCGTCGCGCTGCTCGAGACCGTCCGGGACGGTGATCACCTTGGCGTCGAGGCGATCGCCTCCGGGGTGCGTGATCGCGTAGGCCATGTCTCCCTTCAAGCCGTGTATGACGCCCTCCACGCGCTCACCGCGGCGGGGCTCGTACGCCGCATCGAACCGGCCGGCAGCCCGGCCCGGTTCGAGGGACGCGTCGCGGACAACCACCATCACGTCGTGTGCCGGTCGTGCGGGATCGTCGCTGACGTCGACTGCGCCACTGGCGAGGCGCCCTGCCTGACCGCGTCCGACGACCACGGCTTCTCGATCGACGAGGCCGAGGTCGTCTACTGGGGCCTGTGCCCCGACTGTTCCACCGCCCGCAGTTCCTGAGCACCTGCGATCCGCCTGACACGGAAGGATTCACATGACTGAGAACCACGATCCCGTAGTCGTCGAAAACGCGACCCCGGAGAGCGGGGGATGCCCGGTCGCGCCGGGCCTCACGCACCCCACCATGGGGGACGCCAACCGTGACTGGTGGCCGAACAAGCTCAACCTGAAGATCCTCGCCAAGAACCCCGACGTGGCCAACCCGATGGGCGGGGAGTTCAACTACGCCGAGGCGTTCAAGACCCTCGACCTCGCCGCCGTGAAGCGCGACATCGCGGCGGTGCTGACGGACTCGAAGGGCTGGTGGCCGGCCGATTTCGGCCACTACGGCCCGCTCATGATCCGGATGGCGTGGCACCTCGCGGGCACCTACCGGATCAGCGACGGCCGCGGTGGCGCCGGGGCCGGCCAGCAGCGCTTCGCGCCGCTCAACAGCTGGCCGGACAACGTCAGCCTCGACAAGGCCCGTCGGCTGCTGTGGCCGGTCAAGAAGAAGTACGGCAAGAAGATCTCGTGGGGCGACCTGATGGTCCTCACGGGCAACGTTGCCCTGGAGACGATGGGCTTCAAGACCTTCGGCTTCGGCGGCGGCCGCGAGGACGTCTGGGAGCCGGACGACGACGTCTACTGGGGGCCCGAGACCACCTGGCTCGACGACGAGCGCTACAGCGGCGACCGCGAGCTGGAGGACCCGCTGGCCGCGGTGCAGATGGGCCTCATCTACGTCAACCCGCAGGGCCCGAACGGCAACCCGGACCCGCTCGCCGCAGCCCGCGACATCCGCGAGACGTTCCGCCGGATGGCGATGAACGACGAGGAGACGGTCGCGCTGATCGCGGGCGGTCACACGTTCGGCAAGACCCACGGTGCGGGCCCGGAGGACAACGTGGGCCCCGATCCCGAGGCTGCCCCGCTCGAGCAGCAGGGCCTCGGCTGGAAGAGCACCTTCGGCACCGGCGTGGGCGGCGACGCGATCACCAGCGGTCTCGAAGTCATCTGGACTGACACCCCGATCACCTGGGACAACAGCTTCTTCCGGATCCTCTTCGGCTATGAGTGGGAGCTCACCCAGAGCCCCGCCGGCGCGCACCAGTGGCAGCCGAAGGATGGTGCCGGTGCGGGTACCGTCCCCGATCCCCACGACCCGTCGAAGCGCCGCACCCCGATGATGCTGACGACCGACCTCTCGCTCCGGCTCGACCCGGTCTACGAGCCGATCTCGCGGCGTTTCATGGAGGACCAGGAGGCGTTCGCGGACGCCTTCGCCCGCGCGTGGTTCAAGCTGGTCCACCGCGACATGGGCCCGGTCGTGCGCTACCTCGGGCCCGAGGTACCGTCCGAGACGCTGATCTGGCAGGACCCCGTTCCGGCGGTGGACCACGAGCTCACCGGCGCCGCGGACATCGCCGCTCTCAAGGGCCAGATCCTCGCGGCGGGCCTGTCGGTCTCGCAGGTCGTGTCCACCGCGTGGGCGTCGGCCTCGTCGTTCCGCGGCAGCGACAAGCGCGGTGGCGCCAACGGCGCGCGCATCCGCCACGAGCCGCAGAGCGGGTGGGAGGTCAACGACCCCGACGAGCTGGCGACGGCGCTGCGCACCCTGGAGGGGATCCAGGAGTCCTTCAACGCCGCACAGGCCGGCGGGAAGAAGGTCTCGCTCGCCGACCTGATCGTGCTGGCCGGCGGCGTGGGTGTCGAGCAGGCCGCCAAGAACGCCGGCTACGACGTCGAGGTCCCCTTCGCGCCGGGCCGCACCGACGCGTCGGCGGAGCAGACCGACGTGGAGTCGTTCGCTGTGCTCGAGCCGAAGGCCGACGGGTTCCGCAACTACCTCGGGAAGGGCATCCGGCTGCCGGCCGAGTATCTGCTGATCGACCGGGCGAACCTGCTGACCCTGAGCGCACCCGAGATGACAGTCCTCGTCGGTGGCCTCCGCGTCCTGGGCGCGAACTACCAGCAGTCGCCGCTCGGCGTCTTCACCACGACCCCCGGGTCCCTGACCAACGACTTCTTCGTCAACCTGCTCGACCTGGGCACGACGTGGAAGGCGACGTCCGAGGACGCGAACACGTTCGAGGGCCGCGACGCCGCCACAGGCGAGATCAAGTGGACCGGCAGCCGTGCCGACCTCGTCTTCGGGTCGAACTCCGAGCTGCGCGCGCTCGCGGAGGTCTACGCGAGCGATGACGCGAAGGAGAAGTTCGTGAACGACTTCGTCACGGCCTGGGATAAGGTGATGAACCTCGACCGGTTCGACCTCGTCTGATCATGACGTCCAGGTCGGCCCGCGCCGGCCGACCTGGACGTCCTCGACCTCGCTTACGTCGACGTTTGGGGGCTGCTCGATCGCGAAGGCAATCGCGAACTTGTCGCGAGACTTCGTGAGCTGGGCCCCCGCCGCAGGCAGAACGGCCCGCCCGCGCCCGAGATGGCGAGCCACGTTTCGTGATGATTCTGGCTGTCACTGGGCAGCCCTGAGACCGGGGCCTACCTTTCACGCGACTGGGCCATGACACTCTGCTCCTGACTAGCCCCCGCGGCCCGGGACGGCGCAGGCCGGCTCAGCGCAAGTCGAAATATTCGCGGTGAATGCGGCGGCTGGCTACGCCCGCGCGGCGGAATCCGGTTTGAAGATCATGGACCATGCCGGCCGGGCCACACAGGAACACGGAGAGTGTGCTGGGGTTTCCGTCAACGCTGGCCATGGCGCGCCCGGCGGTGAGGTGCCGCTCGCTGCTGCTGTTGACGAAATGGAGGTGCACCAGGTCGTGGCGATCGGCGAGTGCCCGTATTTCCTGCGCGTAGGGAGGGTCATCGCTGGCCGAGGTGTAGAAGAAGTCGGCGCGGCCGCGCAGCGGGTGGTCGTCGAGGGCGCGCAGCCAGCTGAGGAACGGGGTGACCCCGATTCCGCCGGCGATCCAGAGCTGCCGGCTGGTGCCTTTGTCGTGGCTGAACCGGCCGAACGGCCCGCCGATCACCGCGGGCATGCCAGGCTGGACGACTTCCCCGAGCTGGGACGTCTCGTCGCCCAGCGCCTTGATGGCGAAGCGCAGGACTTTGTCCTGCGGGGAGCTGGTGATCGTGAAGGGATGCCGGTGCCAGCCGTCCTTGCCCTCGAGAAAGAGCATGGCGAATTGGCCGGGCGCGAAGGCGACCGGCCGTCCCAGCGGCACCAGGGCGATCTCGGCGATTCCGGCACCCGCCTCCCGGACGCTGCTGACCTGGGAGTCGAGCAGCGGAACGAAGTGGCGGGCGAGAAACTCGCGGTAGAGGTAGAACGCCCGCCCGGTGCCGCCGATGGCGACGAAGGTCCAGCGCAGCAGCGGGGCGTGCGGGAACGGCGTGCCATCCAGCAGGCCGTGTGCGAACCCGGCGGCGACGAACAGGCCCGTCGCGCGGTGGAATAACGCCACCGTTCGTATCCGCCGAGCATCTTACGGAGATGACGAACGCCGGGGGCGTTGCGGACAGCGAGCAGCGGCCCGTGCAGAGCGGCAGGGATCAGGGAGCGCCACCGGGGCACGATGGCCCATACTGCGAGAATCAGCAGGCCCGCCGCGCCGATAATGGCCAGCGGTGGCCCCAGGCTCGACGGGTGCCGGTTAGCCGCCAGCGCAATGTGCGGTATCAGCAGGACGACCCCGCTGATAGCCATGCGCCGGCGCGCGTGCGCGCGGTCCGCGGACCGCTCCAGGCCGGCCGCTATGTCCTCGTCGGCTCCGGCGGCGGCTTCCGCGCGATGCCAGGCCCGGCGGTCGGGATCAGTCTCGGGATCGGTCACCTCGGCGAGCGCCCGGTGAACGAGGCGGCGATCATCGCGGGGCGCGGCGTGGTAGACCGCCGAGCGGACGAGCGGGTGGCGGAATGCCACCCGCTCGCCGAACCGGATCAGGTCTGCGGCCTCTGCTTCGTCGGCGGCCTTTTCGCCGAGGCCGAGGCGGCTGGCGGCCGCCCACAGCAGATCAGGGTCACCCAGGGGCTCGGCGGCAGCCAGCAGGAGCAGCAGGCGAGTCTCGTCTGACAGGTCAGAGATGCGCTGGCGGAAACTGTCCTCGACCAGGCCCGGTATCGATCCTGTCCTTGGTATCTCGAACCCGCCCGCGAGTTCCGCCGGGCACGATGCCCGTGGCAGCTCGAGCAGAGCGAGCGGGTTGCCGTGGGCCTCCGCGATGATGCGATCCGCGACAGGCGCGTCGAGCGGACCCGGCAGGCCTTCGGCCAGCAGCGTCCGCGCGTCAGCATCACTGAGGCCGCGGACGTCAAGCGCGGTCAGGCCGGTCAAGGCCGGCAGGTCTTCGCCGGTCCGTATCCCGAACAGCAGCGCGATCGGATCGACCTGCAGGCGCCGGGCTACGAAGCCGAGCACCTGGGCGGAGGCCTGGTCCAGCCACTGGGCATCGTCGACGATCCACAGCACCGGCTGCTCCTCGGCCAGCACCGACAGCAGGCTGAGCACCGCCAGGCCCACCAGGAACCGGTCGGGTGACGCGCCGCGACGCAGCCCGAACGCCACCTGCAGGGCATCCGCCTGGGGCCCTGGCAGGCCAGAGATCCGGTCTTCGGCCGGGCCGCACAGCGGCTGCAGGCCGGCGAAGCTCAGCTCCCGCTCAGCCTCCACGCCGCACGACTGCGCTACCCCGAAGCCCGCCGCTGACCCGGCAGCATAGCCGAGCAGCGCGGACTTGCCGATCCCCGGGCTCGCCGCGGATGATCAGCGCGCCGCTGCGGCCCTCCCGAGCGCTGCTCAGCAGGCCGTCCAGCGCGAAGCACTCATTACCTCGCCCCAGCAAACGCCCGGCCGCTACGGGCTGCCGCGGTGCGATCCGCAACGGCGACAGCGGCTGGCTGCCGGGTAGGTCTTCTCAGCGGGGGTGACTACGCTCATCGGCGGTCTCCTGCCGAACTGATGCCGGCCGGGGTACTGACCAGGCCAGCGGCCGGGACCGCTGCCCTAGCGACACCCGTGACAACGGCCGAGAGGGGCAGCGGCGCGCCATGTCGGGGTTACCAGGTGGCAGCCGCCCGGCGGGTCTGCGCTGGTCGCCCTCGATGCTGCCCAGACTCGCCGGAGTGCCCATGGCCGCACATGCCCGGGAAGGACGGACAACCCAGGCCGGACCGAGGCCGGCATCGCTTTGCGCCGACCGTACCCAGTACTCCCAGAAGACACGGGTGACCCAAGGGCCGCTACCAGATGGCAGGCCGTCCCGAGAAGGGGGACGAGTGACTGGCTGTGCCATCGTGAGCTCCGATGAGCAGACATCCATGTCAGTACGGAGCGCTACCGGGGTCCCGAGCAACGCCTGTACAGCAAAGCTTCGGGGATGGCGTACAAGCACCACCACAGGCTACAGCCCAGCCCATACCCTTGCCGTTCAGCCAACGTGCGTCCTGCAGGCGGCGTGGTTGCGCGGGTGCCTCTTGCCGGCGGTACGACAGGCAGGAATGGCTGCGCAGCATCGGGCGCGTCCGGGTAGCGCTTCACCGGGTGTCGCAGTCCGGCCGTCCCAAGTCCTGGCCGGCGCGCTGCGGTGATTTCAGCTCGGACGCGCTTATCTGCCGCCGGTCGTGCGGTCGCTGGGCGGCGGGCAGCCTGGCCTGCCGGTTACGGCGAGCCGCGGCGTGCCGGGACGGCGGGTTACCGGGATGCTCTGGACGCGGACGGGCTGGGCCGGGTGAGTCAGAGGTGCGGGCCGGGGATGGCAGGGCCGGTCAGCTGGGCAGCCGCTTCCCGGCCGGCGACGGGCAGGCCCGCCGGGTCGAGCAGGCCCAGCTGGACGAGCACGGTGGCCTGGTCCCAGTAGATGTGCTCGTAGGAGATCTTCCCGTTCTCCATCCCGACGATGACGACGAAGGCAACGGAGACCGGCCGTCCCGTGGGGGCCACGCCGGGGAGCATCCACTCGATCTCCTGGGTGTGGGTGAAGGAGATGATGACTTCGTCGACGAGCCGCCCGTCCCCGAAGGTCCGTGACACTTCGGTGAACTCGACGTCGGGCGGGAAGAATTTTCCGACCAGGTGGTCGGCGTAAAATGCCCGGACTCCTTCGCGGCCGACGCCCCCGACCATGGAAGGCACGTTGACGAGGTGGGGGTTGCCGGTCATTGTTGCCAGCGTTGTCTCCA
>Ga0182024_10012120_pt1 | contig 17111 bp, 14 predicted proteins | sample P32metaG_FD_120480 | JGI IMG/M metagenome (GOLD analysis project Ga0182024, IMG submission 120480) | Permafrost microbial communities from Stordalen Mire, Sweden - P3-2 metaG (Illumina Assembly) | ecosystem: Environmental > Terrestrial > Soil > Wetlands > Permafrost | place: Sweden: Stordalen...
AATGGCTGCAATTATTGACTTGTAGCGTCAAGGAGTTAGCGCCAGGTAGAGCCGGGGAGGGCGTTTTCTGTGACTCTTAATCACTAGGTTGTAGGTTCGATTCCTACCGCGCTCACCACCCGAATCAGCAGGTTACAAGCGATTCTGTACGATCCCGCGAACTTCCGGGCTATGCTTCGAGCTATGCTAAATACTCACAATGCGTCGGATCAGTGCGGGCCTGCCTCGTTCAGGGCGAAAACTTCTACTACCACCGCGCTAACCGATCCCGCAGACTCGCGATGCACGCCGCGGCCGTAAGGTGTTGCCCGATCATTCCACAATTCCGACACGTGCCGGCTGGCGGTGCATCAATGTCCCTTGAAGGCAAAACTTGTCTCTTGCGCGCCCGGCCGCGAACACGTTTCACGTACCTGATCGCGGAGTACTCGGGACTCGAGGACCGGACAAGCGCCACGTCTAAACACAGCGCGGCTGTGCCGGTCAGAGACACTTCGTAATCGGCGCGCATTGTCGGAGTTGCCCGCAAGGACTGCATGCAGTCTGTGGCCACAGTACCGCAGCTCATCGCACTCTCGCGATCGCTTGCCGCGCTTCTTCCCTGCCCTGCCAGGCTTCGCACAAGAAAGAAAGCATCATCGCGCCGGGCCGAGTCGAGCTCATTTCGGCGGCAATTGACCGCCAGAGCCGCCTGGCCCGCTTATTGTTTTTGGTGGTTTGGTCGTCATTCGGCGTTCAATTCCTGCCCAATGTTTTTTACGGCTGGTGCAAAACAACTTCGCGGCCCGGCGCCCGGGGTCGTCGCCTGGCCGCGCGATTGTTTATCGAGGGTCATGCCCCTTGGCAATCGTCAAAGGAATTGGTCATGGCTTCGTGGGTTGCTGGCGTGTTGCAGCAACTTCCGTAGGGCTTCCCATGCCGGCATCGTTCTTTGGTAGGAGGCTGGGAGATCTCGGTTCGCACGTAGGTGCGCGCGGTTGATATGAACCAGCCGCAGCCAGGCTTTCTCGGCGCATTGCGGCCACCAAGTTGGAACTTTGCTGGCAGGCGTTGCAGGTAATTGCAGAATCCTTCAACCGGACAATCACCGAGCGCAGCGAGTAGGCCGTCAAGGTTGTCATCGGAAGGTACTCGGCCCGTCATCCGCGTGATTGCTTTCTCAAGTCCTCTGCGGTCTTCAGGAGTGTGTTTGCTTCCGTGGTTCGGGGTTTGCGTTTGGGTTTGGGGACACTTTTGCGTGAACTCGCCCGAGTTCGCGCGTTGTTGGCGCGAATCGGGGGAGACATCAGAAGGCGCTGGCTCTGGCTGTGGTAAAGGCCCTGGCTCTGGTAGCGCGCTCAACTGTCCATTTTGTGCGCATGGCTGCTGAATTTGTGCGCACGGATCGGGATCTGGACTTTCGTCCTTCAATTCGCGTGCGCACGAATCGGCGCTTTGTGCGCACGAAGCTCCCCGATCAGTTGTCAGGCCAATGTAGAACTCCTGTGCGGCCTGTCGCTCTGCTCCTGTAAGTTTCGTGAGCTTCGGTGCACGGCCACTGGCAAAGAATTGGCGGTTGCGCGCAAGGCGCATCTGTACTGCATCGTCCGCGTGATCGGCCCAATCGTGCACAACTAGGCGGTGAACTGGGTCTCGATCGAGCCATCCGCAGTCCACAAGCGCGTCGAGCATGGCTGTCTCATCGGCCCGGTAGTCGATCGAAAGTGCAATATCCTCGTTCGAGAGTTTGCCGATGTCGCCCCGCGGTGCTTCCCGCGCCGTCAGATGCCAAAGGCTTTCAAGGAGTCCAACCGCCTGGCACGACGGAATATCGAGGCGCCGGCAGAGCCGTTTCATCTTGCTGTGTCCAACGGCTTCGCGTTTCACGCGATCTGGGCGCAGCTACGTGATGCTGGAAGGTACTGATGGGCAGGTCTACCACGTCTACCGCACGCCAGAGATGGAGGAGCTGCGTAGTCAGCGAGGGCTGCAAACCAATTCGTTCATCCGGCTCCGCAAGTTCTCCACGCTTCGCGGCCCGGTGGTGGAAATCGAGGATATGGGCGATTCGGAAGCCGTCTTGCGCAACAAAGCCCACTTTCGCGAGACAGCTCGAGAAATGATTCGACGAGCGGTTTTCCCTAAGGATGACGGCTGGAATGGATGGCTCGGACGCTATCAGAAAGCCCTAGTTGACGCCGCATTTGCACTGGAACAGCAGCAGGCGAAAGAACGCGAACGACGCAAGAGCCGCGACTTTGGTCGCTAGGCACCGACAAAATAGTTGACTTTCGCGGAGCAACCGGCATCGCGTCGGCGACGCGGGCGAAGTAGCTCCTGGCTGATCGGTGGAACACAGCGGGTTTCCCATTCCTTCAGGGGGCGGGACATGGTGGATGCTCGGCGAATCCGCAGATTGACTGGACGCCTCGCCCATCGCCGCTGGCACGGGAACTGAATTCTGAACCGGTCAAGGTTCATATTAGACTGCATCTCAGGGTAACGGTGATTTGGATTCCTGCCGGATCCTGATTCTGGATGGCAACAGAGCCTCCAAACAGCGCCAGAATACGCTGCGCTATCGGCGGGTCCAGTCCCAGATCTCCGCCCGCTGTCATGTGTTCGGCGATCGCGAAGAGGTCGAAAAACTTGGGGATGATCTGATCCGGTACTGTGCGCCCGCGGGCCTCGATTAGGATTTGGATGGCGCCTGGGGTGGAATCACAGGCAAGCTGGACAATTCCTCCTGGCTCCGAGAATTTCACCGCCGTGTTTAGCAGGGCCCCGAGTGCAGTCACCAACAGCTCATGGGCCCCGCGGATGAACGCCGTGTTTGCCGGCTCCCACTCCAACCTCACCTGTCGAGAAGAGGCAAACCCCGCCACTTGCGTGATCGCCGCACTGAGTACGGCCGAAAAGGGTAGGCGCTGACTAACAAACTTCTCGGCCTCCACTTCAATTTGGGTCAGGAGCAAAGCGTGATCGAGAAGCGCAAGGATTCGTTTCCGCGATACCTCAAAAAGCTGACGGAGCTTAGAGCCGGCTGAGGATCCCAACTCGAGCCATAGGAGTTCGGTTACTCCGAAAAGTCCGTTTAAGGGAGTCCGGAGTTCATGCGAGATAAGGTGCAGAAAGTCGGCCTTGGATTGGTCCACGATCTTCAATCGCGCGTGCGCCTCGACGAGTTCCCGGGTGCGGGATTGGACCACCTCCTCCAAATCGACGCTATGCTGCTCGACTGCTCGCTGGAGCCGATATAACTCCAGGTGAGCTTCCACTCGTGCCTGCACTTCGGCGAGTTGGAAGGGTTTGGTGACATAATCGGCGCCTCCGGATCGAAAAGCCTTAATCTTGTCTTCGGTCTCATCTAGCGCGCTGAGGAAGATGACCGGGATTCGAGCCAGCTTGCTGTCAGCCTTAAGCCGTTGCAGACTTAAGCCGTTGCAGACTTCGAAGCCATCCATTTCCGGAATGTTGATGTCCAACAGGATCAGCTCCGGGGGGCTCTGAGCGGCAGACGCCAGTGCCATCCGACCTCTTGGAAAGGAACGTATTGCGTAGCCCTGAGTTTTCAGGATGTCTTCCAGCAGTTTCAGATTGGCGGGTTGGTCATCTACCACCATGATGCTGGCTTGGGCGCTCTGTGTCATGTGTACTCCTCTTGCCTTCGCGTTCCGGTTTCCGAGGCGTCATCAAACCAGCGAACCAGAATGTCATAGTCGTACCTATCAGCAATCTGCTGGAGGGAACGCGCTGCTGGGACGTTAATCCCTTCGACTTTCCGGATAAGCCGGTCCAAAAGTTCCTTGTCGCCTTCGAGAACGGCACCGCGCAATTGATCGATCCAATCCCTGGGCAGTTCGGCGAGGAATTCGGGGCCGCTCGAAGGGGCCACTGCGGCACGGTTGTCGATGGCCGCCTGCTCGTCCTGGTATAGATAGTCGAGACGAAGGTGTGTGCGAAGTTTCTCCAGCAGTTCGTTTTCGCGGCACGGCTTGGAGATAAAATCATCCATCAAACCGCTCCGCATAACGATATCTCGCTCCTCATCCATGGCGCTTGCGGTCAGGGCAATAATCACCGGTGGCATTATCGCGGCCTCCGTCTTTATGGCGTGGGCGGCCTCCACCCCATTCATGCCGGGCATTTGAACGTCCATCAGGATCAGTCCTGGTTTCCAATCCCGCCAGACCTGGATCGCAATATCCCCCCGTTCGGCCTCTTTAACCTCGAAACCAATCGACTTCAGCAGCTCGGCGACCCAGCCCCGCCCACGCGCGTCGTCATCGACAATCAGCACCTGAGCCGTCGGTCCAGGCCTGAGACCGACCACGCGCCGCGGCGCCGGCTGCTCAGAAACTTGGTGGAAAGCGTCCGCTTCCACGGGTATCTGAAAATGAAAGATGGATCCCTTGTTCACCTCGCTCGAAAGGGTGATTTCCCCACCCATTAGGCGCGCGAATTCCCTGCTGATAGCCAACCCCAGCCCGGTTCCATTTTGCGATGCCAAGCCACTTTGAGTTTGCACGAACGGACGGAAAAGTTTGGCTTGTTCAGATGGCCCGATGCCCGCGCCGGTATCTTCCACTTGGATCGACAGCCCAAGCTCGGGACCGGATCGCGGCTCCAGGGATACCCGAAGCTTGATCCAACCTGATTCGGTGAATTTAACGGCGTTCCCCAGAAGGTTGATCAGTACCTCGCGGATCTTGCCTTGATCGGCTACGATGCGGCGCCCAGTGTCGCCGTCCAGGTGCACTTCGAGCGGGAGTCTCTTGGCCTCGGCTCGGAGGCGGAACATGGCGGCCATATCCGCGACGAGGCTGGAGAGGTCGAACGTCACCGGTTTCAGTTCCATACGGCCGGCCTCAATCTTGGACATGACAAGAACGTCGTTGATCAGGGCCAGCAAGTGCTCACCGCTTCGGTTGATGATGTTTAGGTTCTTCTTGGCATCCGCACCGAGCGACGGATCGCGGAGCATGAGTTGGGAATAGCCCAGCACGGCGTTCATGGGCGTCCGAATCTCGTGGGACATGTTGGCAAGGAACGCGCTCTTGGCCCGATCGGCCGCTTCGGCGGCCTCCTTGGCTTTCCGCAGATCGGCCTGAGTGCGCTTCAGGTCCGTGAGATCCCCGAAGGCTTCGACCAGATACGTCCGGCCTTGACGAACCAAAGGCAGAACACTTTTGAGAATCGGCAAGCGGCTCCCGTCCGCCCTGAGGAGGGAATGCTCGGAGTGGTCGGCCTTTTGATGATTATCGCGGATCGGGCAGCGCCCCGCCTCGGCAGAGCAAAAAAACTCATGACACAGTTGGCCGACCACTTGCTCCCGCTTTCGTCCCATGAGAGCCAGTGCGAAGGAGTTTGCATCGGTAATCCGATGGGTTTCGGAATCGATCACGACAACCCCCGCCGGCATGGTGGCGAGCAACGCCGTGACGTAATTCTCGCTTTCGCCCAGTTCTTTTTCGATTCGCTTTCTCTCGGTGATGTCGCGCGCGAACCTGAAGCTGAATTCCTTTCCGCCGAACTCCACATAAGTGGCATTCACCTCCACTGGGAAGATCAGTCCGAGCTTGGTTTTGTGACTGGTTTCAAAAGTGATGGAACCTAAAGCTTTGACCTTCTCCCAGGTGCGGGCCCAGGCTTCGGCCGTCAAATCCGGAACGATATCGGTGATCGACAGCACGACCAACTCCTCGCGGGACCGACCGAGGGACCGGCAGGCGGCCTCGTTGACGTAGACGATGTGGCCCTGTGAGTCCAACCACGACACGGCGTCAGAAGCCTGTTCCACCGAGGTTTGCGCCAGTAGAAGCTTCTGCTCCACTAGCTTGGCTTCAGTAATGTCGACGAACGTGACGACAGCGCCCACAATCTCGTTGCCGCGGTGCTGCGGATAGGACCAGTACTCGGCGGGAAAAGACGATCCGTCGGCCCTCCACAAGACTTCGTCGGTGATGTGGGTTCCAATCCCCTTCCAGAAGGCGTGATAGATATGGCACTCCACCACCGGGTAGGGGCTGCCGTCCGGGTGCGAGTGATGAATCTGGTCGTGCATGTTCTTGCCCAGCAGTTCCTCGACGCGCTCATACCCCAAGAGCCGGAGGCAAGCCGGGTTGCAAAAGGTGCATTTGCCTTCCATGTCGATCCCGTAGATGGCCTCTGCCGTCGATTCCAGCAACAAGCGGAGTTGGCTTTCCTTGCCTTCCAACTCTGTAGTCCGCGAACGCACCAACGCCTCGAGGTGTTCATGGCGGTTCTCGATCTCCAGCCGCCGGCGGTGATTCAGTCGAAGATAACCTGCCAACACGACGGTCAGTAGAACTCCAGCCGCCAGCGCGGACCAACTGCTCCCATGCACAGGCTGGAACACATGCGGGCCAGGGTAGACGGCCATTACCCATCTGCGGCCGGCAACGGGTACTTCTCGAATGGCCGTGAAGCCATGGGGAAGATCCGCGACGTCATCGATCCGGGCAGGCTTAGGATAGAGCAACCTCTCTCCCCGTTTGGCGTCGGCATCGAAAATGCCTACCTGCAGCCCGGATCTTGTGTGTACAGCGTCCCCGGCCTTCTCGACGATGTCTCCGATCCGGAACACGGCTAGTGCAAAGCCCATCAATCGCTCGCGCCGCTGGTCGCCGCTCGACGGCAGCACGCCGCCCCGGTAAACCGGCCGAAAGACCAGGAAGCCGTATTGATCGGCAGTCTCCTGGACGAGCTTCACCCGGCCGGTTGCAATCAGCTTGCCGGTAGCGGTCGAACGCATGAGTGCTTCGTTACGAACAGGGTCAGATGCCAGATCAAAGCCGAGGGCCTTCTCGTTGCCCTTGATTGGTTCTGCGAAGAAAACGGGGAAATACTCTTCGCGATCACCGGCCCGGACCAGTTGGCCTTGCGGGAGGCGCTGGGTGAATCCGAACGAAGTAAAACCGTCGCGATGCGCGGAAGCCTCTCGATTTGCGCGGAGACGCTGCGGCGTCCTGGGGACCCATTCCATGGCCTGAATTGCATTGTCACCGGCCCGAAGGTCCTTGGCGAACCGGCCAAACTCTGCCCGCTCGATATCAGCCGCGTGATCACAAAACGCCCCCAGAGAAACGAGGCTGTTCAGTGTCAGGGTGACGCTCGTCTGGAGAGCATCGAAACGTTCCTGGGCTACGATGTCGAAGGAGGCTTTCGCGTTGCGGTTCTCAAGACTTTCCAGGGTGAAGAAGATGGCGATGCTAAGGGAGATGGCAGCGACCAGAGGTACCGCCATCCAGGCCAAGTGCCGGCGCCCGGGTTTCGTGACAAGACTCATATGCAAGTGACGTGGCGCTTTTCGCGAGCAAAATTCGATCGTGTCGCGGGCTTTTTCGTTGGGGCGCCCGCGGAACTTATTCCAAGCTCTTCAATTAACTCATCGGCACATCCGGCCATAATTCTGGGGAGAGGGGCGTCGGCGGCATAGTGGATCTGACAAAACCGATCGCCAAGGCCTTACTCCCACAACCGGATAAATCTCGCGGAACGCCGGTCACTTCATACTCGGCCCTCCGACTGCTGATAGACCCTGGGTCAACGGTGATGCTCTGCTACTACCGCTCGGATCATGGCGTCGCTGAATACCACGGCACCCACGATTTCCCGTTGGAAGCAGCGCTTTGAAGAAGAGGGCATAGCGGGCCTCGATCCACGCCACAAAGGCAGTCAGCCGCGGTGTGGCGGACGCGGCGATGCAGGCCAAGATCGCGCGTAAAACGCAACAGAAACTCAGCGATGGTTCGACGCATTGGCCTGCCGAAAGATGGCTCTGGCTTTAAGGCTCAGCAAGTCAACCGTGCAGCGGGTGTGGGCCCAGACGCGATTGAAGCCGCATCGGCTGGACCGCTACATGGCCTCCGACGATCCCCGCTTTGAGGAGAAGGCCGCCGATATCATCGGTCTGTACATGAATCCGCCGCAGCATGCTGCGATATTTTGCGTGGACGAGAAGACCGCGATTCAAGCGCTGGACCGTCTTGATCCGGTGCTGCGGCTTTCTCCGGGGCGCGCCGAGCGCCGGGAAGCTCCACCGATCCTGTTATAAAACCACACGCGTGTCATCGCTACGTTGGTGCCAATGTCATTGGCTTAATCCTTCAACGGAAAGACAATGCGATGCCGTCAGCACAGATTCCTGATTCCGGTTCTGGAAAATACAGATCCGTTTTTCGCGAAGCCGCTGTCAGGTTCGTTTCTTCATTTTCAGACGAACCCTGGGAGCTGAGAGGATTTGAAAACGATGCGCCGGGGCTGTTAGTCGATGTCAAACTTAAATCCAACAAGGGGGTTTTGGTTGTGATAGGGCTGGTCAAATCTGGCCCGACGATGGCCGATGTAGTCCTAGAACTTATGGAGCAGGCCCACCAGAGCTACGTTGACAGCCAATGCCTAATCCAGCGTGGCATTATCTCTAAAGATGACGGCTGGAACGGATGGCTCGGCCGCTGTCAGAAGGCGCTTCGGCAAGCCGCTGGGACGATTGAACGTCAACACCTAAGAAAGCAATCAGAGCGCAACAAGGACCGCGACCGTGGCCGCTAGGTGGGCCGGCATTTAGGGACAAAATGCTGGCCAGAGAAACCAGCTTAGACTCCGTCAGCGGCTAATCCGCTGCCGGATTGCGAAAGGTCGCTTAGCCGCAGCACTTTTGTGCCAATCGAGGATCGGGTTCAGTTGGCGGTGCCGTTGTCGCAGGGTGATCAGACTAATGCTGGGGATGATTCCTATAGCTAGGTTCTGCGGGAATTGTCCCTTTCCAGAGCAGTTCACCTCAAAGAATGAGATTATTCTTCGCATTAGACTACTCTACTAGTGACCAACTCCATCCGCCGATAAACGGGAAAGCGTGTCATTCTCCTGCCGTTAAGCATGCCCCGCAAGATCATAGGAAATTTGGAGTAATACCACCTCAGGATGTATGGAGAAACTTTTGAGCGTGTCGATTACTTTACTGAGCGAACACTCACCGCGCTTTGAACCGCACTTTTTAGGAGATCAGTGATTAAACAACACGAAGCACACACCAACGGCGCGCCCGTCGCGCCAAATCGCCTCGCTATGAATCGTCTTGGGCCGCAAAAGGGCTCGACACCCGTAAAGTCGGCCGTTGAGCCGAATGGACACGGTGATGATTTAGGCCAGAACCGCCTAGCCGCCAAGAAACTGGCGGAGGAGAAAGCGCGCGCCCGGACCGTGGCGAGAGCGCAGGCTGTGGCAGAGAAACTGGCCAGCGCGACCGACCAGGTATCCAGCGCAATCGCCGAAGCTACCGGCGCGGTTGAAGAGCTGGAAAAGACGATGCATACCATCGCGGCAGGCGCCGAGGAGTCGTCGGCCGCCGCCGAAGAGTCACGGGCTGCGATTAACCAGATCGAGAAGGCCTCGGACGGCGCCAATGACCATGCGGAAGTCTCCTTGCGGAAAGTGAATGAGTTACAAGCGCTCGCCAAGACAACGACGGCCGATCTTGAGGCACTCATCAAAGGAGTCGGGGACGCCGCTAATGCGAATATCGAATCCGCAAAAATGATCGGCGAATTGGAGCGCCAGTCTGAAGAGATCGGTAAGATCGTCCATGCCGTGACGCGAATTGCCGACCAGACCAACTTGCTGGCGCTGAACGCCGCAATCGAAGCTGCCCGCGCCGGAGAGCATGGTAAGGGATTCGCCGTGGTGGCCGACGAGGTGCGCAATCTGGCGGAGATCAGCGAGAAGAGTGCGCGCGGCATCCAGGAAGTGGTCAACGAAATTCAGAACCAGGTGAAAGTGGTTGCCGGAGACACGGAAGCGGCCGGCAAGAAGGGCCGCGAGGAAGTGGAAAAGGCCAAGGTCATCACGCAGGATCTGGTGAAGATCGCCGCCGATTTCAAAGACATTGGGGACAATTGCGCCGAGATACAGAAAAACGCGTCGGAAGCGTTGTCGGGCGCCAAGACGTATCTGAAGGGCGCCGAAGAGATCGCCGCGGCCGCCGAAGAAGCTACCTCGGCCTGCCAGGAAGCCCAGAAATCCACTCAGGAGCAGTCCAAAGCGTACTCGGAGATGAGCGACGCAGCACGGTCGCTGGCCGAAATGGCGGAGTCGTTAAAGACTTCCACCAATGCGCAGAAGTCGGCCGAGGAACTGGCCGCTACCGCCGAGGAACTATCCACCAACGCCGAAGAGTTGAAGTCCTCTTCGCAACAAATCTCCACTGCCATCGAGCAGATCAACAAGGCGGCCGGCGCCCAGGCCAAGGCGGCGGAAACCTCCAACGCCCTGGGCACGCAAATGCGGCACGCCGCGAAAGGCATGGGAGACCGCGCCGAAGCGAGCGTGGAGAAAGCCCTGAGCACGCAAAAACTCTTAGCCAGCAACAAGGAGAACGTGGATGCGTTGATTGTCAACGTTGGAAAGGGCGCTGATGCAGCCGCCGAATCCGCCAAAAACATTCTGGAGCTGGAGGAACGGACGCGCCGGATCGACAAGATCGTCGATGCCATTGTCATGGTGACGGTCCAGACTAAGATGCTCGCAGTAAACGGCAACGTGGAAGCCGCGCGGGCCGGTGAATATGGCCGGGGCTTCTCGGTAGTGGCTGGTGACATCCGCTCGCTCGCCAACGAAAGCAGCGAAAACGCGGACAAAATCAAAGACCTGGTCAAGAACGTCCAGACCCAGATCACCAAAGTTGCCGGGGACATCGAAATGGCCGGAAGCAGAGGGCGGGCCGAAGTGGAACGCGCCAAAGTTTCGACCGCCAACCTCGATCGGATCGCAAAAGAATCCGACGTGGTGGTGACGGACATCCGGGAAATCTCGAAAGGAACTGGCGAGGTTGCCGCCGGACTCGAACAGGCCGGCAAAGCCAGCCAGCAGATCGCCGCCGCAGCCGAGGAAACCGCGCGTGCTTCGACTGAAGCGGCCGGCGCCTCCGAGCAGGGGCTGAAAGCCGCCCAGGAGATCGCCCAGGCCATCGAGGATATCGCCTCACAGGCCGATGAACTGCAAAACGGATAGCCAGAGGAGATTCGAATGCAAACAGATACTCTACAGCCATCCGCCGGCCTGAAGGACGAAAGCCAACTCGTCACCTTCCTGTTGAAGGACGAAGAGTTCGGCTTCGACATCATGTCGGTACAAGAAATCATTCGCCTTCCAAAGATGGCGAAAGTCCCCCGCACGCCGGCCTACGTGGACGGCATCGCAAATTTGCGTGGTGTCGTGCTGCCAGTCATCGACATGCGCACCCGTTTCGGCATGGAACGGGCCGAAGAGACCGACCGCACCCGGGTGCTGGTGGTCGACATCGATGGCGTCAAGACCGGCTTGCGCGTGGATCGCGTCAAGCAGGTGACTAGCGTGCTGCGCAGCGAGATTGAACCGCCGCCGGCGGCCATCCGCGGGACCTCTTCGGATTACCTCGAAGGGGTTGTCAAACTCGACAACGGGCAGCGCATCGTTATGGCCCTGAATGCGGCCCATGTCTGCGAAATCGCCGTTACTCACAAGACCGTTTCGGCGAACGGCGGAGCTTCAGGTACGGAAGCCGGAGCAGGCGAGTCGTCGGCCAAATCGATAAGCGCTGATACCGAAGTCCAGAAAGTGGTCACCTTTCGCATCGCGAAAGAGGAATTTGCCTTTCATATGGAGCATGTTCGGGAGATCCTTCGCGTGACGACACCCAACCAGGTTCCCGACGTTCCCGAATATGTGTTGGGAGTGCTGACGGTTCGGGGTCAGATTCTTCCGGTCATCGACCTGCGGCGGCTGCTTCAGCAGCGATCGCTCGCCGATGAGTTCACCGATAGCTGCCGCCCGCTGCGAGAGGAGTATGAGCGCCGGCTGGATGAGGTGGAGAAGATCTTTGCCGGCGGTCACCAGGAAAAGGTGAAATCTACAATAAGCGGGCGCCTCCGTGAGTGGCTCGCCGAAACCAACAGTTCCAGCCAGTTGCTGATGGAGACGCTGGCGCAGGCGCGAGGGCTGAACGAAAAGGTCGTCAAGCAGCTTCACCTGCTTGCGAAGCATGAAGAGTGCGGCGATACCGATGCCGTGCGTGCCTGTCGAGAAGAAATCGTCGCCGCGGGCCGGGGAACGGTCGAAGCCCTACGCCGGTTTGAGGAGCAGATCGCTCAAAACATCCAGGAAGACCAGCGCATCATCGTGGTGGATGCCGAGGGCTTTGTGCTGGGGTTGGTGGTGGATCACGTTCACGAGGTGCTGAACGTGCCGAAAAATCTGATGGAACCTCCGCCTCGCATTACCTCGAGTGGCGGGATGGAACTGTCGGGGGTCGCCAAACTGGAAGACGGCGCCCGGTTGATCATGTTGTTGGATGTTGCCAGCCTGATGAAAGACCAGAAACTGCGGGATGTCCAGGACTCCTCGGCCCAGACCGTCGAAGAGCAGAAGACCGGGGAAATTCAAAAAACCGGCGAGGGCGCGCAGGAACTCAGCGAAGTGCAACTGGTGACGTTCATGCTCGGCGCGGAGGAATACGGCATCCCGATTTCGCAAATCCAGGAGATCGATCGCCTCGCCAAGATCACCAAAGTACCGAAGGCCGCCGAGTTCATCGAGGGCATCACGAACCTGCGCGGGGAAGTAATCCCCGTGCTGGACACACGGAAGCGCTTCGATCTCGAGGTCAAAGAGTCTGACGACCGCACCCGCATCATCATCGTGGATCTCGGGGGCGTCAAGACGGGCTTGGTGGTGGACTCCGTGCGCGAGGTGTTGAATCTCGCCAAGAAGGACATCGCCCCGCCGCCGGAAGCGATCGGCTCCGGAATCGATCAACAGTTCATTTCCGGAATCGGCAAGGTGGATGCGGGTAAGCGCATGATCGTGCTGCTCGATGTGGAGAAGATTCTCTCCCAACAGGAGCAGGCGCATCTTTCCGAAGTCACTACGTAGATCCAATTCTAAACCGGGGCCGGCTCACCTGGCCCCGGTAAATCCAAGTCGATGAAAAGAATACGTGTACTTGTGGCGGACGATTCCGCCCTAATGCGGCAAACCCTCAAACGAATCATTGCGGCGTCGGCCGACCTTGATCTGGTGGGGCTTGCACGGGATGGCGAGGACGCAGTATCGAAAGCCCGAGAACTGCGGCCCGATGTCATCTCGATGGATATCAATATGCCGAAGCTGGACGGGATCACGGCCCTCCAGATCATCCTGCAGGAGAAGATCTGTCCGGTTGTCATGGTTTCGTCGCTCACTCAACAGGGAACTGCGACCACCTTCGAGTGCCTCGAGTTGGGGGCCTTCGATTTTGTCGCCAAGCCGGATGGAACGGTTTCAGCCAACCTGGGGTTGGTGGCGGAGGAGCTGATCGCGAAACTCAAAGCCGCCGCCTCCCGAGGCGTTCTCGATCGCCAGCAACGCAACCGTGAGCGCCGCAAGCCCTACAGTCCGCCATCCGGCGGCGCGTTTCAGAACGTTACCCGAAAAAGGGCTGTCGCTATCGGAATCTCCACTGGCGGACCGGCCACCCTCCAGGAGGTGCTGCCACTGATTCCAGCGGACGTGCCCGCCAGCCTTTTCCTGGTGCAGCATATGCCACCCGCCTTTATTGCGTCCTTTGCCAAGCGGCTGGACGAGCACTGCGCGCTCAAGGTTGTGGAAGGGCGTTCGGGCATGCTCGTCGAGCCGAGCGTCTGCTATGTGGCGCCGGGCGGGATGCATCTGTGTTTGCACCGCAAGATCACGGGCGAGGTGGTTATCCGCACGCCCACCACGCCGGCCACACTTTTCGTGCCCTCGGTAGGCGTCATGATGGCGTCGGTTCTGAATATCTATGGGGCCGACACCATCGGCGTCCTGATGACCGGCATCGGAGACGATGGCGCTGACTCGATGGTCGCGATTAGGCAGGCTGGCGGACACACGATTGCCGAAAGCGAGCAGACCGCGGTGGTTTACGGAATGCCGCGCGAGGCTTTTGAACGAGGTGGAGCGTGCGTGGTGGCGCCCAGTCATGAAGTGGCGGGAGAGATCGTGAAAGCGGTCCGGAGGACGACGGAATGAGCAGTCTCCAAGAGTTCATGGAGAAGTTGGATTGGCCCGACGAGGCCGAGCGTACCTACGCGGCCGAAGACATCGGGTATTTGAATGCCCCGGAGGGCGTGCCGCCTCTCTTGGAACGGCTGGGCAAGGAGCCTTCGCGAGCGGTTCGCGACGCCATATTCCAGGCCCTGATCCGGATCGAAGCAGACGCGGCTATCGAGGGTTCCATCCGGCTGCTCGGAAGCGACGATCCTCAGATTCGCAACCAGGCCGTGGAAGTACTACGCGCGAAAGGTCAGGCGTCCTTTCCCCTCTTGAACACCGTCATGCGGGAGGGCGGCAAGGACGAACGGAAACTGGTCCTGGACGTGTTGAGTGGAGTTCAAGTCAGCGGCGCCGAAGCAATTTACGAGGCCGCGCTTTCCGACCCGGACCCGAATGTGGTTATCACGGCCGTGGAGAATCTCGGCAGAACCCAGGCGAAGCAGTTCAGAGGCCGGATTGAGGATCTGTTGCTGGCAAAGTCGCACCCCATGCTGGACGGAGCGTGTCTCGAAGCTCTCGCCGGAATTGGCAATGAGCAGTCGCTAGTCGCTATCCGCCGCCGCTTTCCGGACCTGGCGAGTCTACCAGACTTTTTGCTGGTGTCCTGCCTAAAAGCCCTTGGTGCTTTGGGAACCGACGGGGAGTTCGAAGAAGTGGCCGCTTTGCTCACCGTGCGTGGCCCCCACCTTCGCCCCGCGATTCTGAGCGCACTGATCGCTGTTCATCAACGTCACCCAGCGAAATCCCACATCGAGGATTTGCTGCCGGCGTTGCAGGCGATGGCGGACGATGGAGACCCACCGCTCTGCCGCTACCAGGCTGTGCGGGCTCTGGGCTTTCTGTCCTCCCGGGACGACATTTATTCGTTCCTTGTCTCCTGCTTGTCCAGTCCCGAGCGCCTGGTTCGCCTGGGAGCGATCGAATCCCTTCGGGCGACGGAACGGCCGGGAGTGGAGAGCGTTCTAGCTGCACACGCGCTGAAGGAGACCGATGAGGAGGTCCTGCAGGCGCTGAGTTGCTAACGAACACCATGCCAGATCTCTCCGTTGAACAATTCCAAAGGCTGAGCCAGCTAATCTATCAGAAACTAGGGCTTAGTTTCGATGAAAAGAAGATCTACTTCCTGAAAACGCGGGTTGCCAAGCGCATGGCTACGCTAAGCATGGCCGACGCTAAAGAGTACCTGTTCATGCTCGGCTATGCGGACCCGCTAGGCCTGGAGATGCAGGCATTGGCAAATCTCGTTACAACCAACGAGACTTACATGTTCCGGGAGTATGAGCAGTTGCAGGCGTTCGCCAATCATTGTCTGCCGGAAGTGTTGTCGGCCAAGCAGGCCCGTGGAGAGAGGAAGCTGCGGATCTGGTGCGCGGGTTGCTCCTCAGGCGAGGAAGCTTACACGCTGGCCATGATCCTTCAGGAAGTCTTCCCGCAGGCTCAGTCCTGGGACTGCGAGATCGTGGCCACCGACATTGACGAGAACATGCTCCGGAAGGTGATAGCGGCGCGCTACGGGTGCCGGTCCGTCAACGAAGTTCCCGAAGAATACCGGGAGAAGTATCTGATTGAAGATGGAGACGAGTGGCTGGTGCGCCGAAGAACCGCTGCCTTGGTCCAAACTCTGCATCTCAACCTGAATGACCGGATGGCGATGCGCGCCATGCGAGGCTTTGATTTCATCTTCTGCCGCAACGTCTTAATTTATTTCGACGATCTCTCTCGCAAGGCCGTAGTGGATCACTTTTACAATGCCCTGAATCCAGGGGGCTACATCTTCCTGGGGCACTCCGAATCCATCGGACGCGTGACGACGGCCTTTAAACTGAAGCGGTTTGAAAATCATCTGGTCTATGTGAAGGAATAGCGCTGTGGATACGAAGAAAACAATTCTAATCGTGGACGACTCAGAATTTGTCAGGAGCTATCACTCCTACATATTGGAGCAAGCCCTGTTCCACGTGATTACCGCGGTGGATGGCAGCGACGGACTGGAAAAGCTGTACACGAACTCCTGCGATCTGGTTCTCACCGACATCAACATGAGCCACATGGATGGCTACGAGTTCATCCGGCGAGTGCGTGCCGACCCCAAGTACAGCTCGGTTCCCATCATCATCGTGTCTACCGAAAGCGAAAGCAAGGACAAGATGAAGGGATTTTTGGCGGGGGCGAATCTTTACATTGTCAAACCCTCCTCTCCGGAAATGATGGTCGAGAACGTTCGCATGGTTATGAACATGCTTAGGGGCGACGAAGAAGACTAAACCAATGCCGTTTTCGATTGTTAACAGCCAAGGCAGACAAATTTTAAAGCTCGAAGGCGCCGTCACCATCCGGGACGCCCAGGCCCTTGCCGCCAAGCTAGGGGAAGGTCTGGAAGACGGCGCGCCCGTCGAAGTTGATACCTCAGGATTAGAGGACATCGACACCTGTATCCTTCAGTTGCTAACTTCGCTGCGCAAGATAGTCCCAGTGCTTTCCTTCGATAACCCGTCGGAGACGTTCATCAGCGCTGTGGACCGGCGCGGCCTGCGGCGCGAGCTGCTCAACGCGCGTGAGGGTTTGTGAAAAGGATTATGACAGTGGACGATTCGGCCAGTCTCCGGCAGATGGTGACCTTTGTGCTGAGGGACAGCGGCTACCAGATTGTCGAAGCCGTGGACGGCTTGGATGCTCTATCCAAACTGAAGGGCCAGGAAGTGGATCTCTTTCTGAGTGACGTCAATATGCCGAATATGGACGGTCTCGAATTAACCCGACAACTCCGAGCCATGGCTCAGTACAAGTTCGTCCCCATCATTCTGCTGACCACGGAGTCGCTTGCAGAGAAGAAACAGCAAGGCAAGGCGGCCGGCGCCACGGCTTGGATCGTAAAACCGTTCACCCCGGACCAGCTTCTGGCCGTCGTGAAGAAGGTCATGCGTTGATGCCGGACGAAACACAACGGATTGAAACGGGTAGATAACGATGCCAATCGACATTATGGAGCAGATGCGGGGAACATTCAGGGCGGAGGCTCTGGATCTACTGATTGAGCTGGACTCCGCCCTCCTGGCGCTAGA
>Ga0182024_10012121_pt1 | contig 17111 bp, 11 predicted proteins | sample P32metaG_FD_120480 | JGI IMG/M metagenome (GOLD analysis project Ga0182024, IMG submission 120480) | Permafrost microbial communities from Stordalen Mire, Sweden - P3-2 metaG (Illumina Assembly) | ecosystem: Environmental > Terrestrial > Soil > Wetlands > Permafrost | place: Sweden: Stordalen...
ACCGTCGCCATTGAAATCCGCGAACGCCAACCCATACACGGTGCCCTTGCCGTCATTCCAACGAACTTCGTGAAAACTGTGCGGGCCTGTGTTGAAGTACACCGACCCCGGCATCTCCACATAGCCCACCACGATATCCGGCCGGCCGTCGCGATTGAGATCGGCAACTGCCAGCGCGTACGGTGGCCGCGGCGGCCCCGGAAGCTGCTCCGGTTCCCCGAACTGCCGTTTCCCGCGATTGTAGATCACGTAAGCCGCCTGTTTTTGCTCGTCGATGAACGCCAGATCCAGCCGCCCGTCCCCATCGAAGTCGCCGGCGGCGCCCATGCGGACCCAGGCAGCGGCCGGCCCAACTTTCGTAGATGTCGGGAAATGGCCCTTCCCATCGTTCCACAAAATGATGCTCTGGCCGCCATCGCGGTGCGGGACGAACAGGTCGAGTGCACCATCGCCGTCGAGGTCCGCCGCTACGATGGACGTCGCCGATTCTGTCGGGAGCGCTTCGCAGGCGGGAAAGTGGCCCTTGCCGTCGTTGAGGCAGACGAAACTCGGAGTGGGGACTTTGGGGCCTTCGCCGGGCTTGCCGGCCACCAGGTCCGGATAGTTGCCGCGGTTGGCGACCACGATGTCCGGATAGCCGTCGCCGTTCAGGTCGGCGAGTGTCACATAACGCGTAGTCCAGTTCGGGCTGCCGAATGTACCGGCCTCGGTGAAGTGTCCTTTGCCGTCATTCAGGTAGATAAGCTTGCGATCAGGCGCATCGTTGCTGACGATAATGTCCAGGTCGCCGTCGCGATCGATGTCCGCCAGGGCTGCGGAATAGGTTCGGTGCGGCGCGGTGCCGAGGTTGCTCGCGGTGAAGCCGCCCTTGCCATCATTCAGCAGCACGCGACTGTAGAGCGGCCAGTGGCGGCCCTTACCCAAGACGATGTCTGGAAGGCCGTCACCGTTGAGGTCGCCCACGTTTACCCCTGCCGAGGTTTCACCTTTTTCCTCCAAAAGCAACACACGGTCAAAGGAGCGGAAGACCTCGCCCGCTGGGGTTGGCGCGTGGCGTCTGCAGCCGGCCGTGAGGACCAAAGCGAGCGTACAAGCTGCGAACCGCGCCACGATCACCGCCGTCTGCCCCAAGTTGCGAGCTTCTCGCTCCAGTTGCTTGCGCCCCGCGCGCATCAGCTCATAGAACTTCGCCCTGCGGTTGTTGTCCGAAACACCCCACTCCGCCCGGATCGCCCCCTCCTGCTCCAGCTTCAGCAGCGCTGGATATAGAGTCCCATAGTTCAGCGCCAGCGCATCTCCGCTCGTCTGCTCAATCCGCCGCGCGATGCCATACCCGTGCATCGGCCCCATGGTCTCCAGCGTCTTCAGCACCATGAGCGCCAGCGTCCCCTGCCAAACATCGGTCTTGCTGCCCATACGTTCCTCCTATTGCTTTCCCATATCGATCTGCCACATCTTCTATTGGAAGTAAATCTCATTGCGGGGCCTCCGCCAGCCACGCGACGCGAAATACTTCACTCTGGCTATGATTGTTTCAGCGTTTGGTTCGCTTCACGCTGCCTTTCTCACTGGGCCGAGGGTCCCTTACGCAATGGCGCGTGACGGAAGTTTCTTCGGCTTCGCCAAGCGAATTCAGCCCAAATTTCATACGCCCAGCGGCGCTGTGGTGTTTCAGGGCGGTGTGACGGTTCTGTTGGTGCTGACTGGGACATACCAAGAGTTGTATTCCTACGCAATATTCGCAATCTGGATTTTCCTAGGGCTGAGCGCGGTTGCTCTCATCCGGCTGCGCTCTACTGAACGCGAGCTGCCGCGCCCGTTTCGCGTTTGGGGATATCCATGGACACCAGTAGCTTTCGGCTTTGCGGCTTTCTCGATTTCTGCAAACCTCTGGCTAACCAGGCCTGTGCGATCGTCCGTCGGCTTGGCGATTGTCTTACTGGGGATCCCGCTCTTCTACTACTGGCGGAGGCAAAACCCGACCTCTTCACGCCCTGTCGAGATCACAAAATCAGCGGTGCGATAGCACTGACTCACGATCGCTAGCGGTTGGTCGCAAACCTTCCCTTACCAGGATTATGGAAGGGTTGCCCGTCATCCGGCCGCAACCCGAGATCGCGAAGTCTTCGAGATTCTTCGTGTCCGGTTCAGTTGCTTACGGAGCGTCTAACGGAATCCGCTGAATAGAACGACATCCGTATCGTTGTAGCGGCCGCGAGTGACCGCGAACTTTTTGCCGTCTGTGGACCAGGCATAGGCAGGCACATATGCGGAGTCGAAGTGAGTCAACTGCACGGGCGTGCCTCCAGATAGAGAAAGCATGTACACGTTCTGCGTACCGCCAGTGGTATTGTGCACAAAGCTGAGGGCCTTCCCGTCCGGCGTCCAGCCCAACGCGTGCCAGTCGCCGACCGTCACCGGCATCTCAATCTCTTTCGCAGTGGACCCGTCGTCCAACCTCTGCAGCACGATTTTCGATTTTGTGCTGGTCCCCTGTCCCTCCGTCTTTCCGTAGGCGATCAGTTTGCCATCTGGAGAAACGATTGGGGAAAAGCTCGTTCCGTGCGCCACTTCAACGGGAGTCCCTCCATCGACCGAGACTTTGTAAATGTGCCCGATGCCATCACTAGCTTGCTCATCGGTATAGACCAGCCACGCGCCGTCGGGGGTGCAAGAGCCCTTCTCGACGTCGGCTCCAAAAGTAAGCTGCTTCAACTCACCAGTGACCGTATTTAAGCGCCAAACGTTCGGTTTGTTGTCCTCCAGAACCCTTCCGATCACGACCAACTCTCCCGGACCGCAGGCTGTCGCATTGAAGAGCACACTGTCGTTCTCCAGCAGGCGAACGCGATTGCTCCCATCGGATGCAGTCTCATAGATGTGCCAGCTCACATCTTTCTGCAGAAGTTTTCCTGTCGCTGTCCACGACAGACCGTATCCAGTTGCTTCCTGGGTCGAAATTGGAGTCAGCTTCCAATCGATCTTGTCCTTCAGCACCGGCGGCGAGTCCGATACGTAAATAGTCGCGGCCTGGCGTTGCTCAGTCGTGATGAACGACCGTGCATCTCCCGTTACGCTCAGCGACAGATAGTTACTCAGGTCGTTGCTGACCCTGATTGCCCGGCCTGCGGGATAAGGCTGAAACCAGATTTGGCTCCGAAAGCCAGCCCCTGTTTCTGCGGCCACGAACAGCAATCCCGACCCGTCCGGCAGCCAGGCCACCGAGGTAACCATCATTGGGAGCGGGAACTTCTTTACCAGTGCGCCTTGCGCAGTGAACACCATGATGGAGGTGATTTGGCCCTTAGCTGTGTCGAAGGCGCCCAAAGCGATAAGGTCGCCCCCGGACCAAGACGGATCGGTAAAAAACCCCTTTCCCTCTGCCCGCTTTCCCTGAACTATGAGTTGCTCTCCGCTGCCGTCGGCATTCGCGATCAAAATCTGGTCGTTCCCATTGTCCTGAATGACTCGGCGGTAAACGATCCGCTTTCCATCCGGCGAGAACGCCGCCGCGCTGGCCACGTCACTGACGACTTGCCTGGGCGTCCCGCCCAGAGATGGCACACTGTATAGATTGGCGTTGTTGGGGTTGGCCGGATCGCCATGCGGGTAGTACAGATAATTCCCGTCGGGCGTGAACGTCGCACTCGAGCCGAAGAAGCCCGGCTGCGGTGGCACCACTGTCACCTCGCTGCCGGTGGCCACCTGCTTCACCCGCAGACTACGTTCGCCTTCGCGCCGCCCGTACGCCACCAATCTTCCGTCCGGCGAAATGCTGGCAAAATTGGCGACTTCCCCGTGGTCCGTCAGAGGCCGAATCGTGAGATTGCGCGCATCGAATACGGGCGCGCCACGGCTCACCAATTTGTAGACACCAAAGCCAGCCGCGGCCACGAACGCCACCACCACCACTGCGGCGCCGATCAGCGCTCCTCGATGCCGCCGCGCCTCAGCGATAAGTACAGAGCTCGAGGATTGCGGCGAGGAAGATGGTCCAGGATTGACCTGGGAGGTGGAGGCTCTCGTCGCCTCCGAAACTGGAGAGCCGGAAGACGAGGTTTCAGTCGGAAGCCTCCCCGACTCCATCTCGCGCTTCAGTCGCTTCAGATCGGCTCGCATCTCCGAAGCGTGCTGGTAACGCAAGTCCCAATCCTTCTCCAGGGCCTTGTCGATGATGTCTTCCAACTTGGGCGGAAGGTCAGGGTTTAGCCGCAGAGGAGACAGGGGAGCACGGTTCATGATCCCGTCCAAGATCACTCCTGTACTGTCACCACGGAATGGCAAAATCCCTGTTGCCATTTCATAGAGGACGGCGCCGAACGAGAACAGATCCGTGCGCCCGTCCAATTCCTTGGCTCGGACCTGCTCGGGCGACATGTAGGAGATTGTGCCGACTGCCGTTCCGGGACTGGTGAGATGTGCTTCCTGCAAGGTGCCCGTCAGTGTGTTGGCGGCGGCAATCTGACTTGAAGAACTGGCCGAGTTCGTCACTTTGGCCAAACCGAAGTCCAGAATCTTGGCGTGTCCGCGCTTGGTGACGAAGATGTTGGCAGGTTTGATGTCGCGGTGGACTATGCCGTCGCCGTGGGCCGTGTCGAGCGCATCGGCAATCTCGATAGCCAGCGATAGAATCAGCTCCGTGTCCATCGGACGGCCCGCAATCCGGTGCTTGAGCGTGATGCCGTCGAGGAACTCCATCGCGATAAAGGTTTGTCCGTGCTGGTCGTCAATTTCGTAGACCGTGCATATGTTGGGATGATTTAGCGCTGACGCGGCCTTGGCTTCACGCTCGAAGCGGCTAAGGGCTTGCGGGTCTTTGGCGACCTCGTCAGGAAGGAACTTGAGGGCAACGAAGCGGTCGAGTTTCACATCTTCGGCTTTGTACACCACACCCATCCCGCCGCCGCCTAGCTTCTCGACGATGCGGTAGTGCGAGATGGTCTGACCGATCATTCAGATGTGCGCCGGCGTTCCGGGTTGCTTCATCTTACGAACGCGGCAACGGGCAGTCAACGAATCGAGTGCAACCTCGGTCTCCTCGACCCCAGAAACGCCTGTGTTGTAACGGACTGGCTGCTCCTCATGCCGTATCCTGATCCGACAGGAGGTAATCAGTCCTGGATGGTCGGCTAACCTTATCTTGGGATTACTTCTGGCTTGCTCGTGACTCAGGAGGAATGCTGCTGGGCCAGGCTCAGCAGCTTTCACTCAGCAGCTTTCATTTGACGTGCGACACCGACCCTCGTAGCATGACACGCAAAGGGCACCCCGTGATTGGGCAGATGATCGCGCATTATCGTGTCCAAGAGAAAATTGGTGCGGGCGGCATGGGCGAAGTTTATCGCGCGCAGGACACACGCCTGTGCCGCGACGTCGCGCTAAAAGTGCTGCCCGAAGTGTTTGCGCGCGACGCGGAACGCATGGCCCGCTTCGAGCGCGAAGCGAAAGTCCTTGCCTCTCTCAACCATCCCAACATTGCTACGATTTACGGTTTCGAGGAATCTAACGGCGCGCGCGCCCTGGTGATGGAACTGGTCGAAGGACCAACGCTCACCGAGCGCATCAGGCAGGGGCCGCTTCCCCTGGAGGAAGCTTTGCCCTTTGCCCAGCAAATTGCCGAAGGGCTCGAATACGCACATGAGCGTGGCATCATTCATCGCGATCTGAAGCCCTCGAACGTGAAGCTGACGCCAGAGAGCCAAGTCAAACTGCTGGACTTTGGCTTGGCCAAGGCGCTGGAAGGCGAGACCATCGAAGGGGAATCGCAGAACTCGCCCACGCTGAGCGCCGCCGCGACGCGCACGGGTGTGTTGCTGGGCACGGCGGCGTATATGTCACCGGAGCAGGCGCGGGGCAAGCGCGTGGATCGCCGCGCTGACATTTGGGCCTTCGGCTGCGTGCTCTACGAAATGCTCACCGGCATGGGCGCTTTTACGGGCGAAACGACGTCGGACATTCTTGCCTCCGTGATTCGCGCTGAGCCGGACTGGTCTTCGCTGCCCGGGTCAGTTCCCCCGCGCATCCACGAACTCCTGCGTCGCTGTTTACAGAAAGATGCAAAGCAGCGTTTGCGCGACATCGGCGACGCACGCATTGTCATCCAAGAAGCCCTCTCCGGTTCCGTCGCGTCCGTGACAGTTCCCGCCGGTGGACCCACACGCTCGTTTCGGCACCGTGGAGTGGTGTGGGCCTGGGCCGCGGCGGGACTGGCTCTCTGGGCAGTTGGTGCTGTGGTCATCGCGTCGTATGTACATCCCAACTTAGGCGAGCGCCCGGTTAGCCGCTTCGCATTCGGGTTCCCCGCTCCCGACGGTCAGCCCCCCGCGTCAGAAGGTTTCCCGCTGAGAGACTTTCCGGCGATCGCAATCTCTCGCGATGGAACGAGGATCGCTTACTTGGGAGCACACGGCCACACAACGCAGCTTTTCTTGCGGCCAGTCGACCGCCTCGAACCACAGCCTCTGCCAGGTTCGACCAATGCCACAAGCCCGTTTTTCTCACCGGATGGCCAGTGGGTCGGGTTTTTCGCGGATGGGAGGCTGAAGAAGGCTTCTGTCAATGGCGGGGAAGCAACCTCACTTTGCGATGCTCCCATCAATCGCAGCGCCAGCTGGGGGCCAGATGGTACGATTACTTTTGCTCCGACTTTGTTCGGCGGCCTGATGCGCGTTTCCGCCGCCGGCGGCTCGCCGGAGATTCTGACCGCCCCTGATGTTCGCAAAGGTGAGCTCACCTATCGCTGGCCGGAAATTCTGCCCGACGGGAAGACTCTCCTGTTCGTCATTGGGAACGCACAAGATATCGGCTCCTTTTCAGAGTCGAAAATTGTGGCCATGCGTCTAGACACGCGCGAAAAGAAAGTCCTGCCCGTCGTGGGCACTTACCCCCGCTATTCTCCCAGTGGACATCTGCTATTTGAACGCGACGGACGGGTGTTTGCAGTGGCGTTCGACCCAAATCGATTGGAGGTCACGGGCCAACCGGTGCCGGTTCTCGACGGGGTTAAGACCTCTCCGAGCAGCGGAGCAGCCGACTTTGCAGTTTCCGATACTGGCTCCCTCGTTTATCTGCCTGAAAATGCCTACACTCGTGATGGACAGATCGTGTGGTTGGACCGTAAGAAGCAGGTCAAAGACCTCGCGGCTCCCGCCCGCCACTATGGCTCTCCTCACATCTCCCCCGATGGAGAACGCATCGCGGTCGCGATTCCTTCCGGCAGCAGCGGTTCGGACGTTTGGGTGTATGAAATCCCGCATGGCACGCTCACGCGTTTGACCTTCGACGAACACAGCAGTGCGCCGATATGGTCGCCGGACGGAAAACGCATCGCGTTCGCGACTACACGTCCAACAGGACCAGCGATTCTTGTGAAACCTGCCGACGGGAGCGGCGCCGAGGAGACCCTCGTCGCAGGAGAGAGTCTCATCCTGGTTCCCACTTCCTGGTCATCCGATGGCAAATTCTTGGCCTATTGGGCCGTAGGGTCAGCCACGGGCCGGGACATCTGGATCGCGCCGCTCACGGGCGAGCGAAAACCTCAGCCGTTTCTTCAGACAAAATTCAACGAGATGCAAGCCCGATTCTCGCCAGACAGCCGATGGATTGCATATCAGTCGGAAGAGTCGGGCCGCTATGAAGTCTATGTGCAGCCCTTTCCGGGCCCGGGCGGCAAATGGCAGATTTCGACCAACGGTGGCACCACGCCCGTGTGGGCGCAAAATGGCCGCGAACTGTTCTATATGAGTTCTGGCAATTTCATGAGCGTGAGCGTAACTGCCCAATCCACCTTCAGCGCGTCCACTCCACGAATCGTCGCGGACTACCCTCCATTTCTGATGGGTCGGTTGAGCAACGGCGTCTACGACATCAGCCCGGACGGTCAGCGATTCCTTTTTGTGAAGGCCAATGTGGAGAATGGGCCTCCCGACGAAGTGCGCGTTGTGTTGAATTGGACTGAAGAACTCAAGCATGTCGCGCCCACGAGCAAGCAGCCATGACCGAATCTCGGGTTGATCACCCTCGCGACTCCCGTTTACTTCGAAATCAGCGATATCACATGCAATCCATTCATCTAGTAACGATTTGGTTGATACTCGATGCGCTACATTGTTGACGGTTTGTCGGCAAACCTTACCTTGGGATTACTTCAAAGTTGCCCGTCATCCGTCCGCAGTCAGCGTAAAGCGACGCACAGGTCCCCGCCCCGGTCTTAATCATTCCACTGACAGAGGTGGTCCAAGTAACTCCATGCCGTAAGCGCGAAAAAAATCCTTGTCATTTGACGCATTAGGATTCGAATACGCACTGCTGTGCCGCTTCATCGTTTCCCGGAAGAATGCCTCCATTTTGTTGGCAGGTGCGAAGGCGATTAGCAATTTGCCAGGCGTGTCGCCCACGAACGCCCAGGCATGAGGCACCTCGCGCGGGCCGAGAATTGAATCGCCGGATTTCAACCGGAAACGCTCGGCGCCGATCTCGAATATGTATTCCCCATCAATGGCGTAGAACCACTCATCCTCATTGTGGTGCAAATGACGCGGCGGCCCGCCCTTCTTGCGATTCGTGTGCTCCATGACGAAGAGACCGCCGCTGCTGTCCTGGGTTGACACCTTGAAGTCGGTTGAGCTGACGCCGAGGTTGTGGTGTTCGCCAAAGCGGTCCTCACCAGCAGGGACCCGAGTCGCCCTTACCGGCGTTGACGTCGTGGAGGACTGCCCCACTAGAGCTAATGGAAACGCAGCAGCCATCGCTGCGCCAAGAAAAGAGCGCCGTCCCATAACATGCATCTTGGTAATCCTCCTGCTCTCAAACAATCTGATAGGCAAGGCAGTTGCCGAAAACCTCTCTCGCCCCGGTCTAGCAGTATAGTCCGCGTGGGTACGTCCAGCAGCCATGCGGGTCCAACGCCACCGTATGTGGAATTAGTCAGCCCAAATGGACAGGCGCTGCGATACGCGGTAAACTCTCGGCAACATCTGTGGGAGGCGCTGGCATGCTTACCCGTCGCACCATTCTTCACAAGTGCCTGGCCTTGGGCTCCCTCACGGTTGCGTCCAGTGTTTCAGCCGAAACAATGTTCGCGGCCTTCCAGGATCGCGAGAAGCACCCCCGCAAACCCACGCCACCGAACTCTCTCGGCCCGTTCTACAAAAGGCTGGCGCCCACAACCGCGACACTGCGTGCGCCGGGCGATCCAGGACTGCCGTTGTCCCTTTCGGGGCAGGTGCTCGATACTCGCGGCGATGTGCTTCCCGATGCCACTGTCGAAATCTGGCAGACCGATCACTTCGGTTATTACGATGCCGAGGGCTATCGCTATCGCGGCAAGCTGCCCGTGGATGCCTCCGGCCAATACAAAGTCGAGACCGTCATGCCTGGACATTACCCCGACCACAGTCGCGTTTGCCAGCACATCCACTATCTGGTAACCGCGCCCGGCCATAAGACCCTCGTGACGGAGCTCTACTTTGCTACAGATCCGGCGTTCGAGGGCGACCCGCAGAAGAACTTTAGCCGCGACCCGGTTATCCGAACCCCTGAACTGATTCGTCCGGTGCTTCTGGCGGGAGAGCCCGAAGCTATCCATGCAGCAGTTAGCTTTGAGCTCTGCCTGGAACAGTTATGATTTGCCGCGGTAGCGCCACAGTGGTGGCTATCCTGCTCTTCGTGTCCTTGCCCGCACTCTTCGCGCAGACCATTCGTCAAGAGGGCAACGTTTCACTTCCCGCCGGTGTTTTCGTGGCTCCTCCACCCGGTCGTGTAAATTTCTCAGCGGTCCTTTCTCGAAACGCAGGGTTTCTCGCCACGAATTTCAATGACAATGTCGTCCGCATATGGGCGTTGCCTTCCGGCGAACTGGTCCACGCTCTCGATACCAAAGCGGACCCTGCCACCAAGCTTCACCTTTCAGACGATGGACGATTGCTCGCGATTGCCGCCAAAAGCGGGACAATCAAAGTTTGGGACATTGCTTCCTGGGAGGTCCGACAGGAGTTCGCAGTGTCATCCCCTGCTCGTGTCTTGGCGATTTCTCCGGACAACCAACTTCTGGCATTCGCGACCGACCACGACGAACAGATTTGGGAATTGCCCACACAGAAGCGTTTGGCTGTTCTGCACCCCCCATTCGATTGCTACTGCCTCATGTTTTTGGCGTTTTCGCCCGACAGCGCCATGCTCGCGTCAGCCGATGGCGATACTGCTATTCGCATCTATGATGCGCACACCGGAACTCTGCGCAGTACCGCATCGGATTTGCTCCTGGAGTCACTCGCTCTCGACTTCTCTTCGGACAGCAAATCGCTCTTCGTCGGCGGTGGGGATCAAACCATTTCCGTCATCGACCTGCTCACTGGCAAACTCCGGGACACGCTTCCAAAACAATCCGGTACCCTCCGCGGACTCGTGGCTTCCGGCGACGGCAAACAAATCGCCGCAACCTACAACTCGCCCAAGCGCTTCGATGATGCGAGCATCAGCGTCGTGCTGCTTTGGGACCTCAGTACGCGCGCGGTGCGCGCAAGATTCGAACAACCGGGCCTGGCCGTTCTCGGGGGAGCGTTTGCGCACGACCGTCTTTTCCTTGTGGGGGGCTCCGGCAACAAACTCAGCATTTGGTCTATGCAATAAACCTAGACTCTTAAAACTCCTAAATTGTTCACTGATGTCTCCCTGGTGCGTCCTGCCGAGTGACTGCAAGGCCCAGGGCGTGTTCTATTCCACCGGTGGAGAACCATTGATGTCCTGTCGGCGATTTTCACTGAGCGGTAAAACGGGCTACGATAGAGACAGCCGGGAACACCGAGGTTTGACGCTCATCACTCACTGCTTCGACGGATCCAGCGCCTCCGGTTTGATCTCCGTATTCTGACCGCTGGTGATTAGCCAACGCCCTTCGTGCTTGACCAGAAAGAATGACAACCTGTGGTTTCCGCCGGGGTTGCGGGTTCCGTCGGGGAGGACGAAGTTTTCCACGTCATGAGTGAAGATGGCGACAGCGGTATCCTGCGTCGAGAACCGTACGACAACGGCTCCAATGTGGCCGTGGGCATTCTTAAACACATGCTCGTGGACCCAGGTGGTCCCGCGCCGATGCTCCGCCTGTCCATGCCACCAACTCCCCGCTACGTTTACCCAGTCCGCGTCATCTGTAAAGAGCGCCAAAATTGCATCTGGGTCATGTTTGTTCCACGCATCCCCATAATCAGCGATAACCTTGCGAACGGCCTGCTCGTCGTTCGCGGTGTTAGCGATCGCAGGATTTGTGACTGTCATTGCAAGCATAACTAAGCCCACGACGATCTTGTTCATGGCGGCCTCGGAGGCTCATCCTAACGCCAACTGCAAGCAGCAGCAAGGTGACAAAATCTGGGAGGGGACGGGCGAAGTTCCGGGCGGATGGTCGACAAACCTTACCTTACCGGGATTATGGGAGGGTTGCCCGTCGTCAAGGCACTTAACCGGCCACCTCCCTAGGCCGACAGCAAAGGGCGAAGCTCACGGATATCCTTTGTCTTTTCCAGGCCGAGTACCCTCTCAATGAGGCTGTTGCAGACCGCTACGCCGAGGACAGGCTCCATTAGGCCGCGGGCTTTTGCGGCTACCTCGTCGCGCGTCATGGGATTCTCGACGGTTCCGCGCGGAGCCTCCACGTGCTGCGTGAGAAGCGTTCCGTTGTTGAGGACAAGCTCAACGGTCGCTTCCCACCTCGGCAGACGCCGCTCGAACTCTTCATCCGGAACGATCTTCACTCTGGATCGCAACTCAAGGATCGCCGGATCTTGCATGCGTCCCTTGTCATGCGCGGCCTGAAATGAAACAGTCTTGTCTTTTAGCATTACCGCAACCAAATGTTGCAGACACAAATCTGGAATCAGGCTATTGTCCACGGGTGCCCCTAGCGAGTTGGCGAGTCGCACTTTTACCTCTTGCACTTGTTCTGGGTTGAATGGCTGCCGCTGAAGCAGGATTTCCAGCGCGTCGAGGGCGGCTTGGATTGGCATTCCGACGCTCCACTTCTTGATGTCGCTACGCATGACCTCGTAGCGCTCGCCCAGTTTCTCAACGAGTTTGGCGGGGTCGGCTTGGGGTGCGAACGCCAGAAGAAAGTTGTCGGGGCCCGAAAAGATGTCATCTACGCCATTCCATCCGGAGTGAACTACCAATGCCGCGGTGACACCGTCACGCGCCGGCATTCCTGCCAAGACGAAACCGTTCTCGATATGGTCAATGTCCCGATGCCACGCCTCGATGCCGGAAGCTTGCTGAGCAGCGTAATCGAGAAGCCAACGCATCTGTTGGGCGTTTAGGCCCGCCGCACACCCTGCCGCAGCCGAGGCGCCGAAAGCTCCAGCAATGCTGAAGGTGCTCTTGTGACCTTGGCCCGCAAGCGCGGAGGGACCCAGGGCGATAGTTACGCGTGGTCCAATGTCGTAGCCCAGCACAACGGCCCTTAGGAAATGCATCCCGTTAATGCCGAACTTCTCTCCCACCGCGAGTGCCGCAGGCACCACAGAGCTACCGGGCTGCGAACGCGATGGTCGGTGAACATCGTTCGTTTCGTCCGCGTGGGCAAGAAGCCCGTTTACAAGAGCTGCCTCGATGGGGCTGCATACGACACGCGAGCCAACAACCGTTGAAATCTTCTCACCCCCGTATTCGCTCGCGAACCTCGTTGCCTGGCGTCCGGCGAGTAATTGCGATCCCGAAACCATGGCCGCTACGGTGTCGAGAGTGTGCTGTTTGATCTTTTCGAGCACTTCGTCAGGCACTGCGCGGTTTCTAGCCTCGCTCATGTAAGTGCTCAGCTCAGCCATGACCGGGTTAAGGGCGTCGGCAGCCCAGCAAAGGTTGCGGGGAAAAGCTGCCGCGGCCATCGCCCAGCTCGCACGCTGCAACAGATTGCGCCTCGTCATCATCGACCGCTACCGCCTCCCTGTGTGTGACCTCGATGGGGGTGCCCGCTTGACCGCTCTCACGCTTACATCATCGCCATGAGCTTAACGCATCGGGGGGATGATATCGGAGGATACGGGATGCTAGGAAGCAAACGCAAGATTGCTGCGCAACGGCGGCGAAAGGATAGAACGGTCGGGTGTAACTCTCGGATCGTCGGCAAACCTTACCTTACCGGATTAGGTAAGAGTAGCCCGTCACTCGTCAAGTGCGAGATCCTTACAACATAAGTTGTACAACTCGCGACAAATGAGGAACTCACGACAAGCTCACTCCTCAAGCACGGCACCTCCGAAAACCGGTCGGCCCCCCAAGGAGGTGTGGAAGCCGTAGAACGCCAGCGCGGCGATCAGCAGAATCGCGGCCAGACTGATACCCGCATAACACGCCGATCCATGCGTCGCCAGCGGATACTGCTCCAGGAGTTTGTCGAACACCCCTTGAACCGCAAAAGCCAGCAAGCCGAACCGGATTAGCAGAAAAACTGCCACGGCCCAAACAATCAGTGAGACCACCAAGACAACGGGATCAAAATGGCTGCCCGCTAAGAACAAGCCCGTGAACAAAAGAACGAATGCGACCGCTGCCGCCCACTCCTTGCGAAGCAAAGAACGGAGAAGGAAGAGAACAAACAGAATCATAAGAGGGACAAAGAGCACCGGGCCCAAGCTTAGCGATAGGTCAGAAATCATCGCGCGCGCTCCCAGAAACTGCGATTAGCGGTTTTCGACGGGCATCTATGTACGGCGAGTTCAGTGCGATTTGGCAGATCCATCATTCACCCGTGTCTGGTTCGTAATCCAGTTCACCTCCCAAGTCTTGCCTCCGTCATCCGAGAATCCCTGTTCAAAGTGGGGCGATTTCGTAGTGGTGTCCGACCAAATAAATCGAACATAGACGACTCTACCTTTCCATGGCTCCTGGTCGAAGAACTCGCCGCGTCCATTCTTGAACTCGCCGATCATGGGTTGGCCTAAGATGCCATCCTTGCCGTTGGCCCAATAGATACTCCACTGGTGGGACTGGGGATTGTAGAGCCGGAGGGTCAGACCCTCGATATGACCCTGCGAGCTATCGGTTTCGAATTCTTCTAGGTTGGCACGCCCATTCCAAAACTTTCGAGTGACGGAAGTGCCATCGAAATCGACCCAGGTCGTGGAGCCTACCAAGCGATCCTTCAAGCGGGATAAGTGAATGTTCCAACTGCCGATCTCGAAGTCGAAATCGTGCTCCCCATCCCGTTCTGCGGAACCCTGTTCAAGGCTGGTCCTCGCCGCCTCCGAATTCTGCTGTGTAGAATCGTCGTTCACTCGCGTGTCGGTCGTGATCCAGTTCACTTCCCAAGTCTTGCCCTCATCATCGGAGAAAGCTTGTTCAAAATGGCAAGAATTCGGAGTGATGTCTGACCAGACATTTCGAACTAAAGTGTTTCTGCCGTTGATCAGTTCCATGTCGAAAAATTCTCCACGGCCATTCTTGAACTCGCCGATTGCGGGTACGCTGAGGGCACCACTCTTGCTGCCGGCGTAATAAAGACTCCACTGGTGGGACTGTGGGTTGTAAAGACGAAGAGACAGATTTTCGATGTGACCTGCTGCGGGCCCATCGGCTTCGAGTTCCACGAGATTGGCGCGTCCATTCCAAACCTTCCGAACGACCGAAATACCGTCAAATTCGGCCCAGGTGGCTGACCTCGTCAAGGGATGGAGGCGGCGCGATCCGTGAGATTTCCAGGTACCGATCTCGAAATCGAAATCGTGCTGCCCATCTTTTTCTAGAGCTGGTTGAATGGCTGTCGAGGCGTCCGAAGCCTGCCGTGCGAGTCCATGGAGAGGCTGCAAAACGGCAACCGCGCTGCACAGGAGAAAATAACTTCGAATATATTTGAGCGCGTTCATTACCGCCTCCTTATAAATCTGTGCGATCCTTCGTGACTGTCAGACAAAACTAAGCCCACCTAGTGGTCTCCCACAATAGCCACTTTCGTGTGTTACGATATAACCACTTCAGAGTTGCTGTGGAATGAAACGCGTTCCCGCCACGTTCCTCCCACCAATTACGGTCGACTCCCGCGCGAAGAGTCCCATGCATCGTCAGCTGTACGAGTGGTTCCGGCGCGCCATCGTTACCGGTCAAATGCGGCCGGGTCAGCGAGTGCTCTCGACCAGAAGCCTCGCCGCCGAGCTGAAGATTTCTCGAATCCCGGTCTTGAACGCATACGAGCAATTGCTTGCCGAAGGGTACTTCGAAACCTTCGTCGGAGCTGGCACGTGCGTGGCTGGATCCATCCCCGATGACATGGCGAGTCCAACGCTCGGAAAAGGGCAGAAGACGTTCCCAGAGGAAATAATTAGGAAGGTAGCTGTGCGGCGAATTTCACGTCGCGCAGTTGCATTGACGCACTTGCCTACACAATCGTGGCTGAACATCGTGGGTGCGTTTCGGGTAAGCTTGCCCGCGCTGGACCATTTTCCGCTGGGTGTTTGGTCGAAACTGGTGGTGCGGCATTCTCGAAAGCCGCCACAGGGCATCATGGGCTACGGCGATGCCATGGGATATTTGCCGCTCCGCGAAGCAATCGGGGAATACCTGGGGGCAGCTCGCGCGGTGCGATGCGACCCGTCGCAGATTATGGTGACAACGGGGTCGCAGCAGGGTTTGCAGCTGACCGCACAGGTTTTGGTGGATCCGAAAGACCGGGTGTGGATAGAAGAGCCGGGCTATCCCAGCGCACGACAGGCCTTCATAGCCGCCGGCGCTGAGTTGATTCCAGTTCCAGTGGATCAGGAAGGGATGAACGTATCAGAGTTCATCCGTCGTGGTCAGAAGGCGCGTGCCGTCTATATCACGCCGTCGCATCAATATCCCCTCGGTATGACGATGAGTGCCACCCGCCGTATGCTTCTCCTGAATTGGGCGGTTCGCAACGGTGCCTGGATCATCGAAGACGATTACGATAGCGAGTACAGGTTCGGAAGCCGCCCGATTGCTTCGCTGCAAGGCCTGGACACAGACGCAAGGGTTATTTATGTCGGGACCTTCAGCAAAGTTATGTTTCCCGCCCTGCGCCTGGGTTACGCGGTTGTTCCCAAGGACCTCTTACCGGCATTCTGCGCCGCTCGGGACGCCGCCGATGTCTTTTCATCGACTCTCTATCAGCTGGTTATGACCGATTTTATCCGCGAGGGGCACTTCGCTCGCCATATACGCCGCATGCGGATGTTGTATATGGAGCGTCGAAGAGCGCTGGTAAAGGCGATCCGCGCCCAAATGGGGGATACGCTCGAGGTGATTGGCGCTGAAGCGGGGATGCATCTAGCGGCATTGCTGCCGTCCGGCACTGACGATGTGGCGGTCTCGAAAGATGCTGCCCGGAGGGGGATCTCGGCAACGCCCTTATCGACCTGCTATTTGAGGCCGCCGGCAAGGACCGGTGTGATTCTTGGCTACGGTGGCGCCAACGCGCATCAGATTCACAATGGAATACGCAAACTGAGCATGAGTGTGCAGGGTCTTCGAGCATGATCTTGCGAAGGTGGGTCACAGAGAATGTCCTTTTCTCTGCAACCAACCTAGGACAGCACTTCCAGAACTGCCGGCTCCATGACACGCGAAAGACCGCGGCCTGACCTCCTTCAGATAACGCAGAAGTGCATTCCCCACTTCGGTCGTCAGGGGATAAGTTTGGACTTTCCTTTGTTTTGGGACGGCGCACGGAGATTTTCTCTTCCGCCCAGTCGATGTCTTCAAGACGCATCCGACAGACTTCGCCCACGCGAAAGCCATAGACCGAGCAAAGCAGGATCGCGCAACGACTTCTGATCTGACTTGGCGACGCACCGTTGACGGTGGCAAGAAGCTTCTTCACCTCTTCCCACGACGGGACTTGCGGCAGATTTTCGTAAGTGTAGAGCCGGGGTGCGTCGATGGACTCGGCGATGCCCGCCGCGCACCAACCTCGACTGCTGGCATAGCGAAAAAACGCGCGCAGAGACTGTACATGAAACGAGACGGTTGTCCGCTTCCACTGGCCCGCCACGATGTCGGTGAAGTACTTGGTAATCACCACCGGCGACATGGTGGACAGTTGCACGTCTTGTGCGACCAGCCACGCTAAAAAGGGTTTCAGCGAACGTTCGCGGTTGACAATCGTGGCG